>Ga0065709_1029975_pt1 | contig 10491 bp, 12 predicted proteins | sample Hoacrofraction14_2_FD_59096 | JGI IMG/M metagenome (GOLD analysis project Ga0065709, IMG submission 59096) | Hoatzin crop microbial communities from Cojedes, Venezuela, sample from fiber fraction 14 v1 | ecosystem: Host-associated > Birds > Digestive system > Esophagus > Crop | place: Venezuela... | reverse complement strand
GGTGCAGCAGAAGCTGCCGCTCGACGAGGCGGAGGCGCTGCCGGCACCACCCGTGGAGCTGCCGGCCGCCGAGGGCGTGTGCGTCGATGGTTAGCGCGGCCGACCTCTGCATCCCGAGGTTCCATGACGTGCTGGGCGACGTGATGGCGCACGGGCACACGCACTACTGGCTGCACGGCGGGCGAGGCTCGACCAAGAGCTCGTTCATAAGCCTCTCCATCGTGCTGCTGATCCTTGCCAACCCCTACGCCAACTGCGTCGTCGTGCGCCGGTTCTCGAACACGCTGCGTGACTCCGTGTACCAGCAGGTGCTCTGGGCCGTGGAGGCCCTGGGGCTCGAGGCGTACTTCCACGCCAGGGTCTCGCCCATGGAGATTACCTACAAGCCCACGGGGCAGCGCATCGTGTTCCGCGGCGCAGATGACCCTTTGAAGCTCAAGGGCGTCAAGTTCACGAAGGGCTACGCGGCGCTGATCTGGTTCGAGGAGCTCGACCAGTTCGACGGCATCGAGGCCGTGCGCTCGATCCTCAACTCGCTCAGGCGTGGCGGCGACCAGTTCTGGATCTTCTACAGCTACAACCCTCCGCGTACGATGTGGAGCTGGGTCAACAAGGAGTGCATCGAGCGCCAGAAGCGTGCCGACACGCTGGTGAGGCAATCCTCGTACCTCGACGTGATCGAGACGCATCCCGACTGGCTGGGCGCGCCCTTCGTCGAGGAGGCGGAGTACCTGCGCGACCTGAACGAGAGCGCCTGGAGGAGCGAGTACCTGGGCGAGGTCACCGGCACGGGCGGCGCGGTCTTCGGCAACGTGCGCGCGGCAAGGCTTACCGACAGGCAGTGCCTGGAGTTCCAGCGCGTGCGCAACGGCGTCGACTGGGGATGGTTCCCCGACCCGTGGAGGTTCGTGAGGTGTGGCTGGGTGCCGAGCGAGCGCCGGCTCTACGTGATGGCGGAGCTGAGCGCGCACAGGAAGACGCCGCAGGAGACCGGGCGCATGGTGTACGACGCGCTGACCTTCGCCGAGGAGCGCGGCGAGGAGCCGTTCTTCCATGACGAGGTGGTCTGGTGCGACGACACGCCCGACGGCAAGCAGTCGATGGCGGTGTACCGGCGCGAGTACGGCATACGCGCCAGGCCGGCCAGGAAGGCCCGAATGCGGCGACTGAGCTACGAGTGGCTGGCCGGCCTGCGAGAGATCGTCATCGACCCCATGAGGGCCCCACAGGCCTTCGAGGAGTTCTCGCTCAAGGAGTACGACCGCGACCGTGACGGGACCTGGATAGACGAGATCCCGGACGGCAACGACCACAGCATCGACGCGGTGAGGTACGCGGTCATGGACGACGTGCTGCGGGGGTGAAAGCAAAGGGATTGACTTCGTTTGCAACTGCGTAGGCCCTTCTCGGTTCTTCTCCTATGCACTTAAAGCACTTAAGGGGGATGGGAAAAGGTTGGCAGGTTCGTATTCGTTCTTCTCGTATGCGCATTTAAGCAGGTGAAGAAAGCAGGCAAGACAGTATTCGTTCTTCTCGTATGGGCTTTTAAGAAGGGATGAGGCGGATGGTTGAGGAGCAGAGGTATTGGGTGCCGGAGAGTGTGAGGGAGTGTCTGAAGGGTCTCGGATTCAGGCTGCCCCTGGAGGAGATGGAGCCGCACATTCGGGCGTGGGACGACTGGATGAGGGCGAAGGGGAGCTTCTACGACTACCGGGACACGGACTCGTACGGGCGCGTGTACGAGGTGCACAGGAGAAGCATCATGCCGGCCATGCGCGTGTGCCGTGAGTGGGGCTCGCTTTTGCTGAACGAGAAGACGGTCGTCTCGTGCGAGGACCAGGGATGCACGGACTTCCTCTCGAGCTACTTCGAGCAGACGCGGTTCATGCCGAGGGCGCAGGACACGGTCTCGCGCGCCTTCGGGCTGGGCACGGGCGCCTTCGCGATCTGGCTCGACTTGGGACGAGACCAGGTCAAGGTGAGGCACTACGACGCGCGCATGGTGGTCCCTCTCACCTGGGACGCGGAAGGCGTGAGCGAGTGCGCGTTCGTCACGAGGGCCTACTACCACGGCAAGCCCATCGACCAGCTCCAGATGCACCTGCGGGGCGAAACGGTCTTCTCCCTTGGTGAGGGAAACGCGTATGGGAAAGATGACGGGATCCTCGCGCACGACCCGCTCGAGGAGGACACCTACTGGATCATCACGAAGTGCTTCGACGAGCAGGGAAACGAGGTCATTCCCGCGGGCGTTGTGCCAGTGTGTGACACGGGAAGCGTGTGGTCGACCTTCTCCATCGTGAGGCCTGCCGTGCCCAACACGCGCGTGGACATGAGCCCCTACGGGCAGAGCGTGTTCGCCGACGCCGTGGACGCGATCCAGTCGGTCGACTTGGCATTCGACGCGCTCGTGAACGAGGTGGACGTGAGCAAGATGCGCGTGTTCCTATCGGACGTGCTGTTTGACTACGACACGGATGATGGCAAGTCGTACCCGATTCCCTTCGGCAAGGGCGACTGCACGATCTTCCGCAAGGTGATGAGCACCGAGGACATGATCACGCAGTTCGCGCCGTCGCTCAGGACCGAGAGCCAGGCCGAGGCGCTCAGAATCGCCCTGCAGGTCATGGGCGACCTCTGCGGGTTCGGCCTGCGGTACTTCGACTTCGACGAGGGCTCGGGATACGTAAAGACTGCAACGGAGGTCTCGAGCGACAACTCGGCGCTCATGCGCAACGTGAGGAAGCATGAGAACCAGCTGCAGAGCTCGCTTGTCACGATCTCCCGCGCGGTGCTTGCATGCTCGAGGACGTTCGGCAAGGCGCTTGCGGACGAGGGTGACGTGGACGTGAAGTTCGATGACTCCATCGTGCAGGACACGGCCGCCGAGAAGGACCAGGACATGCGCGAGGTGGGCGTGACCATGCAGCCCTGGGAGTACCGCATGAAGTGGTACGGCGAGGACGAGGACACCGCCAGGGAGCGCTCCGAGGGCCTGGGGACCTCCGAGGGCGACTAGGGCGTTTGCGGGCTCTCGGTTGCCAGCCGGATCTACTGGGGCCGCTGTGCGCCGCCTGGGGGCACGTGACGCGCGCTCTCGCCCATGGGTAGCGAGGGGATGCCCCACCCCACGCCACCCGCGCCCGTGAACCTGGTCGCATGCAGTCCCGCGGTGGTGCCACGGTGCGCCTCGGCAACCTTCTCCGGGGCGAGTCGTGCGGCGTGGGGCGAGGGCTGAGGGCGCGGCAGAAGACAGACCGCCCTCTGGGCGGGCTGGCTGAAGCGCGCACCGAAGACCCGACCCATGCCGCGCGACGAGCTTGGTGAGCTCGCTGCGCACCGTGGTGCCGCCGCGGGCTGCTAGGTTAGGGCCAAATGCGCGCGCTGTGGGCTTGACCAGGCCGCAAGACGGGTTCGTGACGCCTGCCGCAACGTGCGAGGGAGGAGGTGGCGATGCCCATGGAAGGCGCCGCATGAGGCAGACCGCGAAAGCGGGCTGCCGAGTGCCGCCTGGAATGGGCGGAGCCACCGACGACCGAGCGGTCGCAGGTTCGTTTCCTCTCCGCAGCCACGGAGTGCGGCCGTACGGTTGGGTCGCCGCGCGCATTGGCCCGAAGCCGCGAGCGGGCGCGGGTGGCGTGGGGTGGGGCCTGCAAGTGGACGGCCACGGCGCGCGGAGGATGGCCACGAGGAAAGGCGATGTTGCAATCGCGCGGGCATGGGCTGCGAGTTGTGACGGTGGATGTGCAAGCCAGACGGCTCTTCTCGACAGGACTGTTCTTCTCGCGGTATGGAGCTGGGACATGCGCGGATGTGCCGGCTTGTGCGGGCATGGGCGAATGCGTTGCGACGCATGGGTGCTCAAGAGAATCTCTTGCTGGAAGTGACGGTGGGCGAAGGGGCCTTGTTGTGGGCTGCTACTCGTCCGAAATCTCGTAGATGGTGCCGTCCTTGGTCTTGAGGAGGAGGTGTGCGCCAGCGGCGCGGCAAATCGCAGAAAACGTTGCGATAGATGGGATTGCTCCATGCGTCATAGTTGACGAAATAAATGACTCCGACCGCCCAATATCTTTAGAGAGCTTACGCACTGGTTTGTCTGTAGAGTCAACGATAAATCTAAGCGCTTTCTTCGGAGCAATAGTATCTGCTGCACTCGAATCAAACTCCGCAACAACCTGCCTATCCTCCATAGGCACGAAATCCCCGTCTGGTATCGGCTCGTCGGTACACATGTTGCGGGTGTGCGCCTTAAGCAAATCACCAGCCACCTGATCATAGGACTTACCGTAGATGTGCGACATCGCATACACGATTCCACTGAGCCAGTTGAGGGATTCCTTGTACTCCATGGTGTGCCACCTTTCTGATGTGGTGTTGGTCCTACGGTATCAGACAGAGTGTGCCTTGCGTACGCATGACCTGAAGCGAGCGTATGTGTGATTGCGTTTTGTTGTTGGCTTTCCAAAACAAACTGAACGCGAACATGGCCTGTCCCCTGCTGCTCGGGCTGTAGGGTTTGGGTTGAATCCTGCGCTTGCTATGTCTCTATAATTTCGGTTGTACGTAGTTCGGAAAACGGGCTCACGCACAACGCAAAGTTCGTCATGCTGCATATCTTCAACCAGATAAAGGCAAGGAAAAAGGGCTTAGTCCAAAGCACTAACAGCCCAGTTAGTGAACCCGAGGAATAAGCCCTAAAGAGTGGCGCGGGCTAGTCTCGCGCCACTTCCCACATTACCAGATTGGGAGACAAAATGCGACTTGGCAGCTTCTTTGTCGGGCGTACGTAGGCCTGAAACGGACCTACTTGCTCTGGCTGCTTTGACTCGTGTACTCGCGCGTATGCTCGTGCGCGTGCGCATGGCCTGACGTAGGCGCGTTCGTGTTTGCGTTTTGCTGTTGGCTTTCCAAAACAAACTGAACGCGATCATGTCCTGTCCCTTGCTGCTCGGGCTGTGGTGTGTGGCTTGGATCCTGCGCTGTGTTCTCGTGCGTGTGCGCGTGCTCGCGCTTGTGTGCGTGCGCATGACCTGACGTGCGTGCGCGTGCGTCTGCGTTTTCCCTTAGACATTCCAAAACAAACTGAACTCGAACATGTCCCTCACGGCTCGCACCGTGCCGTCGGCCTTGGCTCGCGTCACGCGGCTCGCGCGCGCACGCACACACGCAGGCGCGCGTACACACGCGCACACGCATACCTATCCGCATGAGTTTGTGACCTTGTTTGAACATTCCAATTGCAAAAACAAACCTATCGCGAACAGGGGGTCTTTAGGGCTTGGACTTCTCGATCTGGCTCAACCCGGTCGTCACGAGCGCGCTGCAGTGGGTGGTCGTGGGCATGCTCGGCTGCGTGAGCACGTACCTGCTGCGTGTGGGCAAGGGCATCGCCGATACGCAGCGGGCTACCAAGGTCCTCATGCGGGAGGACCTCATCGGGCGCTGGCGCCTGGTGTGCGCCGCCGGCTACATCGACGAGGAGGAGCGGCGCGAGTGGGTCGATGACTACGCCCTATACCTGCGTCTTGTGGGCAAGAACGAGTACCTGGAGGGCGTCTGCGAGAAGGTCCTGGACATGCCGTCCGGGCAGAGCTGATTGGAGGACATGCGCATGTGCATCAACTGGAAGGTCCGCGTGAGGAACATCGACTTCTGGCTCGCGCTGATCCCCGCCACGCTGCTGCTTCTACAGACGATCGCGGCGCCTTTTGGCTACGACTGGGACTTCGTGCTCCTGGACCAGCAGCTTGTGGCCATCGTGAACGCGCTCTTTGCCGTGCTCGCCATCCTGGGCATCGTCGTCGACCCGACCACGGCCGGCATCGGCGACTCCGACCAGGCGCTCGGCTACCAGGAGCCCAAGGCTGACAAGTAGACACCGATCCAAGCGGGGGCCACGCGCCCCCGCTCCTGTCTGGAGTGATTGCACATGGGAGACATCAACAAGCTCATCGAGCGCATGCGCTACTGGTGCGACAAGGCCGACCTGGGCTACGACCAGGCGAGCCGCTGGGACATCCGGGACGGCGGCGAGTGCGACTGCAGCTCGCTCGTGATCTTCGCCCTGAGGGAGTCGGGCTTTGACACCGGCACGGCCACCTACACGGGCAACATGCGCGCAAACCTGACCGCCCGCGGCTGGGTGTGCGTGACGCCGGACGGTTGCCCACACCCCGGCGACATCCTCCTGAACGACAACAACCACGTGGCCGTATGCACCGGCTGGGGGATTCTTAGCCAGGCGTCGCGCGGCGAGTCGGGGCACCGCGTGAGCGGCGGGCGCGCCGGCGACCAGGACGGCTACGAGACCAACACGCGCGACTACTACGACTACCCGTGGAGCACGTACCTGCGCTACGAGGGCGAGGACCTGAGCATCTGCGAGACGCAGGTGCAAGACGTGGGCGCCTACAGCATCGAGGAGCTTGCGGCCATGGTCATCGAGGGCAAGTTCGAGACGGGAGAGATCCGCCGGCGCCTCTTGGGCGAGCGCTACGGCGAGGTGCAGAAGCGCGTGAACGAGATCCTCGCGGGCGGGCTTTCTGTGGGGAGCAATGACGGGCCGCTCGACGTCGACGGGGACATCGGGCCCGTGACCGTCGCCTGCTGGCAGGAGGCCATGGGCGTGAAGGAGACCTCCGTCATCGCCGGTCAGGACTCGGGCAACCGCAAGTACGTGCCCAACGTGAGCTCGATGAGGTTCACGAGCACGTGCAAGGGCGCCAGGCTCGTGCGCGTGGTGCAGGAGCTGGTGGGCGCCGAGGTCGACGGGCTCTGGGGCCACGAGACGACCTGTAAGATCCAGGAGTGGCTAAACTCCATCGGCTACGGGCTGGACGCAGACGGCTACTGTGGGCCCTTGACCGCGAGTGCCATCCAGCGGTCGCTGAACGCGGGGATGTGGTCGGCATGACAAGGCGGGACACGTACATGGATGCCGGCACGTTCTGGCGGTCTGCCGTCGTGGCCGTGGTGTCGATCGTTGCGGGGCTTTTGCTGGTGGCGGCGCTCGTCACGGGCGGCTGCACCGCGGAGGGTGCAGACGAGGAGACCGGGGACGAGCCTGCCCGGCTGACGCTCACCGTGGGGCAGATAGAAGGCGCGGACGAGTCTGCCCTGGACGGGCTGGACCTCGAGAGCTACGCCTACACGGCTTGGGACAAGGAGACGGGCGTGTGCTACCTGGTCGTGGTGAGGAACGGATACGTTGCCGTGACGCCGCGGCTGAACGCGGACGGGTCGGTGGTTGTGGTTGAGGAGGAGTGAAGGGGCGCTACCTGCGGGTTTTGGTCGCTGCGGATTAAATGTCCCAGGGGGTTTATATGATGGCATCGTCCACCAGCTTTACCCCTTTCATCTGGTCACCAACTTTCTCTGATTGACAGGTGGGCAGGTCGCCCGCGCCAGGATCCGGCGCGGGCGACTTTTGTGTCCCGCCCTTCTCGTATAGTGAGAGTGACGCAAGAGAGAAAGGGGCTGGGTATGTCAGAAGAAAGGGAGCAAGAGAGGCGCAGCATACTTGATCGCTGGGCCGACGACTCCGAGGACTTGAAGGATGACCCTTGGAGTATCTTCGCAGATCCCAAGCAGCGGGAAGAGGCCAAGGCCAGAGCACGCCAGCGGAAGCAGGCTGAGGAGGGCAAGGGCGAGCCGGACGAGTCCTAGCCTGATTGAGACCTAGAGCTCCTTCAGCTCGCGGGTGTACTCGACGCCCCAGAAGTCGAGGGCTTCGATGACGCGGTCGAATGTGCTTCGCAAATCCTCGCAATCTATCTTTTGCTTTCGCTAGAATAGGTGCATGACTATCTTGAAGTTACAGAAAACGAGAAAAGTTCGGACCCACAAATCAAGCACCTATTGCCTCTATGGCGGCAACGTTATCGATGCTTACGATTCGTGGGGTCGCCCTGACGCCATTATCTCCGATGGTGCTTATGGTGTCAGAGGTTTTCCTGGCGACACTGTAGATGAGAGCGGTCTTGTAGAGTGGTACCGCCCCCATATTGAAGCTTGGTCGAAGGCCGCAAAATATTCCACCTCGCTCTGGTTTTGGAATACGGAGGTCGGCTGGGCCACCGTTCATCCTGTCCTGATTGCCAATGGTTGGGAATACGTTGAGACTATCGTCTGGGATAAAGGCCTAGCGCACATAGCTGGCAACGTAAACGGAAGAACAATCCGTCAGATGCCAGTCGTCTCGGAGGTTTCGGTCCTTTATCGTCGAAAAATCGTTCTCTCGACTGAAGATGGTAGCCTGCCTGTTAAGCAATGGCTTCGCCATGAATGGCAGCGCTCTGGTCTTCCCCTCTATAAAGCAAACGTTGCGTGTGGAGTAAAGAACGCTGCGACGAGAAAATATTTGACACAGGACTGGCTTTGGTACTGGCCACCGGGATCGGCCGTCGAGGATATGGCGAGATACTGCATGGCTTATGGCAAGCGGACGGACCGGCCCTACTTTTCTCTCGATGGAGTTAATGAGATATCCGCATCAGCCTGGGATGACATGCGTGCAAAGTGGAATCACCGGAATGGTTTGACAAACGTATGGACAAGACCACCTCTCGCCAATAGCGAGCGACTGAAGCGTGAGAACCATAGTAAGTCGGTACACTTCAATCAAAAGCCACTCGAATTCATGGAGCGCCAGATTCTGGCCACTACTGATGCTGGCGATATTGTCTGGGAGCCGTTTGGTGGCCTGTGCTCTGCCTCCGTTGCTGCAATTCAGACAGGACGCTATCCTTTCGCGGCCGAATGCATCGAAGAATTCGAGCGGCTTGCCCTTGAGCGTCTCGACGACGCCACCACTAGAAGAGGAGACATGGAAGATGCCGGATAACCTTACGCTCGATTCAGTCGATCCCGATGAGTTTCTGAATCCTGAACGCTATCCTCTGGACCCTAATGATTCCAAGTCAGAGCTATATGCTGCTCTTGATAATGCCCTTCGCTCTCTGCCCCATTTCTTTACCTCTCCCATTAATATTGAAGGCTTGATGGCAACAGACCTCTTTTCTATGAATACGCTGCTCGGCGGAGCCATCGAGGAACAAACAGTTCGCATTCTCAATTCTCTGAGGTCAACCTGGGATCCAGAAGATAGATGGCTAGATTACGAGTTCATGCGATTCCCGGAGAGTTTTCCCGATGTCAGACTCGTTAGGTCTCTTAATGATCCCGAACCCGTCATTGGCATCGAATTAAAAGGTTGGTATCTGCTCTCGAAGGAGAAGGAACCGTCATTCCGCTTCAAGGCCTCGGCCAATGCCATGACCGAATACGACATGATTGTTGTTGTCCCCTGGGCGCTTTCAAATGTATTGTCTGGAAGTCCTCTTGTTTATGATCCGTATATCGAGCAGGCTAAATATGCTGCCGATATGAGGACTTACTATTGGTGGCATCGCCAAAGAGACACCCCCAACCGTATTAACACCATCACACACCCAAACACGACTCCCTACCCAAGAGTTGGCACGACGTACGTGGACACTCCCGTTCAAGACGGTGGATCAAATTTTGGGCGAATCGCCCGTGTCCCCGGACTCATGAATGAGTGGACTGAGGAAACTCTGCTAACAAAGCTTGCAGGTATTGAGTCGTCTTATTGGATTGATTTCTTGCTCGCCTTTAAGGAGGGCGCAACCCAGGAAGACAAGGAGCGCGCCATCGCGCAGATTCGCGACAAGGTCCAATCTCGGCGGGGTGATATATCCGATGAAACTTGGCTGAGGGCTGTTAGATGTATAGATGACCTTCTTGATTTGTTTATTTAGCAACTGATGAATTTCGGCATTCTCTTTACGCAACGCCCATACCCTTAAATCATCTCTTTTAGGGCATGGGCTTTTTCTCCACTTTGTAGTCGATGCCCCAGAAGTCGAGAGCCTCGATGACGCGGTCGAAGAAGATCGCGTCATCGTGGTCGTCGACGACCATTTGAATATCGTCGATGCCGAACTCGTCGATGGGCTTGAAGGTGACAGACTGGATGCGCTCGTTGCAGCCGAAAAGGTCTTTGGTGAGGTCCCCGGAGGTCGTCTCGACGAAGTAGATCTTGTCTCTATCCTGGACGCACTCGATGTTGCGGGTCTCGGTTCCAAGGTCGATGAACTTGTGAATCATAGTGGCCTCCCCTCCGTGCGGCGTTGGGGTATTGATTGTATCGCCCTAAGGCTATGGATAGGTCCCCGCCATGGCAAATCTTTCTTGTCCCATGGCACGGATATAATTCTCTTCAAAGGGCCATCATTAGGAGGTTGCGAGCTTGTCTGTAGACACTCAGAAGGTTGAGATCAGCGCTGTAAACGCCCTCGAATCCGCCTTCGTCTCCGTCCCTGGCATCATCCCCAAAGCGTCCAAAAATGACAAGAACCCCTGCATAGATGGAGTCCTTGGGGGGTCCGGACAAAAACCCGGACACGTGAAGTGTCCAGATTGGAGTCCGGATGCACGACATCGAGACGAGGAGGGCCGCCTTGGAGAGGC
>Ga0065709_1006302_pt1 | contig 10492 bp, 8 predicted proteins | sample Hoacrofraction14_2_FD_59096 | JGI IMG/M metagenome (GOLD analysis project Ga0065709, IMG submission 59096) | Hoatzin crop microbial communities from Cojedes, Venezuela, sample from fiber fraction 14 v1 | ecosystem: Host-associated > Birds > Digestive system > Esophagus > Crop | place: Venezuela... | reverse complement strand
TCTTCATGAGTGCCCTTCTCTTCGATCTTTCCGTCATGAATCACATAGATCCGGTCTGCGTTTCTGATGGTTGAAAGCCTGTGGGCAATGACGATCAGGGTCTTGCCTTTAATAAGCGTGGATACGGCACGCTGAATCTCCGCTTCGCTTTCCGGATCCGTATAGGCTGTGGCTTCATCGAGAATCACCACAGGTGCGTTTTTCAGCATGGCTCTTGCGATGCATATTCTCTGCTTTTCGCCCCCGGATAAATGTCCGCCCCCGCTGCCGGAGACTGTCTCATACCCGTTTTCCAGTTCCATGATGAAGTCATGGCATCCGCAGGCTTTTGCGGCATTGATTACTTCTTCATCACCTGCGCCGGGATTTCCAAGTCTGATGTTATCCATCACCGTTTCATTGAAAAGATAGTTGTCCTGTGACACATATGACACCAGATCCGCATATTCTTCCCGGGAGATTTCACGGATGTCTTTCCCGCCGATCATGATCCTGCCTTCATCCACGTCCCATAATGAGGCGATGAGTCTTGCGATGGTGGACTTTCCGCTGCCGCTGGATCCGACTAATGCGGTGAAGCTGCCTTCCGGTATTTCCATACTGATCCCATGCAGTACTTCAGTGTCTTTATAGCTGAAACGGACGTTATCCAATGTAATCGTTGTATTTTCTATATTTACCTTTTCATTCGCATCAGGTCTTTCCATCTCCTCTCTCTCCAGAATACTGCGGATCTGTCCTGTGACTGTTCCCAGCACTGCAAGGTCATCGGAATAGGAAAGGCATGTGGTAATGGGAATGATCATCGCAACGGAAAGGATGATGCAGTTGATGAAATCGGATGCAGATAATGTGCCTTTCATGTAAAAGAGACACCCGATGGGAAGCACACTGATCATCGTGGCCGGCATCAGGTTATAGGCAAAGCAGAAATAGAAGTTGGAGCTGCGCATCCAGCTGATATAGCTTTCCGCATTGGCTTTTGCGGCTTTGGCAAAGCGTTCATAGGCGCCTTTGAGCCGCCCGAACACCTTGATCACTTCAATGCCGTAGATGTATTCCACGGAGACGTTGTTCAGCTCTGACGCGGCTTCCACTGTCTTCTTATAGTTTTCCTCATAGCCGACAAACATGCCCATGAAAAAGAGGAAGCCTAATGGCAGTGAAATCAGGGAGACCAGTGCCATGCGCCAGTCGATCTTCCATACCATGAGAAAGAGAACCAGGCTTCCTAAAAGGTTGGAAGTGAATTCCGGTATGATATGGGCCAGCGTTGTCTCCAGAGAATCAATCCGTTCCATGATGATGTTTTTCCATGTGCCGGAGGGTTTTTCCTGTACGTCACCTAAAGGAAGCTTCGCCAGCTTTTCCATGCACATCCCACGGATGTGAGTCAGTGCTTTGAAGGTGGCACGGTGGGAAAGCGTGGTGGAAACGGAGTGCAGAAGCACTCTCAGGATCCATCCCACAGCCATCCATATGAAATATGGAGTATATGTGCTCAGTTCCCTGTTTCCTTCCATCAGCTTCACGATGATCTTTGAAGCACATACGTAAGGTATGATCTGGCATAATACGCCAGCTGCCGCAAAGGCTGCGCTTGCGATATAGGCGCTTTTTCCTTCCCCTGCATTGGAGATGACCCATCCAAGAGGAGAAGGTTCTTTTGTTTTCTGTTCTTTTCCGCTCATTGTTCTTCTTCCTTTCTTTCTTCCAGGCGTTTCCGCCGTTTATATTCCAGAGGAGTAACGCCATAGTATGCTTTGAAAGCCAAAGTGAATTTGGATTGGGTGGAAAAACCCACAAGATCCGCGATTTCTCCGATGGATTGATCCGTTTCCAGAAGATACTGCGCTGCCTTCTTCATCCGCAGGTCTTTCTGGAACTGGCTGTATCCGCAGCCAAAGACGCCTCTGAAGTAGTTCTTCAATGAAGTTTCACTGATACCGAACTGTGAAGCCAGAGAGGATGCGGAAACCCTTTGATTCAGATTTCCCGTAATGATTTCCATTGTCTTTTTGGCAATGGCTGTCTGGGAGCGTGTGTAGTAGTCTCTCCGTTTTTCTTCTTCCAGCGGTTCCTCCAGCAGCATGTACAGTATTCTGAATACATCCAGAATCACAGGCATCTTTTCTTCGCCCTTGCGTATATCTTCCTCGAGCAGAGACATGCATTGAAGAATAGAAGAATCCGCAGTAATGATCCTCGGCCTTTCAAAGGGTTCGCAGATATTCCAGATTCTTTCAAATGCGTCCACTTCAATGCCTTCCGGCATGAACTTCCAGCCGTTATCCTCTTTTTTGACAATGATGATCTCATAGCCGCAGTATTCTCCGCCCGGATAGTAGAATGCGGTGTTTTCCTGATAGGCGGTGCCTGTATCGATGGCGATCTCCTTACTGCTGAGGTAAGTGTATTCCCCGTTTTTCAGGGCCACTTCGCACCGCCCTTTGAGACAGCAGTTGATCGTCATATAGGACGCGGGAACTGCCCCATGGTCTGTGATATCAGGGATTGTGCGGGAATGGATGTCAATCAGTAATATCCTTATATCCGCAAGCGGCGTACAGATGAAGAACGATCCCGTCTCTTCTTTATTCTCCGGATTGATTTGTATTTCTCTTTTCCAGCTGTTCTTTCTGCTTTCTTTCATATCGTTCATCCTCATTAGGTTAGCATTCTCTAACTCATAATGATATACGATTCCGGTATTTTTGTCCTTTTCAGCATTTAACTGAAAAACACCCGGAACATCCGGGTGTCGTGGAATGAAATTGTTTTGTGTCTATCGATATACTTTCACCACGTAAACATACGCCGCAGGATAGCCGGCGCGAATTTTAATGAGCGGCATAAGCAATTTTACTGTTTTCATACATCCACCCGGAAAGGCTGGATATATGATTGAACGCATTGCTTTATCACAATTTCTTCGCGTATAAGAGGCAGGTTAAGGGGACGTTGTTTCCGGCGATGTCCATAAGGATCTCTTTCTCCCCTACTCTTTCAAAGCCTTTGTGCTCATAGAACTGGTAGGTGCAGTTGTTATCGGTGAAGAGGTAAATGTGCTTGTCCGGCTCTCTTCTCTGCAATTCCTTTAAGAGCATACTGCCGATGCCTTTGCCCTGGGTATTGGGATCTGCGGCCAGGAAGCAGATTTCTCCGTCCGTCTGATGGGTCTTCTTATATTCGGTTAACATGGATTGATTGGCTGCATCATAGGGAGAAGCCGCACTTCCCATGAAATGGTCCATGAAGAATCCCACGCCTTTGACATACAGGTTTTTCCAGAAGGTCTTGTATTTTTTCTTCTCTCCCTTGATCACGGCCATGAGAATGCCGATGAGCTGATCGTCTTCGTAGGCGCAGATGATCTGGGTTGCCCTGCTCATCTCCAGATACAGGAAGTATCTGCCGTAGATTTTAAGTAAAGTTTTGTTTTCCGTGTACCGTTCAAAATGCATGCCGGTAATCGCAAAGTCGATTGCCTTATCGTAGTCTTTTCTTTCAAGCTCTTTCAATGTCACTGTCATAATGTTCCTCCGTAAATTTTGTCAGGTTTCTCATCAGTGATTCTTCTGCGAAGGCGAATACTGCCGCCAGCATCATGCACTGATAAGAGATGTATTCGATGGAAAAGATGCCGGACGCAAACCATGCGCATCCTGCAAAGCCGGCCATGCATAAGGCAAAGACGGCGATTCTGTAGTTGTTGTGGGGCTGTGTGATTCTCCATAAGATCATAAAGCCTACCATGGAAAGCAGGAACGTGCTTGCCACGCCGATATCCGTCTCACTGATGGAGAACTCCTTGCCGAATACCACCAGTGCGGCAATGGAGAAGAAGGATGTGAGTGCGGCAGGCAGGGACTTTAATAATGTCACCTTCAGGAATCTGCCGTGCTGTTTCTTCTCATTGGCTTCTAATGCCAGTAAGAATGCGGGTACGCCGATGTTGAACATGGATACGAGTGAGATCTGGCTTGGCTGCAATGGATAGGTAAATGCGTTGATAATGGAGAATACTGCTAAGAACATGGAGAACAGGTTCTTGTACAGAAACAGTGTCGCAGAACGTGTCAGGTTGTTAATGTCACGCCTGCCTTCTCCGATAATGTCCTTCATATGGGAGAAATCACTGTCCAGCAATACAACCTGCGCCGCCTGCATGGCTGCTTCACATCCTGCGCCCATGGCAATGGAGCAGTCTGCTTCCTTCATGGCAAGGATGTCATTGACGCCATCCCCCGTCATGGCGCAGTGTCTTCCTTTTTCTTTTAAGGCACATACGATGGCTTTCTTCTGTTCGGGTTTGACTCTGCCGAAGACGGTGTATTGATCAACTGCGTCTTTTATTTTCTCCTCCGTATCGAGTAAGGATGCGTCAATGTACTTCTCTGCGTTATTGATACCGGCAGTCATTGCGATCGTACTGACGGTTACCGGATCATCGCCGGAGATGACTTTGATCTCCACCTCCTGATCCTGCAGGTATTGGAAGGTTTCCTTTGCGTTCTGCCGCAGTTCGTTCTCCAGGCTCACAAAGAGAACGGGCCGGAACACATTGTTTTCCTTCACAGCGAATACAAGTACTCTTTCTCCCCTGGTAGTGTATTCCTGAATCAGCTCACTGTTTTCCGCCATCACCTCATTGTTGAGGATGAAGGCAGGAGCGCCGAAGCGGTATGTCTGATCTTCCGTAATAATTTCCGAATATTTCAGTTTGGATGAAAATGGTGTGATCTCCTTTGTTCTTTTGAATACATCTCTTATCTCCACATCCGAGAAATATTTCTGCAGTGCTTTGGCGGTGATGTTCCGGTCATTCACAATAGATGTATATTCTGCCAATAAGCTTTTAGACTGATCAAGATCACTGTCCTTTTTCCCCTTCGGCAGGAATACCTTCGTCACCCGCATTTCATTGGTGGTGATGGTTCCTGTCTTATCCACACAGAGGACGTCTACTCTCGCTAAGGTCTCTGTGCTTTTTGAGTCATGGAGCAGGACGTTCTTCTGTGCCAGTCTTGCGGCGGACATGGCCAGTGCCACTGTCACAAGCAGATACAGTCCTTCCGGAATCATGCCTGTGACGGCCCCTACCATGGAAACGACGGCTGTCTTGAAGTCCTGTCCGTTGACCATGATGGCCTGGATCATCAGGGAAATTCCGATGGGGATGATGAGAATGCCTGCGGTTTTGACGATCTTATCGATGTCTCCCACCATTTCGGAAGGTTTTTCCTGGATTTCCTTTGCCTTTGCGGTGAGCTTGGAAATATAGGAGTCTTCTCCTGTCCGCAGGAGATGGGCATGGCAGGTGCCGGATACGACGAAGCTGCCTGACATGAGCTCTGAGCCGGGGGTTTTTTCGATTTCGTCGGATTCTCCTGTTAACAGGGATTCGTTGGCGGAGATTTTTCCGTCTGTCACTTCCCCGTCTGCGGGAATCTGGTTTCCTGCTTCAAGGGTGATGATATCCCCCTGCTGCAGTTCACTTGAAGATACTGTAAGCATCTCTCCGTTTCGGTTAATCTGATACTGTGCTTCGCTCATCAGCGTCAGATGGTCCAGTATTTTTTTCGCCCTCAGCTGCTGGACGATGCCAATGACCGCATTGGCAATGACCACGGGCAGGAAGGTCAGGCTTTTGTACGATCCTGCCAGTATCAGCAGTATTGCCAATATGGCAAAGATCAGGTTGAAGTAGGTGAATATGTTTTTACAGATAATGCCTGTAACTGTGTTTTCGAACTTTCTTTTCATGGTTACTCCTTTACAGGAAGCGTGATACCCGAAGGGTATTCTTCCGTTCTGTATACGGTGATGCCGGGGGTGATGCTGGATGGATCCCCCGCATCGTTGTTTGTGCTTAATTCCGGCGTGATTTCGAATGTGGGAGAATCGGCGCATGCAATACTGACGCGTATTCTGTGCCCTTTCACAAATGTCCAGGACACAGGACTCAGGTCATAGTTCAGGATGCCGATCTTTTCCGCAATGGTCTGATCCACGCTGTCGGGAATCACATACGCCCTGCCATACGGCGTGTACTGGAAGATAACCGGAAAGGATTCTCCGTTATCCGTATTTCCCGGCAGGTAGATGTCCACTGCCAGCTTAGTGCCGTCAGACATCTCCACGTATTCGGACTGTTTGCGGTATCCGTTGTAATCTGCTGTGTTGTAGCCGCTGTAGTTGAATGGCTCACTGACGGTTTTCTCATTCACTGCGCAGGCGCTCAGTGTCAGCACCATCATGAATGCAGTGAGTATTCCTGTCATCCATTTCTTCATTCCCGTTTCCTCCTGATCATATTCGAGGATATGACGCTTCCTATGGTGATCATGCATGTGAACGGCAGTACCATGGCGTCACTGATATATTCGTATCCCAGCAGCTGTCTGACTGCGATGAGGTAGGTGATGAGCAGCCACTGGATGATGTAAATCCTGTTAGTGTTTTTTGAGATGGTTATGATCCGGTCAATCCATGTCCTGTTCATTCTCTTTGTTATGAAGTAACAGAGACTGAGGAACATCATCACAATACTCAGGATCCAGACTGTGCTGAAAAGGTTCTGTACATAGTAGTCTTGTCCCATGAAGTACGGCAGGACTGTTTCTGCCGTGCATGACACTGCGAGAAACAGTACGAGGCTGGTCACGGAAACATGCATGTAGAATGCGGCTTTGTCCTTTACGTTCTTCAGATATGTTCCGAAGCAGTATCCTGCCGCGGGGTAGATGAACCATAAGAGTATTGGAAAGGATATATATTCGTTGGTGTAGAACAATAGTCCCAGTATGTACTGGAATATCTTTGGTATCCCTGTAAACATTCCTGTGGTGAGATTTCCGATGGTCTGCATAAACAGTGCGGCCAATGCAATCCCGCAGCTATCCACGTTCCATTTTTTCAGCAGCGCCATAATCAGGAATGCCATTCCTGCAAACTGCAGGATGTCCACGGTACCGATGGTATCGATCAGGCTCTTGTCATAAACCGTATCGATGTTGAGGATGTGGGCCGCAAGGATCAGGATGGTTTCCCGGAAGAAGTTGAGGATGTATCCCGTGAGTAAGAGATGAAGTCCTCTTTTCATAAAGTCTTCCGGCTGATCATGTCTTGTGTAAACCATGCCCACGCCCATGGCGAACATGAATACCGGTGCGGCTAATGGTCCTCCAAGGAAATCCAGAAGGATGGATACCGGTGTCACATTTGCTGTGACAGTGGACATGTTATCTGCCGTATGAATCAGTACCATGAAGAATACTGCCAGTGTTTTTGCAAGGTCGAATTCAAGCTGTCTTCCTTTCATTTCTTCTCTCTTTCCGGACAGATTTGGTTTGACACATTTCTGTCCGCTGATTACAATATCAGACATAGTGTCCAATAACTATATTCAGATATTTTGAATTCGTCGGATATCGGACATATTGAAGGAATATGTACAAAAACGGAGGTTTTTTATGGAAGACAGAAGAATACGGAAGACGAAAACAGCGTTCTATAAAGCGCTGATTCAATTGTTGAAGAAGGATGAGCTGAGGAATATCAGTATTCAGGAACTGTGTGATCTGGCGGACAGCCATCGTTCCACCTTCTACTATCACTATGCGGATATTTATGCGTTGTATGAGGAGATGGAGAATCGGATTCTGGGGGAGTTTGCGTCCACCCTTTCCGCAGGCGTGTACCGGGATTATCCCAGCATGTATGAAGCGGTGATTGACTGCATTAACAAAAACCTTGAGACATGGACGGTACTATTGGATATGAAGAGCTTCCACAGGAAGGTATGTGATCTTTTGGAGGAAAAGTTCCTTGAGATCTGGCAGTATGAGACGGGAAGAAAAAAGTTCTCCCCTCAATTTCATATTCTCCTGAAAGCAAGCGCGGCAGGCTTTGTCTCGCTGTTCACCCAATACCTGAACAGTGATGAGGATTATCCGGATGAGATGATCAAATCCCTGCTCGGGGATATGGATGATGCTTTTGATATGATGCTGGAGAAGAATCTCTAGTATTGTCTGCCGGAATGATTGTTCCGGCAGTTTTTGTGTTACTATTCACCGATAAGTAAATAGTGAGGAAATCAAATGTGACAACAGGGCTGCGAGTTTTTATCGCAGCCCTGTTCTGTTTACAGCTCAATTTGATGATTTTATGTTTTCTTCTCCAAGCCTTTCTCTATCAGGCCATCCAGTCTGTAAGACATTCGTTATTACCTGAAGCGTATTGGCACCTGAAAGGCTGGCGCTCTGGATAACTGTAAGTATGGCACACAGATCTTCTCCGGCTTCGAGATTTTGAACCTGTCCGGAGATCTTCTTTCGGATCTTACATACTCTGGCTTGTCTTTCAGCCGGGTTGTTATCATACGGGACATTAAAATCCCTCAAGAATAACAAGTGCTCATTCTGGTATTCTTTCATCCTGCGCACGGTCTTGATCGCATTCGGTATGTACTTGGCTTTTATTTCTGGATGATTCTTCTCGTAATTTTTCAGAATCTCATCAATGGTTGCCAGATATCTTTGCTTGTACTCCTGGTATTCATCTTTTGGCATCTCACTGTATCCCGCTTCCTGGAGAATGTGTTTCCTGTGAAGCATCTCTTGAAGCAGATCCAGCAGTTTCTTACACTCCGGTACGTCATCGTAATCGATGCCTCCTTTGAGATACCTTTGTACATGCGCGTTACATTCGGCGTGAGAACATTTATTCAGCTTATAGTAACTTTTGAAGTGGTCATGTACGAGGACATTCTCAAATGACTCCAGTAGCTTTAAAGGTCCGTTCTCATCCGCTCTCTTTTCGGTCATCAAAAAGTATGCAAGATTTGACGTGCACATGATATGTATCCAGCTGTTCTTTCCGTCGATCTTCCCACCTGTCTCATCCACATGGATCACATACGATGACAGCATCGTAGAGAGAATATAATCCCTGTATTCTTTACTCTCTCTTTCGAATTCTTTACGCCAGTTGATCACAGAACCCGGTGCCAAATCGATCTTGTTTTCTGAAAGCTCATTGAGTATCGTACACAGACGATCCAACGCGATCACACCTTTGGAATCAAGATAAAGTACCTGTGCTTTGAAATTGTCCGAGTAGACCGTATCGCTGATACGGAACTTATTCATCGTCTGTTCATGAAGATCTATACCGTTGGCTTCATCGATATAGAATCTGTATTCCGTAGTCTCTGTAACAAAACGGGCATCTGTCTTCTGAATGATCTTGTACAGAAGATTACCGCTCTCGTCGTAAATGGGCTTCGCACCTGCAGGAGCCTTCTTCACTCTGATATTGATTACATTATCTGCGTTTTCCTTCAATGCTTTCCTGTGAACTTTATGACCGGTCTGCCCACCTCTCTTACGTTCGGATTTCTCCCGCATATTTGCAGGATTGGTCTTTTTGACTTCTGTCTTTTCTGCATCATCAAAACGATAGGTTGAAGTGGGATTGTTGGTATTTGTGCTGTCCTGCATCTTATACTTGCGCTGCTTTCTGCGAAGCTCTTCGTTTTCCTCTTTCAGCTTTTCGATTTCATCGTACAGACCGTTGATAATATCATCCTTGTCGTTTCCGACTTCATTGAGGATCTTATATATTTCCTGGATCTCCTTTTTGAGATCATCGATCTCCGCATCTGAATCCTTCTTGTTTGATTTCAGATTATAAAGTTTTGAGGACAGATCCTTATACTTGAGCGTTAAAGCCGTGAGCCTTTTCTGGTCCTTATCGTGCCGCATTTGATAAGCAGCTAGAGTCAGCTGCAGGTCGGAAATTTTTCTTTCACGTGCTTGAAGGCACTCGATCAGTCCGGCATCAAAGTAGTCTTTGTTTTCCAGATATTTTTCCGGCGAAAGTTTGTTTTGAAAATTCATTACCATACCTATAAATTACATGAATTCCCAAAGAATGCAATATGTGGAAAACTCCTGTAAACAGCAGTCTAAACCCATCGATTCTGCCTGCCGGAATGTGGATAACTCAACAAAAATTACCCGATATCAGAAATAGGCACGAAAATCCCTGTGGATAACTCTTTGATAAGCATCAATTTTAAAAAAAGGACTGTGGATAACTCGAAATTCGAGAAAAATTATCCACAGTACCTCTCACAAAAATTTCTTAAAAAAGTTCATGAATTTATGAAAACTTTTATGAAACAAGCGACTTTTGCACGTCTGAAGACCCATCACTGGTTCTTGACTTGACTACCGTTGTTCTGCCTCTTCATTTTTTATCGGTGAATAGTAACACATAATCCATATAATCATAGGGATCGTAATCATACGCGAATTCATCCAGCTTCAAAGCCAGTTCATAATCCTTCCTGTCAAATTCCATAGCACCTCTTTACGGGGCGTTTCGCCCCGCGCTCATTGAACAGGTACTGCATAGGTTACACATCCGTTCCCGTATGCCGTATTTCCTGCACAGTAATGATTGATAAATTCAGAAATCGTAG
>Ga0065709_1029974_pt1 | contig 10494 bp, 6 predicted proteins | sample Hoacrofraction14_2_FD_59096 | JGI IMG/M metagenome (GOLD analysis project Ga0065709, IMG submission 59096) | Hoatzin crop microbial communities from Cojedes, Venezuela, sample from fiber fraction 14 v1 | ecosystem: Host-associated > Birds > Digestive system > Esophagus > Crop | place: Venezuela... | reverse complement strand
TATTTGTGAGACCCTCCGCAAGATATATACAAGATGGCCGGCGGCTCATTTTATTAATCAAAAAGATAAGACTCAATTTTCAAAAAACACCGTTATGTTATCAAAAACGTATACTTTTTTATGCAAAGTTAAGGGTGATTGTGTTAGAATAATTATAGCTTTTCAAAATTCAGATTTTCCACAAAGATAAGTTAATATAGTTAAAGCGTTAAAACGGAGGAATGATACGTGAATAATAGACTGTATAAGCTAATGAATTGGCCTGAAATTGAAGAGATTATTTATTCTGATGGAAATAATCCGCACAAAATTTTGGGGCCACATAAGACGGGGAACAATATCTTAATTCAGACTTTTCACCCAAATTTAAAAAATGCGTACGTCGTAACAGGGGACGGAAAAGAAACCAAGATGGAGCTGGCAGATGAAGAGGGATTTTATGCTGCGCTCGTTCCATACAAAGCAAATTTGAAATATAATTTTAAATTTGAGGATAACGATGGGAATATTCTTGAAAAGAAAGATCCTTATGCATTTGACGAACTTATAACATCGGATGAGTGTAAGCATATCTGCAGGGGAGTTTGCACAGATGCATACGAAAAGCTTGGATCGCATATTATAACCGTGGAAAAAACAGAAGGAACAGTGTTTAGAGTATGGGCTCCAAGCTGTGCAAGAGTCTCTGTTGTGGGAGACTTTAATGGGCATGACGGAAGAGTTCACCAGATGAGAAAAATAAGTGAAGATGGAATTTATGAACTCTTTATCCCTGAAAATCTTGATGGATGTGAGTACCAATATGAAATCAAGACAAAGAGCGGTGAAATATATTTAAGACCCGATCCATATGCTTTTAAGGCAAAAGATTACAAAGCAGAGGTGTCTGTTGTATCAAGCATAGAAGATATAGCATGGAGCGACTCTGCATGGATAGCAGGCAGAAAAAAATATGATAAATACAGAAGTGCTTTGTCTATATGCGAAATTTCGATTGACGGGTTTGCTAAAACTTGCGATGAAGATGGCGAAGAGTGCACATATGAAAATCTTGCCGGCAAAATTATAAAATTCGTGAAATCAAATGGATTTAACGCAATAGAGCTTTTGCCTATATTTGAGCATGATAACGTACATAAATTTGATGTAAATTCTTTTTATGCCATTAAAGGCGAATATGGAACAGCATCAGATTTTATGAAGTTTGTTGATATGATGCATAAAGAGGGTATTAGAGTTATAGCTGATTGGACAGGAACATATTTTCCTATAAGAGATTATGGAATGTCAATGTTTGATGGCCATGCACTTTATGAATATCCTGACAAGGCAAAAGCACTTCAACCCGGCACAAACAGATACATATTTGATTATGGCAGAAGAGAAGTTATAAATTTTCTTTTGTCCAATGCGGCATTTATACTAAATAAATTTCATATTGACGGACTAAGACTTACAGACGTATCAAAGATTTTGTATCTTGATTATGATAGAGGTCCGGGACAATGGACACCGAATATTTACGGAAGTTATGAAAATCTTGAAGCTGAAGATTTCCTAAGAGAACTCACAACTTTTGTAAATGACAATGCAAAAGGCGTTCTCATGATAACCAAGGAAACAGCTTGTTGGCCGCACTTAACCGATAGCGTACAGGAAGGCGGACTGGGATTTGATTTCAAGTGGAATAACGGATGGTCTCATGATTTTTTGAACTATCTTGAAAACGATCCAATATTTAGAGGACAGCATCACAATGAGCTGACATTCTCTATGATGTATTCATATACAGAGAAATTTATCTTGGCATTTTCTCATGAAGATGTTGGAGGATATCCGCAGCTTAGAGACACGATGCCGGGAGATAAAAATGCAAAAGAAGCGAATGTTCGAATGGCGCTTGCATATATGATGACACATCCGGGTAGAAAAATGCTCTATCACGGCATGAACGAAGTCAGCATGGAGCAGGGACTTCAACTTGAAAACTTTGTATATCATTTGAATATGATGTATTTTGATCATCCGGCGCTTTATGAGCTTGACGATGTTGCGGATGGCTTTGAATGGATAAATTCAATGGCGGCCAATCTGTGCATGCTGGCTTTTGTTCGTAAGTCCAAAAAAGATGAGGAAGAACTTCTCGTTGTCATGAACATGGCAGGCGTTGGAAGAGAGCTCACAGTAGGCGTAAATCATGATGGCAGGTATGAAGAAATACTTAATACCGACGATGTGATGTTTGGTGGAAGCGGAATTGTAAATGACAGAAAAATAGAGGCTCTTTTGGAAGAAGCAGATGGAAGAGAATATTCCATAAAGCTCAACATTGCGCCACTTTCTCTTTGCGTATTTAGTTTCATACCTTATACGGAAAAAGAAAAAAAGATTCGCAGAATAAAGAAAGATGCGCAGGAAAAGAAGATAGCAGAGCAGGCCAAAAACAGAGAAACTCTCATGAAAAAACATGAAGAGGAAGAGGCAAAACTCTTGAAGCAGCTAAAAGAAAAGTATGAAAAAGAGCTAATGCAGCAGCAAAAAGCTATTGAAGAAAAATATGAAAAAATCGAAGAAGAGAAGATTTTTGCAATAGTATCGGATGCAACTTTAAAAGAATTTGATGCTATAGACGAAAAGTCAAAAATCATAAAAATAAGTGATAAAAAGGATGATAGCACAAAGAAAAAAGCTACTTCAAAGACTAAAACTTCAAAAACATCAAAGTCATCAAACAAAAAGAAAGATAAATAAAGATTTAGGCAAATAACAAATACTATCAAAAAGAAAAATACCAAAAACACCAAGATAATTTAGGTGCGATTAAAGATTTTAGAAGTAAGGAAATATTGAAATGTTTTTAGATTTATGTAATTTTAAAATGCTACTTGATGCAACATCTGTGACCGAATCAACAATAGACGAAGTAACGGAGCAAGCAGCACAAACTTTGCAGACAATATCAGGAGAGGAGGTAGATGCATCGGCGCTTCATGAATACCTTGACGCTCTTCCGTCTAAGCTTATAGGGTGGCTATTCAATGTAGCATTTGCGATTATTTTCATAATTATCTTTTGGAAAGTAATCAATACTATTACTAAACTCATCAGAAAGTCGATGGAGAAGGCCGGAGTTGATGAGAGCATGATACACTTTTTGTGCATGCTTGTAAGTGTAGGACTTAAGATACTATTACTATTTATAGTAGCGGCTCAGCTTGGATTTAATACGGCAAGTATAGTTGCTTTGCTTGGATCTGCCGGCGTTGCGATAGGCTTGGCTGTGCAGGGAACTCTCTCAAACCTTGCAGGCGGTGTTATGATACTTTTGACAAAGCCCTTTAGACTTGGTGATTATATAATCGAAGATACCAAAAATCACGAAGGAACTGTAAAAGAGATATCTTTGTTTACAACAAAGCTTGTAACACCGGATAATAGAATAATCATCCTTCCAAACGGTGATCTTGCAAATACATCGCTTACTAACTCGACGAGCAATAAAATAAGACTTCTCGAAATAAATGTAGGAATATCATATGATTCTGATTTAAGACAAGCCAAAAGCGTTTTGAAGCAGACAATTGATAAATGTGGTTATGTATTAAAAGATCATGATAACAAAGTAGTGGTGAATTCGCTTGAAGATAGCTGTGTTGAACTTTCCATGAGATGTTATGTAAAGGCATATGACTTTCTGGCAGCAAAGTGGGAACTTACGGAAAATGCAAAACTCTCTCTGGATGATGCAGGAATAGAAATCCCATTCAATCAGCTCGATGTGCATATGAAATGATAATAAAAAAGCTGAATCCAATATAGGATTCAGCTTTTTAAAGAGCTGGAAATCGGACTTGAACCGACGACCTACTGATTACGAATCAGTTGCGCTACCAACTGCGCCATTCCAGCATCTGCCTGATAAAATCACCAGCAAATATGATTATACTAGAGTATTTGTATGTTTGCAAGCATTTTTGAACAAACAAAATTATCTTTTGCAAGAATACATAATTTTGTTCATAAATACAGCTTACATGAGCATCTTATGCATAAAGGCAAGTCTCATAAGCATGTTCATGTAAGCTCTTACATCTCTTAAATCCTAGCACTTATATCACTTATGGTCAAGGATGTTTTTACAGTTTTGATAATAACATATTGTGCGTTGTTTTTGTGATATGCATATTATGTTGCCAAGCAAAAAAATTATTTTATACATGATTTATTCCTTGTTGTTATTGACGTATAGTAAAAAATAATATATCAAAAATGTTTTTGCATAAAAATACATTAAACCATTGAAAAAGAGAAATAAATGTGGTAAGGTCTTTATAATATAAAGAAAACAATAATAAATATTCAATTATTTATACCAATACCAATTAAATATGAATATTTTAATATTAATATATAGGAGGAAGAGTCATGGCCAAACTCTGGGGCGGACGTTTTGAAGGTGAGATAAATAAACTTGCTTGGGAATTTAATGCATCAATAAATTTTGACAAAAGACTTCTTGAGGCGGATATCAGGGGATCTAAAGCGCATGTAAAGATGCTTTCCAAACAAAATATCATAAGCAAAGAAGATGAGAATAAAATTTTGGAAGGACTGGGCAGCATCCTATCTGATGTAAAGGAAGGTAAAATTCAAATAACATCGGAATACGAAGATGTGCATAGTTTTGTTGAATCAAATCTCATAGACAGAATCGGTGATGCCGGCAAAAAAATGCATACGGGAAGAAGCAGAAACGATCAAGTAGCTCTTGATATGAAATTATATACAAGAGATATAGTCCTTGAAATGATAAAAGAACTGACACATACACTAAATGTAATTTATAAGATTCAAAAAGAAAATATTGATACATACATGCCGGGCTTTACACATATGCAAAAAGCTCAGCCGACAACTCTTGCTCACCATATGGGCGCATATTTTGAGATGTTCAAAAGAGACAAGAGCCGTATGGAAGACGTATACAAGAGAATGAACTATTGTCCTATAGGCTCAGGTGCTCTTGCCGGCACAACATATGATCTTGACAGAAACTATACTGCAAGTATACTTGATTTTTATGGACCGACTCTTAATAGTATGGACTCAGTATCGGACAGAGACTATCTGATTGAATTTCTGTCGGCGCTTTCGATTATGCAGATGCATTTGTCCAGATTTTGCGAAGAAATAATCACATGGAACAGTAATGAATATAAATTCATAGTAATAGATGATGCATATTCAACAGGAAGTTCCATAATGCCGCAAAAGAAAAATCCCGATATTGCAGAACTTGTAAGAGGAAAGACCGGAAGAATATACGGAGATTTGATGAGCCTTCTTACTACTATGAAAGGGATACCTCTTGCTTATAATAAGGATATGCAGGAAGACAAAGAAGCTGCGTTTGATGCAATGGATAACGCAAAGAATTGCCTTGTTCTTTTTACCTGCATGTTGGAAACTATAAAATTCAACAAAGATGCCATGGAAAAAAGTGCGATGGGCGGATTCTCGAATGCCACGGATGCGGCAGATTATCTCGTTGTCAAAGGAGTTCCGTTCAGAGATGCGCATGGCATAATAGGCAAAATAGTTTTGTATTGCATAGAAAAGGAATGTAATATTTCAGATTTGGAGCTTTCAAAGCTTAAGGAATTCGACTATCATTTTGAAGAAGATATATATGATGCAATAAGTCTTAAAACATGCGTTGATAAAAGACTAACAATAGGTGCACCGGGCACAAAAGCTATGGAAATGGTTTTGCAAATGGAAAAAGAATACTTGGAAAGTTGTGTAAATGAGCAGGAAAAACAGAAGTAAAATCATTTAATATACAATTTTTTATGAAATATGCAAAACAATCAAATCAAAAAAATTTTAAAAATGTGCAATAAGTATCTTTTCATAAATAAAAAAAGGTAATAAAATAAAGAACGAATTAACGCATTAAAGTGTTAAGAAGTATAAAAAGGGGAGCAAATTTACGGCTCCGGAATGGAGAATGATATGAGTGATAAGCTTAAAGTGGCAGTTCTTGGCGCAACAGGAATGGTAGGACAAAGATTCATAACAATACTTGAAAATCATCCTTGGTTCGAAGTTGCAACAGTTGCAGCAAGCCCAAGAAGCGCAGGCAAAACATACGAAGAGAGCGTTGGCGATAGATGGAAGATGGAAGTTCCGATGCCTGAAAGCGTAAAGAACCTTGTAATTAAAGATGTAACATGCGTTGAAGAAGTTGCAAAGGATGTTGACTTTGTTCTTTCCGCAGTAAATATGAGCAAGGACGAAATCAAGGCTATCGAAGAAGAATATGCAAAGACAGAGACACCTGTTGTATCGAATAACAGTGCTCACCGCTGGACAAGTGATGTTCCTATGATAATTCCGGAGATTAATCCCGAGCATGTAGATGTAATCGAATATCAGAAAAAGAGACTTGGAACAACAAATGGTTTCATCGCAGTAAAGCCTAACTGTTCAATCCAAAGCTACACACCTGCTCTTGCAGCATGGAAAGAATATGAGCCATATGAAGTTGTAGCAACAACATATCAGGCAATATCAGGAGCCGGCAAGAACTTTAAAGAATGGCCTGAAATGGTTGGAAATATCATTCCGTTTATATCAGGAGAAGAAGAAAAGTCCGAAAAAGAGCCGCTAAGAATATTCGGACACGTTGAAAACGGCGTAATTGTACCGGCTACAAGCCCTCTTATCACAACACAGTGTATAAGAGTCCCTGTTCTTTACGGACATACAGCAGCTACATTTGTTAAGTTCAAAAAAGATCCTACAAAAGAAGAACTCATCGAAAAACTTGTAAACTTCAAAGGAAAGCCGCAGGAATTACAGCTTCCATCAGCACCAAAGAATTTCATTCAGTATATGGAAGATGATAACAGACCTCAGGTAGCCCTTGATGTAAATTATGAGGGTGGAATGGGTGTATCAATCGGCAGACTCAGAAAAGATACTGTTTATGATTACAAATTCGTAGGCCTTTCACATAATACACTCAGAGGCGCAGCAGGCGGTGCTGTTGAATGTGCAGAACTTTTGAAGGCACTTGGTTTTATAAATGCAAAATAAAGAGTAGAAAATATATGAAAAATGTTCTATAATAAGCGGTAGTCAACGGTTTTTTTGATTATCATGAGCATTTTTGCTTATATGATATCGCCCGTTTTGTGACGGGCGGTATTTTTTTGCGGAAAAGGCCCTGACATTTATTACTTATTGGGAGGAATACCATAATGATCACCTTACAATTACTTGTTTTCTCTATGATATTAGAGATGCCATTTATAGGAAATACGTTCAGCGTATATGACGTAGGACTTATAGGTCTTATTACTATTGTACTTAGATTTTTGGCAGGACAACTTATCAAAAAAGAAGGCATAGCAAATGCAATTTCTTTTACGCTTTCGCTTATAACAGCAGGTATACCTATGATTTATTATATATACTGGCATGCTGTTAATGAAGCTGAGTATACAATGGGCAGCAATATTATGATGCTCATACTTTGCGGACTTATTTGGCTCCTTTTCTGGAAAGTTGTAAATCCTTGGTATTACAATGAATTTGCTAAAGGCGCTGTAAATACAAAATTCTACGCATATTCAAATACAAATATCATTGTAAGAATTATTCTTGCACTCTTTATGCTTTTGCCAATGACAATATTTGTATGTTATGCTTGGTACGGCTTTGCCGGTCACTTCCATGCAAAGGCTATTTGTTGCATCGTACTTGCCAATATCATTTGGACAGCAGTATTTTTACTTCTTGTAAAAAATAACAGTTCAAAAGCAAAAGTTACAAAAAATGCTTTCAAAGATATTTATTCGGATGAAGTTACAAATGAAACAGACAGCAGATTCGAAGTAAAGCTTACAGATAAAAACAGAAAGCTGTTCCTAGCGGTAGAGATACTTGTTTTGTATCTTGTTTTTTGCCTCGATGGACTCTTCTATGACAAGATTCATAATGATATGAACGAAACATATTCTGATTTTGTAGCTATTCTTTTCCTTATAAATGTAGCGGCAATCGTTATCGCATATTTTATTCATGAAAAAAGAAAGCTACGCGTTGTAGTAAACAAGAACCGCTTCGGTATTCACAAGATGTTTACGGGACTTGAAGTTGTAGAAGAAAAAGATGTAGATAATTATGAGCTAAATGAAAAGAACAAAGCGCTTACAATCTACTATGACAGCGGCAAAGATATTGTTCTTGATTCTTCTTTTGCAAATCTTGATAAGTTAAAGAAATATATTGTTGAAGATACATCAATCGAGAGATATGTACCTCTTACAAAAGAAGAAAAAGCAAAGAAAAGAGAAGAAAGAAATAAAGAAAGAGCAGAGCAGAAAGCCATTAAAGCAAAAGAAAAGGCCGAAGCTAAACTTTTGAAAAAGCAGGAAAAAGAAGAGAAAAAGAAAAATGCACCTGCTATTAAGGAAGAAAAGAAGCTTCAAAAAGAGCTTGCAAAGAAAGAAAACAAGCTAAGAAAAGAAGAGTTAAAGAAAGAGAAAGAAAAAGCTAAGCAGAAAGCTCTCATAGAAAAGAATCGTAAGAAGAACAGAGAAAAGAAAAAAGCAGAAAAAATTAAGGCAAAGAAAGAAGCTTAAAATTTTTCAAAGATAAACACATATAGAAAGCCATGCTGAAAATGCATGGCTTTTTAAATCAAATTCCGATAAAACTACATCATAAAAGTGATTTGTAGGAGATAAAAAATGGCAAAGAGCGTTTACATAGCAGAAAAACCAAGTGTAGCTCAGGCATTCGGGGCGGCTCTTGAACATGCAAACGGAGAAAAATACAGAAAAGCGGACGGATACTGGGAGTCAGAAAATGCTATTATTACATGGTGCGTTGGTCACCTTGTAACCATGAGCTATCCTGAAGCATATGACGAAAAATTCAAAAGATGGCAGATGGATACACTTCCATTTATACCAAAAGACTTCAAATATGAGGTCATACCAAGCGTTCACAAACAGTTCAATATAGTAAGCTCTCTATTAAACCGAGAAGACGTAGATACAATCTATATCTGTACCGACTCGGGAAGAGAAGGAGAATATATATACAGACTTGTTGATGAAAAGGCCGGAGTAAAAGACAAAAAGCGCAAAAGAGTATGGATTGACTCGCAGACAGAAGAAGAAATAATGCGAGGAATAAAGGAAGCAAAAGATGATTCCGAATATGATAACCTTGGTGCTGCGGCATATCTTAGAGCAAAAGAAGACTACCTTATGGGTATTAACTTTTCAAGAGCTCTGACGCTTAGATACGGATATAATATAAAAACATATCTCGGCGCGCCCAAAGGCGTTGTATCTGTCGGAAGAGTTATGACATGCGTACTTGGAATCGTAGTAAACAGAGAAAGAGAAATCAGAAATTTTGTCAAAACTCCTTTTTATAAAGTAAATGCAGGAGCGTTGATAGGAGATAGGACGTGTGATGCAGAATGGAAAGTATCGGAAGATAGTTTTTATGATTCATCACCGCTTCTCTATTCCGAAAAAGGTTTCAAAGAAAAAAAAGAAGCCGAAAACCTGATAAGCATGTGTATGGACGGCAATAGTCCCAAAGAGATGACAGTTGCAAAAGTTGAAAAGAAAAAGGAAGTGAAGAATGCACCGCTTCTTTATAATCTTGCAGAACTTCAGAATGATTGCTCAAGATTTTTCAAGATAAATCCTGATGAAACACTTGCTATAGCTCAGGAACTTTATGAAAAAAAACTGACAACATATCCAAGAACCGACGCCAGAGTACTATCAAGTGCTATATGCAAAGTAATAGATAAGAATATAAATGGCCTTGTAAACTATGATAAGGCAGGACTTTATGCTAAATCTATCATGAGTCATGCATCATATAAAGATATAGCAAAGAGCAAATATTGTAATGATAAAGCAATCACAGATCACTATGCCATAATCCCTACTGGTCAGGGACTATCTGCTCTTTCTTCATGTAGTGCTACTACGCAGAAAGTGTATGAGATAATAGTCAGAAGATTTTTAGCAATCTTTTTTCCACCTGCAAAGTATCAAAAGGTTAGCCTTGATCTAAGTGTCGAAACGGGAAAGATGCACAAGAATAAAGAAGGCATGGACGTACCTTGCATAGAGCATTTCTATAGCAATTTCAAAGTGCTTGAAAGCAAAGGATATCTTCATGTGATGGATTATTCTTTTTTCAAAAAGAAAAAAGATGATGAAGGCGAAAATAGTGATAACTCGGAAGAACAGATGACGGATGAGGCGTTCTTTGAGCAGCTTCAAAAAATCAGGAAAAATGCCAAGATTCCGGTAAAAGAATTTCAAGTAAAAGAAGGTGAAACGACACCGCCAAAGAGATATAATTCAGGAAGCATGATTCTTACAATGGAAAATGCCGGACAATTCATAGAAGATGAAGAACTTAGATCTCAGATAAAAGGAAGCGGTATCG
>Ga0065709_1029973_pt1 | contig 10498 bp, 7 predicted proteins | sample Hoacrofraction14_2_FD_59096 | JGI IMG/M metagenome (GOLD analysis project Ga0065709, IMG submission 59096) | Hoatzin crop microbial communities from Cojedes, Venezuela, sample from fiber fraction 14 v1 | ecosystem: Host-associated > Birds > Digestive system > Esophagus > Crop | place: Venezuela... | reverse complement strand
CCTGTTCCCATACCGAACACAGAAGTTAAGCCCTTCAGTGCCGATGGTACTTGGCTGGAGACGGCCCGGGAGAGTAGGTCGCTGCCGGATTCAATATTCCTCAGTAGCTCAATGGCAGAGCACTCGGCTGTTAACCGAGTTGTTGTAGGTTCGAGCCCTACCTGGGGAGCGAGATCCGAATCGAGAGATTCGGATCTTTTTTTGTGGTTTGCGGGCATGAAAAAAGAGGAACCCTTCCGGGTCCCTCCAAGTGATGATTGCCTTATGCTTCGTACAGCGGATACTTCGCGCACAGCGCTTCCACGCGGGAGAGGATCTCGTCCTTCTTCGCGTCGTAGTCGTTCACGGCGAGGGCCAGCAGCATGCCGACCTCCTTTGCGTCATCTTCCTTCAGGCCGCGGGCGGTGATTGCCGGAGTGCCGACGCGGATGCCGGAGGTTTCGGTTGCCTTGCGCGGGTCGCCGGGAATCTTGTTCTTGTTCACGGTGATGTGCACCGCGTCCAGCCGGGCTTCCAGATCCTTGCCGCTGATGTCCCGCTCCTTCAGGTCGAGCAGCATCAGGTGATTGTCCGTGCCGCCGGACACCAGCTGCACGCCTTCGGAGAGTAGCACATCCGCCATCGCCTTCGCGTTGACGACGATCTGGTGCTGATATTCTTTGAACTCCGGCTTCAGTGCTTCGCCCAGCGCCACGGCTTTCGCCGCGATGATGTGCATCAGGGGGCCGCCCTGACCGCCGGGGAAGATCGCGCTGTTGATTTTCTTCGCGATGTCCGGGTTGTTGGTCATGATCATGCCGCCACGGGGGCCGCGCAGGGTCTTGTGGTTCGTGGTGGTCACGACATCCGCCCAGGGCATGGGGCTGGGATGTTCGCCGGCGGCGACCAGACCCGCGATGTGCGCGATGTCAACCATGAGGTAGGCGCCGGCTTCCTTCGCGATGGCGCTGAATTTCTCGAAATCGATGGTGCGGGGGTACGCCGAGGCGCCCGCGATGATCATCTTCGGATGATGTTCCAGCGCGAGGCGGCGGACTTCGTCGTAGTCGATTGTGCCGGTCGCGGGATCACATCCGTAGCTGATGGAGTTATAAATCTTTCCGGAGAAGCTGACCTTCGCGCCGTGGGTCAGGTGACCGCCGGCATCCAGATTCATGCCGAGCACGGTATCGCCGGGCTGGCACAGGGCCATGTAGCAGGCCATGTTCGCCTGGGAGCCGCTGTGGGGCTGGACATTGGCGAATTCCGCGCCGAAGAGCTTCTTGGCCCGCTCGATGCAGATGGTTTCGACTTCGTCGACGTACTCGCATCCGCCGTAGTACCGGCGCCCCGGATAACCTTCGGCATACTTGTTCGTCAGCACGGAACCCATCGCCGCCATCACGGCTTCGGACACGATGTTCTCCGAGGCGATCAGCTCGAGGTTCTGCCGCTGACGGTTCAGCTCCCGGTCCATCATCGCGCCGACTTCCGGGTCCGCCTGTCTGACCAGGTCCATGTTTTCCTTGATCATCGGTTTACTCCTCCTGTTATTTGTATACAAAGGGAACCTGGTCATTTTACCATTCGGCGGGGCACGGCGTCAACGTTCTTGGCGCTTTGAAACAAATATGATACAATGAAAAAACGAAAGGAGCGGCGAAGACGCATGGCAAAGAAGAAGAGCGGGCGGGTGAAGCGCATTGTCCGGGCGGTGCTGGGGGCCATTCTCGGCGCGGCGGCGCTGGCAGCCCTGTATCTGGGTCTGATCATTGCCCAGCCCGCGCAGGAAGACGCGGACGCTGATACGGTTCAGCCGTCCCTGACGGCGTCTCCCGCGCTGACCGCGAATGAGGAAAGCGACCTGCGGGATCTCGTGGCGGCGTTTCCTGTTCCGGTGATGAGCTTTGTCAGCGGCTCCGGAATGACTTTTGTTTCCGGCGAGTCCGCGGATTTTTCCTGGTCCGGCGGCATCGGGCGCATGGTCACGCTGTACTGGCAGACGGAGAGCGGGGATCCGCTGATTCTGCGCAGTGTGTATCCGGCGGCCGCGCTGGAAATTCTGTCACAGGCTGATTATCATTTCAGCGCCCAGGCGGGTCCGACGCTGTTCGGGCTGACGTCCGTGCGGATGGAAAATGATGAAACGGTTCGCCTGCACGCGCAGACGGATACCGGGCTGTATATCGTGATCGCGCCGTCCTCGCTCAGTGGAAGACTCAGCCGGATTGCGCAGTCGATTCAGCTGTTCACGGTGTCTGAGGACTAAAAATATTAAATATTTGTGACAAAATTATTCTGAAATTGAAATAAACTCTTGATGAAAAAGCAAAAATAAGGTAAAATAAAGTGTCATGGAGGGATGACGTATGATTCGATTGATTTGCGCCGCCCTGACGGCGATGATGCTTTTGGTGAGCGGAACCGGTTTTCCGCAGGTTTTGGCGGAAAATACCGGTAATGAAAATATCGATGCGGCGGAGATGGCCGTCCCGGAGGAAAGCGCCGGGGAAGAGGCTGAAGAGACTTCGGCCGTCTTTTCCATGGATTCCTTTGAGGAAAAGGGGTTGGCGCTCTTTGAAAGCGATGTCCGCTACCCGGCCCTGAAGGAAGGCGCCGCGGATGAAGACCTGCGGCAGAAGATCAATGATCTGATTTTGTCGGACGGGAAGATTACGGATTATGTGACCCGGGTCAGTCAGCTGATTTCCGGCGGGTCCCTGACCGTGCGCTGGAAGGGCGCGGTGATGGGGAACATTTTCAGCTTCGCCGTGTCCGCCGAAGGCGCGGTGGAAACGCTCCGGCCCACCTTTGTCTGGACGGGCGGAAACATTGATCTGGAAACCGGGGAAGAGGCCACATGGGAAGACCTTTTCACGGATCCGGACCACGCGAAGGAAATCATTGCGGCATATCTGGAAGAGGATGTCCTGCCGGATCTCAGTGCGCATCTGCTGAACAGCGACCTGACGAATCTTCCGGATTTGTATCGGATGACGGAGCGCGGCTTGATTCTGCTTTACCCGATCGACTCTCTGAGCACGCTCAGCGACCGGGCGGGCGATGTCCTGATTCCGTGGGCTGTGTTGAAGGATGAACTGAAGACGGGCGAGGGGACAATTGCGGACCGGATGGGTCTGCAGAATTATATTGGTGTGAATGAAAGCACTCTGGAAAAGCTGGAAGCGGCCGTGACAAACGGCGAAATTCCGGGCATTCCCGTGAAACTCGGGGACAGCGTGTTTGCGCTGGAGGAAGAATATTCGCTTCTGACCGATCCGGATGTGTATTCCGGCGGGCGGCTTTTCAGCCTGGAGGGTGGCAGTTTCCGCGGCGTATTTTTGCTGACGGATTACCTCAGCGAAAGCTGGGATAACAGCGTGGTGGACGGCATCCGGGTGGATGTCGGCGGCGTGGAAGGGTTGATCATCGGGGAAACGACGATGGACGAATGGCGGAGCGCGCTGGGCGAGCCGGACACGACCGTCGTCTTTGACGCGGATCAGGCGGAAGCCTGGCGGACCCTCCCAGGGACAAGGGACTATTACAATTTCGGGGAGCATGTGCTCCAACTGCACGCGGATGAAAGCGGGACGCTTATCAGCGTGATATTGACCGAATGATACGGAATATGGGGGATGTGAATGGCGCGGCAAGGCAATAAACGGCAGCCGACCTACTCGGCGGATGCCCTGGCCCTGCGGAATTTCGGAGGTCTGGTGCTGCTGGCACTGGGCGTGATGATGTTTCTGGCCGTGGGAATGAAGATGGCGGGCAATGTGTTCGATGTGCTCCGTCAGGTTTGTTATGGCCTGACGGGGTCCATGGCATATGTTCTGCCCCTGCTTCTGATCTGGGCCGGAGTGCTGGTGATTTGGAGCGGTCAGAAGGAGGCGCCGGTGCGCCCCTTCCTGTACGCGGTGCTGACGTTTATCGGCGTGTGCACGCTCATGGTGCTCTGGACGAGGATCGGCACGGAGGAATATCTCTCCGTCCTGCAAAGAAGTTCGGACGGGAGCTGGGGCGGCGTGCTCCATCAGGGATATTTGTACTCGATTCGCCTGAAAGCGAGCGGCGGGGCGCTGGGCATGGCGCTGGCGTGGCCGCTGTGGATCTTGCTCGGCACGGTGATTTCAAGCGCGATCGCCGTAATCCTGACCCTGCTGGCGGGTCTGATGATTATCAATCTGAGCCCGATGCGCATAGTCAATCTGGTGAAAGGGGTTGAAAAGCCTTCTTTCCCGTGGCGGAAAAATCAGGATGCCGCAAGGGCGGAACAGCAACAGATCGCCTTCCAGCAGGAACAGCAGCGTCAGCAGCAAATCGCTTATCAACAGCAACAGGCATATATTATTCAGCAACAACAGGCTCAGCAGGCGCAGGCCCGCGCGCAGCAGCAGGCCCGTCAGCAGACTTCCTGGCAGAATCCGGTGCCGCAAACTTCGGCTCAGTGGCCTTCTCAGGGCACGGCCCGTCAGCGGACCAATAACGATGTGGCTGCCTGGCAGCAGCAACTGACCGAGCAGCGCACCGCCGCGACGCAAACCGCGCCGCGCAAGAGCAGTATTTTCGGCAACCTGATCGGCGGCAATGGCAGCCGTTCTGAAAACAAGGAAAAATCGAATTCGATCAGCCAGATTTTCGGCCGGAAGCACAATGATGTGGACGGTCTGAGCGATCGCTCTGAGGAAATGAGCCGGCAGAACAGCCGGATCTTTGACCGGAAGCAGGAAAATGCGTACGGTTCTGATGACCTGCCCTCGCAAAGACAGCAGCAAAATGCCCGGAGCAATGGTATGCCGACCGTGACGAACGCGGCGGCCGCATCGGCGGCACGGAAGACCGCGACCGGGCGTCCGGTGACCCGCCCCTCGACGGCGTGGAACGCGGCGGATCAGGATGAGGATGTCCGTGAGGCGTATCAGGATCGGGTGAATCCGTATCAGAAGCGGAAGGACAACCCGGCGGAGAAGACTGAGGAGAATATTCAGGAAGAAGCACCCCGGAGCATTGCCCGGAAGAATGCCGGCAGCAGCTGGATGGAACAGGTGAATGAAGCATCCGCGGCCGCGGAGAGCGCGGCTGAGGATCTGCCGGAAGAACCGGTTGAAACGCCTGCCCGTCGCCGGTCTGAAAAAACAGAAAAAACAGAAAAAACTGAAAAAACGCCGGTGAAGGCGCCCGCCGTGCAGCAGCGGATCGGGGAGGAAACCTGGAAGCCGGAACTGAAGCATGTCGAGCCGAAGGAAGAGGAAAACGAAGAGGACGAGTATTGGGAGCCGGTGCCGTATAACGCGCCGTCCATGCTCCTGTTGAACCGGCCGAAGATCACTGCTGAGGATACCCGTCCGGAGGATGAGGCGCGGTCCCAGAGACTGCAACAGACCTTGGCGAACTTCAAAGTCACCGCGCGGGTCGTGAATGTGACCCACGGCCCGGTGATTTCCCGCTTCGAGCTGGAACTGGCGCCGGGCACGAAGGTCAGCAAGGTGGCGGAGTTGGAAAAAGACATCGCGTACAATATGGAAGCGACCTCCGTGCGCATCGAGGCGCCGATCCCCGGCAAGAGCCTGGTCGGTGTTGAAGTGCCGAACAAGGAGCGCGCGACTGTGACATTGCGTGAAGTGCTGGAAAGCGACCAGATGCAAACCGCGAAGTCCATTCTGACGGTGGCGCTGGGCAAGGACATTGCCGGCACGCCGGTGGTGTGTGACCTGGCGAAAATGCCGCATCTGCTGATCGCGGGTGCGACCGGCAGCGGTAAATCCGTCTGCATCAACGCGATCATTAACAGCCTTCTGTACCGGGCGACCCCGGACGAAGTGAAGATGATTCTGATCGACCCGAAGGTGGTGGAATTGCAGTGCTATAACGGCATTCCGCATCTGCTGATTCCGGTTGTGAATGATCCGCACAAGGCGTCCGCGGCGCTGGCCTGGGCCGTGGCGGAAATGATGGAACGGTACGATAAGTTCGCGGAGCGCCGGGTGCGCAATCTGGACGGGTATAACGCGGCGCTCGGCCCGCATGAAAAGCCGATGCCGCGCATTGTGGTGATCATCGACGAACTGGCCGACCTGATGATGGTCTGTAAGAAGGATGTCGAAGAATACATCTGCCGTCTGACCCAGCTGGCCCGCGCGGCGGGCATTCACTTGATTGTCGCGACCCAGCGGCCGTCGGTGGATGTCATCACCGGCCTGATCAAGGCGAATATCCCGAGCCGCATCGCGTTTAAAACCGCAAGCTATGTGGACAGCCGGACGATTCTGGACCGCAACGGCAGCGAGCAGCTGCTCGGCTGGGGTGATATGCTGTATCTGCCCACCGGTTCCTTCGGCCCCAAGCGGATTCAGGGCTGTTTCCTGAGCGATGAGGAAGTCAATAATATTGTGGCGCAGGTGCGCAAGAACAACCCGAGCTCTTATGATCCTGACATTCTCGATAAGCTGGAAAAGCTGGAGAATCAGGGGAATGAAGCCCCGACCATGGACATGATCGGCGGCACCGCTGACAGCGGCGCCTCGGGCGACAGTGAGCTCTTCGCCCAGGCGGTGGAGTTCGCGATTCAGGATGGACAGATTTCGACCAGCACCCTTCAGCGCCGCCTGAAAGTGGGTTATGCCCGCGCCGGGCGTTTGACGGACGAGATGGAAGAGCGGGGCATCATTTCCGCGAAAGACGGTAGCAAACCCCGCAAGTGCCTGATCACCCGGGAAGACTGGGAAAAGATGAAAGCTGCGAGCGAGGAAACCTGACAGAACGGAGGAATAAACATTGGCCAATTTGATGGATTATCTGACGTGGCGGGGAGAGTTCGGGTTTGATGTGACGCCGTGGAATGATGTGGACGCGCTGATCATGGCCAATGTCTGCTATCTGGATTTCCACGGTACGGATGATGCCCGGGGATGGACGCTGGCGGAGGCGAAGCGGCTGGAGCTGGTACGGGCGACCGCAGACAGCGGGCACCCGGCCCGCCGGGCGCAATTCGAAGCCATGGCGGACACCACGCGTTTCGGCGATGTGCGGATGCACCACTTCATGAATTATCTGGATGATAAAACGGAAACGCAGTTTTCCGCGACCTGCTACGACATGCCGGACGGCACGCTGTGCGTGGCATTCCGCGGCACAGACGGGACGTTTGTCGGGTGGAAAGAGGACTTCAACATGTCCTATGAAAGCCCGGTGCCCGCGCAGGAGGCGGCGGTGTATTATCTGGAGCGCGTGACGGAATTGGACGATCGGCCGATCCGGCTGGTGGGCCACAGCAAAGGCGGAAACCTCGCGGCGTATGCCGCGGCGTGCGCGTCCGAAAAAACGCAGGAACGGTTGGAAGCGATCTATTCCTTTGACGGGCCCGGATTCGATCCGGAAGTGTTCGGAAGTGAAGGTTATGCCCGCGTGGTGGACCGGATTCACTCTTTGGTGCCGCAGACCAGCATTGTCGGCATGCTGATGGAATATCACCGGAATTACACGGTGGTGAAATCATCCGCGACCGGCATCGCTCAGCACGACCCGATGACCTGGCAGGTGATCGCTTCACGGTTTGAAACTGTGCCGGAGATTGATGAAAACGCGCAGATGATCAGCGACACGCTGCACCAGTGGCTGGAAAAGAGCAACCGCGAGGAGCGCGCGAAGATGGTGGAAGCCCTCTTTGAAATTCTCGGCAGCGCGAAGCTGACGAATGTCGGCGATGTCCGGACTTCCGGCGGACGCTCCTTGTGGATGATGCTCACCGGCGCGTACGAGCTGGACCCGGAGTCCTGGAAGAACGCGATGCGCCTGATCCGGCTGTTCCTGAGCCTCGGATTCGGCAACATGGCGGACCGCAGGCTGGCGGCAAAGACCCAGGCGAAGGACAGTCAGCCGGAGGAGACCTCAGGGACTCTCCCGGCGGATCCCGCGCAGGAGGCCGCTTCCCTCCCCGAGGGGCAGGAAAATAAACGCTTGACGGGCATTCCGGAGGAATGATATAATTACCTTTGTTTATTTGATTTAGTGGTTTGGAGGGAAAACAATGTCCGGACATTCGAAATGGCATAATATTCAGGCGAAGAAGGGCAAGGCGGACGCGCAGCGCGGCGCGGTCTTCACTAAGATCGGGCGTGAAATCGCCATCGCGGTGCGCGAAGGCGGCGCGAATCCCGAGTCCAACGGCAAGCTGCGTGACGTCATCGCGAAGGCGAAGGCCAACAACATGCCCAACGACAACATTCAGCGCTCCATCAAAAAGGCGAGCGGCGAGCTGAGCAATGTTGTATATGAAGAAATCACCTATGAAGGATATGCGCCCGGCGGCGTCGCGGTCATCGTGGATACGATTTCCGACAACCGCAACCGTACCGCGAGCGATGTGCGTCACTGCTTCGCCAAGTACGGCGGCAATCTGGGCACGACCGGTTCCGTCGGATTCATGTTCGACACCCATGGCGTGCTGGTGGTGGAGCGCACCCCCGGCATGGACGAGGATGACCTGATGATGATGGCGCTGGACGCCGGCGCCGAGGACGTCCGCCCGGATGAAGACGTGGTGGAAATTCTGACTGACCCGAACGAGTTCGGCAAGGTGCGTGAGGCGCTGGAGCAGCAGGGGCTGACCTTCCTGAGCGCGGAAGTGCAGAAGATTCCCCAGAATACCGTCGAGGTCACCGACCCGGAGACGGTCGAGAAGATTCGCAAGATGCTGGATCTGCTCGAGGAAAGCGATGACGTGCAGAACGTTTATCACAATGCGGAGCTGCCCGAGGAAGAGGACGACGAGGACTGATTCCCGGAGGGGTTTTTGCTCGCCGGTGCCGAATTACGGGCACCGGCGATTTTTTAACGGAAAGAGGGGGCGAAGGTCATGACCATGCTGGAGATCATTGAGAAAAAGAAGCTGGGGAAGGAACTGAACAAAGAGGAAATCACCTTCTTTGCCAATGCCGCGGCGGAGAAATCTGTTCCGGATTATCAGCTGACGGCGCTCCTGATGGCGATTCGCTTGAACGGCATGACCGACGAGGAGACGACCGCGCTGACCTTGGCTATGCGGGATTCCGGGGACGTGGCGGACCTGTCCGGCATCCCCGGCATCAAGGTGGACAAGCATTCCACCGGCGGGGTCGGGGATACGACGACCCTCGTGCTGGCGCCTCTGGTGGCGGCGTGCGGCGCGCCCGTGGCGAAGATGAGCGGGCGCGGTCTCGGGCATACCGGCGGTACACTGGATAAGCTGGAATCCATTCCCGGCATGCGCGTGGGTCTGACGGAAGAGGAATTCATTCATCAGGTCCGTGAAATCGGCGTGGCGGTGGTCGGGCAGACCGGGCACCTCGCGCCGGCGGACAAGACGCTCTACGCCCTGCGCGATGTGACCTCCACGGTGGACTCGATTCCGCTGATGGTCTCCTCGATTCTGTCCAAGAAGCTGGCGGCCGGGTCAGACGCGATTGTGCTGGATGTGAAAACCGGGACCGGCGCCCTGATGCAGAACCTTGAGGATAGCATTCATCTGGCGCAGATCATGGTGAACGTGGGCACGCTGGCGAAGAAGCCGACCGTGGCGCTGATCAGCGGCATGGACGAGCCGCTCGGCACGCATGTGGGCAACGCGCTGGAAGTGAAGGAAGCGATTGACATTCTTTCCGGCCGCGCGGGGGGAGACCTGCTGGAGGTATCCCTGACGCTGGGCGCGCATATGCTGATGCTGGCCGGCAAAGCCGAAACGAAAGATGAAGCCGTGAAAATGCTCCGGGACGCGCTGGAAAGCGGGCGGGGGCTGAATAAGCTGAAAGAAATGATTCGCGCGCAGGGCGGCGATCCCGCGGTGTGCGATGATGTGACCCTGCTCCCTCAGGCACCGGTGAAGAAGACCGTGCTTTGCGGGCGGGACGGATATGTGAAGTGCATGGATACCATGGCGCTGGGCACGGCGGGTCAAAGGATGGGCGCCGGCCGGGCGCGCGCGGAGGATCAGATTGATTACTCCGTGGGCTACATCCTACGCGTGCGCGTGGGCGATAAGGTCACGGCGGACACGCCGCTGTGCGAGCTGCACGCCCGGACGGAGGCGGACGCGGAGGCGGCGGAGCAGGCTATCCGCGCGGCGATCGGCTGGAGTGATGCGCCCTGTCCGCGCGCGAAGAATTTCCATGCTCTGGTCACGGCGGAGGGAATCACCCGGCTATGAATTCGGAATTCAAAAAAGGTCTGCGCCACGGGCTGCCCATCGCGCTGGGATATCTCAGCGTGTCCTTCGCCTTCGGCATGAAGGCGGTGGGGGACGGGCTGACCTGGCTGCAGGCAGTGCTGATTTCGGCGACGAACCTGACCAGCGCCGGTCAGGTTGCGGGCCTGCCGCTGATGGTGGGCGGCGCGTCCCTGACGGAAATGGCGCTGACCCAGCTGACGATTAACCTGCGTTACGGCCTGATGGGCCTGTCCCTCGGGCGGAAGCTGGACGACTCCATGGGCACGCTGCAGCGGCTGATCTTCTCCTTCGCGGATACGGATGAGATTTTCGCGG
>Ga0065709_1029972_pt1 | contig 10499 bp, 10 predicted proteins | sample Hoacrofraction14_2_FD_59096 | JGI IMG/M metagenome (GOLD analysis project Ga0065709, IMG submission 59096) | Hoatzin crop microbial communities from Cojedes, Venezuela, sample from fiber fraction 14 v1 | ecosystem: Host-associated > Birds > Digestive system > Esophagus > Crop | place: Venezuela... | reverse complement strand
GCGGCCTGCCGCTGCGTCACACAAGGCCCGGCCTCTCAGCCGCCCTCATATACCGCCCCGCCCGGCCGGTCCGAAGGCGCTCTGCCTTCTTCCCCGCCTGCCGCCGGGCCGCCTCCTCCGATGGCTCAGACCGTCGGAAGGATCATCTCCACGTCGCCGTGCGGGCGCGGGATGACATGCTGCGCGACCAGTTCGCCGAGTCTCGATGCGTTCGCCGCACCGGCTTCGACCGCGGCCTTCACCGCGCCGACATCGCCGCGGACCATGACCGTCACGAGTCCGGATCCGATCTTCTCTGTTCCGATCAGCTTGACCTCGGCCGCCTTCGTCATGGCATCAGCCGCCTCGATCGCCGCGGTAAGTCCTCTGGTTTCAATCATTCCCAACGCTTCGTAAGACATGTGATTTCCTCCTTGCTGTCTTATAAATGCTTTCCTTGGAATCCTCAGTAAAGTAAATATAAATGTCTATAGTCAAAACCCGCCCGCGGGTCCTGATCCCGTAAGTTCTGCGGCCGCGCCGCTGCCGGTGCCGCCTCAGCGCTTGTCGAATGCGTTGAGCTTCAGCATCCGGTCCGTATCCTCCGTGGGATGCGGTATGATGTACTTCTGCACATAGCCGGTCAGCTCCTCGGCCCGCCGCACCGCGGCCTCCATGGCCATCTCTACGTCCGCGACCGGTCCCCGGAACTTGACCGTCACCAGCAGGGGGACATCCAGTTCCTCGGGGTTCTTGGGCTTGTTCTTGTCGAACGGCTCCAGCCAGACATTGCCGGCCTTGCAGCCCGCATCGGCGCACATGAACGCCGTCACAAGTCCGTATACCTCAAGAATTCCGACGGCATCGTGTTCCATTCCGTACTCCTTACTCCGCCATGACCGCGATCTTCAGTCCCTTCTGCGAGAGGTTCGTCTCGAGGGCCTCGTTGATCTGATCCAGCGGGAACTTGTGCGTGATCAGTTCCGTGATCGGCAGGCCGATCGCCTTCGCGCGCTTCAGGAACTCAAACGTGTTGACATAATCCCGGAGCGTGTACACCCACGAGCCGACCAGCGTGATCTCCTTCGAGCACATGTCGAAATGCGGATTGATCACCGCGTCGCCGCCGTTCACGAAGAAGCCCAGCTCACACAGCCCGCCGCCGTTGCGGATGAACTTGTAGATGTTGCTGTGCGCCTTCGGGTTGCCCGTGCACTGGAACGCGAAGTCCGCCAGATGTCCGCCGAAGGACTTCTTCACGCCTTCCGCCAGCTCCTCGATCCCGTTCGGATAATCCGCGAAGTTCACGACATGATCCGCGCCGAGCCTCTGGGCGAAGGCCAGACGGGCCGGATTGCCGTCGACCGCCGTGATGCAGTTGACACCCATCGTCCGGAGCACCGCGATGCAGAGCAGGCCGATCGGGCCGCAGCCCTGCACGACCACGCGGCTCGCGAAGCGCAGGATGCCGGTCGACTTGGCTCTCTCGACCGCGTGCACCAGCACCGCCGCCGGTTCGATCAGGATCCGGGAATCCAGATCCATGTCGCTCACATTGAAGATCGTCGATCCCTTCCGGATGAACAGGTAATCCGAGAACCATCCGTTGAGATGGATATCGTCATCCGGGAGCAGGCCGTACACATCCGCACCGCCGACATTCTGCCTGTTCAGGTCGTACATCGTGATCTCCGGATCATCCTTGAAGATCATGCAGGTGACCACCTTGTCGCCGATGTGCAGGTCCTTGCCCGCGCTGTCCTTCTTCACATCCCTGCCCATCGCCACGATGGTGCCGGTCCCCTCATGTCCGAGCGCGACCGGGATCAGGCCGAACGGGTCTTTCTTAAACTCGTGCGCATCGGTTCCGCACACGCCGCAGCCCTCGACCTTGACCAGGATATCGCCGTCGCCGACCGGCGGGATCGGATACTCCTTCACGTCGAAATGGCCGAGCGCGGTGAGCACGGCCACCCGGGCCTTCGCCGGGATCTGCGCCGGCGCGCCGGAAGATGCGTACGATGCGCGGGCGGCCGGTGCGGTGCCGTTCATGCTCTCAAGCACCTGTCTTACAATCTGTTCTATATTCTGCTGATCCATTTTTACTCCTCACTCATCACCTGATGCACAGATAATCCGACATGACACATCTTCTCTTCTTGGTGAAGCTCTTCGCACTCGTCAGACCCTCGCCCGTCCGGCTCGCGATCGTGAAGGTGCAGATGCTCTCCCCGCCGAAGCCGAGCGCCGCGTAGCTGGGCCCGTTCTTGACCAGGATCGCCGTATCCATCGTCTTCGCATACCGGGTGATGTGGTCGACATTGAGCGAATGGATATGCGCGCTGTGGCGGTTGCCGTGCTCGAGCCAGAGCGCCGTCTCCAGGCCTTCCTCAAAGTCGCGGACCCGGACCATGCCGAGGATCGGCATCATCAGCTCGGTCGTGATGAGCGGATGCTCCTTCGGTCCCTCGAAGACGATGCAGCGGGTGCTCTCCGGCACCTCCACACCGACCATCGAGAGCAGGACCTTCGCGCTGCGGCCGACGCACTTGCGGTTCAGCCGGCCCTTCTCATCCATGACCGTCCGGCTGAGCGCGTCCTGGACCTCCTTCGAAGCCAGATAGCAGTTCTGTTCCGTGATCATGTAGTTCATGAGCTCGTCCGCCACCTTGTCGACGCAGACGATCTCCTTCTCCGCGATGCACGGAAGGTTGTTGTCAAAGGTGCACCCGTTCACGATGTCGCGGGCGGCCTTGCGGATATCTGCGGTCTCGTCCACGAGCGCCGGCGGATTGCCCGCCCCGGCGCCGATCGCGCGCTTGCCGGAGGACAGGACCGTCGTCACGACGCCGGGTCCGCCGGTCGCCACCAGCAGCTGGATGTCGGGCGAGGTCATCATGATCTTGCTCGACTCCTGCGTCGGATGGCTGAGTGTGCAGGCGATGTTGTCCGGCCCGCCCGCCTCCAGGCTGCACCGGTTGACCATATCGATCGTGTAAATGGTAACGCGCTTGGCCGACGGATGCGGATTGAACACGACCGTGTTCCCGCCCGCGATCATGCCGATCGTGTTGCACAGCACCGTCTCGCTGGGGTTCGTGGCCGGGGTGATCGAGCCGATCACACCGAAAGGACCCATTTCCACGAGGGTGAGACCCCGGTCGCCCGACCAGGCCTCGGTGGTGATGTCTTCCGTGCCGGGCGTCTTGTCCGCGACCAGATGGTGCTTGAGGATCTTGTCCCCGACATTGCCCATCCCGGTCTCGTCGACACCCATGCGCGCCATCGTCTCCGCGTTCTCGCGGGTCTTCTCCCGGATTGCGGTGATGATCTTCTCCCGCTGGTCAAGCGTCAGATTGCGGACGATCTGCTGGGACTCTTTGGCCGCCGCGATCGCTTCCTGCATGGTGTCGAACACACCGTGCATCTTCGCGCCGTCCTGACCGCTCAGCTGCATCTTCGCCACGACTTCCTTGACCACATCGCGGATCATGCTTTCGCTTACCTGAGCCATAGTGATCCCCCTCAATTCATGCCGAGCTGTTCCAGTACCTTACGCGTGATCTCCGCGATCACCTCCGGGGACTGTGCCCGGTCGCTGACCGTCATGTCCGTCGAGCCGTGGATCCCGGTGGACGACGGCATGCCCGGAACCGAAGTGCTGTGGCAGCTGCCGCCGCAGTTATGGCAGTTCAGGCCGTCCTTGTTCAGGCACAGGTTGGCCGGATGCTTGCCCGGAAGACCCATCTTGCGGCGGATCTCATAGAGCTTCTGCACCGTCGCCGCGTCGAACTCCTTCGGGCCGCCGAGGACCTTGGACTGATAGAGGAGCTGGGCGTAGAATTCGACGGATTCCATCTTCATGTAGGCCGCCAGCAGATCGGTCGACCAGGTCAGGGCACCGTGGCTCTCCAGCAGCACCGCGTCGTAGTACGGCAGGTACTTCTCGAGGCGGTCCGGGATCTCGTTCGTCGACGGGGTGCCGTACTCGGCGATCGGCACGCAGCCGAGGGCGATGACGGCTTCCGGCATGATCGGCTGCGTCAGCGGGATGCCCGCGATGGCGAAGCTGGTCGCATAGACCGGATGCGCGTGGACGACCGAACCGACATCCGGGCGCTTCTGATAGACGCGCATATGCATCTTGATCTCGGAGGACGGACGGAAGCCCTTGTTCGCCTGCAGCACCTGGCCGTTCTCATCGACCTTGCAGATGTACTCGGGGGTCATGAAGCCCTTGGAGACGCCTGTCGGCGTGCAGAGGAACTCGTGGTCGTTCAGCTTGACGGAGATGTTGCCGTCGTTGGCCGCGACCATGTTGCGGTTGTAGATCCGCTTGCCTATCTCACAGATCTGTTTTTTGATCTCATACTCGTTTACCATGTTCCGGATCCTCCTTTTTGATGTCGGAAACTGCTGTGGTGAACTGTTCTCTGGTTATTGTTTATGCTGCTCAGGCGGGCCGGTCCCGTGAACGGCTGTCCCTGCGGCTCATTCCGGCCGGTTCCGTGCCCCCTGTCATTGCTGTGATCCGTCCGCCGTCTCAGGCGCCGCCTCACGTCTTCGTGACCGGGCAAATGTCAAACTTCAGCCGGTCCCGGCTGTAATCGATCACGGCCTGCACCGAGGCTTCCACCGCGGACACGGAGCCTGTGATGATCAGGGAACCGGAGATCCGGTCCACGAATTCGAGATTCACGGCGGCCTCCTTCGAGGCGACGTCCGCGATGATGATCGCGGTCTCCGGCGGCGTGATCGTCATGACGCCGATCGCGAGATGGTCGGGGGTGCCGGACGGAGCGTCCGGCTTCGCCCCTGCCATTTTCTCCCGGTCGAGCCCGATCCGGTCGATCAGGGCGCTGTCGGGGTTGGCGATGATGTGGGCGAGCGTGATCTGACGTCCCGGAACCAGCTCCTGTATGATGCGTTCCTTTGTCTCGGGGAAATCGTACTCTGCCATAACCGCTCCCTGTGTGTCCGGGCGCTGACGGCCCGGTCCTGTCTTTATATCGCGGCGCTCTCACGGCCGGAGCCGCCGGAGCGCGGGTGATCTGTCTCTGTCTGTATCATCTGCGCTCACCCGCCGAGATAGCAGGTCAGCGATGTGCTCTCCTCCACGGTCTTCTTCAGCATCCGCATCGTCTCGCCGTCCGGCAGCGGGATGTCCCCCATCTTATACGGGCGGCCGAGGCCCTCGTACTTGTCGCTGCCGAGCCGGTGGTACGGCAGCAGGTGGATCCGCTTTACCCCCGGGAGGCTGTCCGCAAAGCGGGCGATCTCCCTTATCTCCTCCGGCGTCGCGTTGAACGTCGGGATCGTGGGAACCCGGATGACCAGCTCCGTCCGGCCCGACTGCGCGATGCGGCGGGCATTGTCCAGGATCTTCTCGTTCGGGACGCCGGTGAATTCCCTGTGCTTGCGCGAGTCGATGTGCTTGATGTCCATCAGGTACTCGTCCACGTAGGGCAGGACCGCCTCGACCCGCTCCCACGGAGCGCAGGAGGTCGTCTCCACCGCGGTGGAGATGCCGTCTTCCTTCGCGGCCCTGAGAAGGTCGCGCGCGAATTCATACTGGAACAGCATCTCGCCGCCGGAGAGTGTCATGCCGCCGCCCGAGCGCCGGTAGTAATCCCGGTCCCGCCCGACGGTCTTCATGACCTCCGCCACGGTGACGTCCCGGCCGATGATCTTGTCCTCGCCGAGCACCTTCATGGTCTCGATCTCGTGATGCTGCGACTCCGGGTTGCAGCACCACCGGCACCGGAGAAAGCATCCCTTCAGGAATACGATCGTCCGGATCCCCCGGCCGTCGTGGATGGAGTAGCGCTGTATGTCGAAGATTCTTCCTGTCGTATTCAGGTACTGCTTTGTCTCGCTGCGCTCCATACCTCATCCTGCCTTCTTATATCGCGCTGGTCTGTTCTGTTCTGGAAATGATATCGTCCTGCAGCGACTTGGAGAGGGTCGTGAACAGCGCACTGTAACCGGCGACCCGGACCACCAGGTGCTGGTAGTTCTCCGGGTGCTTCTGTGCATCCAGCAGGGTCTCGCGCGAGACCACGTTGAACTGCATGTGCATGCCCTTCTGGTCGAAGTAGGAACGGATCAGGGCGACGAAGTCGTCAAGTCCCTTGGCGCCGGCCAGGGCCGACGGATGGAACTTCTGGTTGAACAGCGTGCCGTTCGAGCAGATGCCGTGATCGAGCTTCGCCACGGAGTTGGCCGCGGCCGTCGGTCCGTTCACATCCGTCCCGACATACGGCGACACGCCGTCGGCGACCGGCTTGTGAGCGAGACGCCCGTCCGGGGTGGCCCCGGTCTGGGCTCCGAGCGGCACGTTCGCCGACACCGGATACATGCCTGCCTGGAACTGTCCGCCGCGCGGATTGAAGTAGGTCTCGACCGGTTTCGAATAGGTGTAGGCCGCCTCGCGCGCGAACTCGTCGACCTCGTCGATGTCGTTGCCGAACTTGGGCAGGTCGAGGATCAGCTTCCGGATCTCCTGATAACGCTTCTTCACATCCTCCGGCAGCTTTATCTCCGCCACCGAGCGGATGATCGCCGGGATCTGCTCCTTCGGGACCGTGTGCCCGCTCTTCTCCATCTCCGCGATCGTCTCGGTCGCGATCTCGCGGATGCTCTCACTGTCGAGCGGCTCGCCGAAGTTCATCTTCATCGCGTTGCGCAGCTCGCGCATCGTGACCTTCTTCTCGTCGAAGACCAGCTTCTTCACGGCGTAGAGCGCGTTGCCGACATTCGCGATGCCGAAGCCCTGCGGGCCGGTGAAGTTGTAGACCGCGCCGCCGTCCTCGAGCGTCTTGCCGCTTCGGATGCAGTCGAGGATCATGCCGGACGCGAACGGGTTCGGATTGAGCTTCGCATGCGCGACGTCGATCGCGTTGTCCGCGTTGATCAGCAGCGAGATCATGTAGTCCATCTGCTGCCGGTAGGCCTCGAAGAATTCCTCGTAGGTGGTCATCTGTTCCACGTCCCCGGTCCGGATCGAGATCTGCTCGCCAAGGTCGCAGCCGTTGGAGAAGACCAGCTCCAGCGGGCGGCACATGTTGAAGAACGCCGCGTCATGCCAGCCGAAGGTCTTGCCCGGGACCGCCGGCTCCACGCAGCCGATGATGCAGTAACTGCGCGCGTCGGTCAGGCTCACGCCGCGGTTCATCATCGCCGGGATGATGACCTCGTCGTTGTACCAGGCCGGGAGCCCGATGCCGGTCCGTGTCAGGTCCGCCGCCCGCACGAGCAGGTCATGCGGCGATCCGTTCCATACGCGGATCGAGAGCGACGGCATCGGCAGGAACACGTGCTTGGATGCCGTGATACAGATGAAGGAGAGATCGTTCGTGACGTCCCGCCCTTCCTCGTTCTGGCCGCCGACGATGAGGTTCTGGAACAGCGAATAGCCCGCGAAGCCCTTCGCCGACTGCTCGTCGCGGCATTTGTTCAGATCGTTGAGCTTGACCCAGATGCAGTCGACCAGCTCCTGGGCGAAGTCCCGCGTCAGTTTGCCCGCGTCCAGATCCGGCTTGTAGAACGGATACATGTACTGGTCAAAGCGCCCCGGTGAGATCGAGTGGCCGCTCGACTCGAGCTGGATGAGCTGCTGGATGAACCAGAACATCTGGCAGGCTTCCCAGAAGGACTGTGCGCCCCTCACCGGAGCCGTGCGGCAGTTCTGCGCGATCGTCGTAAGCTCGGCTTTTCTTGCGCTGTCCGTGGTCTTCGCAGCCTCGCTCTCCGCGAGCTCTGCGTACCTCGCCGCGTAGTCGATCGCGGCCTGGTAATCGATGATCATCGCCTTGAGGAGCGACGCCTTCTCGGCGCAGTTCGCATCTCCGGGCTTCACCCCGGCCAGCTCCGCGGCCGCTTCCTTTATCATGCCGCCGAAGCCCTTCGTGATCACCTTGCCGTAGTCCACGGTGTAGTGGCCGACACCGTTGTAGAAATAGTTGCCGACCGTGAAGATGTTGTGCCGGATCGCCGTGCGGGTCTCCGGTGTCATGTAATTCTCCGCCAGTTCGCTGGACGTGCGTCCCTTCCAGTAGCGGTTGGCCTCGCGCAGCTCCTGCGCGGTCTCCTTTGAGATCCGGAACGGATCGGCCTCGCGGTGCTCGACGGTCTCAAACTCGGCCTCGAGCCATTCATACGAGAATTCCGGGTACGTCTGGCAGCCGCGCGGTGCGATCGTGCTGCTTCCGACGATCAGTTCCTCCGGACGGATGATGATCGGGATGTGCTTCAGGATATGCGAAAATGCCAGTGCTCTTCGGATCGTCTGCGGCTGTCCCTCGGATGCCTTGTAAGATTCCGTGATCAGCTTCGCTCTGGCGGATTCGATCTCCGGCAGCTTTGCATACAGGTGCTTCACCATCCGGGTGATCCGTTCGGATTTCGGCAGTTCCGGTACATAGTATTCAGCCATGCTGGACCTCCTTGTCCGGGTTCCGGTTTTGTTGGTTTTTCGTGGTTTATTATAAAACTAACGCACGAAACTGTCAACAATCAACATCAAATCTCGCCTGTTCCGTTGTTTTTGGCAGGAATTTCCTTATTAAATGTTGTTTTTTGTCACTTCCCCCATTGACAGCGGCGCGGACCTTTGGCATAATCGGGGTAGCTGTTCAGAAGCTTCGCGCAGCAGTTACGCATCGGACGAAGCTTCGCATTCAAATTCGTCCGGTGCTGCCGGATATACTTTATTGGTACGCCCTCAGCAGCAAGTGCTTCGGGCTGTCCTGAGCAGTTACTCACAGGGTCATTATGAAAACAGATATACACACCCACACTCTTGCAAGCGGTCACGGCACCGCCGACACGATCGCGGATATGGCCCGCGCGGCTGCCGCGAAGGGGCTTTCGCTCCTCGGCATCGCCGACCACGGACCGGCCACGCCCGGCTCCGCCTCCGCTTCCTATTTCCGAAGCCTGGCCGGGGCTCCGTCGCACCGCTTCGGTGTCCGGATCCTCTACGGCGCCGAGGTGAACATTCTCGACGGCGGCGGCCTGGATCTGCCGGACGATATCCTGACGCGGCTCGATTTCGTGATCGCGTCCATGCACGCGCCGCCGCGCCGGTTCGATCCGTCGCGCGACAGCACGCCGGACTACCTCCGGGCCATGGAGAACCCGTATGTGTGCGTGCTCGGGCATCCGGACAGCACGCAGTTTCCCGCGGACTACGACCGCCTGACGGACGCGGCCGCGGCGCGCGGGGTGATCCTCGAGGTCAACGAGTCCTCGCTGATGCCCGGCGGCTATCATCACCTGCCCGGCACGGACATCACGGCCAATTACCGGCGTCTCATCGCGCTCTGCCGGGAGAAGCGCATTCCGATGCTGCTCTCCTCGGACGCGCACGGGACGGAGCGAATCGGCAGCACGGAAACGGCGGAGCGCCTGATCCGGGAGGCGGATTTTCCGGAGGCGCTCATCGTCAATGAGCATCCGGAGCTGCTGCTCGCGCGGCGCGGGGCGGGACTTGGTTTTTGACACAGCGCATCGTCACCCGCCGCGGGCCGTTACCGCCCGGGAGATGAAGAATGCAGTGAAACAGATAACATGACATTTCCGGAATGCCGGACCAATTATGAAAGGAAAAAGATTATGCGGATTCTTGAGAGAAAGTTTGTACAGGATTTCATCAACATGGCGAATGAGGGGTATCAGCAGGGCTGGCACGAGCGCAACGGCGGCAACCTGTCGTACCGTCTGACGCAGCACAACGTCGAGGCGGTCTCCGACCGTCTGCTCGACCACGCGGAGTGGCATGACATCGGCGCCTCCGTGCCGGGGCTGGCCGGCGAATATTTCCTCGTGACCGGCACGGGCAAGTTCTTCCGCAACATCATCGTCGATCCGGAGGCCTGCATCGCGCTGATCGAGATCGATGAGACGGGCGAGAAGTACCGGATCCGCTGGGGTCTGGTGGACGGCGGTCTGCCGACCAGTGAGCTGCCGACGCACCTGCTCAACCATGAGGTCAAGAAGCGCGTCACGAACGGTGAGCACCGCATCATCTACCACGCGCACACCACGAACATCATCGCCCTCTCCTATGTCCTGCCGCTCACGTCGGAGGTCTTCACCCGCGAGCTCTGGGAGATGGCGACCGAGTGTCCGGTCGTGTTCCCGGAGGGCATCGGCGTCGTGCCGTGGATGGTTCCGGGCGGACGCGAGATCGGTATCGAGACCAGCAAGCTGATGGAGGAATATAACGCCGTTGTCTGGGCGCATCACGGCCTGTTCTGCTCCGGCGACACCTTCGACAGCACCTTCGGTCTCATGCACACGATCGAGAAGGCTGCCGAGATCCTCGTGAAGGTCCGCAGCATGTCCGATCACAAGCTCCAGACCATCACGCCGGATGACTTCCGCCAGCTGGCGAAGGGCTTCCATATCACGCTGCCGGAGAAGTTCCTGTACGAGAAATAATCGTAACTGAACAGTTACAAAGAATCTTTTAAGATAAAAACAGGCTGCGCATCACATCGGTGCGCAGCCTGTTTTTT
>Ga0065709_1000139_pt1 | contig 10501 bp, 13 predicted proteins | sample Hoacrofraction14_2_FD_59096 | JGI IMG/M metagenome (GOLD analysis project Ga0065709, IMG submission 59096) | Hoatzin crop microbial communities from Cojedes, Venezuela, sample from fiber fraction 14 v1 | ecosystem: Host-associated > Birds > Digestive system > Esophagus > Crop | place: Venezuela... | reverse complement strand
CTATCCCTCGCATTTCCTTCGCTCAGCGGCTTTGCGATACCACGAAACAGCCTGATCATAGTCTTGAGTGACACCATCGCCGTCATAATAACGTTTGCCTAACAAATATTGTGCCTCTGCGTCTCCGCCAAGAGCAGATTCTTGAAGTGCGGATAACGATTGATTATCTGCTACTTGAGCAAAGGACAAACTTGACTGTATCAAAAATACAGATACAAAAATTAGAAAGAACCTCTTCATCATTTGTTTAGTTAATATAATATGCACATTGTCTAAAAAGACGATAATTGTGCAGCCACAAAGCGTAACCACAACAGCTTTTATCATATAATTTCTCTGCTATTTATTATGGATAGTAGTGAATCACCTAAGAACGTAAGATGGTCTTTATGTCAACTAGTTTCTAATGGTCAGATCACTCTAGACGAGTTTTATATAGAGATTGGTATGCTATAATAAAGATACAGATAAATAGCAAGACTACTATCAAGTACCAATTGAGAGAGAAATTCACAAACCATGATATCACGTTAATGAAAAGCAGCACAAAGAAAAATATCCATGACAACAAACGTAGATTTATTGACAAGCGGGAAGGTTCTACATTTATAGCCATTGCCGGAATCAGTGTCACTAAAGCAGACAGGACCGCACCTGCAGACATCCAATCGACAATCTCTTTATCTCCTGCAACTGAAAATGTTGCGAGGCCACACAGTGCAGAAATCACACAAGCAATTACAATTTTTAATGCGTCTACTTTCATTACTATTTATTTTTGTTGAGAATTTATTTGAGAATTTTGAGATAATGGTGGCGGCAACAAAGCAACAATCTTTAATATTGCAGAGATGTTTTGTACAGCTTGCCACGCTGACATACCAGGCATCCAAGCCAAAGTATCTTTATTAACTTGACCTTTCATTATCAGCTGTGCTAATTCTTTTTCTTGTAATGGTCCCACTGGCGTACCATTTATAGCTACATAGAACACATCTGGCGTAATGATTGACGGAACCACGGGTTGCAGTGGCGGATTACTTTGTACTGCGTTCATTGTACCTGGCACATACATCCCTTGCATCGATTGGTTCATGACGTTTACCATTTGCTGGGCAACAGCCATACCCATGCCAAACTCAAGCAATCGATCGATTGAATAGAAATTATTATCATTCATTTTATACTCTTTTAATTAGTTTCACTTGATTCACCCTCTGATGGCATGGGAGGTGCGCCACTAGGCATAACTGGAGCAAATAATGCGGCAAGTTCAGGAATATTACCAGCCAATTCCCAACCAGCCATACCTTGAGTCCACACTTGCACTTGTTGAGTAAACTCACCAGTCGCAGCAAATTGCCGTAATTGATCAATCGTATACGGGCCAGCTTGTTGACCATCCTTATAGACCATAAAAGCAATTTGTCCTGCTGTTGATGATTGAGGCGTCGTAGCTGCTACACTCTGTTGCTGCATAGCAGCAGCTAACTGGGGAAACAGCATAGCCACCTCTCTCACATCCATTGCCATCTGCCACTTAGGCATACCTTCCTGCCAGACCTTGGTCTGCGGTGAAACCATTTCATTATCAATCAGACGTTTGAACTGAATTTCATTATATGGACCACGCTGTTTGTTTCCTATCATGGCATAATAGAAAAAACCATCTGGTGGTGGAACCGCGCGTGGGGGCGAAGCCACACTTGGCTGATTTGAAATCTTCGGGGCATGTATTTCTGGTGGTTGTGGTTGCTGTTGTTGCTGAGTAAATGGGAGAGGCTGTTCTTGCTTAACATTTTGATTTTTTGCTGCATCTTCATCACCTTCATTCAGCAAATATGGCAAACGAGAGCCTCCTCGTTGCCCTTCTTTTATAATCTCCTCTATCTTGCGCGCATCATCTTTTGTGAATCCATGTGCTGTTATCCAGTCATCCTCTACGTTTAATTCAATCGTGGAGTAACCTATCAATGGAGTCTTTACTTTTATGTTGCGTATGCTACTATAGCTAAATCGCTGTGTTTCACCGCCAAAAATTCCTGGAAATTTCACAGTGATACCTGTAGTATCACAATTGATAACTGGTGGAAACAACTTATTACCACCCGCTAAACGTGACGCTTCAAACTTTTTCATATTCTAACATTAATTTAATTACTACCTTTAGAAAACGAAGTATTATCAAGTTTTGGTTACATGAACAAGGAAGATAACTCAGGTACGTTGCCAGCCAAATCCCAGTTTGCGAATCCTTGAGACCAAACTAATACTTGAGGTGTAAATTCGCCAGTAGCCACAAATTGCCTCAATTGTGTAATAGTGTATGGTCCTGCTTGTTGGCCATTCACACCCACCATATATGTTTTTTCGGAAGTCGATGACGTGGATGGTGTCGTAGCTACTACACTCTGTTGCTGCATAGCTGCAGCCAACTGGGGAAACAGCATAGCCACCTCTCTCACATCCATTGCCACCTGCCATCGAGGCATACCTTCCTGCCAGACCTTGGTCTGCGGTGAAACCATTTCATTATCAATCAGACGTTTGAACTGAATTTCGTTATATGGACCTTGTTGTTTGTTTCCTATTAGTGCATAATAGGAAAATTCTTCTGTTGGCGGAACAACTGGCATTTTAGATTGCATGGCACTCACAACTTGAGCCTCCGATTGCGCTTGCTGTATTGGCTGCTGAATCGATGGTTGTTGTGTTAACTCTTGTTCCTGAGGAAGTGTCTCATCTTGGTCTAGCTTTGATTCTAATAAAGACGCTGCCTTTTGTGCCAAATTCTTGAGAGACACTTCACGGTCCTCTAACACCTCCGATACTTTATTCAGTATCGAGGTGTTAGAAGCCGCTGCATTAGATATTTTTTTTAAAAATCCCATTGTCCTCTTATCTACTTCGTTACTTTCACATCCGTCAAGGCATGGGAGGAGCACCTCCACCTGGCATGGGTGGCGCACCTCCGCCTGGCATGGGTGGAACTCCTGCTGGCATGGCAGGCGCAAACAAAGTTGCAAGTTCTGCTATATTACCTGCCTCCTGCCATTGTGCCATTCCTTGTTTCCACAGATAGGATTGTTTTGTCAGTTGGCCACTTTGTACCATCTGCTGCAGTTGTTGCATATTGAATGGGCCTTGCTGCTGGCCATTTACAGCCATATAATATGCAATTTGAGGCATTGGTGGAGGCGTGTTCATCATATTTTGGCCCATATTGTTCATCATGCCAGCCATCTGATGTCCCATAGCTCCGCCCATCATCATGCCTGTCATCATGCCTGCTGGGTTCATTCCGCTACCTCCCATATTGCCCATTTGGCCTAGACTCTGCGCTCCAGCCTTAAGCACATTAGCTTGTTGATTAATGGCGTGAGCACCTAGGTAATTAGTTTCTGTTTGCAACTTCTGGGCACGTTGAGATTCCTCACGCTGAATGCGTAACGATTCGGCCATATTCGTTGCATTCATTTCTTGCATATCTTTCATATTCTTGATACCGATTTCGGTCTGGGCCTTTATAGTCTGGGCCTGGGTATCGTAAGTCAATGCTCGTAGTTCTCTCCAACCCAAGCTTTCCTTATCGGGAGTGATGCGTGACAAGTCCAAACGCTTGAGTGTTATACCAAAGTCGGTAAAGTCCTCTTGGAGGCGTTCCTTGATTTTGTCATTTATTTCGTCTATCTTTCGTTCAATTTGAACTAAAGGAAATCCAAAATCCGAGGGAGCATTACTAATTACATTCTTGACACGACGATTAACCACGTCCTTTACCCGAGCCTTGAAATCGTTCATTTCAAAGTTAACAAGACGATTAAGTTTAATGAACCCCTTGTAGTCGGTTATATTAAATGTCATTGAGCCTCCTGCAGATACGGGGACAGCCGAGTCCATCAAGCGCGGATCTGATACATCGAAGAAAGGTACTCCAAAGTCCATCTTAATGTTACCTGCCAGGTTGATAAAATACACCTCAGCTTGGAAAGGAGACTCTCCACCAAACCCTAATCCCACTATACTTGATAGAACAGGAAAGTTAGCGGTCTTAATGGTATCATCGTAAGGTCCTTCAATAAAATCTTGTACCGAACCATCCTGACGACGATAGACGAATACCGCCACCTCACCATCTTTTACTCGCAGGCTACTACCATAACGAATACTATTCTCGCGCGTTGTGGAATTAGCGGCTTGTCCTTGAGGACGCCATTTCCACACAAGATAATCCATTTCATCGCAGCGAATGACATTCATCAATCCGCCACCATTACCTTTTCCAAATAAAGCCATATTTTTTTGTTAAATAATGATATAAGTACATTAGTATCCCTTTTAAAAAGGGGTGTTAAAAACATCAATCAAGTAGCTCCTGATAAGGGCAACAGATTGTTCTTTGCCATCATTGGAATACGTCTTATCTAATGTTCTCTTAGGTGTTTTATCAGCCACGAAATGATTGATTCTGCTCCGTCACTAGCTCAAATTGTCGCACCCTTAAAAAATACTTATAAACAACTATATTTCAATGATTTAAAAGACAGATTTATCCACTTTAGCCGGCTATTATAGAAAGAATTAAAAAGATAGCAATAATCGCTCCTATTATCAATCTTTTTAATTGTTTATGTGAGAGCTTCCTTGACTCTTTTTGATAAGATGTAAAATAGGTTGCAAACGATGCATCATCTGCAAAGTTCAACTTTGCTTTGTTGATACAATCGGAATACTTCGACCAATATGCCCTCTCGATATTCTGCTCCTCTTCACTAGAATTAACATTGGGATGTTTGTGAGCAAGAGGTTGTAAAGCCGACAACATTGCAAGAAGGTCATCACGAGATGATGATAGAGGAAAGTTGCGAATATACATCGCCTGCTTACTTGCATCACCCCATTTCATAACATCACTAAGGCCTTCTGAGAATTTCATCGCAGTTTCATTAGCGCCTGTACTCAATGCATTGCCACATTGCGGACATTTAACGTCTCCAGGTTGCAACAATGAGCCACAATAAGGGCACTTTCTTACTTTATTAGCCACGCTTTGTGCTTTCATTTGAATCTCTTGTAACCTTGATTCAATGATAACATCCACTTCATCTGGATCTAACCCTTCTAATAAGGCTTTTTTGTGAATGACCTCGCGCTCTTTTGGCGTGAGCACGCCATCAGTTAGCGCTGCATCAATCAACCGATTGAATTCGTCTGACAACATAATTGTTTATTTTGATTGTGATTAAAATAAATCTGAAACTCTTATAAAGCCGAAGGGCTTATCAAGGGACTTGCAGTAGAAGCATCTTGCCCACATTGACTACAGGTAGTCTCACCGGGTTGAAGGATCGTTCCACAATTCGAGCATGTGCGCAACTTACTGGCAATACTTATGGCTCGCATTTGAATATCATGTACCTTGGCATTCAAGTGCAAGTCTACTTCATCAGGGTCAAGACCCTCAAGAATAGCACGTTTGTGAATAACTTCGCGCTCTTTCTCGGTAAGCACTCCATCGTTCACTAACGTCTCTATCAACTGATTTAATTCGTCTGAAAACATAGTACAACTTTTATATTATATTAGTTTCTTTGGTGTAGGGAGAACCCTATTTTTTGTGCTATGGTATATGCACATCGAGGCGCAATCTGGGTAGATTGCGCCTCGATGATTTTATGTAACTTATTGATTAGTAGCGGTTTACCCCCCCCAATTAGGGATGGTGGGATGCGAAAGGGTGGCCTCGTGGAGGGTCACGAGGGGAAGTTGCGGGGTTGCAAGGGTTGTGAGATGAGGGTTACTCATGTTCTTTCGCGTTTTTTAGGGCTGTGAAAAGCAGCGGCTTTGTCACATATCGATGCACAAAAGTATAAACTTTTTTCCATTCCACAAACTTTTTTTGGATTTTTTTATCCATCTTTTTGCACGCAGTCCAGTGCAGATGATATTTTTTTCACGCAGACCAGCGCAGACCTTATATCAGAGTGGAGAGTGGAGAGTGAAGAGTGGAGAGAAAAAAATAAAAGTCTGCGTAGTCTGCGCTGGTCTGCGTGAGGCCCTCCTGCAGGCGTGGATCAACTCTCCTTTTGCACTATTATTTTTGGGGGTTTTGGGGAAATTGGGAAAAAAGATTTAACTTTGCGGGTTAAAAGGTGTCTAATAGACAAAACAAACAATTTAAAGAGGACAATCATGAAGGCTTTTAAGACGATATTATTGGGTTTGGCGATGGCACTGGTGATGTGTCTGGCAGCACCCTCGGCGAGCGCACAGGTGTTGCGCGATGCCAACTATAAGAGCATTGGCCGCATTGCTGGGAATGGCATTGTGCGTGATGCTCGGGCGAAGTCGGTGGGGTCGTTCGACAGCGACGGCTCGGTGCGCGACCGCAGTGGCAACAAGGTGGGGCAAATCAAGCGCCTCGAAATCTTTGATGCCAGCGGCGAACGCATTGGTTACATCAACACCGATGGCACCGTGCGCGATGGCCAAAGCCAAGTNATCGGCGCTGTGAACCTGAGCGATGGCAANGTGACCGANGCNAGCGACCGCACGTTGGGCTACGCCCGCGGCATCCGCGTCGACTGGATTGCCTGCTACTACCTGTTCAACATGTTCAACGCGCTCAAGTAGCCCGCCCTGCCCGTCACGATGCGCAAGAAGACGATGCCCGAACTGCACCGGCTCACCACCGAGCAGGCACGCACGGCGACCAAACTTCCCGTGGTCGTCGTGCTCGATGATGTGCGCAGCGAGATGAACGTGGGCAGCATCTTCCGCACCGCCGACGCCATGGGCGTGGCNCACATCTACCTGTGCGGCATCACCGCGTGCCCCCCGCGTCCCGAAATCCACAAGACCGCCCTCGGTGCCGANGANAGCGTGCCCTGGAGCCACCACAGCAGCATCCANGAGGTGATTGCGCAGTTGCGTGGCGAGGGGTACACGATTTGCAGCGTCGAGCAGGTGCACGGCAGCATCTCGCTCGAGCAATATGAGCCCAGCAGCGAGGGCCGCTACGCCCTGATNCTGGGCAACGAGGTGCGCGGCGTGGCGCAAGAGGCCGTCGACGAGAGCGATTGCTGCCTGGAACTNCCGCAACGCGGTGCCAAGCACTCGCTCAACGTGGCGTGCACCGCTGCCATCGTGATGTGGCACTTCATGACCCATCTNAGTTAACAACACAACCAATAGAAAAGATATCATGAGTAAATTTAGCATCATCGCAACAATTGCTGCTATCGCACTGTCGAGTGCAACACAAGCGGCCGAGAAGGTCGTCCCCATCAAGTTTGGCNACATGGACCACTGGGTGACCCGCAACATCAAGGAGTCGGCCATCATCGGTGGTAACCAACGCACNGTCTANGAAATCGGGCCCACGCAGACCATCACCGGCGCTAAGGCTTACACCAACCTGGGCGGCTCGCCCTGGGGCACGTCGAACGTCTATGCCAAGGTGCTGGGCATCGTCAAGACCAGCAACACCGTNTTCCCCGAAAAGCGCGGCAANGGCTACTGCGCCAAGCTGTGNACCCTGCTCGAGCACGTCAAGGCNGCCGGCATCATCAACATGGACGTCCTGGCAGCCGGNAGCATCTACACNGGCAGCATGAACGAGCCCGTCTCGAGNACCAAGAACCCCTATAGCAAAATGACCATGGGCATCCCCTTCACGGGNNGACCCCGCTACCTGCAGTTTGACTACAAACTCACCGCTCCCACGGGCGACCGCATCTACTCGAGCGGCTTCGGCAAGAAGAAAACTGTGCGCGGACGCGACTACAGCGAGGTGTTCATCATCTTGCAACGCCGCTGGGAAGACAGCAAGGGCAACATCCACGCNGCCCGCGTGGGCACNGGCCGCATGCGCTTTGGTGCCACCACGCCCAACTGGGTCAACAACTACCGCATCCCCATCTGGTATGGCGACATCCGCAACCACAAGGGCTACTACAAGTACATGGACCTGATCGATGGCGAGAAGGCNTACTACGGCCGCAACAGCAAGGGCAAGAACGTGCCCATCCACGAGGAAAAATGGGACGATGCTGNCGCCACGCCCACGCACATGATTATCATGGCCTCGAGCGCCTGNGGNACGGCNTACATCGGCACCGTGGGCATGACCCTGTGGGTCGACAACTTTGCCCTCGTCTATTAATATATATAATAATGTGAAAATCTCCCCACGACAATGATGCGCATTCTCATCCTCAATGGCCCTAACCTGAACTTGGTGGGACGCCGCGAACCAGCCACCTACGGCACGCAGTCGCTCACCGACTACCTGGCCCAGCTGCAGCAGCACTACGCCTCGCGCGTGAGCCTCGACACCTATCAAAAGCAACCACGAGGGCGACCTCATCGACAAGCTGCAGGCGGCACAAGGCACAGCCGACGCCGTCATCATCAACGCTGGCGGCTACAGCCACACCTCGGTGGCCATTGCCGATGCCATCAGCGCCATCGACATCCCCGTGGTCGAGGTGCACATCAGCAACATCTACACCCGCGAGCCCTTCCGCCACCACTCGATGTTGGCACCCGTGTGCAAGGGCAGCATCGTCGGCATGGGCCTCGAGGGGTACCGCCTCGCCATCGAGGGACTGCTCACCATCCTCAATCCTGCAAAGCAATGACGCCCGAACTCGAGGACTACATCTTGCAGCACATCGACCCCGCGCCCGACAACCTGAACCGCCTGGAGCGCGACACCAATGTGCAACTGCTCTATCCACACATGTGCTCGGGACATCTGCAGGGGCGTCTGCTCAAGATGCTCACACGCATGATTGCGCCACAGCGCATCCTCGAGTTGGGCACCTATAGCGGCTACTCGGCCCTGGCGATGGCCGAGGGGCTGGCCAACGATGACTGCTACATCGACACCATCGAAATCGACGACGAGCAAGAGGACTTCATCAACGCCCACCTGGCGCAGTCGCCCGTGGGACACCGCGTGCACCTCCACATTGGCGACGCCCTCGAGGTGCTTAAGACACTCACCGGCCCCTACGACATGGCGTTTATCGATGCCAACAAGCGGCACTACATCCAGTACTACGAACTCGTGCTGCCGCTCATCAAACCCGGCGGCTTCATCTTGGCCGACAACACGCTGTGGGCGGGCAAGGTGGCGCATCAAGACGAGATGCGACACGTCGACGCCATGACCGCAGGCATCAGCGCCTTTAACGACGCCCTCGCTGCCGACACGCGCGTCGAGAAGGTGATTGTCCCCCTGCGCGATGGCCTCACGCTCATCTACAAGAAGCCTTGATGCACGCCCCCGTGGCACACTTGTTGCATCAACGTCCACTGGGGGGCTCCCCCACCCTCTCCCCGTATGAGAATCACCAACCCTGTTGTCTAATTCTATAACGCGATTGCAGTAATGACCCGAATTAAACGATGGCTGTGTGTGCTGGCCCTACTGATGGGGCTGGTGCTGGCCGATGCTGTCCCCGCCATGCTGGGGACGGGCACAAGTATCACCTACAACTTTGCCGCCCAAGCCAGCAACAAGCACAAGAAAAACAAGAAAAAGAAGCACAAAAAGAAAAATCGCAAGANAAGCCGCAAGAGTTGGGGCAAGAGCAAGAAAAACAAGCAGCGCTACAGCAAGTACAAAAAGCAGCACCGCACCGACAAATCGGCCCGTCAAGACAAACCGGCCCGCAAGGAAAAGCCGCGTCGCTACTCCTCGCGTCCCGCCGCTGCTGCCGCAGTAGCCACCCCGCTCGCNTCGTCGACCGTCACAGCCACGGGTAACNCNNTGTGGGACATCGCCTTGCCNGCNGGNNTGGGCGAAACCACCATCACCCACAAGGCCATCACCATCCACTACGACCNCCAGCTGCGCATCCCCGCNTGCGTGACCTACGAACTCACCGCCACCATGGTCGACATGAGCGACGCTCCCGGCCACGAAACGCGCAAAAACTACAACTACGATGCCGACCCAGCCGTGAAAGATAGCCCCAATGGCGGCGACTACCGCGGCAGNGGCTACACNCGCGGCCACATGGCTCCCGCCATGGACATGCGTTGGGACAAGCAGACGATGCGNGANTGTTTTTACATGACCAACATGTGTCCGCAAGAGGCACAGCTCAACAACGACGACTGGCGCCGCATGGAAGAAACCGTGCACCGCTGGGGCAAGCAATACAAACGCCTCATCATCCACACGGGCCCCATCATGGGCAACAGCACCGCCACCACCTCGCGCGGCATCGCCATCCCCGANGCNTTTTACAAAATCGTGTACGCCCCCGCGCANGGTCGCGCCATCGCCTTCATCTACAACAACGGCCCACAGCCNGGCGCCATGAGCCGCTACACCACCACCATCGATGAAGTAGAACGCCGCACCGGCATCGACTTCTTCGTCTCCCTCGACGACGCCACCGAGTCCACCATCGAGCGTCAATGCGACCCCACCTCCTGGTCCCTCAAGTANCCCCACCCTGTTACAAAACCTGTTACAGAACCTGTT
>Ga0065709_1029971_pt1 | contig 10503 bp, 8 predicted proteins | sample Hoacrofraction14_2_FD_59096 | JGI IMG/M metagenome (GOLD analysis project Ga0065709, IMG submission 59096) | Hoatzin crop microbial communities from Cojedes, Venezuela, sample from fiber fraction 14 v1 | ecosystem: Host-associated > Birds > Digestive system > Esophagus > Crop | place: Venezuela... | reverse complement strand
ACAAGCAGCGAAAGGTCTTTTTTCGGGCTAATCTTTCAGCGTTTGCACCGCTTCCTCGAGGATGCCTTTCACCATCGAGTCGCTCTCTTTCGCCTTCATCTCGCGCAGTTGCTGAATGCAGAGTTTGCGCTCGCGCTCGGTGGCCGATGCGCCAATCTTCCTGCAAAGGTCGTAGATGGAGTTGGCCAGTGCCGTGCGAGTCTCTTGGTCTTTGGCTTCGAGGAAGGCCAGACGAAGCGTGCTGAAACGTTTCACGAATCCTTCACCGCTGCTGATGTCTTTGAATCGGAAGATATTACCGAAGTTGCGCAACGCACCCTTCCAGTCCGTCGTGTCGATGGCCATTTGCATCACATTGAGAACGCTGTCGATTTTTGTCCGGTCGAACGCGCTGCCGCTGAATATTCTTGAAGGCTTGCGTCCGTAGAACTTGTAGAAACGTCCGCGAGTCTCGTCGCCCTTCTCCTTGTAGGTCAGCACATAGGCCGTGCGATATTGCTTGTCTTCAGCGTCGGTGAAGCAGGCAAGCCTCGTGGTTCCGTTTGTCGGGCCGAACGTGTATTCCGTACCGTCGGCACCGCGAAGCATTTTCGACGTAGTGCCGTCAGCGTCGATATTTTCCAAGAGATAGGCGGCCTTTTCGTCGGCATCGAAGAGGCGCGACATCTCGTTTACCAACTGCTTGGCGCGACTTGTAGAGGCTTTGAACGTGAAGCAATAATCGTAGCTTCCCCAAGTGTCGTCGCTCGACTTGCTGGCCAGTTTCATTTCCGTCGGGCGAGTCTTCTCGTCGAGCAGTTGCTGAAACTTGCTCTCCAGATTGGTTTGTGCGAAGGCCGCAATCGGTAGCATGGCGACCAACAGTGAAATCATTTTTCTCATATCGTAATAATTAAACTTAAAAACTAAAGAAACTCACAACTCAATATAGTTGGACGGTTGGCTTGCCGCGTCGTCGCTCTGCTCGATGCAAGAGATAATGAACGCTTGGCGCAACTCTTGCCGATAGACTTCGCGAATGGCGTTTTCTTGTCGCATCTCAATCTCGCGCACCAGACTGTCGGCCGACGCTTTGCCTGCTGCCGTCGCACTTTTTTCCTTTTTCACTCTCTTTGGGGCGTTCTTCGTCGGCTTGGGAATGGTTGTGGCGTAGCAGGCGGAGGTCGTTTTCACCTCGAATGTTGGCGAGACAAAGGGAACCGATGTCTCCGTTTGTTTCGAGGGTGAAAATAGCAGAAGCAATGCCACCGCCGCAGCCGCCACTGCCGCCGCAACCCATTTCAGTGGGCGTTTCGTCGGCTGCCGTTTCTGCTCCAGAGGCATTCCGTCGGCGAAGTAGTCGAACATCTCGCGATAAGGCTCCAGTTCGCTGTCCACCTGCCGATGGTCGCGGAAGTATTGGGCAATCTCGCGCTCCTCTGCGAGCGAGGTCTCGCCAGCCATAAATCGGTCGAGCAGTTGCTGTATGTTCATCGTCTTTTCTCCTTTATCTTTTTCAACAGGTTGCGGCGCGCACGAGAGAGCAACACGGGTACGGAACTCTCGGCGATGCCCAGCAGTCGGGCTATCTCTGCCGCAGGCCTGCCCTCCACTTGGCGCAGGCGAAGCACCTGATACTCCGTTCCGGGCAGACGGCTCATCTGACTCTCGAGCCACGCCAGTTCGTCGGTTGCCTCTATCCGTCGCTCCTCCTCGCCGGCGATGTCTGCGTCTAGCGGAATGGTCTTGCGCGAGCGTAGCTGGTCGATGCACTGGTTTCGCGTGGCAACCGTAGCCAATGCCTGCATGCTCTCCGCACTGAGCCGTTCGTGGAGTGCCCACAGTTTGAGCATCACCTCTTGTGCCACGTCTTCTGCCGCGTCGGCCGAAAGACCGTATCGCCGCGCTATGCTGACGATGCGTTCGCGCGTTGGCGAGGCTTGTTGCTCAAATGCTGTTTGCTCCATCTACTTTATATAACGAGAAAAGCCCGCTCTGGTGAACGGGCTTAACTATTTTTAATGTTTTCGGATTACATCTCTTTCGTTACTGTGCCGTCAGCGCGACGCACGATGGTGATGCCGCGTCCCGGGCGAGCCATCTGCTTGCCGTCGATGCTGAAGTAGCGGTCGGCACCCTCTATCTTGCTCTCCACCTGGGTGATGCCCGTGGTTACGGAGGTCGGGTTGTTGATGGTTACACTGGTTACGATAGAGTCAACGTTGGCATTGAGCGCGTAGCTGCACCACTTCGGCAGACTGTAAACGTGCTGTGTCGAAACGTCGTTGCCCATGTCCCAATAGAAGATGCCGAGGTTGTTGTGCTGAACCACATAGTCGGTGCGGCGATAAACCTGAGCGGGACCCTGGAAGTAGAACTTGTTTCCGTTGACTGTTGCATACTCGTTTCCTGCTTCCCAATCTACGGTATAGCCCGAGCCGTCGGTCTCAGCGCCTACGAAAGGAGTGTCGTGCAGTTGGTTGGCGCGAATGCCAGTAGTACTTCCGTTGCCAGCCGAGGTGGTGGTTGCGTAAGACATGTAGAATTTCTCTTCGGGAAGTCCATAAGACACGTAGTTGGCATAGTGCTTCGTGTAGTATGCCCAGGTGTGTGGAGGCGTGTTCGGTCCGTAGTGCTGGAATGTGAGTCCGTCAACGGCTGCGAGGCCTGCCGACGTCAGATGATAAGAGAAAGGAGCGTCGGGGTGGCACGAGAGCATCAGCGTCTTGACACCTGCGCCATACTTGTCGTCGAGTTTCTGGCGGATGAGTGGGAGAAGAGCGTTGATGGCGTTGATACCTGCCTGAGCCATCGACCATTCAAGGTCGAGTTCTACGCCGTCGTAGTCTGCTGCCTCGTTAGCAAGGTCGGTGGCGAAGTTCTCGCGTCCGGCGGCGGTCTTGATACCTGCATTATCTACATTCCATGTCTTGTTTCCTTGCTTGTCGTTGCCAGCTACAGAGAGACGGATCTTCCATCCGCGATAGCCGTCGTAGGCACTTCTCATAATCTTCACCCAGTTGTCCTGCGAGAAGTAGTCCCAGCCGATATTGTCTTCGTCGTCGAAAGTGTAGTAAGCACTGGAGTAGTTCAGCGGTCCGGCCGTTACGATAGTTCCGAGGGCAGGCAGCTGGATGCCCTTGTTCTGGTGGCTCTGCAACTGTCCCTTTCCGAAATTCCACTCCCAAACAGCGCACTCGTCGAGGTATCCCTTGAAGTTCTTTCCAAATTCGGCTGCATAGCCAGTGATGTTGAAGCGTCCTGCCTTTAGTGTGCCGAGTTTCTGAGTCTTTCCGCCGAGATAGGCAGTGAGGACACCAGAACTGTTGCACGTTACTGCAATATATTGCCACTTTCCCGTCTCAAGTTTCAGTGAACTGGTGGTGAACATGGTATCGTTGACGCAAGTATTGAATGTTCCATCGGAGTTGAGGCTGATATAGAAGCCTTTTTTCGTGTTGAAGTTATACTTGTTGAAGACGAAAGCACCTTGGGTGAGTTCTTCGGGGTATATCCATGTTTCGATGGTATATCCGTTAATGGGATTGGCACTTTCTTTATCTCCGTTCCACAGCACGTCTAGCACATCTTTCGTTGTTGAGAATGAACCCGTTCCACTGAAATGGAGTACGCCCGAACGTGTGCCTTGCGACTGCTTCCACGTTACGCCTGTGCCCATTGTGCCGTGGTCGTTGGTGTTGTAGTGTTTCAGGTGGCCGTCGCTTTGACAGCGGAGGGATAGCACGATGAGGTCGTTAGAGAGCAGGTATTTTTCGCGGTCGATGCCACGGTCGAAGAAACGCGAGAGGTCGGTGTAGGCTCCGTGCTGACGATATACGAGTCCGGTGTTGTCGGTCACTTTCGTGAGCGTTGCGCCGTTCATTTCGCCGTGGTGGTTGTAGCCGTTGTAAGGCTCATAGAGGGTCTTGAAATCCACGAGGTCGTCGCACTCGTTGAAGTCCATTTTGTAGTAAGCCACGAGGTTGTCCCAGTATGGGTTCCATTTGTTGAGCGTGGTGTTCATGAAGTAGTTGAAATGCTCGTCGAAGGTGGCGGTGTTCCAAAGGCGCACGTCATCCACGCGTCCGGCGAAGATGCTTCCTCCGATGCCAAAGTGGTTGGCCTCAGGCAGTTCGCCGAGTGTGCCGCTGCCTGCTTCTGTTCCGTTGACGAGTATTTTCACCGAGCCGTTGTCGCTGATTACGGTGAGGTGTGCCCACGTTCCTGCTGCGAGGTCGGTGGATGTGGCCGACACTTCAGAGCCGCTGACGGTGAACTTCACGGTGTTAGCCGCGCCGAGTTGCAGTTTGGCGTCGTCGCTGAGTCGCAAGATGGTGGCATCCTCTGTCCATTCGTCCGGGCATACCCATGCTTGGATGGTGTAGGTGTTGGTATTAGCCATTTCGGGCATCAATCCGCAAGTAGCGATATTCCCTTTCGATAGCTGGAGACAATAGTTATCCACTTGTGCGTTAGCGTTAGTTGCGAAGGCCATTGCGGCCAGTAGCAATAGATAAATTTTCTTCATAATCTGATGGTTTGATGTCGTTAGATATTTCGACCGCAAAATTAGTGGATTTGATGAAAATTTCCAAACGCAAGAACATAAATTATGTTAAATCGACGTAAATCTTTTCTCTCTTTGTAAAGATTAACAAATAGGTGTGCTGTTTTTTGGTGATAAATCGCTATTTTTGCATCGGATTTTATGAGGAGCGTGAAGTGAGGAGTGTGGAGTGAGATATGCTTTGGTGTGTGGGGCTTTGAGGTGTGAGGAGTGTGGAGTGATATATATATTATAATATAATAAAAGGTATAAAGAGATGAAGAAACTATTGATGACGGCTGTCCTCTTCGTGGCAGCATCGGGACTCTGCTCTGTGTCGGCTCAGTGCGACAAGACGAAGCAGAAGGCAAAGAAGGAGTGCTGCCAGAAAGCACCGAAGTGCAAGGACTGCAAGTGTGGCGAAGCCTGCAAGACGGCCGACTGCAAGGGCTGCCAGAAGGCTAAGGAGGAGTGCCAGAAGCAGGAGGGCTGCCAGCAGAAGCCGTGCTGCAAGGACAAGGCCAAAAAGAAGTAAGCGGCTAGGGCTGCTTTCCCGGCAAGAAGGCTTGTCTCCCAGGTGGGGGCGAGCTCTCTTTCTTTGTGCCTTTTTCGGAGGACTTTTTGTGGCGATTTTTTGGGTCGTCAGAAGGCCGAAACTTCCACCACGGTCGGAGTTTTTTCCCACCGTGGTGAGAGTCGAGAACGACCGTGGTGGGAAGAAACTCCGACAATGGTGGTTCCCACGGGCCACTCTTACCATTGGTGTTTCCGCCAAATGGAGCAAAAAAATAGTTGGGCTACGTCTCACGACGCGACCCAACACGGATTGTACGTTTATTTACCTAAATTATTTATATTTCAGTATCTGTCCTGGTACCACCTTGCTCTTGCTGCCGAGGTGGTTCAGCTTTTGTATCTCGCTCACGGTCATGCCGTGCTTGCGTGCGATGGAGTAGAGCGTTTCGCCCTTCTTTACCTTGTGGTTGCGTGTTACGCTGACTTGCGCTTTCTTGCTCTTGGCGGCGGAGGCGGTTGGCTCTTGCTTTGCGGGTGCTGCCGATGCCACATAACTGTTGTTGACTCCACGCAGGCGGTTGGCCGTTGCCGACTCGCGCTGGTATTTGCTCTTGCGGAACATGTAGTAGTCGGCCACTACGTCTTGGTTTCTGAAGTCGAACATGAGGCACGGGTTGAGTGCCACTCCGCAGAGGCGCGTCTCGAAGTGCAGGTGTGAGCCGTTGCTTCGCCCGGTGTTTCCTCCGAGTCCGATGGGGTCGCCGGCGCGCACTTCCTGGTCCTCTCTGACGAGCTGCTTCGACATGTGCCCGTAGATGGTTTCGAGTCCGTTGTCGTGGCGAATCACTACGAACTTGCCGTAGCCTCCTGCCTCGTAGCGGACGATGCGCACTTTTCCGTTGAATGCGGCGCGAATGGTGTCGCCTATATATACTTTGATGTCAAGTCCTTTGTGTGCGCGTCCCCAGCGCGGTCCGAAGTTCGAGGTGAGCACTCTGCTGTCTGTTGGCATGCGGAATCCGCGGAGGTCGATGCGGAAGGAGTCGGGCAGTTCTGTTGCCCGGTGTGCGTATTTGTTGTCCCAGTCGTCGTAGAGGTCGGCTGCCGGCATTGTCCACTCCTCGTTCATGATGAGGTGTCGGAGTTGTATGGAGTCCACGGCCTTCATTCTGCGGTCTATTGGCGCTTGCTTGGCCAGCAGATCTTGTGCGGCTAGGTTGGTCGTTGCTAGTGTTGCAAATGCGAGCAGTGCTATTTTTCTAATTGTTTTCTTTAAATTCATTACCTGGTTGTTTTAGTTGGGAATTTTGTGGAAGAGCAATTGCTTTTCCGTTCCCAAAAATTACAAAACTGTTGCAAAGGTAATAAAAATAATTGGAAGTTGGGCAACGTCTTAACACTTTTGGTTTCAATTTAACACTATCGCGGTGTTTTTTAACAATGATGCTAGGATATTGCCGCCCAGTTTTCGTTGCTCTTGCGCAGTTCGCCGAGCCTGCGCCAGAGGAGTTCGTTTTGTGGCTTTTGCTGTTCGGGGTCGTCGTCGATGATGCGTTGCGCCTCTTCGCGTGCGAGCTGCACGAGTTGCCCGTCGCGCGCAATGTCGGCTATTTTCAGGTCGAAGGCCATGCCGCTCTGCTGTGTTCCTTCCAGGTCGCCGGGGCCGCGCAGTTTCAGGTCGGCCTCGGCTATCTGGAAGCCGTCGTTGGTCTGGCACATGATGTCGATGCGCTTGCGGGTCTCGTTGGTCAGTTTGTGGTTGGTCACGAGGATGCAGTAGGACTGGTCGGCACCGCGCCCCACGCGTCCGCGCAGTTGGTGGAGCTGGGAGAGGCCGAAGCGCTGCGCGTCCATGATGACCATGACGGAGGCGTTTGGCACGTTGACGCCCACCTCGATGACGGTGGTGGCCACGAGTATCTGCGTCTCGCCGCTGACGAAGCGTTGCATCTCGGCGTTCTTGTCGGCATCTTTCATCTTGCCGTGCACCTTGCTGAGGCGGTATTCGGGGAATATTTGGAGGAGTGCCTCGTAGCCCTCTTCCAGGTTTTTCAGGTCCATCTTCTCGCTCTCTTTTATCAGCGGGAAGACCCAATATACCTGTCGGCCTTGCTGTATCTGCCGACGGATGCCTTGGTAGAGACTGACGGTCTGGTTGTCGAATTTGTGGATGGTCTGTACGGGTTTGCGGCCGGGGGGCAGCTCGTCGATCACGCTCACGTCGAGGTCGCCGTAGAGGGTCATGGCGAGCGTGCGCGGAATAGGGGTGGCGGTCATCACGAGGACGTGGGGTGGGTTTTGATTCTTGTGCCATAGTTTGGCGCGTTGGGCAACGCCGAAGCGATGTTGCTCGTCAACCACGGCGAGCCCTAAGTTGCGGAACACGACGGGTTCCTCTATCACGGCGTGGGTGCCTACGAGTATCTGCACGTCGCCGTTGGCCAGCCCGTCGAGCACTTCGCGTCGGCGTTTTCCCTTGACTATTCCGGTGAGCAGTTCCACACGCACGGGCATATCGTGGAGCATGTCCGAGATGGTCTGCAGGTGCTGCTCGGCCAGTATCTCCGTGGGTGCCATGATGCAGGCCTGATAGCCGTTGTCGAGGGCGATGAGCATGGACATGAGGGCCACGAGCGTCTTTCCGCTGCCCACGTCGCCCTGCAGCAGTCGGTTCATCTGCCGCCCTGAGCCGAGGTCTTTTCTTATCTCGCGTATCACTCGTTTCTGGGCTTCTGTGAGCGGGAAGGGCAGGTTTTCGTGGTAGAATTGGTTGAAGAGCAGGCCGACGTGCTGGAAAATATATCCACGGTAGCGTCGTCGGTTATCGCACGCGTACCTTATTATATTAAGTTGCACATAGAACAGCTCCTCGAATTTCAACCGCTGCCTGGCTCGCTCCACGTCGCGCGCCGTCTTGGGGTAGTGGATGAGTCGTAGTGCGCGGTCGCGGCTCTCCATGTGCAGGCGGTTTACGATGAAGTCGGGGAGTGTTTCCTTGAGTGGTTCGGTGAGGCGTTCGATGAGCGTGTGAGTCATCTTTTCGATGGCGCGTGAGTTCATTCCCATGCGCTTCATCTTCTCGGTGGTGTTGTAATAGGGCTGCATCCCCATCTCCGAGAGTTCCAGTTTTTCGGCACGCTCCACCTCCGGGTGGGTTATCTGGAAACGGCCGTTGAAGATGGTTGGCCGCCCGAAGACAATGTATTCCTCGCCTACTTTATAGGTTTGCAAGACGTATTTAGTGCCGTTGAACCAAACGAGATCCATCACTCCGCGGCCGTCGGTGAAGTGCCCAACGACGCGTTTTCGGCGCGGCCCGAGGTCGTAGGTGTCGAAGCTGAGTATTCGTCCTTTCAACTGTACAAAGGGCATGTCGGTGTTTAGTTCGGCGATGGAGTATATTCGGCTTCGGTCAACGTATTTGTATGGATAGTATTCGAGCAGGTCGCCGTAGGTGCAGATGCCCAGTTCTGCGCTGAGCAACTTTCCTCTGTTCGGCCCGACGCCGGTCAGAAACATGATGTCAGTGTCGAGTATGTTCGCCATGCCGAGTGCAAAGTTACCATTCATCTTTCACGGCTTTGGCCAGATCTTCATCTGTTACTTCCGTTGAAAGAACCTTCTCCACCACTCGTTTCGGCTTCGCAAGGTTCAGCAGGCGGAAGCTGACTTGGCTTAGGTCTTGCTTGGAGAGGGCGAGGAGGAAGAGAGCATTGACGGTGTTCAGCTCGGCGTTGGCGGAAGGGAACTGCTCGCGCAGGAAGGCGGAGTGGCTGATGTTGCGGTAGTCCTTTTCAGAAAGCAGGAGCCTGTCGGCGGCACCATATCGGGAGAGAAACGAAGGGTCGGTGGCGATGGCCTTCAGCGATAGGAGGATGGGGGCAATGGAGAAGTCGTCTATGTGCTCGTCGAAGCGGTCGTTGCTGCGCTCTGGGTGGCGGAAGTCGGGACTGCCGAGCTCGCGTGCATGCTGCCTCTCCATTGCCAGCACATACATTCCGTCGTAGTCAACGAGCGTGAGCGTGCCGTCGGTGCGGACGATTATGTTGTCGGGCTTCAGGTCGCCGTGGGCGAATGGTTGCGCGAGCAGCCACGCTCCCATGCGGCTGAACTGATAGGCGAGCATCGCCAGCGCGTTGCGGTCGTTGATGTGCGAGCGCAGGTAGCCATCGAGCGTCTGACCCTCCACCCAGTCCATCTGCAAGACGGGAAACTCCGTCTCCGAAGAGCTTTGGGTGTCAACGAAGAGTTCGCGCTCAAGGTATCTCACCCGCGTGAGGTATGGCGACGACACATACTCCAGTTCGTCGTGAATCATTCGGTAGCTCTCGTCGCGTCCCTGCTGCTCCTTCAGGAAGCATTTCACGGCATAGAGGCGGCCGTCGGTCTCGTCTCTCATCTTGAACACCACGGCGAAGTTGCCACTGCTCATCACGGGGTTGCCGTCGCTGCCGACAACTGGGCGCAGGTTGCTCAGTTCGCTGAAGTTGTCTTCCGCCGAGCGTATTGCGTCGATATATTCAGAAATGGTTGGGTAAAGCATAGTTCTCAGTGTTTCAAAGTCTCTCCATCCGCCACCCGTCCTCTGGGATGTTGCGCTCCTCGGAAGCAAAGTTCACGCCGAGAAGTATCTTCTCTCGCTGGTCCGACTGCCACGGGTCAGCATAACCTTTTTTCTTTATCTGCTGAAGAGCGACCTCTGGCGACTGGTCGAGTTTGAACTCTATAATATATATGTACGCGCGAGTCTCTATCAGAAGGTCCATGCGGCCGCGGTTGGTGCGTTTTTCTGTCTCGGTGCGCAAATCCTCGCCTCCGATGAGCACGCCGGTGATGTAGAAGATGAAATGGAACGCTTGCTCGCTCGATTGGAAGATGTCGTAGGAGAGGCTGGAGATTAGTGTGCGCATCTGCGAGATGAACGTCTCGATGTCGGCATCAAGCAACGCCTGTCGGAGCGAGTCGGCAAGCGAGAAGGTGGCATCTCCAGATAGGCGAGAGTAGATGGGGATCAGTTGATTGATGAAACCGTCGCGTACCTCCTCGTTTGGGAAATCGATGATGTATGCGCCTGTCGGTGCTACTCCCGTGATAGTCAGATAACCGCTCTGATAAAGAAGCGCCGTGAGGTCGTTCTGATAGGAGTTCACGTTTGTTAGTTGCATTTCCGAGACGCGCGTGCCAGGAATGTCGGCAATGTCAACATTCCCTCTCCTAAGAGCCTTGATTAGCGCGGTGGGCGTACCCGTCTTGAACCAATAACTACCGAACTCCTGCGCCGTGAGAGCATTGAGCAAAGAGAAAGGATTATACAGACCCACGCCCTTCTTGCAGAAGTGGTATCCGTCGTACATCTTTTTCAAACGCCCGTAGCACTCCTCTTTCGTGATGTCGTTTTCTTCGGCCATCTCGCCAACGCCTTCGTCGAAATAGGTGTGCAACTCTTCTTCCGTTATGCCGCA
>Ga0065709_1029969_pt1 | contig 10508 bp, 11 predicted proteins | sample Hoacrofraction14_2_FD_59096 | JGI IMG/M metagenome (GOLD analysis project Ga0065709, IMG submission 59096) | Hoatzin crop microbial communities from Cojedes, Venezuela, sample from fiber fraction 14 v1 | ecosystem: Host-associated > Birds > Digestive system > Esophagus > Crop | place: Venezuela... | reverse complement strand
AAGGTTTTGGCTTTAAGCCGAACTTGACATGACGTGTTTTCCATCAGCCAAGCGACAAGCGCCGGACGCGATTTGAAACACAGATAAAAGAATACACCATGATACTTCCTATATATATATATGGTATGCCATGCCTCCGAAAAGAGAGCACAGACATCCCAAAGGACTACGAGGGACTTGACGAACTCATCAAAAACATGTTCGAAACGCTCACGGCCAGCGAGGGCGTGGGACTGGCTGCGCCGCAGATAGGACTGAATATTCGTTTGGCCGTCATCGATTTGGACGTTATTTCAGACGAGTTGCCCGAATACAAAGACTTCCGCAAGGCCTATATCAATCCGCATATCGTGGAATATGACGAAGGAAAGACGGAGTCGATGGAAGAAGGATGCCTTTCGTTGCCGGCCATTCACGAGAAGGTAACAAGACCCACCCGTATTCGCGTGCAGTATGAAGACCAAGCGCGTGAACAGCACGACGAGTGGGTTGAGGGTTATTTGGCACGTGTCATGCAGCACGAGTTCGACCACTTGGATGCCCATTTGTTTATCGATCGCATCTCACCGCTGCGTCGCCAACTCATCAAGAACAAGCTCAAAGCGCTCACGCTGGGCAAGTATCGCTGCGGCTATCGCACCAAAGGGCTTCGGAAATAGACAGAGAAAAGACCCGACATGAACCGCACGAAGACACATTTCAACGCCTTTGCCAACGTTGCGGGCAGACCTCTGCGCAACGTTGCAATGGTTGTTTGTTTGTGTTTTCAAGTTTTATCGGCAACGGCACAATATAACATTGACCGCGTGCTGCTGGCCGGACGAGCCGCACTCTATTATGAAGACTACGTGCTCTCCATACAATATTTTAATCAGGCGATAACGGCAAAACCTTATCTCCATGAGCCTTGGTACTTCAGGAGCATAGCGAAATATTATCTTGATGACTTCACCGGAGCCGAAAGCGATTGCTCGGAAGCCATCAACAGAAATCCCTACATCGCCGGTCAGTACGAACTTCGCGGTCTGTGCCGTATCCGGCAGAAGAACTACGAAGGCGCCATCAGTGATTATAATCAGGCCATTCATCACGACCCGATGAATTCGGGGCTGTGGTTTAATAGGGCACTTTGCCGCATCGAAAGCCACGATTACGAACGAGCCGAAGCCGAACTCGACTCGATGACCGGCCGCTGGAAAAGCAATGCCAAGGCTTGGCAACTGAAAGCGGAAGTTTCGTTGCGGCAGAAAGACACGCTCAAAGCAGCCAAACAATTGGACAAAGCACTCGAATTGGATGAGTACGACGGCGAAGCATGGATGGTAAGAGGCATAATTTCGATGAGCCGCAAACAGTGGAAAGATGCCGACCGGCAAATCTCGAAGGCCATCCATCTGAAGCCTTCAACCTCCGGTTTCTACATCAATCGTGCTTTGGCGCGCTACAACATAAACAATTTGCGCGGCGCCATGGCCGATTATGACAAGGCAATCGAACTTGACCCCAACAACTTCTTGGCGCACTACAACCGCGGACAGCTGCGCATACAGGTCGGCGATGATAATCGCGCCATCGAAGATTTCGATTTCATCATTCGCAACGAACCCGATAACATCATGGCCATTTTCAATCGCGCATTGTTGCTCGACCGAACGGGCAACCTGCGTGGGGCTATCAAAGACTATACAACCGTTATCAACAAGTTTCCCAATTTCTGGACGGGGCTCTACTATCGAGCCTCTTGTTACCGTCGATTGGGTATGACGGCAAAGGCCGAAGCAGACGAGTTCCGTGTCTTTAAGGCGCAACAAAACAAGCATTTGGGTATTCAAAAGCGTTGGAGCGACAAGCAGCGGAAGAGTGTTCGGAAGCTCTCCGACATCGACCTTGATAAGTATAACCAACTGGTGGAAGAAGACGAGCAAACGGTTGAGCACGAATATTTGTCGGCCTATCGCGGTCGCGTGCAGAACCGCCGCGTTGACGATGAACTGCTTCCGCTGTTTGCATTGGCTTATCATCATCGTGCCGACGGACTGAAAAACGTGAATATCTTTGTTCCCGAAGTGGAGCGATTCAACTTGTCTCCCCGTCCGTTGCATCGTGTTTATATCAGCACCGTGCAGAAAACATTTACCGAAGACGAGTCAAAAGTCATCTTCTCCCTCATTGATACACTTACGCAAGAAATCCGTGAACAGAAGAATCTGAAAGAGGCGAAAGGCCGGTTGCTGGAAAGAGCCATAGCCTACACGGCCGTGAAGAACCACGAAGAAGCCCTCAGCGACCTTGCCATCTACCTCCAAATCGATAGTGTTTCGCCTCTTGGCTACTGGCAACGCGCCGTCTGCCAAGCCATGATGAACGACTTTTCTGCATCGCAAGGCATTGATACGCGCCTTAAAAACGCGCGCGCCATTGATGACATCAACAAGGCGATCGGGTTAAGTCCGAACAATGCATACCTGCAGTACAACCGCGCCACCATTTATGCGCGACAGAAAGATTACGAGAAAGCCATCGAAGACTACAACGAAGCCATCAAGAATGAAGCCGGATTGGCCGAAGCCTATTATAACCGCGGATTGTGTCGCGTGTTCAACGGACAGAAATCCGAAGGTATTCAAGACCTCAGCAAGGCCGGCGAGCTGGGGCTTTACGATGCTTACAGCGTCATAAAACGACTAAACAAGAAAAAAGAATAAACCATAACAGAGGATGAAAAGAAAAGTATATCTCACGCTGCTGACCCTGCTTTCGAGTGTTCCCATGCTGGCGCAAGAAGAAAGCGAGGGGCTTCACCAAACGCTCCGCGACAAGTTTATCGACGGCGGAAGCGGTTTTATGTCGGTCATCGCCGCCGTACTCATAGTGGGATTGGCTTTGTGCATTGAGCGAATCATCTATCTTTCACTCTCGGAAATCAATGCCAAGAAACTGATGACGAACATCGAAGAGAAGGTGGAGGCAGGCGACATCGAAGGCGCCAAAACGCTCTGTCGCGAGACGCGAGGCCCCGTAGCCTCTATCTGCTACCAAGGATTGCTCCGCATGAAAGAATCAGCCGAAGCCGTGGAACGCTCCGTTCGCAGTTACGGTTCGGTGCAAATCGCCAAGATGGAAAGGGGCTGTTCGTGGATTACGCTCTGCATCGCCGTCGCACCGTCCCTTGGATTCTTGGGCACGGTGATAGGTATGGTGATGGCTTTCGACCGCATCGAACTGGCAGGCGATATCAGTCCGACCATCGTGGCAGGCGGAATGAAGGTGGCGCTCATCACCACCATCTTCGGAATTATCGTTGCGCTCATTCTGCAACTATTCTATAATTACATCCTTTCCAAGATTGATCACCTCACGGCTCAGATGGAAGAGTCGTCCATTACATTGCTCGACATCTTGGGAAAGAAGCAGAAAGGCAGTGCAAATGATTGACGCAATCATCATCTTGGCATACGTTGCACTGGCTTGTTCGATAGCAGCCATTGCTTTCAGTCTGTGGCGCACCACGCTCTCGCGCCGTCGCTCGTGGAAGAATTACCGCACGGCCGCCGGCGTTGCAGCCATGGTTGTCGGTGCATTACTTCTTGGTTACATCATCGGCGGAACCGTCCCCGACATGTTCATCATCGGCATTTTCATCTTGTTCTTCATCGCATTGCTGACAATATGTTTAAGCATCGTACACACAAAATACCTGCGCTGAACACCACCTCAACGGCAGACATCTCGTTCATGCTGCTCATTTTCTTCTTGGTCACCACTTCCATGGATCGCGACCAAGGATTAAAACGACAGTTGCCACCACCCGACAATGCGAAAGAGGTATCGGTTGACGTGAGCAACGAATTGGTGATGCGACTGCGAATAGATGCTCAAAACCGGTTGTTCGTTAACGACAGCATCTGCGATTTCAGTCGTTTGCGACAGCACGTCATGGACTTTGTCAGTCAAGAGAACCATCGCACGCAACATTTCCTGTTGGTGGAGACAGATCCTAAAACGGCTTACGAGACCTATTTCCGCCTGCAAAACGAATTGGTGGCGGCCTATAATCAACTTAGAGAGAAGCGCGCCCGAAATGTGTATCACCGTGCCTACTCGCGTTGCACGGCCTCACAACACAAGGCGCTGCAAGAACATTATCCGCAACGCATTGCCGAAATCTACGACAACGAACCGACAGCAAGGGAAGGAGGCAAGCCATGAGCATCTTTCGCGAACGAAAGAAAAGGGAAATTCCGGAGTTGAACACAGCCGCATTGCCCGACCTCATCTTCACCGTACTCTTTTTCTTTATGGTGGTTACCAATATGCGGAGCGTTCCGTTGAAAGTGAAATATCAGGTGCCCGCAGGGACAGAGATAACCAAATTGCAAAAGAAATCCACCGTCACCTATATATATATAGGTATGGTGGGAGACTCTTGCCGCATCCAATTAAACGACAAATTGGCCGACATCTCTGAGGTGGAAGCCTACGTGAGAGCCGAGAGAGAACGTATGCAACCCGAAGACAAGAGGCATCAGGTGGTATCCATCAAAGCCGACCGGAAGGCCGACATGAAGACCATTAATGCCGTGAAGCAGGCGCTCCGACGTGCCAAGGTGTACAATATTAATTATAGCGCCGCCAGAGAAAACAGCGAGACAAATCGCGAAACACCGGCAGCGACGAAATAAAAGAATTATCCATAAAAACCAATAAGCCCTATGGTTCATCACAATTTAGACGAGCTTGACAAGAAAATCCTGCGTATGATTGCAGAAGATGCACGTGTGCCGTTCCTCGAAGTGGCTCGCGTTTGCAACGTGAGTGGCGCCGCCATTCATCAGCGCATACAGAAACTCACCAATCTCGGCGTATTGAAAGGTTCCGAATTCATCATCGACCCCGAGAAAATCGGCTATGAAACGTGCGCCTATATCGGGCTCAATCTGAAAAAACCGGAGACCTTCGACAAGGTCGTTGATGCCTTGAAAAAGATTCCGGAGGTAGTGGAGTGTCACTACACGACCGGCGATTACGATATGTTCATCAAGATCTACGCCGTCAATAATCATCATTTGCTTGAGATTATCCACGACAAGCTCCAACCGCTCGGCCTTGCGCGCTCGGAAACCATCATATCGTTTTGCTCGGCATTCAAGCGCCAATTGCCGGTTGTCAACATTCCGACGAACGACAATTAGTGCTTCCGGCTCATGAATATCGGCATCTACGGCGGTTCCTTCAACCCCATTCACAACGGTCATATCCGGTTGGCCGAGGCATTGCTGACGCAGCTTGACGAGGTATGGTTCCTGGTTTCACCTCGCAATCCGCTCAAGCAGCAGTCCGAATTGGCCGACGACCGCAGGCGCTACGATATGGTGCGGATGGCGTTGCGCCGTAAGCCTCGCCTCGTTGCATCCGATTTTGAGTTCGCCTTGCCCCGTCCGTCCTACACGTGGAACACGTTGCAAGCCCTCGAAAGGGCGTATCCCGACGACACATTCACACTGATTATCGGTGGTGATAATTGGGAGTTGTTCGACCGTTGGTACCGTCATGAGGATATTTTGAAACGTTATCACATCATCATCTATCCGCGATCCGGATTTCCATCGAAAGACACGCCGTTGCCATCGGGTGTCTCGCTGATTGATGCCCCGTTGCTCCCCATCAGCAGTACAGAGATTCGCCAGAAATTAAAACTTCATCAGAGCGTTGACGAGTGGGTACCCAAAGACGTTATCCGCTACATCCGGGAGCACGAGCTCTACCAATAAAGCAACTCCGATGCCGCGTGTTTTCGCCGGTTTTATTTGTTTCATTCACTCAATAATCGTATTTTTGCACCCATAACAGAGAAAGCGCATCAAATGAAAAACAACTTGTGCCAAACGTTGTATAAACTGCCGGGACTTTTCTTCGACCCCATTCGCAAGAACGGGGCATTTTGCGTTTTCATGTATGCGCTGGGCGCCATCTGCGCCTGCACCACTGTTTCTAAGGGCGGAAAAATCTACGAAGGCACTTGGACTGAACTAGCCGTTGACATCTATCTCGTAGCAGCCGTGCTCGCGCTGTTCCCCAACGGAGTACGCCGGTGGCTGCGACGCGTGTGCTATGTGGCGGCCTATGGAGTGGCGCTCACCGACGCTTATTGTTTCACGAAATTCGGTTCGACCATTAACCCGACGATGTTGTTGCTGTTGGGCGAGACCAACGCGAATGAAGCCGGCGATTTTCTGTCAACGTTCCTTTCTTTCGATGCACTCGAAGGTGGCACCGGATGGATTGTCGCACTGCTGGCATTACACATCATTTGGAGTTTCATTCACCACCGACTGCACCTGCCGCAAGCCATAACAGTCCCCTGCGGAGTGCGCGTCGTTTGCAGCATTGCATGTCTTGCACTGATGATTTGGTGTGTATCTGAGGCTTGGGACAACAAGAAGGCTACGTGGCAACTGCTGAGTGCATCATCACCCGGACAAGCCGAGTTCATTCTGACGCAACCCGGACACGCTCAATTGTATCAGCCTTCATGGCGATTAGCGTTTGCAGTACAGGCCAACCGACTTGCCGCCACTCAGTTGCAGACGCTCATCGACGGATTGGAAAGAGTTTCGGTGGATAGCTGCCAACCACGAGGTACTGATGTGGTGCTCATCATCGGAGAGAGTTACAACCGCAATCATGCCTCTCTCTACGGTTACAACAAACTTACCACGCCGCGGCAACAAAGGCGCGCGGCACGCGGAGAACTCATTCCGTTCACCGACGTGGTGGCTCCGTGGAATCTCACGAGCTTTGTGTTTAAACTTCTCTTTTCGTTCCACGTCAACGGCGACAACGACGAATGGAGCGACCACGCGCTGTTTCCCGAGGTGTTCCGAAAGGCCGGTTACCACGTCACTTTCCTCACCAATCAATTTCTGCCAAGGGCGCGCGAGGCCGTTTACGACTTTTCGGGCGGTTTCTTCCTTAACAATCCCACGTTGAGCCAAGCCATGTTCGACACGCGCAACACGAAGTTACACGTGTTCGACAAAGGTCTGTTGGATGATTTCGACACGCTGAAAAACGTACGCGACACGCTCAATCTCGTCATTTTCCACCTGAAAGGACAACACGTTAATTATAGTTCGAAGTGTCCGAAAAGCCGTATGACGTGGAACGCCGACGATTACGATCGCCCGAAATTACGGCGCAAAGAGCGGCGCACGCTGGCCTATTACGACAATTCGCTGGTTTACAACGACTCCATCGTTGACCAGATTATCCGTCGTTTCGAGCGCCAAGAGGCCGTCGTTATCTATCTGTCGGACCACGGCGAACAAGTGTACGACGATGATGTACACTTCATTTGCCGCAACCACGCCGATAAAATCAATGCACACATGGCTCACAACGAGTACGAAATACCGTTCTGGATTTACATGTCACCAAGCTATCGAGTAGCCAATCCCGATGTGGTGAAGCGCGTGAAACGGGCAGCCGACAAGCCGTTCATGAGCGACGCCCTCCCCCACATGCTGGTTTACCTGGGCGGCATAGGAACCGATGAATACCGTTCAGCCCTCAATCCGCTGAGCGACGACTATGATGCAGGCAGGAAACGACTGCTGAAAAACACCACCGACTACGACGAAGTGATACGCAAAAACGTTCAACCATGACCCCATCGTCCCTATCTCCCGAAAGACAACAGCAGGCCGCGTTGCGCGGTTTGGCTATACTTGGCATCGTTTTGCACAACTATTGCCACTTCTTGAACTTTGCGGTGAAGGAAAACGAATACACCTTCAACGCCGAGCGACCGGCGGCCATGTTGGAGAAGATACTTTCCTTGGACGGTGATTTGTTTATCCATCTGTTCTCGTTCTTCGGACATTACGGTGTTCCCGTCTTTTTGTTTCTCAGCGGCTACGGTCTCGTCAAGAAATACGAGCAGCAGATAACGACTCCGTCCGAACCATCAAAAGCCTCCTCTTTTCCTGCGCTTCGCTTCTGCGGATACCATTTTACAAAACTATTCCGCCTGATGATCATCGGCTATCTGGCTTTCATCGCGGTTTATCTGTTGCGCCACAACGACGGCGCAAAAGTTTACTCGTGGGATCATGTACTGACGCAGCTCACCATGATCATCAATCTTTGCTACGAAAATCCAAGTGGAGCCATCAAGCCCGGACCTTATTGGTTCTTCGGTCTGATGTTGCAACTCTACGTCATCTATGCGCTGTTGCTCCGCCGTTTCCGAAGCGAGCTATTGCTTTGGAGCATCGTCTTGGTGTCAATAATTATCGAATTGGCATTGGAAAGTCGTCCCGATTTACTCAATTACGTGCGTTATAATTTCGTCGGCAGCCTTTTGCCGTTCTGCATGGGATTGAGTTGGGCGCGCCACGAGCGGTCGCTCGACAAGCGCATTTGGCTGCTCGTGCTGGTGGTTTCAGCGGTCTTTGTGGCGGCCGGAAGCATGACTTACGCCTCATGGACGCTTGTGCCGGCCTTCGTGGTGACCGGCGCTGTAGCCACAGTGAAGCTCACTCCCACCCGATGGCTGGGCACTTTCGTGTGGACGGGCGGCATCTCTGCCTTCTTGTTTGTCATGCATCCCCTTGCACGCGAAGTCATCATTCCCCACTATCGCCGTTTCGACATCTACGGCGGCATTGCCATTTATCTGCTCACATCGGTTTCGTTGGCCTTGCTGCTGCAATATATTCTACGCCATATCCCTGCTCCGAAATGGAAATGAAATCATCAGACACGGTTGCTCGGACGAGCGAAACGCGCCACACATGGTATGATCTCAGTCGCTATCGCAGCGAACTGATGGGATTGGCCATGCTCGTAGTGATGCTTTTCCATACGCCCTTGTCGCGCAAGAGTGCATGGTACGGACTGATGCGCTTGGGCAACGACGGTGTCGATGTCTTTCTGTTCTTGAGCGGCATCGGTCTGTGGTACGCTTGGCAGAAGTGCGAAAGCGAGCCGTTCGGTCGGCGCACGCTGCGCTTCTATTGGCGGCGTTACATCCGTATATACCCGGCATGGCTCATCGCGGCTTGTCTTTACTACATTCCGCAATACCTTCCAAGCGGTGGCGGATACAGTCCGACCGTGGCCGATTTGATAGCCAACATTCTCATAAACTGGAGCTTTTGGCGCGCCGACGACCTCACATTCTGGTTCATCCCCTGCATTATGATGCTCTACACGATAGCTCCTTTCTATCTGTATGCCATACGAAAGTGGCCGGCCTGCCAATGGATTGTCGTTGTGGCAATGGTTTGGTATCTGTTGGTGCGTAGCTATCAGCCGTTGTGGCAAAGTGTGGGACACGTGGAAATCTTCTGGAGCCGCATCCCCGTTTTCCTTTTGGGCATCAACGCCGCCGCGTGGGTGAAAGACCGGCGCGCCTTCGACCGCTCTACAATTTGGCTGCTGTTCGTCTTGTTTGCGGCGTGTCTGTGGTACTGTTTCAACATCGAAAGTCATCGCCGCAGTCTTTTTCCGCCGGCCACCGAACGACTGGTTTACATCCCGTTGGCCGTAAGCGGCATGCTGTTGGCTTGTCGGCTGTTCGCCTTTCTGCCGTCGGTTGTGCTCCGTGCTCTGCGGTTTTTGGGTGGCATTTCTCTCGAACTCTATCTTGTTCACGTGCAGTTTGTGCTGGTCAACATCCGTCCGATGCGACTGGGTTACTGGCCAACGTTCCTGCTGATGCTGGTTATCAGTATTCCGTTGGCATGGCTGTTGAGTCGGTTGGCAAAGCTGATTGCACGGCCACTGCCGGAGAACATCTTAACGAAATAACGTCAGAAAAACGATTGTGAAATGAAAGATATACTGCGACTGATAAGACCACAACAGTGGTTGAAAAATGTATTCGTGTTGGTGCCCGTTTTCTTTGGCGGTGCACTGACCGATATTCACCGTCTGTCGGCCGCTGTCGTCACCTTCTTCGCATTTAGTTTTCTGGCGGCTTCGGTGTATTGTTTCAACGACATCATTGATGTTGAAGCCGACCGCCGCCATGCCGTGAAGTGCATGCGACCGTTGGCACGAGGCGCCATCACCATCAAACAAGCCTACGCTCTGATGGCATTGATGTTTGTTCTGGCTGCACTGACACTGCTGTTGGTGGGCGAACGACGTTGGCAGGTGGCCGCCGTGTTGCTCGTTTACTATCTGATTAACCTGAATTACTGCGCTTGGCTGAAACGCTACGCCATTGTTGACGTGTGCGTCATTGCGTTCGGCTTCGTGCTGCGACTGCTGTCCGGCGGTATTGCCGCCGATGTTTCGCTGAGCAAATGGATAGTAATGATGACGTTTCTCGTCACGCTTTTCCTCTCGTTTGCCAAACGGCGCGACGACGTGTTGCGCATGGAAGCAACGGGTGAAGCCCCCCGACAGAACACGATACGCTATAACAAGGAGTTCATCAATCAAGCCATTACCATCACGGCATCGGTCACATTGGTGTGCTACATCATGTACACCATTTC
>Ga0065709_1006566_pt1 | contig 10515 bp, 9 predicted proteins | sample Hoacrofraction14_2_FD_59096 | JGI IMG/M metagenome (GOLD analysis project Ga0065709, IMG submission 59096) | Hoatzin crop microbial communities from Cojedes, Venezuela, sample from fiber fraction 14 v1 | ecosystem: Host-associated > Birds > Digestive system > Esophagus > Crop | place: Venezuela... | reverse complement strand
CAACTCGACGAAGCCCTGCAAACGCTCAAACTCTCAGGCGTTGCTACAGGTGTCTATGTGACGAGCCTCATGAAGAACCCGGGATTCGAAGATCTCTCCGCTCAGGGTGGAACAGAATTGTCTGGCGTGGCAGCAGCACCCGCAGGATGGACCCTCACGATCGATGGTGTTGAAGGAACACCTACCAGTGGCTGGTGTGCCATCAATAGTGGTGATGACATTAGCTCACAGGGCATTACCGACGACGAAGGCAACCTCATCACCGTACAATATGTAGAAGGAACCCATCTCTGGGGTATCTGGAACGATAAAGTTCCCGAAGTAGAACTCTCGCAAACACTCACCAACTTGCCCGCAGGAACCTATATCTTGAGCGCCAATGTCATGGTAGAATACAATTGGGCTGGCAACTGTCTTACTACGCAGCGCATCTTTGCCAACGACTATGTGCAGATGTTCGGCACCGAGAATGCCCACACCAACAACCTGCCCGCTGATGCCGTGGCAGCAAAGGAATTTGACGAAGCCAACACCGCCGACCTCAAGAAGCTCACCTATGCTGGATACACTTGTACAAGCGACGATCCACTCACACACACACTGCGTCCCATGAGCGTCACCTTCGGTGTGGGAGAAGATGGAATAGCTAAAGTAGGATTCCGCACAAACAACATTGATGAAAACGGCGAAGCACGCACTTCGGGCATCGGATGGTTCAAACTCGACAACTTCCAGCTCTACTATGAATCTGAAACCATTCCCACCGACATCAAGGGCGTCAGTGGAAAAGCACAAAAGTTCGTTGGAGTAAGCTATTTCACCACCGATGGTGTACAAATTAATCAACCACAGAAGGGCGTCAACATCGTTCGCTATCTGCTCGAAGATGGAACAGTGAAAACGCAGAAAGTGGTGATCAAGTAAAGCAGGAACAACCTGAAAAATTTACGATAACTACACCTAACCGCAGGGAGGTTGCGCCGCAAAAGGCACAGCCTCCTTTTTTTTGCGTTTCTGATATAATAAATAGAAGAATTACGGGACGCAGAAATTCATTTGCTTCGCCTTTGACTGGAGACGCATGCAAACACTTGGCAGCGTTCATCCTTTTTATCTGCTGGGGTTGCTTGCCCATAGTAGCACAACCCGAGCAAGGAACGATTACGATAACACCCCGAATAGATGCTGATTGGGACAACGATTCAAGGGATGAAATATTATGATGGAACGAATTAGTTCCTCTCGCTCACGGTGGGATACTGCTTAGATCTTTGATACTGGGAGGATAATGACGATGGAGATGGCATGGAAAGGCTGCAAATAGTCATGGAGGGAAATGAAAAAAAGGATGTGTCGAAGCGACACATCCTTTCGGTTTAGCGGAAGGTGAGGGATTCAAACCCCCGATACCCAAATGGGTATACCGGATTTCGAGTCCAGCGCGATCGATCACTCTGCCAACCTTCCTTGCTCGAAAAGCGCTGCAAAAGTAGGACCTTTTTTTTAGAATGCCAAATTTTTCGCCTAAAAAAAGCGTTTTATTTTGCATTGTCTGCATTTTACATTAATTTTGCATGGTAGAAAATGTAACTTAAACAGGAGAATAGTGTAATGAATTTAAAGATTCGTTTGGCCCTGATGAACTTTCTGGAGTTTGCTGTATGGGGGGCCTATCTCACATCGATGGGCACGTGGCTCTATGAGTTGGGCTTCGGTAGTCGCATTGGTTTGTTTTATGCCGTTCAGGGTATTGTTTCCATCTTGATGCCTGCCTTGATGGGTATCGTGGCCGACCGCTGGGTCCCAGCACAACGACTATTGGGGTTCTGTCATCTGTTGGCGGGAACATTCATGATTGGAGCTGCTGCCTACGCATTGTCTTCGCCTGAGGGTGGGGTAGGCTTTGGATGGCTCTTTGGACTCTATACAGCAAGTGTGGCCTTCTTTATGCCGACCATTGCGCTGGCCAATTCGGTGGCCTATAATGCGCTGAATGAGGCAGGCATGGACACCGTGAAGGATTTTCCGCCCATCCGCGTATTTGGTACGATTGGTTTCATTTGCACTATGTGGTTAGTGGATTTGGCTGGCTTCCAGGCCAATGCATGGCAGTTCGTTACATCGGGTGTAGCCAGTTTTCTGCTGTTCCTCTATACATTCACGTTGCCAGCTTGTCCTGTGGGACAGTCTGACAGTCAGCAGTCACTCTACGATGCGCTGGGCTTGCGTGCCTTCTCACTGTTCAAGGAGAAACGCATGGCTATTTTCTTCATTTTCTCGATGTTGCTGGGCGTGAGTCTCCAGATTACGAATGGCTTTGCAAATCCGTTTATTACAAGTTTTAAGGATATTCCCGAATATGCCAACACTTTTGGTGTGCAGCATGCCAATATTCTGATTTCGCTTTCTCAGGTCAGCGAAACGTGTTGCATTCTGCTCATTCCTTTCTTTATGAAGCGATTTGGCATCAAGCGCGTGATGCTCATTGCTATGTTTGCTTGGGTGCTCCGCTTCGGTCTGTTCGCAACGGGCAATCCTGGTAATGGTGTGTGGATGTTTATCCTTTCGATGCTTGTCTATGGCGTAGCCTTCGACTTTTTCAATATCAGTGGTTCGTTGTTCGTAGATAGTGAGGTGCCGTCGTCATTGCGATCGAGTGCACAGGGTGTGTTTATGCTGATGACCAATGGTATTGGTGCTACAGTGGGAACACTGTGCGCGCAGGCGGTTGTCAACGCCCATACGGTGGACGGCGTAACCAACTGGCAGCCTTGTTGGATGATTTTCGCAGGTTATGCGTTGATAGTGGGTGTGGCATTTAGCCTTATGTTTAAGAATAAACAATGAAAGAAATCAGACTGAAGGAAGTGCATGAGATGGCAGATGTGCCGGGCATGGGACTGATTGTGCTTGTGGATGAACAGGAGAAACGTCAGCTCTCTATTCCGTGTGATAGTGCGTCGGTGTGGCAGTTGAACATGCGAATGCAGAGCGAGAAACCCATAGAGGGACTTCTTCCCGAAGTGCTCATGTCGGTTATTCATGCTTCGAATGCTGGAAGTACGCCTAAAATTGACTTGATAATCAAGGATATACAAGATGGCGTTTTCCAATGTGAATATTGGTTCGATGGCCAACATTTCTATAAAGACGCCGACGGGACAACAAAGACAAGGGGGACTCCTCTGGTGTTTTGTTCTGGGAAGATTAGGGCGAGCGATGCCGTACTGCTATCCCTGATTTCAGATACGCCCATCCGCGTGAATGACGATTTATGGTTTCGCCAAAGTAGTCCCTATATGCCGAATGCAGGAGGCGTGGCACTCCCCATAAGCTCGATGTCGTTGCCGATGCTGGAAAAATCTTTGAGCAAGGCGATTGCAGAGGAGCGATATGAGTTGGCAGGGATATTGCGAGATGAGATAAGACATAGAAAATCAAAGAGTTGAGAGAAAGCTTGTGCGAAAAACGGCGAACAAGGCAAAGGCATTGTATGCAACGTGCGCAAGTAGGAAGTAATAGTATTGTTATGAGATTGTTTTTTGTTCCAAATGCCCTAACTGCAGGTCGGCTGCCTGAGGCAGAATCAGCGCATGCCGCGCGCGTATTGCGACTGCATGAAGGTGATGAGATATACGTAACGGACGGCGAGGGCGTTTTCTATCAGTGCGTACTGAGTAGCGTGAGTGCGCGTATTTGTACGTATCAAATTCAGAAAATCCTACCACAAGAAAAAATATGGCGCGGACGAATTCATCTCGCCATTGCGCCCACAAAAATGTCAAACAGAATGGAGTGGCTTGCAGAAAAAGCTACAGAGGTGGGTTTCGATGAGCTGTCGTTGTTGGAGTGTCGCTATTCTGAGCGACGAAAACTGCCTGCTGAACGTCTTGACAAGATTGTGACGAGTGCCACAAAACAAAGTCTGAAAGCATGGAAACCACGTGTAAATGAGATTTGTAAGTTTGAAAAATTTATTGAACAAACAAATAAGGGGAAGCGATATATCGCCCACTGTTACAGCGAATTACCCCGTAATGATTTTTATGAAAAGTTAAAAGAATCGGATCCTCAGGAAGAGGTGATGGTGATGATAGGCCCCGAAGGCGATTTCTCAGAAAAGGAAGTGGAGGAGGCCATCGATAAAGGCTTTTGTCCTATTTCGTTGGGGAAAAGCCGCTTGCGCACGGAAACGGCAGGATTGTTTGCCGTGATGATGGCTAACTTGGTGAAGAGGGTAGGGATGCTCGTAGCCGCAGTAATGATATTGCTTCTTTCAGCCTGCTCAGAAAACGATTGTGCTGTATGTGTCCCGAAGGATAGTCCACTCGTGGGAACGGCCGACCTGGCGCAAGCTGGTGGTGGTATGTTAGGCAAATGGCTGCTTAGGACACTGCCTATCAACGACAGTGGCCTCGATTTGGACTCGCGGATGTGGTTTTTCAAAACGTACGATGGACTATTGGGCCTTTGTGCTGCCATCGAAAACGAAGATGATCTGCGTGCTACCATCAATAAAATAAAGGAGAAAGGGCGTGTTGGTGATGTAGAAGATCGGCGCGGATGCCATTGGACGATGATAGACAATGCGTGGCTTGCAGCGTTCGATGATAGTCGATTGCTGATGATGGGTCCCGTGTTGGTTTCTAATCGGAATCTGTTGGAGAACAGGATGTTACATCTTCTAAAACAAGATGAAAAGAAAAGCTTCAAGGCTTCTAAGCTATACGAGCGACTAGAAGATGCGAAGGGAAGCATCAATATGCTGGCCAATTTGAGTGCTTTGCCTGAGGATCTAGCTGCGCCACTCATGTTGGGTGCGGCTGCAAAGACCAAAATGGAGGATGTGTGGCTAGAGACGAGCATGCAGATGCACGAAAGTTGGTTGGAGGCAAAAGGAAAAAAGTTTTCAATGAAACCAGCTGTAGAGAAATCTTTGCGTGCTTCCGACGACATCATGAGACCCATTCAAGGGCGTTATATGACTGCAATTGAGGCAGATATGCCATTTGCGATGTTGTTGAATGTGAATGGCGAAGCCTTTCTTCCACTCTTGCAACGAAACGAAGCATTACAAGGACTAATTGCTGGTGCGAATGCCGCTATCGATATGAATAACATTATTAAAAGTATGGATGGCGATGTGCTGATGTGCGGAAATTCCAACGAGAAGAATGTGAGCATCTGTGCGGAGTTGGCGCATAGCAAATGGCTGCAGGATGTGGACTACTGGAAATCATCGTGTCCCAAAGGAGGGAGAATAGACGATGTGGGGCCACAAGCATACATCTATCATGATGGAAATCAAAGCTTTTATTTTGGCGTGACGGCAGACGGTCAGTTTGTTTCGGGTCCTTCGGAACAGTCGGCATTGCAGCTGACGAAGGAGGCATCGAAGCCACTTCCAGCGTGGGTACAGAAAAACGTAAAAGGAGCTAAGATGCTGATAATCGCGAATATAGAAAAAGGTTTACCGTTGCCGATGAGCCATCTTGTTTTAGAATTATAAAAGATGGATTAGGATGAAGGAGATAAGATTTGAGAATGTAGTTCCGCACGTATTTCAGCATGTGACAGCGTGGCAGTCTGATGTATGGCACTGCCAACTCACGCTCAAAAAAGGGAAGTGTTATCTCGTGGAAGCAGAAAGCGGACAAGGAAAAAGCACTTTTTGCAGTTATATTGGCGGTTGGCGGAACGACTATACGGGGACTATTTATTTTGATGATGCGGATGTTAAGTCACTGAAAACCAACGATTGGGTTGATTTGCGTCGGCGACACATCAGCTGCTTGTTTCAGGATCTAAGACTTTTTCCGGAGCTTACGGCGATGGAAAATATTGAGATAAAGAATCAACTGACAGACGCCAAACGACGTGAAGAAATCATGAGTTGGTTTGAAAAAATGGGCATTGCTGACAAAAAAGATGTCAAGGTGGGGCAGATGTCGTTTGGTCAACAGCAGCGTGTTGCTTTTATGCGTGCGCTGTCGCAACCCTTTGATTTTCTGCTTGCTGACGAACCGATAAGTCATCTCGACGATCGGAATGCTGCCATTATGCAACAGATCATGATGGATGAAGCCCAGAAACAAGGAGCAGGCATCATCATCACGAGCATTGGCAAACACCCCGACATGAAATATGATGCCATTATAAAATTGTAAGAGAAATGAATCTTGTTTGGAAATTACTCAAACAGCATATTAGCGGTGCGCAAATGGCTGGCTTCTTTTTTGCCAACTTGTTTGGCATGTTTGTAGTGTTGCTCGCTTATCAGTTCTATCGCGACGTGTTGCCTCTATTTACTGCGAAGGATAGCTTTATGAAATCCGAGTATCTTGTTGTGAGTAAAGGAGATGGGAATAAATTTTCGGCAGAGGAAGTCAACAACTTGAAAACCCAGCCATTTGTCGAAGCAGTGGGTGCTTTCACATCAGCGGCCTTTCCTTTGGAGGCCCGTCTGACGATGGAGGGTACCGAAACGCTTCACTCGGAATTATCTGTGGAAAGCGTGCCTGACGATTTTGTGGAAATCCCTGTTGCAGAATGGCACTTCGATGAACAAAAAAAGGAGGTGCCAATGTTGCTTCCCAGAAGTTATATGGCGATGTATAATGTTGGTTTGGCACGAAATAAGAAACTGCCGAAAATCAACGAAGGCGTTTTGGGAATGGTGAAAATCGATTTATATGCACATGGGAATGGAGTCGAACGGCATTTCAATGGACGCATCGTTGGATTTTCAAATCGAATTGATTGCGTCTTGGTGCCTCAGGAATTCATCCGTTGGAGCAACAAAAAATTTGCACCACAGGAGGATAATTCTCCAACAAGGTTGATGGTGAGTGTGGAAAATCCTACGGATGAACGACTTACAGAGTATGCAGAGGAGAAAGGATATATCGTCCAAAAAGATAATGAACAGACGAGCAAGATGGTCTATTTCCTGCGCACGATTGTCGCAATGTTGCTGTTGGTAGGGTTACTTATTTCGATGCTAAGTTTTTATATCCTATTGTTGAGCATCTGGCTGTTGGTTCAGAAAAATGAAACAAAGATTGCCAACCTCCGTCTTATTGGATATAGCCCTGCAGAAGTGGCTCGACCCTATCAGCGTCTTTCGATGATACTGAATGCACTTGTGTTGGTGCTTGCCTTGGTTCTTGTCGGAATTGTAAGGCACTTTTATATTGGCATTTTCGAGACCCTGCTTCCTTCTTCAGACACACGCAGCATCCTGCCCGCTGTTGGTCTGGGTTTTATGCTATTTTGTTTTATAACAATCTTGGATTTAGTTGCTATCAGGAAGAAAATCAACCACATAGAGAAATAGCCGCTCATTTGTCGTTTTCTTCTAACAACGACTGCATGCGCAAAATCTCATCGCGATATTGTGCGGCCTGCAGGAAGTCGAGTTGCTTGGCGGCTTCTTTCATCAAACGCGTGGTGTTCTCTATGGATTTCTTGATTTGTTCAGGCGACATACGTCTCACGATAGGGTCGGCCACCATGATATTTGTATCTTTTTCGACATAAGCAGGGTAGGGCGTTGCCTCCTTCTTGCTCGCTATTCCTGTGAGATTTTCACCCGTTTGTTGCTTCTTGATTTGCTGAGGCGTAATGTGATGTATTTTATTGTAATTCAACTGAGTTGCACGCCTTCTTTCTGTCTCATCGATAGTCTTTTGCATGCTTTCAGTGATCGCGTCAGCATACATAATTACTTTGCCGTTCAAGTTCCTAGCGGCGCGACCTGCTGTTTGGGTCAGTGATCGATGGGAACGCAGAAAACCTTCCTTATCTGCATCGAGAATAGCCGCAAGAGAAACCTCGGGAAGATCAAGACCTTCACGTAGCAAATTGACGCCTACTAAAACATCAAACTCTCCTTGTCGCAGCTGACTCAGAATCTTGACACGATCGAGCGTCGTTACATCGCTGTGAATGTAACTCGCCCGCACCCCATTATTGATAAGATAATCGGTCAATTCCTCCGCCATGCGTTTCGTAAGTGTCGTGACAAGCACACGCTCATGCTTCTCGGCGCGCTGCTGAATTTCGTCCATCAAATCGTCAATTTGATTCTCTGTCGGGCGCACTTCTATGGCAGGATCGGGCAAACCAGTCGGTCTTATAAGTTGCTCTACAACTACACCTTCCGCTTCTTGAAGCTCGTATTCGGCAGGCGTGGCCGAGACGTAAATCACTTGATGTAACATTTCGTGAAACTCTTCGAAACGAAGAGGACGATTGTCGAAAGCCGCAGGCAGACGGAAGGCATATTCCACGAGATTTTGTTTGCGTGCGCGGTCACCACCATACATGGCGTGAAGTTGGGGAATGGTGACGTGGCTCTCGTCAACAACCAACAAAAAATCCTTCGGAAAGAAATCGAGCAGGCAATAGGGGCGTTGACCTGGTTCGCGCCCGTCAAAATAACGACTATAATTCTCAATGCCAGAGCAATGACCAAGTTCGCGCATCATCTCAATATCATATTCCACACGCTCTTTTATTCGCTGCGCTCTGATTGGGTCTCCCAGCTGCTCAAACATATCTACTTGTGTCACCAAGTCATCTTGTATCTGCCTGATTGCATTCTCCGTTTGGTCCTTCGATGTCACAAAAAGATTGGCGGGATAGAGCTGATATTCCTCAAACGACTGCAGCCGATGTTTTGTAACGCTGTCAAGTTCTTCTATTTCGTCGATTTCATCATCCCACCATGTCACGCGAAGCATTTCCTCGCTGTAGGCCATATAGATATCCACATGGTCGCCCTTCACTGAAAAATTACCGCGACCAGGTTCAATATCGTTGCGTGTGTAGAGCGCATCCACCAGCTGTCGGAGGAAAGAGTTACGTTCTAAACGTTGTCCTCGCTTGATGCTAATGATGCTTTGTTGCAGCGCAACGGGACCGCCCATACCATAAATACACGAAACACTCGAAACCACAATCACGTCTCGGCGTCCACTGAGCAATGCCGAAACGGCCCGCAATCGGAGCCTGTCAATTTCTTCGTTGATGGCTAGATCCTTTTCTATATAGGTGTCCGAAGATGGCAAATATGCTTCCGGTTGATAATAATCATAGTATGAGATATAATATTCTACCGCATTGTTCGGAAAAAATCCCTTCATTTCTTCATACAACTGGGCGGCGAGCGTTTTGTTATGACTCAATATGAGTGTTGGCATCTTGGCACCAGCAATCACATTGGCAACTGTAAACGTCTTGCCAGAACCTGTAACGCCGAGCAATACCTGCGCAGGGTCGCCGCGTTGTATGCCGTCGAGCAACTGCTTGATGGCCTCTGGTTGATCGCCAGTTGGCTGATAAGAAGAAACGAGTTGAAAATCCATGTCGCGAAATTAATACAAAGAAGTCAGAAAACAAAATGTTTCTTTGAGATTTTGTTTCCTTATTATTACTGTCTCAAGAATGATATAGGAGAAAAATAATCTATTTATCATAATCGTGATTATCTGATAAAATAACATTTTAACGCTCTCTTTAATGTTATGATAAATAAATTATGTCTTGATGTACTAAATATAAAGAAATTGTAGCGTGCCCTTAGGCACGCTACAACTCCTGAATTGGATATAGATATGCCTTCAATTATTTCTTGAAGAATCTTTGATAAAGTCCTACGAAGCCAGCGCAATGGCGTGCTTCATCTTTTGCCATTTCGTGTACGGTGTCGTGTGTTGCATCCATTCCTGCAGCCTTAGCATTCTTGGCAATGCGGAACTTGTCTTCGCAAGCGCCTTTTTCCGCGGCGATGCGTGCTTCCAAGTTGCTCTTTGTATCTTTCAGAACATCGCCCAGCAGTTCTGCAAATTTGCTTGCGTGCTCAGCTTCTTCGAATGCATAGCGTTTGAAAGCCTCAGCTATTTCGGGATAACCTTCGCGATCTGCCTGGCGCGACATAGCCAAATACATGCCAACTTCGCCACATTCGCCTGCGAAATGTGCATTGAGATCCTTAATCATTTCCTCATCAGCGCCTTCTTTGCGAGCAGCACCAAGAATGTGAGCTGTAGCAAATGCGGGCATGCCTTCGTCAGCTTCCATTTCATTGAACTTCGATGCGGGAGCCTTACAAATAGGACATTTCTCGGGTGCCTCGGTTCCTTCATAGATGTAACCACAGACTGTGCAAATAAATTTCTTCTTCATAATGCTTCTGTTTTTGTAATTAATGTATTTTGTTATTAAATTTTTTACCGAAAGCAAATATACAATTTTTTGCTGAATCGTGCAATGTATTTTTGAAGTTTTTGTAAATTTTTGTATCTGTTATTATTTTGCCACGGTCTTCAATTTCAGTGTTTGGGTCTTGAAACCATCGCTTGTCACTTTCAGTTTCACGTCGCCTGCTTGTTTTCCACTTCGCAAGATGACGAGCGCCGAACCTTTAAAAAGCTTGCGTGTTGTTCCTGTGTGCAACTCATTGCTTGTAATATCGCCGTTGTCAACAGCCACAATGCGCGCATCTCCTTCCAC
>Ga0065709_1029966_pt1 | contig 10521 bp, 7 predicted proteins | sample Hoacrofraction14_2_FD_59096 | JGI IMG/M metagenome (GOLD analysis project Ga0065709, IMG submission 59096) | Hoatzin crop microbial communities from Cojedes, Venezuela, sample from fiber fraction 14 v1 | ecosystem: Host-associated > Birds > Digestive system > Esophagus > Crop | place: Venezuela... | reverse complement strand
TTGCTAATGCCATTAGGTTTTAATTTATATAGTCTGCAAATTTAACGAATTATTGTCTATTACAAAAATTTTGCCTACTTTTGCAATCACTAAATTATGCGAGATAAGCGGAATTAGCTCAGTTGGTAGAGCGCTCGCTTCCCAAGCCAGAGGTCGCCGGTTCGAACCCGGTATTCCGCTCCAAAAAAGAAGGCCACCCAAAAGGCGGCCTCTTTTTTTTTATTCGTATCTGAACTCCTTGGTCTCGTACTTAGTCTCGCGGTTCTTAGCCTTTCGCGAAGCGTCGCGGTGTCCAATGCGGATGCCCGGAGCAGGTGAAGTGCGAAGGTAAAGCGGAACATAGAGAGTGAACTTCAGTTTGGTCGGGCCAAAGTAGCTTACGGTACCTGTCACCTTGCGGTCACGATAGAGTTTCTCGTACTCGTTGCCAGGGTTGTAGTGGCGGTAATCGCTCTCAAAGTAGCCCAACGATCCGGTAATCTCCATATTGCACCAGCGCAGCAGACGCCACTTGGGCTGCCAAGCGTAACCGAGTGTAGCACCTGCACTCCAATACTCGCCCTGATAGTCGATATCCCTATCATTCTGGATATCGTACTTGGAAGACATTGCGTAAGGACCTACGAAGAAGCCCTGGAGCACTTCCTTGTCGCGGCTAACCCAGTCCAGCAGGCCATCTGCCCAGAAACGGACCTCTGCGCCCATCTCCCAGTGCTGGTAGCAGTACTTGTTGCCGTTAGGGCCCCAGTTGAACCAGGGGAAGATGTCCTCCCAGGTCACTGAGAAGCGCTTTCCGATAGGAACCTGAGCCTCCACATTCGGGGTGACAAGCAAATCGTAAAGCAGGTTGGTACCAACTTCTGCAACGAGTTTGTACTTCTCGGTATTCTTGGGGCTGGTGATTACATCGATGTTTGTACCGTAGGCTGCTGCAAGTTCTGCTGCGGTCTTGTCCTCATCGCGGACAATCTCGTACAGGAAGACGGTGTTTGCAGCCTGGTCCTCGCTCATCCGGCTAAGGAGTTGGTCGCGGGTGTCGTAGCCGCGCTGCATTGCCACTTCCTCAGCCTCATCGGCGGTTGCGTAGATGTAAATCTTGATTGTATCTATCTGATAATCATCGGATTCCAGTTTGTCTACATACTTCTTGAAGGCTTCGCGGTTGTCTGCATTGCTCATGTAGTTCTCGTCGAAGACGCTATTGTCCTTGGTGTAGTTAAAGTAGAGTTTTTCGGGCTCGACTGGAACATCTTCAACAATCGGCACAACGGGCTCGGGCTCAGGCTCCACCAAATCCTCAATCTTGAGGGTTGAGTCGGGGTGGGTATAGACAATCACAACATGCGTATGACGCAGCTTAGGGAAGTGATTATCAATGAGATAGCGCCATGTACGGCCGCTGTTAATCTTCTTTAACTTGTTCTTGGCAGCGGTGGAACTCTTCTCATTCTGCTCCACTCCGCTCATGATTTCCACGACCTCGTCCTTATAGTCAAACTTGTGGTTGCTGATGCTCTTGAGGGCCCCTGCCCAGTTCTCAGGGATGGACTTGTTGCCCACATTGGTAATGCCGTGCTGCTTGAGGAAGTTCAGGGAACTCTTGGTACGCTCATCGGAGAGGTAGCTATTCCACTTGAAGGATCCTTCAGGCGAAGACACACTCTCGATGTACACTTCCTCAAGGGTGTAGCCATCGTTGGACTCAATCCTACCCAGAAGGTCCTCCACGGTTGAAATCACAACCTTATTGGTCATGTAGTTGGGGTCAATTTCCCAACGGTCAACCTTAAAAATGATGTTCACGGCGGCTGTGTCGCGAACTATGCTTTTCTCATACGAAGTGACGGCCTGTGCCCTTAAGGTCAAGGGAGCAACAACACAGAGAGCAAGTAATGAAAGCAGAAATTTCTTCACGGTCTTTGCCAACTTAAAATAAATGAATGAATTAATGTACAAAAATAACGATTTATTTCCACTTATCAAAAAAATTAACTTTATTTGTATCGCTAAAATAGTGTTTAAATTAACTAATCAGGTTATGAAAAAATTTCTTCTTTCAATCGGCATCGTGATGCTGACGCTTGGCGTCGCCTCCTGCCGTAAGGATGCTGTTGGTAGCATTCTTAATGATGGAAGCGGCAGCAGTTCAGGCGGGAGTTCCACGACTACTGTCTCCACCACCCTCACTGCCACCAGCGAGGTAACGGTGACCTTCAACGGCACCAGCGCTGCCACTGTAACAGGCGCAGACGACTTCAACTGGACATATTCTGTAGACAAAGGCTATGTCGTCCTTGGCAACGAATCCACCACAGTCAGCGGTCTGGTTGTGAATGTCACAGGTTCGACAACAGCAGGTGCGCTTACCATCTACAACGCCAGCGACTTCACCCTCAAACTGAACGGCGCAACCGTCACTTCAGGTAAGGGCAGCCCGATGAACATCCAGAATGATGCAGCCACCAAGGTGGTTCTCACCGGCACCAACACCCTCACCGACAACTCTTCCTACTCCGACACCTCCGCCAAGGGCGTCTTCCACAGCGAGGGCGACCTCTCCTTCAGCGGCAACGGAAGCCTCACTGCAAAGGGAAGTTACAAGCACGGCATCATCTCCGAAGGTGACCTCAGCATCAGCAGCGGAACCTTCACCGTAAGCACCAGCGCAGCAGGGTCCAAGTGCCTCAAGGCAGATGGCGACATTAACATTAGCGGCGGCACCATAACTGTCAGCAACACAGGTAGTTCCACCTGGGACAGCGACGATAATGAAATGACCTCGGCAGCCTGCATCAAGGCCGACGAGACGGTATACATCACGGGTGGCACCATCACCTGCACCGCATCAGGCGCAGGCGGCAAAGGTGTCCGCGCCCTTGACTTCCTCATGGAAGATGGTGACCTCTCAGTGAAGACAACAGGGTCCTACTACTCCTATAACAACGAGTACTCTTCACCTAAGGGCATCAAGGGTGGAGACAAGGATACCAGCACCGGCAGCGTAGTAATCAAGGGCGGCAAGGTATATGTCCTCACCACGGGCGGCAATTCTTCCACCAGCACGGTAGATGTACGCTCGCTCCTGAGCTACGAAGCCCTCACCAAGGCAGGCGGCTTTGGTGGTGGCGGCGGTGGCAACCCCGGTGGCGGCCACGGCGGCAACCAGCCCGGTGGTGGCGGAGGCGGTGGCGGTACCGATGAATCCGGCGCAGAAGGCATAGAGAGCAAGACCTATGTCACCATCAGCGGCGGCTATGTAGCCGTCCAGGCAGATGACGACGCCATCAACGCAGCCAGCAAAATCACCATCTCCGACGGCTTCGTATACGCTTACGGCGTCAACAACGACGGTATCGACTCCAATGGATCATCCAGCGGCGCAATCACCATCAGCGGTGGCGTAGTAATGGCACACTCCACCTCATCTCCCGAGGAAGGCATCGACTGCGACAATATGCAGTATGTACTGTTTCAGGGCGGTACCATCTTCAGCACAGGTGGTGCAATGGGTGGCAATAGCGGCGGCAGTCCCAAGCTCAGCAATGTTGCTGGAACCTACCTCAGCAACACCAGCGTAAGTCAGGGCTACTTCACCGTAACCGATGCCAGCGGCAATGTCATCATGAGCTGCTATGTACCGCGCGCTATGAGTCAGAACTACTCCTATGTAATTTCCGACAAGATGAGCAGCGGCACCACCTATTATTACACCAATGGCGGTTCCGCTCCCACCAGTTCCACCACCAGCTGGGGCAGCTACTACTATTACGGCGGTTCTACCACCAAGGGCAGCAGCAGTTTCTCAGCCAAATCCAGCCTTTAAGATATGAAAAAGATACTTCTCACCCTGTCACTAGCATTTCTGGCCCTCGGAGCGATGGCCCAGGAGGCAACCGGCGACGAGTACTACAAGCTCAAGCTTGAGCGCAGGCAGAACCTCACCATCAAGGAGTGGAACACCAACGCCAAGACCAAGACCCGCTACCTCGACCACGAGACCACCTACGACTCCAAGGGACGCAAGGTGTCAGAGGCAGAGTACAACCCCTACGGCCTGGTATGGCGCGAGACCTACGAATACGGTGCAAACGACCGCATCGTAAAGGAAGTCCGCTACGACGAGCGCAACAAGCCCAAATACATCCGCAAGTACGAATACAACGACCAGAACCGCAAGGCAAAGCAGTACAACTACGCCCCTACCGGTAAACTAATCACAATCAAGGTATTCGAATACATAGTCACGGAATAATGGCATCGCAGCGCATACTTTCGGCTCTTGAGAAGATTGCACCCATCGCCCTCGGGGAGATGGATGCAGTGAAGCTCATGAACCGCATCGACACCAAGTATGTGACCACGGAAGAGGTGCTGGAAAAGTTCCTGCTGCTTGCCGCAGATAATAACTACCGCGCCCTTGAAATCGAGGGCAAGAAGTGCTGCGGCTACGATTCCCTTTACTACGATACTCCTGAGCAGATAATGTACCTGGACCACCACAACAAAAGGGGTTTCCGCAAGAAAATCCGCGTCCGTACCTATCTGGAATCGGGAATCTCCTTCCTGGAAATCAAGCGCAAGAACAACCACGGCCGCACCAAGAAGAAGCGCGTAGAGTGCAACCCAGACCGTCCCTTCGAAGGCGACCACACCGACTTCGTGCAGAAGGTGTCGGGCTATAGCGTCCCCACCCTCTCCCCTGCCTGCTACACCCGCTTCGAGCGCATTACGCTGGTAAGCCCCACGATGACCGAGCGTCTCACCATTGACCTCACCCTCCGCTTCGACAATGTCCGCAGCGGTCTCAGCAGCAACATGGGCAGCGGCGTAATCATCGAGCTCAAGCAGGAAGGCCATGTACAGACTCTCACCAAGGAACTACTTAAGTCCCTTAGAATCAAGCCAATGCGCATTAGCAAGTATGCCATAGGCACTGCCGTAACCGACCCTGGCATCAAGCGTAACAACTTCCTCGTCAGGATACGAAAGATCGAGAAGATAATTAAAACAAAAATTTCATAATGTTCAACTTACTTACCACCCCGATGCCGGACTTCGATCCGAGCATTGCTGAAGAATTCGGGTACAGCGCAACCCACGGTGCCACCTTCCTGGGCATCCCCCTCGTAGACACCAACGGCCTGCTTCTGCTGCTCTTCCGCTTCTTCTTCAACCTGATTGTATCCTTCATTGTGGTCAAGTGCTTCTACTACCGCAAGAGTGGCCGCAGGGACTACTTCCTGACCTTCATGCTGTTCTCATCTGCAATGTTCCTGCTGCTCTTCCTGATGGAGAGCGTAAGCATGCAGATAGGCTTCACCCTTGGTCTCTTCGCCATTTTTGGAATGATCCGTTACCGTACCGAGACCGTTCCAGTCCGCGAAATGACCTATCTGTTCATCATTATCGCCCTGTCCGTGATTAACGGTATTGCGCTTGAGGTTTCCTACGCCCAACTTCTGCTTGCCAATGTACTGGTAATCGGCCTCATCTGGATTTGCGAAGGAGCCAAGCTCAGCCACACCTCCACCAAGGTGGTGCTCTACGACCGCATCGACAACATCACCCCCGACAAGCGCGACGAACTCAAAGCCGACCTTGAGCAGAGGCTGGGCCTGAAAATCGACAATGTCGAGGTGGGCACAGTGGACTTTCTGAAGGACAGCTGCTATGTTAAGATTTATTATAAACTCGGCAAAGGCGAGACCAACAGCATCGACAATGCCATTAAAGTAAAGACTTATGAACACTAGAATATATGCACTTCTAATCGCACTGGCGCTGCCTGTATGCGCCTTTGCCGAGGACAAGGATTTAGACTGGACCGAGGGCGAGACCACAAGTAGCGTAGGTGCCCGCTTTGGAGCAGGAGTCGACTGGAAGGTAGCCAAGGGCTTCCATCTGGGCTATGATGCCGAACTTCGCGTAGATACCGACGGCCTTGACCGCATCTACAACACCGTTGGCGCATCCTACAAGGCTGCCAAGTGGCTTAAGCTGGGTGCCAGTTTCTCTCTCATCAATGTAAATTCCGCCGATGATGGTTGGCTCAACCGCCAGAGGTTTGCTTTCGATGCTACCTTCAGCAAGGACTTCGACCGCGTAAAGGTCTCCTTCCGCGAGCGAATTCAGGGCACGCACAAGGCATACGACATCAATACTTACCAGAGTCCCCAGACCGCCTGGGCCCTGCGTCACCGTGTTAAGGTGGAGTATAACATCCCCAAGAGCAAGTTCGACCCCTACGCAAGCATAGAGCTCAAGAACACTCTTAACGCAGTGAACCCCAACGCATTCGTCTATCACACCTCCGACGGACGCTGGTACAACACCGACCCCCAGTACAACGACGTATACATCAACCGTCTCCGTCTTGTTGCAGGTACCACCTACAAGATTAACAAAAAGAATGTGCTTGACTTCTACGCCATTGCCGACTTTAACTACGACCTTGACATTGACCTCAATTCCGAGGGCAAGAACAAGAAGGATGGCAGCGCCTACCTCACGCTGCAGGATTCATACTACTTCGGAATCGGCGTTGCCTATACCTTCAAGATTGGCAAATAGTCCTAGTTGAGATAATACTCTGTCAGGCTCTTGACTCCGGGTATCCCGTAGTAGGCCGACACAATATTCCCCTTTACGAAAACCTGGCGACCTATCAAATCAGGATGGTCGACCAGGTTTAATGCATCCCTGATGTCCCCCTTTGGCAGCGCTACGCTGATGCAGGAATTCTTGTCTACGCAGGATGTCTTAGCGGCCAGCACGATATTGGTCGCGGAGGTAAATGGCGCAGAGAAGGAGCAGGACGAGGACGAGCAATCTCCCCCGACTATGTAGCCGTACACCCAGACGCTGGTCTCCCCTCCCGAGGCACCAATCGAACGGGCCTGACCTACGCTGTACGCACCTGAAATCTCGCTTCCACCGCTACCGCTGTCGTCATCTCCATAGACAAAGTCCTCCGTGGTCCAGTTGCGGGTCGTATCCACCTCGATGGTAATTCCTTCAGGCAAATCGCTGGTGCTGGTCGTGGTGTAGCCCGCATTTACATTAACCGTAAGCATCTGCTGGGCGGTCAGAACGCGGGTAAACAAGGTGGAGTTCGCCCCATTGTCGTTCATCACCAGATTCACCGTTCCAGGCTGGAAGTAGGCCGTTCGGGTCTCGTCATATGCGTAGGCCAGCGACCCGGTAGATGACTTCAAATAGAGGGTTGCATCGGGATAGGTCACGAGGAAGGTCTCCTTAACCCTTAGCCGCATTCCCGCGTTCTGCTGGACGCAGGAAAGCCGCACAGAGCAGCTCTCCCCCGAGTTCACCACCGCCACCTGCGTATCCCCGAACTGGGGTTTGTCGAACAGCGGCTCCGAGAACTCGCACGACACCACCGATATGGTATAGGTGCCAGGGTCTGCAATAATGTTCTCGGGGGCATTTCCATACAATCCATTGTACACCGTCCCGCCCGAAGACGAGGTCACGGTCAGGATGAATTTGTTAGTGTCCAGAGTCCCCAGCGAGGCGCGGGTCAGCGCTGCTGCGTCCTCAGAAAAACAGATTTTAATGTTACCGGGAGCCATGTCCGCGGTCTTCACTTTGTCGCACGAGCCGGCTGCGGCCAGCACGACGGGCAGAAGGGCCCACAAAACTTTGTGTCTCATAAGCGCAACTGATTTGCACAAATGTAAACAGCAAAAGTTTTGGGGTACCCCCGCAAACGTAAATTAATTTTTTCGAAAGCGATTTTTTAAAGGAATTAAAAAAATAATTATCCGTTTAGAGGTTTTTCAACGTTTTACTACACGGATAATTTACGCACAGACAAAAAAATTCACGGGGTCCCGCATCTCTGCGAGCGCCCCGCTACTTAACCTAAACTTAAACTATGAAAAACTTCAGCACAAATATAATGGTTTTTTGCGAAAATGAAACTACCTTTGCATAAATTTTATCGTTTTTATATGAAAAAGCTGATTTTCGCACTTGTTCTTTCAGTGCTTGCACTGGGAACAGTCTCCTGTGGCAAATACGAGAAGGTTGCCTCAGACCCTATGAAGTCCAAGATCTACACCCTCGACAATGGACTGAAGGTGTACATGACAGTCAACAAGGAAGAACCCCGTATCCAGACCTATATCGCAGTCCGCGTGGGTGGTAAGAACGACCCTAGCGAGACCACCGGCCTTGCCCACTACCTTGAGCACATCATGTTCAAGGGCACCGAGCAGTACGGCACCCAGGACTACGCAGCCGAGAAGCCCCTTCTGGACGAGATTGAGCAGCTGTACGAGCAGTACCGCACCATCACCGACCCCGAGGAGCGCAAGGCCCACTACCATCTTATCGACTCCGTAAGCTATCTGGCATCCCAGATTGCCATCCCCAACGAGTACGACAAGATGATGAGCATGATTGGCGCCCGCGGTACCAACGCATGGACCAGCGAGGACGAGACCGTCTACACCGAGGACATCCCCTCCAACCAGATTGAGAACTGGGCCAAGATCCAGGCAGACCGCTTCAAGAGCAATGTCATCCGTGGTTTCCACACCGAGCTTGAGGCCGTTTACGAGGAGTACAACCGATCTCTCCCCCAGGACAGCCGCAAGATGTGGGAAGCCCTCTTCGCAGGCCTCTGGCCCAACCATCCCTACGGCCAGCAGACCGTAATCGGCACCCAGGAGCATCTGAAGAACCCTTCCATCACCAATATCAAGAAGACCTACAACACCTACTACCGCCCCAACAATGTGGCCATCTGCATGTCAGGTGACTTCAACCCCGATGAGGCAGTAAAGATTATCGAGAAGTACTTCGGTGATTGGGAGCCCAACCCCGATATCCCCAAGCTTAACTATAAGGAAGAAGCAGCCATCACCTCTCCCGTTGTCAAGGAAGTGGTTGGCCAGGAGGCTGAGATGCTTACTCTCGGCTGGCGTCTTCCCGCAGCTAAAGACCTGGAAGTCAACGCAATAGCCGAAATTGCAGGCAATATCCTCTCCAATGGTCAGGCTGGTCTGATTGACCTTGATGTCAACCAGCAGCAGAAGGCCATGTTCCTTCAGGCAGGTGCCAACAACATGGCAGACTACGGCGTATTCCTCGCCCTCGGCCAGCCTAAGGAAGGACAGACCCTTGACGAACTCCGCGACCTTGCCCTTGCAGAGGTTGCCAAACTCCGCAGCGGCGACTTCAGCGAGGAACTCATCACCTCCACCATCAACAACCTCCGTCTCCAGCAGATGCACGATTTGGAGAGCAACCGCAGCCGCGCCAACAAGTTCGTGAGTGCCTTCATCAACGGCATCGACTGGAAGGACGCAGCCAACGAGCTCGACCGCTACAAGAATGTCACCAAGGAAGATGTTGTCAAGTTCGCCAACGAGTACCTCGGCGAGAACAACTATGTAGTAGTCTACAAGCGTCAGGGCATTGACACCACCGAGGCCAAGATTGAGGCCCCTGCCATCACCCCTATCGCCACCAACCGCGACAAGAAGAGCGCCTTCCTCCAGGAAGTTGAAAACAGCCAGGTTAAGCCCATCAATCCCGTCTATGTTGACTTCAACAAGGACATGAGCAAGTTCGACCTCTGCTCAGGCGTTGATGTCCTCTACAAGAAGAACGAGACCAACGGCATCGGCACCCTGCAGTTCATCTACAACCGCGGCAGCGAGGAAGACCCCGCCCTCGACTATGCCTTCGACTATATCCCCTACCTTGGCACCGAGAGCCTTAGCGCAGAGCAGCTAGCAACCAAGCTTTACGACCTCGCATGCGACTTCAGGCTTAGTAGCGGAGCCCATACCTCTACCATCATGGTCAGCGGTCTGAGCGAGAACCTCAACGAGGCAGTCAAGCTAGTGGAAGACCTGCTCTACAACGCAGTTCCCAACGAGGACATCCTCGCAGCCCTCAAGGCAGATATCTTCAAGTCAAGGGCTGACAGCAAGACCAGCCAGCGTGCATGCTACAGCGCCCTTCAGAACTACATTTACTACGGTCCCGACTGGGTTAAGAACACCGTTCTGAACAACGCAGCAGTGGATTCCCTCTCTTCCGAAGACCTGCTTGCAGCAGTCCGCGACCTCATCGGCAAGGGCCACGAGATTCTCTACTACGGTCCCGATTCCGAGAGCAAGGTAAAGGCCGACCTCAAGGCCAGCCACAAGGTTGGTGAGAACCCCGAAGTGATGGAGGAGAAGTTCACTCCTTATGTAACAACTCCCGAGAACAAGGTCACCCTTGCCAACTACGATTCCAAGCAGTTCTACTATCTCCAGCACTCCAACCGTGGCGAGAAGTTCGATAGGAACTCCCACCCCTACACCGAGCTCTACAACGAGTATTTCGGTGGCGGCATGAACAGCATCGTCTTCCAGGAGATGCGTGAAGCCCGTGCCCTTGCATACAGTGCATACGCTGACCTTGCAGAGCCTGCAACCATGGAGAATGACTACATCTTCGACGCCTTCATCGGCAGCCAGAACGACAAGCTCAAGAAGGCCGTAG
>Ga0065709_1006270_pt1 | contig 10522 bp, 8 predicted proteins | sample Hoacrofraction14_2_FD_59096 | JGI IMG/M metagenome (GOLD analysis project Ga0065709, IMG submission 59096) | Hoatzin crop microbial communities from Cojedes, Venezuela, sample from fiber fraction 14 v1 | ecosystem: Host-associated > Birds > Digestive system > Esophagus > Crop | place: Venezuela... | reverse complement strand
AACGGTTCAGAACGCTTCGCGCAGCAGTTACGCATCGGACGAAGCTTCGCATTCGAATTCGTCCTGAGCTGTCCGAATATACTTTATCGGTACGCCCTCAGCAGCAAGTGCTTCGGGCTGTCCTGAACAGTTACACATAATTTACGTCAATAAGGATATTCCAACCATCATGAAAGTTTTTACACCGAAAAATCTTCTGTACTGCTTCCTCGGCAGCCTGATCTACTGCCTGGGGCTGAATCTGTTTATTCAGCCGGCGCACCTGTACGCCGGCGGCTTTGTCGGCATTTCCCAGCTGCTGGCCAATATTCTCGGGGCCTTTGTGCAGACGCCGTTCAACCTGCAGCCGGTCATCTATTACCTGCTCGACCTCATCCTCTTTGCCTTCTGCTGGAAGACGCTCGGCAGGCGGATGATCGCGGTGTCGCTGACGATCGTGACCGCGGAGGCGCTGTACATGGCGCTGATCCCGATCCCGGAGACGCCGATCCTCGACGAGACACTGGCGGCGGTCATCTGCGGCGGCTGCATCGAGGGCATCGGCACGGCGATCACGTTCTACGGGTTCGGCTCGTCGGGCGGCACGGACATGCTCGGCCTGATGCTGACCAAGCGCTTCCGGAACCTGAGCGTCGGCAAGGTCTCGCTGGCGGTCAACTTCATGGTCTATGTCGTCGCCATGGTGCGCAACTCCGTGCAGATCGCCATCTACAGTCTGGCGGCGGAGCTGTTCTGCTCGATGATGATCGACCGCTTCCACAAGCAGAATAACCTGGTCAGCGTCAACATCGTCTCGGATCATCCGCGCGAGATCAGTCAGTTCATCATGAACGAGCTGGACCGCGGCTGCACGATCCTGCACGGCGAGGGCGCCTGGTCGGGGCAGGAGCGGCTGCTCGTCATCTCCATCATGTCGGAGTATGAGCTCAGCATCCTGAAGAAGGAGACCGCACGCATCGCGCCGGAGGCGTTCATCTTTATCCATCCGAACATCGGGGTGTCGGGGGATTTCGAGAAGCGGGTGGCCTGACGGGCTGCGCGGGAGAGCGTCGGCGCGGCCACGCTGCCGCATGTGTGCGCAGTGCACCTCGCAGCCGGGCCGCGGATCGCTGTCGCACGCTGCTATGGTGCTTGACGGGCGCGGGCTGAATGTGCTATAACAGATGCATTATTTCCGAACGAACGTTCTGTATTCGCGCTGTTATTCGCCGCCGGCCGGTTTTGACAGGCTGCGCGGGACTGTGCTATAGTAGACCGACTGTGGCGCGGTGAATGCCGGGCAGTGCCTGACGGACGGCGAGTGCCGGGACGGGCAGTGCCTGACGGACGGCGAGTGCCGGGACGGGCAGAGCGGCCGGACCCTGACCGGGTTGGCTTGCCGGCCGGTTTACAGCTGCGCGTAACCTCTTCAATGAAAGGACAGACATCATTATGAAGATTCGGATCAGCAGAATGCGTGAGGACGCGGTGATACCGGAATTTCAGTCGCAGGGCGCGGCGGGCTGTGATCTGAGGGCCTGCACGGACGCGGACACCACTTCGATCGCGCCCGGACAGACCGTTCTGATCGGGACCGGTCTGGCGGCGGCCATTCCGGAAGGCTATTTCGGTGCGGTGTTCGCGCGCAGCGGCCTGGCCCTGAAGGAGGGGCTGCGCCCGGCGAACTGCGTGGGCGTGATCGACGCGGACTACCGCGGGGAGATCTGCGTCGCACTGCACAACGATTCCGATACACCGCGCACCGTCAGCCGCGGCGACCGGATCGCCCAGCTGGTGATCCTGCCGTGCCTGCAGGCGGAGTTTGAAGAAGGACCGCTCGACGAGACCGGGCGCGGCGCCGGCGGATTCGGCCATACCGGGCGCAGGTGAACCGATCATGCAGCGGATCAATTATCAGAAGGAACTGGACGCGATCCTGGAGGAAGTCCGGCAGAGGGAAGAGGCGGGCGGTGAGCCGCCGCATCTGCTGCTGCACAGCTGCTGCGCTCCCTGCAGCAGTTACGTGCTGGAGTATCTGTCGGCGTATTTCCGGATCACGGACTTTTACTATAATCCGAATATCGAGCCGCAGGAGGAATATGCCTGCCGCCTTCAGGAGCTCCGGCGCCTGATCGAAGAGATGCCGCACCGGTATCCCATCGAACTCATCGAGGGGACCTACGATCCGGCGCGCTTTCACGAGGCGGCGCGGGGACTCGAGGATGTGCCGGAGGGCGGCGAGAGGTGTTTTCGCTGTTACCGCCTGCGCATGGAGGAGGCGGCTCAGCTGGCGGCGGAGCTTCAGTGCGACTATTTCACCACGACGCTGAGCATCAGCCCGCTGAAGAACGCGCAGAAGCTCAACGAGATCGGGCAGGAGCTCAGTGCCATGTACAAGGTGGCGCATCTGCCTTCGGACTTCAAGAAGAAGAACGGGTATCTGCGCTCGATCGAGCTGTCGAAGGAGTACGGGCTGTACCGGCAGGACTACTGCGGGTGCGTCTATTCGCGCCGGCGCCGGGAGGCAGACAATACAGCGAAACAGTAAACACTGGATGCAAGATAACAGACAGGGGGGTAGGACGCGCATGGCACAGCTTTGGGGCGGCCGTTTCACCGGGCAGACCGATGAGCGGGTGAAGCGCTACAACGATTCCATCACATTTGACAGGCGCCTGTGGAAGCAGGATATTCAGGGGAGTATCGTCCACGCGACGATGCTGGCCAAGCAGAACATCATCACCGAGGATGAGCTGACGCAGATCCTGTCGGGTCTCGAGAGCATCCGCCGCGATGTGGAGAGCGGAAGCCTTCCGATCACGGACGAGTACGAGGACATTCACAGCTTCGTCGAGGCCAACCTGATCGAGCGGATCGGGGACGCCGGCAAGAAGCTGCACACCGGGCGCAGCCGGAACGACCAGGTCGCGCTGGATATGAAGCTGTATATCCGCGACGAGCTGATCGAGACCGATCACCGGCTCTGCCATTTCCTGGGAACGCTCCTTCATCTGATGGAGGAGAACATCGACACCGTGATGCCGGGCTTCACGCATCTGCAGAAGGCCCAGCCGGTCACGCTGGCTCATCATCTCGGCGCGTACTTTGAGATGCTGCGCCGGGACCGCGGCCGCCTCGACAGTATCTACCGGCGGATGGATACCTGCCCGCTCGGCGCCGGTGCGCTGGCCGGGACCACCTATCCGCTCGACCGCTGCTTTACCGCGAAGGAGCTCGGCTTCGACGCGCCGTGCCTGAACTCGATGGACGCGGTCTCGGACCGGGATTACCTGATCGAATTTCTCGGCGCGCTGGCGCTGATCCAGATGCACCTGAGCCGCTTTGCGGAGGAGGTCATTCTCTGGAACAGCGACGAGTACCGCTTCGTGGAACTCGATGACGCCTTCTCGACAGGCTCGAGCATCATGCCGCAGAAGAAGAATCCGGACATCGCCGAGCTGGTGCGCGGCAAGACGGGCCGCGTCTACGGGTCGCTCATGAGCCTGCTGACGATCATGAAGGGCATTCCGCTCGCTTACGACAAGGACATGCAGGAGGACAAGGAGGTTTCCTTCGACGCGATCGACACCGTGCAGGCGAACCTCGAGCTCTTTGACGCGATGCTTGCCACCATGCGTTTTCGCAGGGACCGCATGGAAGCGTCCGCGAAGAACGGCTTCTCGAACGCGACGGATCTGGCGGACTATCTGGTCCGGAAGGGGATCCCGTTCCGCGATGCCCACGGGATCACCGGACGGCTGGTCCTGTACGCGCTGGAGAAGGGCAAGGCGCTCGATGACCTGACGCAGGAGGAATTCCGTTCCTTCAGCGAGGTGATCGGAGAGGATGTCTATGAAGCCCTGTCGCTGAAGACGTGCGTGGAGAAGCGGCAGACGGACGGCGCGCCCGGGCCGGAGGCGATGAAGCGGGCCATCGCGGCCGAGAAGGAATATCTCGCCGCCTGTGCGCCGCTGCGGGCAGAAAATGCGTGACGCGTTTCGGCGGTTTCAGATTCAGAAACATGCTGAAGCACGGCGGCGGTTGTCGGTGCGGACGACCTTGCCGGTGAATCTGCGGTGACGCACCTGTCCGGACGGGGCTTTCCCGCACCGGAACGGAGACGGGCAGCGAGGCTGCGTCAGGCGAACTTAAAAAGGTGTAACTGTTCAGAACGCTTCGCGCAGCAGTTACCAAAAAGGTTACCCTCCCGCGCCGGGCGCGGGTTTGACTGCATACAACAGGTATGTGATATACCATCGGAGGACAGTACCATGGAAAAACTGAAGGTAGGTATTCTCGGCGCGACCGGCATGGTCGGTCAGCGCTTTGTCACCCTGCTGGCGGATCATCCGTATTTTGAGATCGCGGCGCTGGCGGCCAGCGCGCGCAGCGCCGGCAAGACGTATGAGGAAGCGGTCGGCGGCCGCTGGAAGATGGACACGCCGATGCCGGACTGCGTCCGCGGCATGACGGTCATGAACGTGCAGGATGTCGAGCAGGTTGCCGGCGGGGTGGACATGGTCTTCTCAGCCGTTGACATGACGAAGGATGAGATCAAGCGTATCGAGGAAGACTACGCGCGCACCGAGACGCCGGTCGTCTCCAACAACAGCGCTCACCGCTGGACTGAGGACGTCCCGATGGTCGTGCCGGAGATCAACGTGGAGCACTTCGACGTGATCCCGTTCCAGAAGAAGCGCCTCGGCACACAGCGCGGCTTCATCGCCGTGAAGCCGAACTGCTCGATCCAGGCCTACGCGCCGGCTTTTGCCGCGTGGAAGGATCTGGAGCCGTGCGAGGCGGTCATCACCACCTATCAGGCGATCTCCGGCGCCGGCAAGACCTTCGCGGACTGGCCGGAGATGGTCGGGAATGTCATTCCCTACATCGGCGGTGAAGAGGAGAAGAGCGAGCGGGAACCGCTGCGCATCTTCGGCCGTGTGGAGAACGGCGTGATCGTGCCGGCGAAGGAACCGGTCATCACCTGCCAGTGCGTGCGCATTCCGGTACTGAACGGGCACACGGCGGCGGTCTTCATGAAGCTGAGAAAGAAAGCCACGAAGGAAGAGCTGATTCAGCGGCTGCGCGAGTTCCGCGGCTATCCGCAGGAACATGATCTGCCGAGCGCGCCGAAGCAGTTCATCCAGTACTGCGAGGAGGACAATCGTCCGCAGATCACGATGGATGTGAACTATGAGCGCGGCATGGGCGTGTCGATCGGGCGTCTGCGCGAGGACACGGTCTATGACTGGAAGTTCATCGGTATGGCGCACAACACGCTGCGCGGCGCGGCCGGCGGTGCCGTACTCTGCGCCGAGACGCTGGTCAGCCTCGGCTATATCACCCGCAAGTAAGGACGCCGGGCACAGACACGTCTGCCTGCGCCGGCGCGCTGCCGGCAGGGTCGGGACAGCTGCCCTGCGGCGGAAAAAAGGGACACGGCGTCCCGCACGCTGACAGCAGGGCCGGATGAGCCGCCCTGAGGGGGAAGATGGGGAAATCATTATACATAGCTGAAAAACCGAGCGTCGCGCAGGAATTCGCGAAGGCGCTCAAACAGCCGATGACCCGCTATGACGGGTATCTGGAATCCGGGGACGCGGTGGTGACCTGGTGCGTGGGGCATCTGGTCTCCATGAGCTACCCGGAGGCGTACGGGGAGCAGTATAAGCGCTGGAGTCTGGCGACGCTCCCGTTCCTGCCGGACCATTTCCTCTATGAGGTCATCCCGTCCTCGAAGAAGCAGTTCGGCATCGTGCGCTCGCTCCTGAACCGGAAGGATGTCTCCTGCATCTATGTGTGCACGGACTCCGGACGCGAGGGGGAGTACATCTACCGCCTGGTCGCCCAGGAAGCCGGCGTGAAGGACAAGGAGCAGCGCCGCGTCTGGATCGACTCGCAGACCGAGGAAGAGATCCTGCGCGGGATCCGGGAGGCAAAAGACCTGTCCGCCTACGATAATCTGGCGGCGGCCGCGTACCTCCGGGCACAGGAAGACTACCTGATGGGGATCAATTTCTCCCGCGTGCTCACGCTCAAGTACGGCAATGCGATCGCCGCCTATCTCCACGAGGACCGCTGCGTGGTCTCCGTGGGCCGGGTGATGACCTGCGTGCTGGGCATGGTGGTGCGGCGCGAACGGGAGATCCGCGCCTTTCAGGAGACGCCGTTTTACCGGGTGATCGCGCAGACACGCATCGGCGCGGATGCGGACACCATCGATGCGGAGTGGCGTGTCTGTGAGGGCTCGCCGCTCTTCGGCAGCCCGAAGCTCTACCGCGAGAACGGCTTCCTGAAGAAGGAGGACGCGCAGGCGCTCATCGACCGGCTGAGCGATCCGCTGCCGGCACAGGGCACCGTCACGGCGCTCGAGAAGAAGACGGAGAAGAAAAATCCGCCGCTGCTCTATAACCTGGCCGAGCTACAGAATGAATGCTCGCGCATGTTCAAGATCAGCCCGGATGAGACGCTGCGCATCGCGCAGGAGCTCTACGAGAAGAAGCTGGTGACCTACCCGCGTACCGACGCGCGTGTGCTGTCGAGTGCGATCGCGAAGGAGATCGACCGGAACATCCGGGGGCTGACGAATTTCGCGCCCGCCGCGCCCTTTGCGCAGCAGGCCCTCGAATCGGCCACCTGGAAGGGCATCGCCAAAACCAGGTACGTGAACGACAAGCAGATCACGGACCATTACGCCCTGATCCCGACGGGGCAGGGCCTCAGCGCGCTCCGGTCGCTCAGCCGTACCTCCTACGGGGTGTACTGCGTGATCGTGAGGCGCTTTCTCGGCATTTTCTTCCCGCCGGCCCAGTACCGGAAGATCAGCCTGACGCTGTCGGTGTCCGGCGAGATGTTCTGTGCGGGCGTCCGGATGCTCCGCGAGGAGGGATACCTTGCGGTCATGAAACCGGAGAAGAAGAGTGCTTCCTCCGCGGAAGACGCTTCGGCGCCGGAGAGCGGCGAAGGCTCGCCTTCTTCTGCAGAGCGCTCCGGCGGCGGCTCCGAAAGCGGCTCCGACGGGACGCAGACGATGGATGCCACCGAGGATAACCGGAGGCTACTCGAGAGTCTCGAGAAGCTGCGCAGGGGAAGCGTGCTGGATATTCCCGCCTTCCGGATCCGGGAAGGCAAGACCAGTCCGCCCCGGCGCTACAATTCCGGCTCGATGATCCTCGCGATGGAAAATGCCGGACAGCTGATCGAGGATGAAGAGCTCCGCGCCCAGATCCGCGGCAGTGGGATCGGGACCAGCGCGACGCGCGCGGAGATCCTGAAGAAGCTCGTCACCAACCGGTTTCTGGCGCTGAACAGCCGCACGCAGGTGCTCACGCCCACCCAGACCGGGGAGATGATCTACGATGTCGTCGATCACTCCATCCGCTCGCTCCTCAACCCGGAGCTGACGGCCAGCTGGGAGAAGGGCCTGACCTATGTTGCGGAGGGCACGATCACGCCGGAGGAATACATGGAGAAGCTGCGCGGCTTCGTGGCGCGGCGCACCAACGGGGTCCGGGACCTGCAGAACCAGACGGATCTGCGCGCCTGCTTCGATCGGTCCGCCGTGTATTACCGCGGCGAAAAGAAGACCGCCTCCCGCCCGGCCTCTTCGCAGAGAAAATCAGCCGCCCGTTCGGCAGGTTCGCAGAGAACTGCCTCCCGTTCGGCGGTTTCACAGAAGAGTGCCGCCCGCCCGGCGGCCTCACAGAGAACAGCCGCCCGTCCGGCGGTTTCGCAGAGAACAGCCGCCCGTCCGGCGGTTTCACAGAATCAGGAAAGGTATGGGAAGAAGCATGGAACAGAAGACGGAAATCTGCCGGGTGGAGAATCTGTATGACCTGAACGAGACGATCGCCCGCGACCTGTTTGACGGCGTCACGTATCCCTGGGAGGTGCTCCCGCACATCAGCGATTTCATCCGCAGGCTGGGCCCGACCCTGGATCCGGAGATCTACGAGCAGCGCGGCGAGGACATCTGGATCGCGAAGAGCGCGGAGATCGCACCGACCGCCTACATCAACGGGCCGGTCATCATCTGCCCGAACGCGACGGTGCGCCACTGCGCGTTTATCCGCTCCAGCGCGATCGTCGGCGAGGGCGCCACGGTCGGCAACTCCACGGAGCTCAAGAATGTGATCCTGTTCAACCGCGTCGAGGTGCCGCACTATAACTACGTCGGCGATTCCGTGCTCGGCTTCCGGGCGCATCTGGGCGCCGGCGCGATCACCTCGAATATCAAGGCGGACCGGAAGAATCTCGTGGTGCGCGAGGGCGACCTGGTGCACGAGACGGGCCTGCGCAAGTTCGGCGCGATGCTCGGCGACCATGTCGAGGTCGGCTGCAACAGCGTGCTCAATCCGGGTTCGGTGGTCGGTCCCTGGACGAACATTTACCCGCTCTCGATGGTGCGCGGCGTGATCCCGGGCCATTCCATCTACAAGAACAAGAATGAGATCGTCATCAAGCGGGAGGATGCTTCCGAATCATGAGTAAGGCAGCGCAGACATACGATGCGAGCAGCATCAAGGTGCTGGAAGGGCTGGAAGCCGTGCGTGTCCGTCCGGGCATGTACATCGGCAGCACGTCCCGGAAGGGCCTCAACCATCTGATCTATGAGATCGTGGACAATTCCGTCGACGAGCATCTGGCAGGCTACTGCACGGAGATCTCTGTCACACTGGAGGCGGACGGGAGTGCGACGGTGTCCGACAACGGCCGCGGCATTCCGGTCGGCATGCATGAGAAGGGGATCAGCGCCGAGCGTCTGGTCTTCACGACGCTGCACGCGGGCGGCAAGTTTGACAATAACGCCTACAAGACCAGCGGCGGTCTGCACGGCGTCGGTTCGTCCGTGGTCAATGCGCTGTCCGTCTGGCTGGACGTCGAGGTCTCGGTCGGCGGCAAGGTCTACCACGACCGCTACGAGCGCGGCGTGCCCACCGTGGAGCTGCAGAACGGCCTGCTCCCGGTCACCGGCCGCGCGCACGGCACCGGCACGACGATCCGTTTCCTGCCCGATCCGGAGATCTTCGAGAGCACGACGCGCTTTTCCTCCTCGGATGTGCGCAGCCGTCTGCATGAGACGGCCTACCTCAACCCGGGGCTGACGATCCGCTTTAAGGACCTGCGCGACGGGAGACATGACGAGACTGTCTATCAGGAACCGGACGGGATCCTCGGTTTCATCCGCGACCTCAACCGCAACAAGGAGGCGGTCTGCGAGCCGATCTACCTGAAGGGCGAGTCCGAGGGGATCCGGGTGGAGCTGGCGCTCCAGTATGTCAATGAATTCCATGAGGACATCCTGGGCTTCTGCAACAATATCTATAACTCCGAGGGCGGCACGCACCTGACCGGCTTCAAGACCGCCTTCACGACGGTCATGAACACCTATGCGCGTGAGCTCGGCGTGCTGAAGGAGAAGGACGCCAACTTCACCGGCGCGGATATCCGCAACGGCATGACGGCGGTCATCTCGATCCGCCACCCGGATCCGTCCTTCGAGGGCCAGACCAAGACCAAGCTTGACAACCAGGATGCGGCCAAGGCGGTCGCGAAGGTGACGAACGACGAGATCGTCCGCTACTTTGACAAGAACCTGGACGCCTTAAAGCAGGTGCTCGGCTGCGCCGAGAAGGCGGCGAAGATCCGCCGCGCGGAGGAGAAGGCGAAGACGAACCTTCTCACGAAGCAGAAGTATTCCTTCGATTCGAACGGGAAGCTCGCCAACTGTGAGAGCCGCGATCCGAAGAAGTGCGAGATCTTCATCGTGGAGGGCGACTCGGCCGGCGGCAGCGCCAAGATGGGCCGCGACCGCTCGTTCCAGGCCATCCTGCCGATCCGCGGCAAGATCCTGAACGTGGAGAAGGCGAGCATCGACAAGATCCTGGCCAACGCCGAGATCAAGACGATGATCAACTCCTTCGGCTGCGGGTTCTCCGAAGGCTACGGCAACGACTTTGACATCAGCAAGCTCCGCTATGACAAGATCATCATCATGGCGGATGCGGACGTGGACGGCGCGCATATCTGCACGCTGCTCCTGACGCTGTTCTACCGCTTCATGCCGCAGCTCATCTTCGAGGGGCATGTGTATATCGCAATGCCGCCGCTCTACAAGGCGATGCCGCAGCGCGGCCCGGAGGAATATCTCTACGACGACGCGGCGCTCGAGCGCTACCGCAGGAAGCACAAGGGCTCCTTCACGCTGCAGCGCTACAAGGGCCTCGGTGAGATGGACGCCGCCCAGCTGTGGGAGACGACGCTGAACCCGGCCACGCGCTCGATGCGGCGGGTGGAGATCGAGGACGGCCGCATGGCCTCCGATATCACCGAGCTGCTGATGGGCAACGATGTGCCGCCGCGCAAGGCGTTCATNTACGAGCACGCGCGGGACGCGCAGCTCGACGTCTGAGCCTTGCGGCCGGATCATTTGCTGCATGTGCGGCGGGAATCCGGCACGCAGGGAACGTACCGGATCCGATGCTGCCGGATCGTTTGCTGCATGCGCGGCGGGAATCCGGCACGCAGGGAACGTACCGGATCC
>Ga0065709_1029968_pt1 | contig 10528 bp, 8 predicted proteins | sample Hoacrofraction14_2_FD_59096 | JGI IMG/M metagenome (GOLD analysis project Ga0065709, IMG submission 59096) | Hoatzin crop microbial communities from Cojedes, Venezuela, sample from fiber fraction 14 v1 | ecosystem: Host-associated > Birds > Digestive system > Esophagus > Crop | place: Venezuela... | reverse complement strand
AATGAACACGTTCGCGTGTGCATTCGGCGAATGCCGCGTCAATCGAGTAGGACTTGTCCTACTCGATGCCGGGGAATCCGAAGGATTTCCCGGATGCCTTTCGCACAGAGAAAAAGGAGACACGGATCATGGAACAGAAAGCGTATGAGATCACCGGCACCACGCGGCTCGGGGGACTGCTCGGGTCACCGGTCAGCCACAGTCTTTCGCCGCAGATGCACAACGCATCGTTCCGGAAACTCGGGATCGACGCGGTCTATCTGTGCTTTGACGTCGGGCCGGAGAAGCTCGGGGCGGTGGTGAGCGCGCTGCGGGACATGAATGTGTATGGCTTTAACCTGACGATGCCGGACAAGGAAGCGGTGCTGCCGTACCTCGACGAGCTCTCGGACGGAGCGGCGATGATCGGGGCGGTGAACACGGTCGTGCAGCGCGGCGGGCGCCTCATCGGGCACAACACGGACGGCGCGGGCTTCATGCACGCGGCGCGTGACGCCGGTTTCGAGGCGCCGGGCCGTGAGATGACGCTGATCGGGGCCGGCGGGGCGGGGAGCGCCATCGCGGTGCAGGCGGCACTGGACGGGGTGAAGACGCTTCACCTGTTCAACCGGAAGTCGGCCTCGTTCCCGCACGCGGAGCAGCTGGCGGAGCGCATCGGCCGGGGGACGGCGTGCCGGGCGGAGGCGGCGGATCTGGCGGATACGGCGTACCTGCAGGAATGCCTGAATCGGAGCGACCTGCTGGTCAACGCGACGAGCGTCGGCATGGAGCCGCACGCCGAGGGCTGTCCGCTGCCGGAGACCATACAGCTGTCGCCGCCGCTGCTGGTCGGCGACGTCATCTATCACCCCGCGAAGACGCGCCTGCTGGAAATGGCAGAGGCTCACGGCTGCCGGACGTTCAACGGCATGTTCATGCTCCTCTGGCAGGGCGCCGAGGCATTCCGCCTGTGGACCGGCCGGGAGATGCCCGCCGGGTGGATCCGGGAGCGGTATTTCTGAGGCGAGGCCGCGGCGGCACGGCAGGTGTTGCCCGCGGGCGGCAAAGGCCTGACGGACAGGCTGGCAAAGGCCTGACAGGCAGGTCGGAAAAGGAGAAAGCGATGGCTATGAAAGCACTCACGGTGAGGGGACTTACGTTCGGCGGTGCTCCGGTGCGGATCTGTGTGCCGGTGGTGGCGCGGGATGAGGCGGCGTACGAGACGGCGCTGCGGCGGCTTCTGCCGGCGGGCCATGATCCGGCGGAGCTGTCGGCGAACGGCGATCCGGCGGGGCTGTCGGCGAACGGCGATCCGGCGGGGCTGCGGGCGGACTATGATCGGGCGGAGCTGCCGGCGGATTATGATCTGGCGGAGCTGCGGGCGGATTACTGGGAGGACCTGGCGCAGGCGTCAGACATAGCGGCGCGGGAGGCGATCATCCGGGCACGTCTGAAGCGGGCGCGCGCGGCGGTCGGGGACAGGCCGCTGCTCTTTACGTTCCGAACCGCGGCGGAGGGCGGCGAGCGGGCCATCCGGCCGGAGCTTTACCGGCAGATCAACGAGATGGCCGCCGAGAACGGCGTGGACCTGTGCGATGTGGAGTTCGCGCTGAGTCAGGCAGAGGAGAACCTGCGGAGCCTGCCGGAGGCGCTGCGCGCGCGGGGCGCGGCCGTGATCGGTTCGGCGCATGACTTCAAGGCGACGCCCCCGGCCGGCCAACTCACGGAGCGGCTCGTGCGGATGCAGGAGAGCGGCTTTGACATGACCAAGGCCGCGGTGATGCCGCGCGCGGAGCGGGACGTGCTCGAGCTGCTCGACGCGAGCCTCCGGATGAAGGAGGGCGCGGCCGACCGCCCGTACATCACGATGTCCATGGGCGCGCTCGGCGCGGTCAGCCGGATCTGGGGGAGCCTCAGCGGCAGCGCCGTCACCTTCGGCACCGCCGGCGAAGCGTCCGCCCCGGGCCAGCTCCCGGGCGACCTGCTCCGGACCTGCCTTAAGGCACTCGGCGAAGCGCGCTGACGGCCGGCTTGTTTATACGAAAATCGCCGCCTGCGAAGACAAGGGCTACATTTCGGTCGAAGTGTAGCCCTTTTTCTGTCAGCACCTCAGAGTTGTATTTTGCATTTCCGGGGTCAATCGGGTACACTCGGTAGCATGCGGGACGGAGAATAGCGGTGTCCTGCGAGGTCAGAAGACGGAGGTGAGTATTGTGAATGTGGCAGAGATCCTGCTTGGCGTAGTCGGACTCTCCCTGAATGTATTCCTGGTGGCGCAGTATGAGGGCACGATGGTGCGGGCGATTCAGTGGACCAAGCTGGCGATCCTGTGCCTGATCTTCTTCATCTGGCAGGTGTGCTCGATGCTGCTGGGCTACGCGGTGACGCGGATCGATTTCTTTGACACGAAGACGCTCCAGCTGCAGCAGTTCTGTTATGCGATGGCGGGGATCATCTTCCTGGCGCTGGCCGGCTATATGATCTTCCGGGCCGTGCGGCGGGAAGTGATCATCGAGCGGCTCCGGGAGATCGGCTACAGGCGTGTCTGCGCGGAAGCGGCGATGATCGCGTGCTTCACATTCCTGGCCGGGATCGGCTGGGGCTTCATCGGCCGCAGCATTACCACCGCGGCGGCGGTGATGGGCTGTGCGACGGTGCTGTCTGTGATCTGCGGTATCTACATGGGATTCAGGGAAGGCTGCCGGTTCCGGTATGCCATCTACGCGCTCGGCGGCGTGATGCTCGCCGTGGCGGGGATCATGATCCTGATCCACTATCTGTAAGTGGTACATGAACGAGAAAAGGGAGGTTCCGAACATGGGAGAATTAACACATAAGGCCGCGCGGCTGGCTTTCAGCAAGGCCATCGACGTGATGCTGGGGCGCATCCGCAAGGACCGCACCAAGGGTATGCTGGAGCTGGTCGACATCACCGAGAAGTACGTCGGGGACATGTTTGACAAGTCCAAGTATGAGGAAGTCCGGGCGATGATCCGCGACCCGGAGAACAAATGGAATCAGTACGTGAACCGTCTGATCGACGAGCTCGATCCGAATGTGCTGAAGATGACGCTGCTCAACCTCGGCTTCGAGGCGATGTTCCACGGCACGAAGATGATCCGTCAGAACCGCGAGAAGTACGACTGCAACATTCCGTGGCTGATCCTGATGGATCCGACGAGCGCCTGCAACCTGCACTGCACGGGCTGCTGGGCGGCGGAGTACGGCCATAAGCTGAACCTGTCCTTCGAGGATATGGACCGGATCGTCACGCAGGCCAAGGAACTGGGCGTGTACTTCTACATGTTCACGGGCGGCGAGCCGCTGGTGCGCAAGAAGGATATCATCCGTCTGTGCGAGAAGCATCATGACTGTGCCTTCCACTCGTACACGAACGGCACGCTGATCGACGAAGAATTCTGCAAGGAAGTGCAGCGGGTCGGCAATCTGTCCTTCTCCATTTCCCTGGAGGGCTTCTCGGAGGTCAACGACATGCGCCGCGGCGAGGGCGTCTTCGGCCGCGTCATGCACGCCATGGACCTGCTCAAGCAGTACGGCTGCCTGTTCGGCACGTCGATCGCCTACACGCGCGCGAATATCGAGACGGTGCTCTCGGACGAGTTCCTGGATATGGAGATCGAAAAGGGCGTGCGCTTCAGCTGGTACTTCCATCTGATGCCGGTCGGCATGGACGCGGCGCCGGACCTGATGCCGACGGCCGAGCAGCGTGAATACATCTACCACCGGGTGCGCGAGATCCGCGGCAAGACCGGCGGAAAGCAGATCTACACGATGGACTTCCAGAACGACGGCGAGTTCGTCGGCGGCTGCATCGCGGGCGGAAGAAACTACTTCCATATCAACGCGAACGGCGATGCCGAGCCGTGCGTGTTCATCCACTATTCGGGGGCGAACATCCACGAGAACACGATCCTGGAATGCCTGCAGCAGCCGCTGTTCATGCAGTACCGCGATCACCAGCCGTTCAACAAGAACCACCTGCGTCCGTGCCCGATGCTGGAGAACCCGGGCATGCTGACCGAGATGGTGCACGCGTCGGGCGCCCACTCGACCGACCTGCAGGAGCCGGAGACGCCGGAGCATCTGTGCGCCAAGTGCGTGGAGTACGCGAAGAACTGGAAGCCGGTGGCCGATGAGCTCTGGGCGAAGACGGAGTACCATCCGCACCGCTACGAGAACTGGAAGGGCTATGTGCCTTCCGAAGAGACGGCGGCTAAATAATCCGGCCATGTCGCTGCGTGTAAATGAAATAAATGTGTGACACCGGTCTGTCCGGTGCGGCGAAGGGTCTGCGGCACGGCTGCTGCGGACCTTTTTCGTACACTTGATTTACGGCGGCGCGGCGTATACAATGGGAACGTGGCTGCGCGGCGGCCGCGTATTTCAGGAACAGGAGTGAAGCAGAGCATGAAGCGAATGCTTTTTATCTACAATCCGAGAGCGGGGCGCGGGGAGATCCGCACGGCGCTCTCACACGTCATCGAGGAATTCACCGGCTCCGGCTATGAGGTCGTGGTCCATCCGACGATGGGCGCGCAGGACGCCGCCCGCACCGTGGCGGCGCGGGGCGAGGCCTTTGACCTCATCGTCTGCAGCGGCGGCGACGGCACGATGAACGAGGCGGTGACCGGCATGCTGAGCGCGGGCTTCAGCCGTCCGCTCGGCTACATCCCGGCCGGCAGCACGAACGACTACGCGTCGAGTCTCGGGATCCCGACGCAGATGCGCAGCGCGGCGGCGGCCATCGTCAACGGGTCTGTCTTCCGCTGCGATGTCGGCAAGCTGAATGACAACTATTTCGTCTACGTGGCGGCGTTCGGCGCCTTCGTCGAGACGTCCTACGAGACCAGTCAGGACATGAAAAATTTCCTCGGCCATGCGGCCTACATCCTGAAGGGGATGCAGAGCCTGCCGTATATCAAGTCCTACCGGATGAGCTACAGCGGGGACGACGTGTCGGGCGAGGGGCGCTTCCTCTACGGCATGATCACGAACTCCAACTCGGTCGGAGGCTTCCGCGGGATCACGGGCCGCGACGTGAACTTAAGCGACGGCGTCTTCGAGGTGACCCTGGTTCAGGAGCCGCCGAACCCGCTGGAGTACGCGGGGATCATCAACGCGCTGATGGGCGGGGAGAAGAGCCGCTATCTCATTTCCTTTAAGACCGCCCACCTGGCGCTGAGCTTCGAGGAGGAAGTGAACTGGACGCGCGACGGAGAGTTCGGCGGAAAGCTCCGCAATGTGGAGATCCTGAATCTGAAGAAGGTACTTCCGATCATCCTGCCGGACGAGAGCGCGGGCGGGGAGATCGCGGACAAGGAAGATTCGGGCGAAGATTCGGGCGAAGAAGACACTGACAAAGCGGCGGCTGACTGAGACGGAGCTGACAAAAGCGGCCGGCAAAGGCGCTGCTGATTGAGAAGCTGCAGACCGGAAAAAGATAAAAGACACCGGCAAACACAAGGATTCAGAAAAAGGAGGATAAGTGACATGCTGTACGTGGGAATCGACCTGGGAACATCGGCGGTAAAGCTCCTGCTCATGAGCGGGGACGGCGAGATCCGGAAGATCGTCTCGAAGGAATATCCGCTGTATTTCCCGCATCCGGGCTGGTCGGAACAGAATCCGGAGGACTGGTACACACAGACGGTCGAGGGCCTGAAGGAGCTGCTCGCCGACCAGAAGAAGGAAGAGGTCGCCGGCATCAGCTTCGGCGGTCAGATGCACGGTCTGGTGATCCTGGACGCCCGGGATCAGGTGATCCGCCCGGCGATCCTCTGGAACGACGGCCGCACCACGGAAGAGACCGACTATCTCAATGAGGAGATCGGGCGCGCCAAACTGACGGAATATACGGCCAACATCGCGTTCGCCGGCTTCACGGCGCCGAAGATCCTCTGGGTGAAGAAGAACGAGCCGGAGAACTTTGCGAAGATCACGAAGATCATGCTGCCGAAGGACTACCTGGCCTACCGCCTGACGGGCACGTTCTGCACCGACTATTCGGACGCGTCCGGCATGCTGCTGCTCGATGTGAAGAACCGCTGCTGGTCACAGGAGATGATTCAGATCTGCGGCATCACGGAGCAGATGCTGCCGAAGCTCTATGAGAGCTACGAGAGCGTCGGCACGGTGAAGAAGGAGATCGCGGACGAGATCGGCCTGTCCGATCACGTGATCGTCGCGGCGGGCGCCGGTGACAACGCAGCTTCCGCGGTCGGGACCGGGACGGTCGGAGAGGGCAAGTGCAACATCTCCCTCGGGACGAGCGGCACGCTGTTCATTTCCTCGGATCACTTCGGGGTGGACCGCTTCAATGCGCTGCATTCCTTTGACCATGCGGACGGCAAGTACCATCTGATGGCCTGCATGCTCAGCGCGGCGTCCTGCAACAAGTGGTGGAACGACGAGATCCTGAAGACGAAGGATTACGCGGCCGAGCAGGCGGACATCACGGACGATAAGCTGGGTGAGAACCATGTGTTCTTCCTGCCGTACCTGATGGGCGAGCGCAGTCCGCTGAACGATCCGCTGGCCCGCGGCACCTTCATCGGCATGACGATGGACACCACGCGCGCGGACATGACGCAGGCGGTGCTCGAGGGCGTGGCCTTCGCGCTGCGTGATTCCCTGGAGGTCGCGCGCTCGCTGGGCATTAAGATCGAGCGCTCGAAGATCGTCGGCGGCGGCGCGAAGAGCCCGCTGTGGCGCAAGATGATCGCCAACATCTTCGGCATGACGCTGGAGATCCCGGCCAGTGAGGAGGGCCCGTCGATGGGCGGCGCCATGCTGGCGGCCGTGGCCTGCGGCGAGTATCCGGATGTGGAGACGGCCTGCGAGAAGATCATCCGCGTGACCGACACGGTCGAGCCGGATCCGGTCCTGATCGAGAAGTACAACAAGCGCTATGAGCAGTTCCACCGGATCTATCCGGCGGTGAAGGCGCTGTTCCCGGATATGCAGTAAATAAAAAAGCGCTGCCGGATCTTTTTCGGATCCGGCAGCGTTTTTTTATTTCACGAAGAAATGGTAGCAGGTCGTCGAGTCGAAGACTTCACCGGCCTTGAGCAGCGGCTTCGCGAAGCCTTCCTGGTTGATGGAGTTCGGATAGAACTGCGTCTCGAGGCAGAAGCCGTGGCGCTTGCCGTAGACGGCACCGGCCTTGCCGGGTTCATTTTCCGTGATGCAGTTGCCGGCGTAGAACTGCACGCCCGGCAGATCCGAGAAGCCCTCCAGCGCGATGCCGGTGACCGGGTTCCAGGCCTCGGCGAACTTCAGCGTGGTGCCCTTCTCCTTCTGGGTGCAGAAGTTGTGGTCGTAGCCCTGCACGCACTGCAGCTGCTCGAGCGGATCGCTGATGTCCCGGCCGATCTCCTTCGGCGCGGTGAAATCGAAGACGGTGCCCTCCACCGGCGCCATCTCGCCGGTCGGGATCGCCTGGCCGTCGCGCACCGGCGTGTAGGCGCGGGCGCTGAGCTGCAGCACGGTGTTCTCGATGCTGCCCGAGTCGTGGCCGCCGAGGTTGAAGTAGACATGGTTGGTCGGGTTGCAGACCGTGTCCGCGTCGCTCGTGGCGCGGTAGTGCAGGTACAGGCGGTCGTCGTCCGTCAGGGAGTAGGTGATCGAGAAATCAAAGTTCCCCGGATACCCTTCCTCGCCGTCTGCGTCCTTCAGGGAGAAGGTGACGGAGCCGTCCTGTGCGACGGCCGTGTCAAAGAGGCGCTTCTCGAAGCCGTTCGGGCCGCTGTGCAGGTTGTTTTCATTGTCATTGACCGCGAGCTGATAGTCCTTCCCGCCGATGCTGAAACGGGCCTTGTCGATCCGGTTGCCGCTGCGCCCGATCACGGCGCCGAAGTAGCAGCTTCCCGCGTAGTAGCCGTCGGCGGAGTCATAGCCGAGGATGATGTCCCGCGGCGAACCGTTCTTATCTCTGAAAATGACAGACACGAGTGTGGCCCCGAGGTCTGTGATCTTCACCTGCGTACCGCGGCTGTTCGTCAGCGTGTACAGTGAAATTTTACGGCCGTCCGGAGTCTTTCCGAAGTCAGTAACTGTAACAGACATGTGATTAGCCCTCCTTGGATGATGTGCGTTCCGGCAGACACGCGTTTGCCTGCTTTCCGTACTGAGGATAGCAGATTTTCCGGTGCGGCGCAATGCGCATGAAAAATATGCTTGCATTTTCGGACGGTTGGGTGTAGAGTACTGGCAACGGATGTAAAGGAGCATTCAGGTAGAGATACTTGGAATGCCCCTTTTTTTATGCGCGGCATCGGTGGAAAGAAAGGATGGAAGGCTATGAGCGATACGAAAGAACTGTTCAATGTGGCTGACATTTTCGGGGAAGATGTATTCAGCGACAAGGTCATGCAGGAGCGGCTTCCGAAGCGTGTCTACCGGGAATTCCGGAAATGCATGCAGGAGGGACGCGACCTGGATCCGCTGGTAGCCGATGCGATCGCGGAGGCGATGAAGGAGTGGGCCATCGAGAAGGGCGCCACGCATTACACGCACTGGTTCCAGCCGCTGACGGGTGTCACGGCCGAGAAGCACGACTCGTTCATCACGGCGCCGCGCGAGGACGGCACGGTCCTGATGGAATTCTCCGGCAAGGAGCTGATCAAGGGCGAGCCGGATGCGTCCTCGTTCCCGTCGGGCGGCCTGCGCGCGACCTTCGAGGCGAGAGGCTACACGGCCTGGGATCCGACGAGCCCGGCGTTTGTCCGCAAGGACGCGGCCGGTGCGATCCTCTGCATCCCGACGGCGTTCTGCTCCTACAACGGCGAGGCGCTCGATCTGAAGACGCCGCTGCTGCGCTCGATGGAAGCGATCAACACGCAGTCGCTCAGGCTCCTTCGCCTCTTCGGCAACACGACCTCGAAGCGCGTGACGCCGTCGGTCGGCCCGGAGCAGGAATATTTCCTGGTGGACGCCGGCGCGTATAAGAAGAGAAAGGACCTGATCTATACCGGCCGCACCCTGTTCGGCGCGATGCCGCCGAAGGGGCAGGAGCTGGACGATCATTACTTCGGGACGCTGCGCCAGCGGGTGGCCTCCTTCATGAAGGATGTCAATGAAGAGCTCTGGAAGCTCGGCGTGCCGGCGAAGACGCAGCACAACGAGGTCGCCCCGGCCCAGCACGAGCTGGCGGTGATCTACGAGCCGGCCACGCTGGCGGTGGACAACAACCACATCGTCATGCAGACGCTCAAGCGTGTGGCGGCGGCCCACAACATGCGCTGCCTGCTGCATGAGAAGCCGTTCGCGGGTGTCAACGGCTCCGGCAAGCACAACAACTGGTCACTGGCCACGGATGACGGGTTCAACCTGCTCGATCCGGGCAAGACACCTCACCAGAACATCCAGTTCCTGCTGGTGCTCTCCTGCATCCTGAAGGCCGTCGATGAGCACGCGGATCTGCTGCGCGAGAGCGCGGCGGATGTCGGCAATGATCACCGCCTGGGCGCGAACGAGGCGCCGCCGGCGATCATCTCGGTCTTCCTCGGCGAGCAGCTGCAGGATGTGGTGGAACAGCTGATCGCGACCGGCACGGCGACGTCCTCGATCCGCGGCGGCAAGCTGCAGACCGGCGTCTCGACGCTGCCGGACCTGGCCAAGGACGCGACCGACCGCAACCGGACGTCCCCGTTCGCATTTACGGGGAACAAGTTTGAGTTCCGTATGGTCGGCTCCCGCGACTCGATCGCTTCGCCGAACATCGTGCTCGACACGATCGTGGCGGAAGCTTTCTCGGAGGCCTGCGATGTCCTGGAGAAGGCGGAGAACTTCGATGTGGCCGTCCATGACCTGATCAAGACGTACCTCACCGAGCATCAGCGGATCATCTTCAACGGCAACGGCTATGCTGAGGAGTGGGTCGAGGAGGCGGAGCGCCGCGGTCTGCCGAATATCAAGTCCATGGTGGACGCGATCCCGGCGCTGACGAGCGAGAAGTCGGTGAAGCTCTTCGGGGATTACGGCGTGTTCACGAAGACGGAGCTGGAGTCGCGCGCGGAGATCAAGTATGAGAGCTACGCGAAGGCGATTCATATCGAAGCGCTGACGATGATCGATATGGCCAGCAAGTCCATCATCCCGGCGGTGATCGGCTGGACCAAGTCGCTGGCGGATACAATTCTGGCTGTGCGCTCGGCGGGGGTCGATACCCCGGTGCAGAGCCGTCTGCTGGAGGAGTCCGGCGAGCTGCTGTCGATGGCGAGCGCGGCGCTGTCCCGTCTGGAGGAAGTGACCGCGGAGGCGGAGACGGTGCCGGAGGGCCGCGAGCGGGCTGTGTACTATCATGATACGGTCATGCCGGCCATGGAGGAGCTGCGCGCGCCGGTCGACCGGCTGGAGATGATCGTTGACAAGGAGATGTGGCCGATGCCGTCGTACGGCGATCTGCTGTTTGAGATCTGAGCGGACGGCCGGGAAATTTTAAACACTGGATGCAAGGCTTCACCTTCGCCGCAAGCGGCTCGGTTCAGCGTGCATCACAGGTATACGGAAAACCAGCCGGTCAGCTGCG
>Ga0065709_1029967_pt1 | contig 10531 bp, 10 predicted proteins | sample Hoacrofraction14_2_FD_59096 | JGI IMG/M metagenome (GOLD analysis project Ga0065709, IMG submission 59096) | Hoatzin crop microbial communities from Cojedes, Venezuela, sample from fiber fraction 14 v1 | ecosystem: Host-associated > Birds > Digestive system > Esophagus > Crop | place: Venezuela... | reverse complement strand
TGCCGTTTCCGAGGATAACGGCAAGCGCTGCGGCAACAATGATTCTTATTGTCAGATTAACTGTATAGCTCAACTCCCGCGTGCCTCCCGGCATTCTGCAAAAATAAACGTTTTATTTAACCAGGCAGTCGTTCAGGAATTCGAGCATATCCTCATATACCTGAGCCCTGTCGGTCTCGTTAAGTATCTCGTGTCTGTCGTCATGGTAAAGCTTGATGTCGACCTTGCACGGTGTATTTTCCGTGTATACCATATATGCCTTGCGGACTCCCTCGCCCCAGTTTCCTACAGGATCCTCCGCGCCGGAAGCAAACAGAATCGGCAGTCCCTCAGGCAGCTTCTTCATTCTCTCAATGTCATGGGCCTTCTGCATTCCGGAGAACATGTGGTAATACGCATTCGGAGTGAAGTGGAACATGCACTTCGGTTCCTTTCTGTACCAGTCGACGATTTTCTCGTCCTTGGTCAGCCAGTCCTTTCCCGTTCTCGGATGCTCAATCTTTTTGAGATAGCTGCCGAATGCTATGACGTCAATCGCTTTGGCCTTCTTGCCGACCTTGTCCGTTCCAAGCATCTTGGCAAGTGCTTTTCCCGCCGCCATCGAAGCCGCAGGCTGCCAGCCCGTTCCCATAACGATTACGCCCGAAAGTCCCTCGGCGTATCTCGCGTCCTTTTCCGTAATATACTGACGAACCAGGAATGAGCCCATGCTGTGTCCGAGCATCAGATACGGCAGGTCCGGGTACTCCTCGCTCATCATCAGGCGCAGCTGATGTATGTCAGCGATAACCCATGCGTTTCCGTCCTTACCGAAGTATCCGTAATATTCCTCACTCTGCACCGATTCGCCGTGACCGAGGTGATCCTCGCCCACTACGAGAAAATCGTGCTCCGTAAGGAACTTCGCAAAGTCATCGTATCTGTCGATAAACTCAACCATTCCGTGGATAATCTGGAGGATTGCCTTAGGCTCACCGTCCGGTTCCCACCTGATGGCATGAATCTGAGTTTTTCCGTCAACCGACGGGTAATAGAATTCCTTTTTATTCATCCTGTTCGCCTTCTTTCTCTGCTGCCGGCTCCTCATGAACCGCATCCTTTTTAGGAGGTCTTGTGCCGTGATACTGGTAGAACTGTGTCTCCAGCCTGCCGTTATACAGCTTGCGCCGTCTGTCGGCTTTCCTGCCGAAGAATTTCTCCTCTATATCCTTATCCGTGGTAATCATGAAAAGCGACCACGTCGGATTATCCTTAAGAACCTCCGAAAGTTTGGTGTATATGGCATCGATGTCTCCGCGCTCTCCGATTCTCTCTCCGTACGGAGGGTTAGTGAGTATGACGCCGTATTCTCCTCTTGGTTCCCATTTTCTCATATCCCGGTGCACAAATTCAATATCTTCGAGCACTCCGGCCTCATCGGCATTTGCCTTTGCGGCTGCTATCGCCCGGGAGTCGATGTCCATAGCCAGTATATGAAGTTCGTCATCAAAGTTTCCCGCTTCGTAGGCCCTGCGTTTTTCGTCCTTCCACGTCTCCTCCGGGATTATGTCCCATCCATTCGAAGCGAAGTCCCTGCCGAGTCCCGGTGCGATATTTCTCGCAATGAGAGCGGCTTCTATCGGAAGCGTTCCCGATCCGCAGCATGTGTCTACAAGCTGGCGGTCTGCCCTGTAAAAGCTGAGCTGCACGAGGGCCGCGGCGAGCGTTTCTTTCATAGGTGCCGCAACATCCTTAACCCTGTATCCTCTCTTGTGGAGTCCTTCACCGCTCGTATCTATCATGACAGTAAATCTGTCTTTGAGTGCCGCGAACCTTATCCTGTAAACTCCTCCGCTCTCCTCAAATCGTTCCTTCATGTAGAATTCTGAAAGCCTTGATACGACCGCCTTTTTAATAATACTCTGACAGGCAGGCACACTGTGAAGCTCCGATTTTACGGATGTTCCGACAACCGGAAATTCTCCGTCCGCCGGAATTATCTGTTCCCATTCGATGCCCTTAATCTGCTGAAAAAGTTCCTCGAATGTATGCGCTGTGAATTCACCCATCTTTAGGTATACTCTGTCAGCGGTTCTGAGCCACAGATTTGACCTTGCGATGGCGCGCTCGTCGCCGAGGTATGTCACGCGTCCGTCCTCGGTTTTCAGTATTCTATAACCCAGCGCTTCTATTTCGCGCCTGACCACAGCCTCGAGGCCGAACGTGGCCGTAGCTATCAACTCATATTTCATAATTAAATTTCAATTCCGAATTCTGATTTGTAGAGTGCGACCTCGCCGGCCTCGCGCGTTTTCTTCATGTCTATGACGCGCTGGTTTTCGGATCCTCTGTATACGAGGGTGAGATTTCTCTGTGCCTCGACAAAAGGGCCGTCAACGAGGATATCCAGCAGCCCGAGAAGCTCATCAGTTGCCGGATCCTGCCGCTCTTTCAGCTGCTCGTATGTGTATCCTGTATAGCTCATGAGGTCGTATCCCGCATCTCTTACGAGCTTTCCGAGCGCAAGCATTGCATCCACCTGTTCGAAAGGCTCCCCTCCCGAGAGAGTAACCCCGCGAAGGTACGGATTTTTGCTTATCTCATCAAACATCTCGCCGACCGAAACGTCCCTTCCGGCAGCGGGATCATGTGACTGCGGATTATGACATCCTTTGCAGTGATGAGAACAGCCCTGCACAAAAACCACAAACCTGAAGCCCGGACCGTCTACTATCGACTCCGGCTCCGTACCGCACAATCTTATTACCTTATCTCTGCATTCCTGTCTCTCAATATCTGTCATATTGCCTTCCTTATTAAGCGGAAAAGGCAGGCGATTATGTTCGCCTGCCCGGGATTTTCCTGTTGTTTCCGTCAGATTAGTCTCTTGCGAGGCTGTGCTTTACTCTGTCCTCAACCTCAGCTCTCTTGCCGTTGTTGAATCTGTCCAGTGTGCCTACAAGATATCCGGTGATTCTGCGGATTCTCTCGAATCCTACGCCTTCTCCAACCTGTCCGTTTACATTCTTTACTACGTTGTTATTCATATCGTACCTCCATGTCTGCCTTATCAATTATATAGACAGTTCTCTGATTTGTGAAGTGAAATATTGCTCTATTTTGTGTTTTTTTGATGAACAGACCACTTGTCCTTGTGGTTTTTACATATGTCCCCGATTAGTGGATACAGTCGCACGGTACCGGTACACTAGGATACTTCATTCTGAGCTCGTTGAGTCTCTCGATGGTAACCGGCTCGCCTTCGCGTCTGCCGCATCTCGGGCATACATCATCGATTACTCCCGTGTATCCGCAGACAGGATCTCTGTCCACAGGGTGATTAACCGAACCGTATCCGACGCCCTTTTCCTTCATGTATCTGATTACGGTCTCAAATGCTTCCGGATTCTTGGCTGTATCTCCGTCGAGTTCAACGTAGCTGATGTGGCCTGCGTTGGTCAGATCGTGATACGGTGCCTCGATGTCAAGCTTTCTGAAAGCACTGATCGGATAGTATACAGGAACATGGAATGAGTTCGTGTAGTAATCCCTGTCGGTGACTCCCGGAATCTTGCCGTACTTTTCCCTGTCGATCTTGACGAATCTGCCGGAAAGCCCTTCTGCCGGTGTTGCCAGCAGTGTGAAGTTAAGGCCTGTCTCCGCGCTCTTTTTGTCGCAGAACTGTCTCATGTGCTTGATAATCTCGAATGCCTGCTCTCTGACGTGCTCATCCTCGGCGTGGTGCTTTCCGGTGAGTGCCTTCATTGTTTCGGCAAGTCCGATGAATCCGATTGAGAGTGTGCCGTTCTTGAGAACCTCTGCAACGCTGTCATCAGGGCCGAGTCCGTCGGAATCGATCCAGATGCCCTGTCCCATCAGGAACGGATAGTTGCGTCCTCTCTTGGAGCACTGAATCTTGAATCTGTGGAGCAGCTGTCTTGCTACGAGTTCCAGCATATCGTCGAGCTTCTTGTAGAATACGTCGAAGTCTCTGTTCGCCTCAATTCCGAGTCTCGGAAGGTTGATCGATGTAAACGAGAGGTTTCCTCTGCCGCACGTGATCGCCTTGCTCGGATCGTGAACGTTTGCCATTACTCTCGTACGGCATCCCATGTATGCAACTTCTGTATTATAGTCGCCTTCCTTGTAGAACTTCTTGTTGAAAGGCGCATCGAGGAAGCTGAAGTTCGGGAACAGTCTCTTGGCGGAGCATCTGATTGCCAGCTTGAAGAGATCGTAGTTAGGCTCTCCTTCGTTGTAGTTGATGCCTTCCTTAACCTTGAAAATCTGAACCGGGAAGATCGGAGTCTCGCCGTTTCCGAGTCCTGCCTCTGTTGCGAGAAGCAGGTTCCTGACTACCATTCTGCCCTCAGGTGTAGTGTCTGTTCCGTAGTTTACTGAGCTGAACGGTACCTGTGCGCCGGCTCTTGAATTCATCGTGTTGAGGTTGTGAATCAGAGCCTCCATAGCCTGGTATGTCATCTTGTCTGTTCTTGCAAGGGCTGCTTCCTGAGCCTGGGCATTGCTGTCGATAAGCATCTGTCTTGCGGCGCCCTGTGTATCGAATGTCGAATCATACCATTTTGCGAGTTCCTCGCCGTATGTGCCTGCATTGCTGATTGTCGGCTTTACAGCTTCCTTTTTGATTCTGTCTGTCAGAGCCTTTGAGTCCGCATACGACATTCCCGTCTTGGCCGCGATGATTTCGGTGAGTGCCGAAAAATACTCTTTGACATATGTTCTCGCAACTCCCGGAGCCATCGAATAGTCGAAGTTAGGTACCGACTGTCCGCCGTGCATCTCGTTCTGGTTCGCCTGAATCGCGATGCATGCGAGTGATGCGTAGCTCATGATCGACTGAGGCTCTCTCAGATATCCGTGACCCGTGCAGAAGCCGTCCTTGAACAGCTTGATCAGGTCAATCTGGCAGCATGTCTCGGTGAGCATGTAAAAGTCCTTATCGTGGATGTGGATGTCGCCGTTGATATGTGCCTTTGCTATATCCTTAGGAAGAACATAATTATCAACAAAGTATTTTGCTCCCTCGGATCCGTACTTGAGCATTGTACCCATCGATGTATCTCCGTCGATATTGGCATTCTCTCTCTTGATATCCGCATCCTTGGAGTAAGAATATGTAAGCTCATTGTAGATATTCATCAGATCGGACTCTGCTTCTCTGATCTTGGCATGCTCCGCACGATACAGAATGTATGCCTTTGCAGTCTTTTCATAGTCATATCTGATGAGCATCTGCTCTACGATGTCCTGAACCTGCTCAACTGTGCATGTCTCCCCGTCAAGCTGTTCGGTAACCTTTTTTGTAAGATATGTAAAGTCGATGCTTGTCATCGGCTCGCCGTCAACTGCCTTGTTTGCGGCATAGATGGCATTGAATATCTTGGATTCGTCAAATGCGACTTCCTTACCGTCTCTCTTAATGATTGTCTTCATTTCAGTTCTTCCCTTTGTCTTTTATTCTCAATCGGAGCATTCTAAACGTTCTTTGCTCCGAACACTACATATTGTAGTCGCCTCGGTTTTTCGTGTCAATATGTTGGGTGTATCTTTTTTGCAAGTATTAACGTTTTTTAATGTAAAACACCCTGCGCGAACAATAAAAAGCCGGGTGCCGCAGCGCATAGCCTCTGCATCCGGCTGTTAAAGCTTGTATATTCAGCACTGAATCAGTACTAATAATCCACCTTACCCATAGCAGACTGTATCAGGTCCGATGCCAGCTTGCCCGTCTTGTTTCTTTCGTCAAGAATAGGATTGACCTCGACAAGATCCATGCTGATCAGCTTGCCCGATTCCGCAAGCATCTCCACAGCGAGAAATGCCTCTCTTGCAGTTATACCGTTCGATACCGGTGTTCCTGTTCCCGGTGCATACTCAGGTGTTATCGCATCTACGTCAAAGCTCAGGTGTATGCCGACCGTTCCTTCACCGGCAATGCGTATCGCATCCTTCATTACCTCATACATGCCTCTCGTGTCGACGTCGCGTATCGGGAATACGTTCATCCCCGCTTCCTTCATTCTTTCTGCTTCCGCCGGGTCAAAGTCGTGTCCTCCGACCTGAACGCAGTGTGCGGTCGGAACAAAGCAGGGCTTCTGCCCGAAATCCACCATACCGTCAGGTCCGTATCCGCATACTGCAGAAAAAGGCATACCGTGCATGTTGCCGGTTTCAGTCGTCTTTTCGCTGTTCCAGTCTCCGTGAGCATCTATCCATATGATGCCTATCGGGCCCTTTTCCTCATAGAACTTGGACACTGCGGAAATGCTTCCCGCCGCAAGGCTGTGGTCTCCTCCCAGCACCAGCGGAAAATGTCCGTCCTCAAGAGTCTCATACACCCTGCCGTAAAGTTCTTTGTTTGTGGCATTTATCTGCTCATAGTTAATCATATGGCGCAGGCTCATGCCTTCCTCGGGAGGAATGATATCCCCTTTGTCACGCACCATGTATCCGAGATTTTCAAGTCCCGGTTTAATTCCCGCATATCTTATCGCAAGAGGTCCCATAGCAACGCCTTTGCGCGATGCTCCGAAGTCAATCTGTACTCCTATTATGTCTATATTGTTATTACGCATGTTTCTCCTTAAGATATTTGTCCATGGCAGCTGCGGCAACCTTGCCTGCTCCCATAGCCTTTATTACCGTCGCTGCTCCCGTTACCGCATCACCGCCGGCAAAAACTCCTTCGCGTGTGGTGGCTCCGACTCCTTCTTCTATCTTAATGCCGCCTCTTTCATTGGCATCCATGCCTTCTGTCTGATCGACCAGCAGGCTGTTTAATCTTGTTCCGAGAGCCATGATAACAGCATCCACAGGAATTGTAAACTCAGATCCATTGATTTCCACAGGTCTGCGTCTGCCGCTTGCATCGGGTTCACCGAGTTCCATCTTAATGCACTCGATTTCCTTTACCATGCTCTTATCGTCTCCGAGTATTCTTACCGGATTGTTCAGGAGGTGGAAATTGATTCCCTCTTCCTCCGCATGTTCGATTTCCTCGGCTCTTGCAGGCATTTCCTCCCTGCCGCGCCTGTAGATAACATGAACATCGGCGCCCATTCTCTTGGCGCATCTTGCCGCGTCCATGGCAACATTTCCACCGCCTATTACGGCAACGATCTTATGCTTTTTAATAGGAGTGTCGTACTCATCAAGATAACCCTTCATCAGATTGATTCTGGTGAGGTACTCGTTTGCGGAATAAACTCCCACGAGATTTTCCCCCTCGATGTTCATGAATTTCGGAAGTCCCGCTCCGGTTCCGACAAACACAGCCTCATATCCCTCATCAAAGAGATCATCTATGCTGAGTGCCTTTCCGATGTATACGTTATGTATGAACTCAACGCCCTTGCGTCTCAGCGTATCTATTTCATAAGCCACTATATCCTTAGGCAGTCTGAACTCCGGAATTCCGTATACCAGCACCCCGCCTTCCTTGTGAAGACTCTCAAATACTGTCACCTCATATCCGTTGTTTACAAGATCTCCCGCACATGTCAGTCCCGCAGGACCGGAACCGACAACGGCGACCCTTATTCCGTTTTTCGCAACCGGCTCAACCTTGTCGTTTCCGATGTTTTCCCTGTGCCAGTCCGCAACAAACCTCTCGAGTCTGCCGACTCCGACAGGTTCAGTCTTAATACCTCTTACGCACTTTCCTTCGCACTGCGATTCCTGCGGGCATACTCTGCCGCAGATTGCAGGGAGCGAGTTGGTCGAAGTGAGTATGTCGTATGCCCCCGCGAAGTTTCCGTCTTTCACCTGCGCGATGAATTCGGGGATGCGTACATTCACCGGGCATCCCGACACGCACGGCATATTTTTGCAGTTGAGACAGCGTGTTGCCTCGCCCATCGCCATCTCAACTGTATATCCGAGAGCGACCTCGTCAAAGTTCGCATTTCTGACGTCCGGAGCCTGTGAAGGCATCGGAGTTTTCTTAGCCATATCCACATTACTCATAATGTCTCACACCTCCCGTCAGTCTGCAGACGTGATCTCTTTCCGCCTGCTCTTCTTCCGTATAATATGCGTTTCTCGCAATCAGAATATCCCAGTCAACTTTTGATGCATCAAATTCCGGTCCGTCAACGCATACATATTTCATCTCTCCGTCAATGCTGACCCTGCATCCGCCGCACATTCCCGTGCCGTCAATCATCAGAGCAGTAAGAGATGCTATTGTCTTTATCCCGTAAGGCTCTGTAACCTTGCTTACAAACTTCATCATGACAGGCGGTCCCACTGTGATGACCTCATCATATTCGTTTCCTGCTTCAATCAGTGCCTTTAGCTTATCGGTCGTGAAGCCCTTCTCTCCTTTGGTTCCGTCATCTGTCATGAGATAAAAATTATCAACCGCCTCGGTTAGTTCATCCTCAAGAACGACAAGCTCCTCAGTCTTGAATCCCGAAACCATATCGACATGAACGCCGTTGTCGTGGAGTCCTTTGGCCACAGGATAAGCCAGCGCATTTCCGGTGCCTCCGCCGACCACGCAGACCTTCTTAAGACCTTCCATATGTGTCGGAACACCGAGAGGTCCCGCAACATCGGAAATGTACTCTCCCTCCTGTATCTGCGAAAGCAGCTGCGTGCTGCGTCCCACAGCCTGGAAAATCAGGGTTACTGTCCCCTTATCCTTATTTGTTCCGGCCATCGTAAGCGGAACCCTCTCTCCGTATTCATCGACACGGAATATAATGAACTGCCCCGGCTTCGCTTTGGCCGCGATATACGGAGCTTCAAACTCAATCCAGAACATGTCGTGGCTGAGCTGCTTTCTGTAAACCACCTTGTGCATATATTATCCCCCTTACATATTGCTGACGGATTCTCCGAGCATAACTCTTACTATATTGGCTTCGTCAAAATCTTTTGTACCGAGGCCGCATCCCGTGCGCTCCGTTGTCATCAGCGGAATTCCGCCGTATTCATCCGCAAAATATCTCACGAGTGCTGCTCCCGTAGGTGTACAGAGCTCACTTTTTACGCTGCCGCTGTACATCGGTATTCCTTCAAGGAGCTTAAGTGTAGCAGGAACCGGAACAGGCAGTATGCCGTGCGCACACTTCACCGTGCCTCCTCCGACGTTCACAGGCGAAGCGGCAATCCGCTCCGGCGATATTATGTGCATCAGATAACACACCGCAAGAACGTCAGCTATCGCATCCATCATTCCGACTTCATGGAAGTGAAGTTCGCTGAGGTCCGTGCCGTGCACATAGCTCTCGGCATCAGCGATAAGCCTGTATACTCCGAGGCCTGCTTCCTTAACCTCATCCGGAAGGTTTGTCTCCGATATTATTTTTTCAACGTCCGCAGGAGAAGTATGGCTGTGTGTATGCTCATGCCCGTGATTGTGTTCATGGTCATGCGTGTGCCCGTGGCTATGAAGCTCCGCCTCATCGCCCGGTCCCGGCTGAGGGATTTCTTCCTCTCCGTTCACCATCACATGCATGTGGATTCCCGGGATTCCGCATTTGCTGCCGCGCTCCGGCACATACGTGACTCCGGGTATACCTGCACTGTTGAGCATATTGAGAGCGGTCTGCCTCTCCTCAGGATCAAGCAGGTCCATCAATGCTCCCGTCAGCATATCGCCCGCGGCTCCCATTTTAAGTTCAAGATATAAAGCCTTCATATTATATATTATCTATATGTTCTCTTCGTGATTCATTCCGGCAAGCCTGCCGATCTGGGTTGCTATGTATCCGGCTCCGTATCCGTTGTCTATATTGACTACGGCAATTCCGTTGGCACATGAATTGATCATTGTGAGCAGTGCGGATATGCCGCCGAGATTGGCACCGTATCCGACAGAGGTCGGAACGGCTATAACCGGATTTTTTACAAGTCCCCCGATAACGCTCGGCAGAGCACCTTCCATGCCGGCAACAGCAACAATGCAGCTTGCCCTGCGGATTTCGTCCGTCCTCGACATAAGTCTGTGGATGCCGCTTACTCCCACATCATAAATTCTTATGACCTCCATACCGAAATATTCGGCAGTCTGAGCTGCTTCCTCGGCTACCGGTATATCCGCGGTTCCTCCGGTGCAGACGGCTATAACGCCTTCCTTTTCCTTTCCCTCATACGGATTCCCTACCTTTAGAATCCGGGAAACGGAATCGTAGATCGCCTCAGGTATTTCGGATCTAACGAGCTCAGCCTGCTCCGGTGTCGCTCTGGTTCCGAACGCACATCCGGTTGTTTCAACCATTCTCTTGTATATTGAAATCAGATATTCATCAGGCTTGCTCTGGCAGAATACAACCTCGGGGAATCCGACGCGGTCCTCCCTTGACGTATCAATCTTGGCAAATCCCATTTCATCAAATCTGTCATTAGCCATAATATATGCCTCCGTAACACATATTATATTATCTTTATATAAAATGTAATACCCCGCAGATCCGTTAAGGAACGCGGGGTATTTATATGGCGGAGAGAGGGGGATTTGAATTTGAAATTTCGTTTTTCACAAATTAACCGTGTCGCCCCGCATTCACTGTTTCCAAGGTCTACA
>Ga0065709_1029963_pt1 | contig 10557 bp, 9 predicted proteins | sample Hoacrofraction14_2_FD_59096 | JGI IMG/M metagenome (GOLD analysis project Ga0065709, IMG submission 59096) | Hoatzin crop microbial communities from Cojedes, Venezuela, sample from fiber fraction 14 v1 | ecosystem: Host-associated > Birds > Digestive system > Esophagus > Crop | place: Venezuela... | reverse complement strand
GGTGAGGGAGGAGTTGTGTGATGCGGTCAGCGCTTCGGTGGCCTCGGTGCCTCTTATGGCCGTCTTGCCAGTGGAGCGGACGCGATACATTGCGCTGCCGTGGGTGGCTATGGTCGGGGCGAAGTCGCTGTTGGCGTAAGTGCCTACGGTTGCCTTGTTCCATAGGTCGTAGATCTCGCATTGCTCGTTCTCGTCGTAGCCGAACTGGGTGAGGTCGAGTGCCACCTGCGTGCTGTCGTTTGTCGGGTCGGAGGTGAAGACGAGAAACTCCATCGTTACGCCCTGGTTGGTGTATTGCTTCATGGCGTAGTCGTAGCCCACGAGGCTTCGGAACGTCTTGTATTGCCCCTTCGGCAGGTCGTATTCTATGATGGCGTTGGCGTTGGTGCCTATGCCGTCGGAGTATTTCGTGCCGCCCACGTTGAGCTGTCCGCCGTCAACGTTTTTGCCGTAGTTGGCTATGTCGTACCAGTCGGTTGTTGCCTTCGTGTATTTTATGGTTGTGAGCAGGGTCTCGTTGCCGTCGTAGTCGATGAGCGTCGGGTTTATCCAGTCGGCATGGTCGTAGTTGAAGTTGTCGCCGGCGTTGGTTACCACGAGATAGAGTTTCTCCGCTCCGTCGATGTCGGCCTCAATGCTCACTCCCTCGCTCTGGTGGGTGCCGCTCACGAGACCGCTGTTGGCCAGTGCGCCGTCGGTGTTGACGAAGCGCGTGGTCGGGTCGCAGTTGAACACCATAAACTTCATCGTCGGCGTGGCTCCGCTCTGGCTGGTGCTGGTCTGGTCGATGCCGCAGAGGGCAGTGAACTTCACCACGCCTTCGGGCAGTGAGAAGAGCACGAGCGCGTTGGCGTGGGCCGAGATGCCGTTGTCGTATTTTGTGCCGTTGATGCAGAGTTTGCCGCTGCCTTCTATGTTCTTGTTCCAGTTCACGTGGTTGTAATACGAACCGCCCGTGTTGGTGCTGATCACGTCGTCGGCCGTGAGCAGTCTCGACGTGCCGTCGCTGAAGTGTATGGTCGGGTTTATCCAGTCGCCGTGGTCATACGAGTAGCTTCCGTCGGCATCGTCGAGCGCGAGTGCCAGCGTGGTGCTACCTTCGGGAATGTCCACCTCAACGTTGGTGCTGTAGCCCGTGGTGAGGGTCGATATGGTTTCGGTGGAATAGAGTGCGAGGTTGGCGCTTATCCACGAGTTGCCGCTTCCGATGTTGAAGAGTGCCGCATAGCGGTCGTCCGAGTTCGGGTCGTTGGCCGTCCATACGATCGATTGCCCGTCGCTCGAGACCAGTCGGTTGCCCTCCGAGTGCTGGTTCACGTAGATTACGTCGTCGTTTGTCAGCAGGCTCAGCGTCGCGTCGCTGTTGTAGGTGAGGTCGCCTCCGAAGAAGAGTGGCGACTTGAAGATGCTCCAGAGCGTCATCACCGTCTGCTGCTCGTCCGCGGTCAGTTTCGTGTCGCGTGCCGTCTCCGTGATGCGTATCCGTCCGAGCGGCAGTATGTCGCAGTCGGGCCAGTTGCCTTCCTGGCGATATTCGTTCCAGTCGGCGCAGAGGTTGAACACCTTGAGAATGTCGCTCCACGAGTCCCACAGGTCGTCCATCATTCGCCACATATTGGCGTTCTGCTGGCAGCTCTCGGCCTTTGCCAGCGGCGTGGCTCCAGGGCTCATGCTCAATACGATGTCGCGGCCGCACTGGTCGATGGCGTTTCTCAAGAGCCATATCTCTCCGTCGTGATAGGGGCGGCTGAGGTCGTCCACCTTGATGAAATCCACTCCCCACGAGGCGTAGAGATTGAGCAGCGAGTTGTAGTAAGCCTGTGCGCCAGGCTTGGTGCAATCCACCGTGTAGTTGTCGCCCAGCCAAGTGCAGAGCGAGTCGGTGTTGTATATCTGGTTGCAGGTGTAGCTTGTTCCGAGTATTGGCAACTTCTTCTGCACCGCCACCTTCGGCACTCCGCGCATGATGTGGATGCCAAACTTCATCCCCATAGCGTGGATAGAGTCGGCAATGGCCTTGAACCCCACGCCGTCGGCAGCCGACGGGAAGCGCTTGGTGTTGGGCGTGTATCGGCCATACTCGTCGTAGCTATAGACGGGGTTGGTCTGGTTGTACCAGAAGCCCGTGTCGTTGGTGTACCATCTGATGTCGCAGATAACGTAGTTCCACCCATGCTCCAGCAGGTTGTCGCGCATATAGATGGCGTTGTTGTAGATTTGCTGCTCCGTAACGCTCGGCCCGTAGCAGTCCCACGAGTTCCAGCCCATCGGTGGTGTCTGGGCCATCTTTCGGAAGTCGTCGCCGGCGGCACTGCACACCGCCAGAGCGCACATAGCCAGCGTAAAAAGTAATCTTCTTTTCATAAGTCGTTTGTTTTCGAAGTTGAAAATTCGTAATTGGCAACTTGTAATTTCCGCTGCAAAGATACGAATATTTATTGGAAAAGCAGTTGCACATATTTCCCCAATATTTCCCTTTCCCCGTTTTTAAGTTTTTTTATACCTGTCAATCTTCTAATCCCGTCCACAAAAAAGTTTAAAGTTTAAAGTTTTTCGTACCTTTGCAGCCCAAATGGCGAAGAAGGTATGCGGCACAACGCCCAGCGAGTTTCGCGCGAGTTGAAAGGTGAAAGGTGAAAGTTGTTACGGCTCTGCCGCTTGGCTTGTCCAAGAAAGTTGAAAGTTTAAAGTTTAAAGTATGAAATCCTATAATGACCTATAACGTCCTATACAGTCCTATAACGACCTATAATGTCCTATAACGCCCTATAAAATCCTATATAAAAAATCATGCACTGGATACTCCCCATCACCCTGCTCGTCATCTCGAACATCTTTATGACGTTCGCCTGGTACGGGCACCTGAAACTGCAGCAGATGAAAGTCATCACCGACGCAACCCCACTATTCGTCGTCGTACTCGTGAGCTGGCTGATAGCACTGGCCGAATACTCCTTCCAAGTGCCGGCCAACCGCATCGGCTTCGTCGGCAACGGCGGACCCTACTCGCTGCTCCAACTCAAAGTGATACAGGAAGCCATTTCGCTGACCGTTTTCACACTCTTCACCGTCGTATTCTTCAGCGGCGAGCAGCTGCAGTGGAACCATTTTGCGTCGTTCCTTTGCCTCATCGCAGCCGTCTGGTTCGCCTTCCTGCGCTGAAGCCTCCCCAACGCCCATTTTGTGCCACCGTGGTGAAACTCCAGTCCCACCGTGGTGGTACTCCAGTCCCACCGTGGTGGCACTGCAGTCCCATCGTGGTGGGACTTTTTCGCTTCCCTCAACCCAATATAGTTGAAATGGAACTTACTGGCATCGCTTTGCCTACAAATGACGCCAGCAACGACAAATGGTTCGACCTTAATGGCCGCCGTTCATACCAACCTGCAAAGGGCTTGTACATCAAGAATGGCAAAAAGATTCTGAAAAAATAATATCCTAGAGTTTTTTGTCCCCTACAAAACATTTGAACTAAAAACGAATTTGTGAGCAAGTACCTGCTTACAAATTCGTTTTTTTGCTATGTAGTCTATATAATAAATTATGTACTCGCGCATACGCGAGGGAGATAGAGATTGTTGCTAAAAATTGTTAAGGAAAGAAACATTTTTCCCGAAAAGCTTGCTTGTTTAGCGCATTTGGCGTACTTTTGCAGTGTTCTATTTAAGTGGAACACATTATTGGCATTAGAAGCGATTAAACAGAGGAAAGAGTATGATTGAAATCAGTAATCTGAAATTTGGCTACGCTGGGACGCGGCACACGGTGTTCGACGGCCTCAGCCTTCGTCTCGATGAGGGCCGCATCTACGGGCTGCTCGGGAAAAACGGCACGGGCAAGTCCACCTTATTATATATTATAAGCGGACTGCTGCGGCCGCAACGGGGCGACGTGACGGTGGACGGACGCGTGCCGGCAAAGCGACAGCGCGAAATGCTTCAGGAACTATATGTGGTGAGCGAGACATTCCGCTTTCCCGACATCAGCATTTCGAATTATGTGAGTCTGAACAAGGCGTTTTATCCGCGGTTCAGCGACGAGACGTTTCGCCGCTGTCTGTCTGATTTCCAGATTGTTCCAGCCGCCCGTCTCGACGAGCTTTCGATGGGTCAGCAGAAGCGCGTGCTCATCAGTTTCGCCCTAGCCACGCAGACGAAATATCTGCTGATGGACGAGCCGACCAACGGTCTGGACATTCCGGCGAAGGCACAGTTCCGCAAGGTGGTGGCGGAGAATATGACACCCGACCGCACGCTCGTCATCTCGACGCACCAGGTGCACGACATAGAGCAGTTGCTCGACCACATTCTCATCATCGACGAGTCGGGTGTGCGTCTCGACAAGAGCGTCAGCGAGTTGTGCGAGCAATACGTCTTTGAATACCGTGCGCCCGGAGAGATGGACGGAGTGATCTACGCCGAGCCGACGTTGCAGGGAAACGCTGTGATGGCCGAGCGTGGCGACGGGGAGGAGACCAACGTAAATCTGGAATTGCTGTTTAATGCGGCGACGAGTGGGAGGGTTTGAGAGTTTTAATGAGGAGTGAGGAGCGAGGAGTGGGGAGTGAGAATACTCTTGCTATCGGTTCCTAATCCTATAGCGACCTATGGCATCCTATGCAACCCTATTCCATCCTATAACGATTAAAGTCTATTAAGAAAATGATACAACGAGCAACGAAACTGTTTAAATGGAATCTGCTCACCTACCGAAAGCAGTATTTGGGCTTTCTGGGTTTGACATTCCTGGCCCTGATGGTGGGCTACTTCTTCCTAACCTACGGCTTCAGCAAATACGAAGACCGTGAGTGGGCCGAGAGCCTTCTTATGAGTAACTGCACTGCGGTGGCTTGGTTTGTGGCGGCTTTTGTGGCCATACTCGCACCCACGCTCACGTTCTGCAATATGAACACGAAGGAGAGCCGCATGACGTTTCTCTCCCTTCCGGCGTCGAACATCGAGAAATTCCTCGTGCGCTATGTCGGCGGCACGCTAATCTATTACGTCGGTGCGCTGATAGTGTTTATCTTGGCGTCAACGCTGTTTTGGGGCTTCACCTATCTGATTGGCTCCAACCTTCACGTCAACCCTGCCATTGTGCTGATGCGCTTGCCTTTCTACACCGAAATGGGCGAACTTACTCCTATTCAGGGCGTTGAGGCTACGGTGATGGTTTATCTCATTGCCCTACTCATTCACGCCTCGCTGCTGTTCTTCGGCACGCTATTCAGGAAGATGTCGTGGATTTTCTCGCCCGCAGCGGTGCTCTTGCTTGTGCTTTTCGTAAGCTATCACGTCGCAACAGCGGTCGAGACCCACTTGTCTTTATACGAGGATTTGATGCTCACCGACTGGTTTCTCGGCGCAGTCGATGTCGTGCTGCTTCTGGCGGTCGCACTCGTCTATTGGCTCGCCTACCGCCTGTTCTGCAGAATACAACTCGTTCCGCGATATAGATTTTTTAATATATAATTTGCTATGAAAAGAAATATCATCATGTCATTAATCGTTTCCACGCTCTTCGGATGCTCGCTCGCGTCGTGCATCGTGGGAACAGGACAACGCATCGACCCAGGAGAAAAGAAAAGTTTTACGACAGATGAACTGCTGAGCCTGAACAACGTAACGTTCGACACCAGTGGCGATTACACGGGCATATTGGCCAGCGGAAATGTGTGGCTTCACATAGCGCAGGGCGACAGTTTCACCGTTCGTGCCGAAGGAATGGAGAATCTGGTGGTGATGCTCGCCATACACCAACACTCTTCCGACCGCCATCTGCTGGAGATTGCACTCCAAGAAAAGTGGAATCTCATTATGAAGGAGCACCATCCCGTGGACGTGTATATCACTATGCCGAGATTGGAACGCGTCGAGGCTACAAACGCCGCAACGGTGCATGTGGAGTCGCCCTTGACCACAGAAAGTCTCACCATCAAGGGTTCCGGTGCATCGTCGTTAAGATTCGCGTCGGTGGATTGCGAAGGAAACCTAAGCGTCGTTGGCAGCGGGGCTATCAAAATGGAAGCCGAGCAACTAAGTGCCCACCGCATTTCGTTCAATGCAAAAGGAGCGAGCGACGTTGACATCAGAGCCATGGCGTGCGACTCGGTGGAGCTAAACGTAATCGGTGCTTCCGAGATAGAATGCGACAAACTCACCGCCGACCACACTTTTTCGCGCGTGTCGGGTGCCAGCGACATCGACATCCGTTTCGAGAACTCCGGCGCTGCCAAATTCGAGGTTAGCGGTGCCAGCGACGTAAAACTCAGCGGCACGCTGAAAGACCTAGACACCGAGTCGCAGGGCGCATCCAACATCGACAAGAAGAATCTGAAGATTACGGGGTTTTGAGTTTAGGGACGAACTAAAAAAATACCAAAAAAGAATAAGAAAGTGACGGAATTCAGCAACGAGCGACCCATATATGTGCAAATGGCCGACCGTCTGTGCGACGAGATACTGGCCGGCACTTACAAAGCCGACGACCGCGTGCCCTCGGTGAGGGAGTACAGCGTGCTGCTCGGCGTAAACATGAACACCAGTTTCAAGGCCTTCGAGCAACTCGCACGCGAGGGGGTCATCTACAACCGCCGCGGCCTCGGCTATTTCGTCGCGCCCGATGCCGTGGCCATCATCACGGAGCGGAAGAAACGGGAGTTCATGGCGCGTCTGCCGCAGATGTTCCGCCAGATGCGCCTGCTCGGCATCAGCATCGACGACATCAAACGGCTCTGGGACATAACCAGTTGAAAGGTAAAAGACGAAAGTTGAAAAAGTTGCTTTTTGTTTTGGAAATTGCAGGAAAAGCAGTAACTTTGCAAATGCAATCCTAAAAATGCAGCAAAACATGAAATATCCGATTGGCATACAGACGTTCGAGAAGATACGCGAAGGCGGCTACGCATACGTAGATAAGACCGCGCAAGTTTACGACCTCGTGAAGGGCGGCAGCGTCTATTTCCTCAGCCGGCCGCGACGCTTCGGCAAATCGCTGCTCGTATCCACGCTCGATGCCTATTTCCGAGGGGAAAAAGAGTTGTTCAAAGGGCTGGCAATCGACAGTCTCGAAAAGGATTGGACGCAATATCCCGTGCTGCATCTCGACCTGTCGAACGCCAACTACGACTCGGGGGAAGTGCTGAAGACGAAGCTGAAACTACAAGTCGATATATGGGAACGGGATTTGGGCTTAGAGCATATAGAAGCAGATGAGGCTTCACGCTTTGGAGTTATCATCCGCCGCGCCTACGAAAAGACCGGCCGCAAGGTGGTGATACTCGTTGACGAATACGACGCGCCGCTCGTGAACCTCATCGACAACGAGGGACTGCTGGAAATCAATCGCGACACGCTTTCGGGCTTCTATAAAAACATAAAAGCCAACGACCAGTACATACAATTCGCATTCCTGACGGGCGTGACGAAGTTCGGGCAGCTCAGCGTCTTCAGCGCGCTCAACAACCTCGAGGACATCTCGCTGGACAAGCATTACCAATCTGCATGCGGAATTACAGAGGACGAACTGCACGCTTACTTCGATGAGGGGGTCGAGGAAATGGCCGAGGAAAACGAAATCACGAAAGAGGAGTGTTACGGCCGATTAAAAAAGATGTACGACGGCTACCACTTCTGCAAAAAAGGAGTAGGAATATACAATCCCTTTTCATTACTTAACGCATTAAAATCAAGAAATTTCGGCAGCTACTGGTTCCAGACCGGCACGCCTACCGCACTCATCAAAGCTCTGAAAAAAAACGACATAGACATTGCGGCACTGCCAGGCAGAAGCATCTCGCCCGTCCGACTGGCCAACGTGAACTCCTATCAGAAAGACCTCACGGCTTTGCTCTATCAGAGCGGATACCTCACCATTTCGGGCGAGAGCGAGAGCGGCTATCTCACCGTGGATTTCCCCAACGAAGAGGTGCGCATCGGATTTTACAATCAGTTGCTGCCTATCTACACTTCGATGAGCGGCGACGACGTTGACAGCCGTGTCGATGCGCTGCGGCTAGCACTCATCCACGGCGAGGTGGAGGCGTTCATCGACGAGATGCGAGCCGTGATAGCCAGCCTGCAATACCAGTTCTTCAAGTTGGAAGAACAAGCATTTCAGTTCATTTTCAGCATCACAGGCGCACTGATAGGCGGAAAAGAGTTGCGCGCGGAAACCGAGCGGCGCACCAACCGCGGCCGCATGGACTTGCTCATCGAGACGCGCGCATACATCTATATCGTGGAATTCAAGCTCAATCAATCGCCAGAAATGGCACTCCGGCAAATACGCGAAAAGGGCTACGCTGAGCCATGGGCTGCCGACCCGAGAGAGACCATTCTGCTCGGCGTGAACTTCTCTTCGGAGGAGCGGAATATTCCCGAACAAGGGGGATGGCAGATGGAGAAGCCCTAAAAACACGTTACGACAATCGCAACCATTTTGTGCCACCACGATGACACCGCAGTGCCACCACGATGACACTCCAGTACCACCGTGGTGAAACTGGAGTGCCACCGTGGTGGCACTGATTGTGTATCGGCTGCGGCAATCTGCCGTGCCACCTCTTTGCGCACTATTTTGCAGCAACCACCGTCTCCGTCCACGCCTTGATGTCCTGCGCAGACGAGCCGTTCAGCACCTTTCCCTCCTCAATCAGGGCCTTCGGAGCCGAGGGCTGCAGGTCGGTGAGCGAGTTTTCGAAATCGCTTCCGCCGGAAGTGGCAAACAGCACGATGCGCTTGCCGCTCAGGTCGTATTGCTCAAGGAATGTGTTGATGATGTGCGGCGCCGTGTACCACCAAATCGGATAGCCCAGGAAAATCACGTCATACCGCGCGATGTCCTCCACCTCCGACGCTATTTCGGGGCGCGCCTTTTTGTCGTTCATCTCCAAGGTCGAGCGGCTCTGCTTGTCGTTCCAGTCGAGGTCGGCGGCAGTATATTCCTTCGCCGGCTCTATCTCGAACAGGTCGCCACCCGTAGCCTCGGCTATCTGTTTCGCCACGCCCTCGGTGGTGCCAGTAGCCGAAAAATAGGCCACCAATACCTTCTGGTTTCCGTCGTTCGCGGCCTTCTCTTCTTGATTGGTCTGCGCTTGTTGCTTGTTTCCGCAACCGAATGCGCTCATGATAAGCGATGTCATGAATACAAATGCAAATAACTTTTTCATTTTAATATTGGAGTTAATAAATGGGAGTTAATGGGGAGCGAGCGGGAGTTAACGGAATGAGGGAGAGATAAGGGAGAAATCGTAGGAGTTCGTGGGAGCAGGGTTTGCGAACCGTTAACTCCAGATAACTCCATGAGCGAAGCGTTAACTCCCATTAACTCCCGCTATTTCAATTTACCATAAACCTCGTCCGTCACGGGTTCCAACCACTCGTTCGAAGCGTTCGCGCCCACATTTGCGTGATAAGTGAGGTGCTGAAACCACGAGTCCTTGGCCGCGCCATGCCAATGTTTCGTCTCTTTCGGAATGGCAATCACCGAGCCGGGGGTCATCTCCACCGCCTCCTTGCCCCACTCCTGATACCAGCCACGGCCGGCCACGCAGATGAGCACCTGCACCGCGTCGTGGTGGATGTGCCAGTTGTTGCGGCATCCCGGCTCGAAGGTCACGTTCGTCGGGCCGCCGTTCTCAGCATCCATCTTTGCCGTGTAACTGTTTCCAATAAAGTATTTTGCGTAAGCGTCGTTGGGATTCCCTATGGGGTAGTCGGTAGTCCGCTCAAACTCCTCGCGCGTCTGCACGTCGTCGCCCCACACCTCCTTAGCCAAGCGGAACACGGCCCACGCCTTAGGCCAGCCGCAATAGAAGGCAGCGTGCGTGATCACTTCGGCAATCTCCTGGCGCGTTACGCCGTTGGCCTTCGCCGATTTCAAATGGGCCTGCAGCGACGAGTCGGCCAGTCCCTGCGCCATGAGCGAGATGACGGTAACGAGGCTTCTATCGTGGAGCGAAAGTTCCGTTTGTCGGTTCCACACTTCTCCGAAGAGAATGTCGTCGTTCAGATGGGCGAACTCTGGTGCAAATGCGCCCAGTTGCGTGCGCCCGGCAGTCTGCTTAATCTCTTTCTGTTTCATGTTGTTCTGTGCGTTTATGCCGAGTGCCACCATGGCAGCCGCGGCAATCAATAATACTCTTTTCATTTTTTAGTTCTTTAGTTTCTTAGTTTGTAAGTTTGTAAGTTTTTTGTTCGTGAGTTCTCTCGTTTCTTAGTTCGTGAGTCCGCCCATAAACTCATAAACCCAAAAACAAACTCAAAAACTCAAGAACTCAAAACTCAAGAACTTAAAACCCATATTTCTTACCGTTTTTAATATAAATCCCTTTGCGCGGATTGCCCCGTCGCATCCCGTTGAGAGCGTATGTGGGCATGGACTCGGCAATGCTCACGCGCTCGACACTGGTAACCTCGTTGTAGCCGATTTCGCCGAGCCATTCGGCTATCATCTTGTGGCAATTAGAGGTCTGAGAAGAGCGTATCCAGAGGCTCTCCGAAAAGAAATCGCCGTCGGGCACGAGTCGTCGCGCGTCGCTCTCCACGCCGCTGATGC
>Ga0065709_1029965_pt1 | contig 10560 bp, 9 predicted proteins | sample Hoacrofraction14_2_FD_59096 | JGI IMG/M metagenome (GOLD analysis project Ga0065709, IMG submission 59096) | Hoatzin crop microbial communities from Cojedes, Venezuela, sample from fiber fraction 14 v1 | ecosystem: Host-associated > Birds > Digestive system > Esophagus > Crop | place: Venezuela... | reverse complement strand
TGCCACAGGCACTATAAACAGCGGCCTGTGTTTCGTGTTTTATCGTTTCGGAGGGGTTACTTTCCCCGCCGTGTTTTCCTTATCTTCCCTGAAAGCTTTTTATCTGCTTCTTTTCTTTTTCAAGCAGCTGCAAGGTGATCCTGGCTTCTCCCGCAGCACTGTGCCTGCCTTCTTCGTCACTCATGGCGGCGATCGCCTTTAAGACCTTTCCTGGTGTATTTTTATTCTGTGCAAGGTAGAGGTAGTGCCACTGACTGTCCTCCGAGGCAGGGTCAATGCCTGCAAAAATCTCCTGAGCCGTTTCCTTTTTAAGGTTTCTATGAGATGACACATAGTCAAGGACGTAGCGGTCTTTTGTCCCGGCAAGAACTGCCAGGTCATCCCCTGTCAGGTTTTCGTTTGATGAAAGCTTGCGAAGAACGTTTCGATCCTCTGACTTCAGCAGCTCCTCTATCACGCTGCGGCAAAGAGACGGATTGTAACACAGATATTCCTCCATGCCGCCCTGCCTTAAAAGTTCTTCCTGTACGTTTTCTGCAAGGCCCTGTGACATCGCGAGGACCTGGCGGACGGCGGGATTTGCATCTCTGGCGAGTCGAAGAGCCGTTCTTTCGCCAAGTTCTCCGCAGGCACAGGCAGCTTGCATGCGGGCAAAGGTATAGGAGTTATTTGCCAGTTTTTCAGCTCTTGCTCCATTCCCCGCAAGGCTTGCCCGATACAGGTTACGGACCGCACTGTAAAAGTATGTTTTTGGAGACCTGGCGGAGAACTTATCCCACCCCTGATTGGGATCATCAAAGGAACTGCCTTTGATATCCTCATAGAGCCGGTCTACCTTGCTATTGACGATCTTCAACGGGAACAGCATATTTTTCCCGTCTTCATCGTACATCAGATGGATGCCGAGGATACGGTTTTCGATAAAGGACGGCGGATCTTTTGTTTCATCTGCTTTAGGAAAAGGTGTGAGCGTTATCGGATCTCCCTTCATAAGGTCCTTTCCGTCCCATGTGAGCCAGTCTCCCACCTGTTTCCCTTCTTTATCCGGAGCATAGCGATAAAGATCGTTGGTAAGATAAGCATCCTTGTTCCAGACAGCCAGAAGCTCGAACAGGTCAAACTGCTTTCCCTCAAAGGTAAAGCACCCGTACCCGTTTAATACCAGAGGGATGCTGTCAAGGCCGGTCTGTTCCCGCACATGCGGTGGAAGGAGCAGCTTCTGCCCTTCCACTCCGGTAAGGATGTTAAGTTGGTTGTTGGTGATATCGGCTTTCAAAAAAGAGAACTCTCCCATAGTTGGCTCCTTCGCCCTGTATTATGGCTTAACCTTGGATTTTTGCTTCTATCCCTGTCCTGCCGTACATCTCTAAACACTTGTATTACGCACGGGCCTGACAGGTCGATATGGTACACATCTCCGGCACGCCACCATAAGCTGTGCTTCCGGTCGGTTTTAAAACATGCTCTTCTTTTCAGAAAAAGCGGGTGAGACAACTCACCCGCTTTTTCTCTGTCCGTCTGCTTGAAAGTTTTTATCATCGGCGCTGTGCTCACGCGCAGATATTTTTGCAGTTGCGTCCGCTTAGTGGCAGTGCCGTATATGTTGCGTATCGCACCTTTGCCTTGTGATTTTTGCTATAAGGCGCTATTCAGCCTGATACCTTGGTCAGATGCTTTTCGATGTATCCACACTCTTTTCGTCTCTTTGCCCTATCGTGTTGCATCCGATAACACGTTTAGCCTCTTTTTTCAGGCTTCTTGCCGCCATCGGATGACGTGGAAGCTCGACCTTTTTAAGGTTCGGACACGCACGAAAGATCCCCTGGATCTTCGGCGTTTTGGCTGTACTGGCGCAGGGCATCGAGACCCGTTCAATGTTTTCACATTCGGCAAACATCTCCCGCATGTCTTTCGCCCCCGATGTATCAAACCCCGGAAGATCGGCTTCTTTTAAAGAACTGCAGCCAAGGAACATCGCATTCATGCTCTCTGCGCAGGTCGTTTCAAGCCATTTGAAAGAATCTGTGCTTTGCAGGCTTTTACAGCCGTAAAAAAGGAGATCCAAACTGACCGGCCTTTCAAATCGCCAGTCGCTGATGTTTGCTTCTGTAAGAGAGCGGCACCCATAAAACATGGAGGTAAGGTCCGTAGCAGACCTCATGTCAAAACCGCCTAAGGATATGCGTTTTAGTGCCTTGCAGTTGAAAAACATACATCGAAAATCTCTGACGTTCGATGTTTTAAAACGGTAAATATCTATTTTCTTAAGGCTTTTACAGTCGCTGAACATGCCGTTCATATTTGTCACAGAGCCTGTATCCCACATCGAGAGGTCAAGACTTGTGAGACGATCCTGTCCGTCAAACATGCTGGCCATGCTTGTGGTCTTACTGGTATCGATCCGCTCTAATCCTTCGATGGATGTAAGTGGCGGAAAACTGCCGGCATAGGAATAGTGTGTAGAGAAAAGTCTTGTGCCGCCGTTTTCTGTCAGTGCAAAAGTGCCGCTTTTGTTGTGTACGATAGCGGTCTTTCCATCCGGTGTTACAGAGAGATATGTTTTTTTCTCGCTGCGGCCCGCACTGATATCCCTGATGTTGATCGAACTTTCCTGACATTCAGAAAGACGGCTGTCTGTGTCATCTGTAAAGATGATCTTTTCCACTGTTTGAGGAAAGCCTTGATGAAAAAGATGCGAATTGATATAAGGTGTTTGTTCTTTGCTTGCCATGCGCGTCCCTTGCCGCACTGTTTGCGGTCTTTTCCGGTTTGATTTTCAAAGAAAGAGAGCCGTTTTTCGGGCTCTCTTTCTCCTTCATAACTTTATGCCTTTTTGTTTTAGGCTGCCCGGTCAGACAGGCGTTTCCTCGTCCTCAAAGAGAAGCTCACTCGGAAGCGGATTGTTTTCCACTTCTTCCTTCGTAAGTTCCGGAAGGCGCTGCACTTCTCTTGCAAGATCCCGCTTTTTCATGGCCTGGATCTCATGGAAGTTCGTGTTGAACAGTTCGTACATTACACTGTCCTTCGGAAGACGGGCATCCTTCGGAATGATCTTGTCACCGAACTTCAGAAGACCGCACCCTCTCGGAACGTTTTTAACATACTCCAGAAGGTTGTTAGAGATATTCAGAAGGCGGTGCAGGATGTCGATCTCGACCTCGGACTGCGTAAGGAGCGACAGATACTCGGAGTTGCAGAGCATCGTTTCAATAGTCTTGGATGCCAGAAGGTCTGCGATGTTCTGCGTGATAGCTGTACACAGGCCGCCGAGCTTACGCACTTCCTTCCAGATCTTTTCAAGATATTTGGCTGAGAACTCCTGACTCGCGAGGTTATGGAACTCGTCGATATATAACCACGTTGCTTTACCTTTACGGGCGTTTTCCGCGATACGGCTTCGAATGGACTCAAGCATGATCAGCATACCGACAGCCGCCTGCTCTTTACCGAGATCCGCGATACCGTAGATCGTCAGACGGTTGTTGATGTTGACGTTGGTCTGCTGTGAAAACATGTCAAGGTTTCCCGTAACGAACAGCTCCATGGCCAGAGACAGCTGTCTTGCCTGTACTTCCGGCTCTTCCTTTAAGCCGTTATAGAAGTCGACCAGCGTCGGACTCCGGAAGCCTCGCTCCCCAAGGTGCTCGTAGACCTTGTTGGTGACACGGCCGATGATAGACTTTTCCTGTGCTTCCACACCATAATCTGTGATTTGCGAGAAGATCGAGCACATCAGCTCTGTTTTATCCTGAAGGAACGTTCTGGTCGAGTCCATGTAGTTCATGGTGTCGGCATCAAGCGGGTTGATATGGTGATTACTCTCTGCATTAAAGTCGATAAACTCGCCGGAAAGGTACTCCGCAATCGAGCGGTATTCGTTTTGCGGGTCGATAACGATGATGTCATCCTGCGTCCCTAAAAAGACCTGCACCAGCTCCTGTTTAACATCAACAGATTTACCACCACCGGTAACGCCGAGTGTAAAGCCATTGCCGTTTTTCAGATTCTTACGGTTGCCGACCAGCACGTTTTTGGAGATCTGGTTGATGCCGTAAAAGATGCCATGCGGCTCATACAGCTCATGAACGATGAACGGTGTCAGTGCGCACAGCGGCTGCGTGAAGATAGCCTGCATGTTTTCGCAGTACCTGCAGCCGATCGGCAGTGCCGTGTTGATTGCTTCGATCTGCTGATAGTACACCGGATCAAAGATGAAGCCTTCACCTTCCGCCGTGTTCTGGAACGCGACCACATCGCTCTCAAGGTCAGACATGTTGGAGGCGGCGATGACAGCATAGATCCCTGTATAGAACATCTTTTCATCGTTGTTGTTGATGATGTCCATGTAGTTTTCCAGCTCGTCCCGCTCACGTCTCTTGTCGTAGGAAACGTCCGAAGACCAGGCACCGGCTTTGTTACGCTCTTCCTGCTGTTTTTCAATGGACCGCGCGTTTTCAAGGTACAGATCCGACAGATGCTTCTTGGCAACATCCTGCGGGATGGCCGCCACGTCGATCGTCAGGATCATGTGGAACGACCCGCCCATGAGCTTCTTGATGATCTCCGGGTCGATGGCATTCGGCATCTGCGGCATGCACAACGCACGACAGAAATGCGTGCCGATCTGAAGTGTAGTGCCGTCCAGAACGCCATACTCATTCTGGTGATATTTTATAAAGCTCGGCAGGATCGTGTCCTTCCAGTCCTGCTTCTTCTGGAAAGCCCGGTCAAAGTCGAAGGTATAGTGTGCCGGAGCGCCCATGTGATAAAAATCATGGAGATAACGAAGGCGCTCTTCCGCGTTCAGCGGGATCAGGGCGCTTTCCATACGGTCAAAGTTCACGATCAGGTTTGATTCGATCGAGCGGAAGAAGTCCCTCGCCTGTTGATCATTTTCACGGCGGCAGGACAGAACGAAAAGCCTCACCTGCTCAATACCGCTTGAACCTTTCGTCAGGCAGTTTTCGATGTGCTTATTGTAAGAATCAAGCAGGCTTTTGAACTTGCCATCTGCCCGCTTCATAAACACTTCTTCCCGAACGACTTCCATGTTTCGGGTGTTGTTCATGATGACGATCTTAAAGTCGATATTCAGGGAGTTTAGCATCGCGCAATAGAGCTTCAAGAAGTTCTTTTTCTCTCTGTCATCCATTGTGGAGAAGTTGGTATCCAGAAACAGATATGCCTTATCGTAGAGCTTCGGTCCTTTTTCCACCTCTTCGAGTTGGAAGATGCCGTCCTTGGCGATACGTGCGATCGGGACGGTCTCCTGCACTCTCGGTGGTACCGAATATGATGTGTAAAGCGGCTTCGTCATGGTCTTGTACGAATCCATCTTTTTACCGATAACGGCCATCAGAAATCACCTCCTATAGTTTCCGCTGTTTCCAGCATCAGATCTTTGTTTTTCGGCATCGGAGCGTTGATCGGGAGCTTTTCGTTATTACGCAGGTAATACTCCTGAATGTCCTCCTGAAGGATATCCGGTCGGAATAGAAAGATCGGATTGTTTTTGACTTTCCATTTGGCTTTGAAATAATCTAAGGGGCTCATGCCTTGTATCTTTACAAAGCCGATCGCTGCGGGTGGAATGGCAATCGGGATAGCCGCATAGATGCAGATATCATTCGGCAGGTGGACCAGAAAACGAAAGAACAAAAAGCCACCTACTGCCGCAATGATCGTCAGGATGGAAAAGAATGTCTGATGAAATGTAAGTCCCTTAAAGAAGTCATCCTGATATTTTTCGACGTTTTTATTAACAGGAATCTGCATAGTATCTCCTCTCTGAAGATTTTTTGCTTTATCACACTAACAGGCGCGCACTCGCACCCCCGTTAGTGTTTCTGCTATTTACTAAATCAGCTTAAATGCCGATTGCCCTGGAGACGATATTTCCAGCTCCCTTACAGCACTCGACAGCAACGGTCATCGGGATACACATGTTGACGATCTTGAGCATCAGTTCCTGCATGGGGATGCCGCCGTCTTTAGTGATCGACGCCGCCAGAGCCACGTCCGAAAACATGGTAAAGCTCAGGTTGATAGCCAGGGCAATGACCAGAGTCTCCGCTGCAAAAGCAGCGAAGGATTTGACCCACGAAACCGTCAGGCGGGTATATCCGCCACCGCCTGCAACACCCGAAAGCGCGATCGGTGCAAACGGCAGGATCATCAGAAGCTGGAAGATACGACCGGCTATCGTGATGATAAGCTGAATGCCGCAGATGATCATGACAGCCCCGCCGACTACACCGCCGATCATGCAGAAAAGTCCAGCACAGAACCAGTCTTCCATTTCCGCATCGCCTTCCTTTAACGACATGAACACGGATACAAAGTAGCCATACTTTTCAGCCGCTTCCAATATCTCTTCATGCTCATCACTTTCCTGTTTTGTCGAGCTTGCGTTTTGTTGGTCTGAATATTTGCTTGAAATCAGATTAAGCATGTTATTATAATTTGCTTCCTGATCGGTTTGTGCTATTTTTGTCCCACCTTCTACTAATGCTGTTCCCTTGCTTAGCTCTTTTAACGCATCCGGCGGGTCTACTCCCTTATTTATAAGAGCTAAATAGTCGGTGACAATATCCGATATATATGTCTGATACGATGACTCATATTTCGCTTTTGCTTCTTCGTAACTTAGCCCTTCAGCTTCTTCCCCGAAGTAGTCTTTTGCATATGATGGCAGATATGACTCTTCTAAATCCACAGTGAAATAATCATATAAAAGTTTATACCTGTTGTTTTCGATTGCGGCTTTTTCGTCTCCGACACTGCCCTCCAGAAATTCATCACTTATTTCTGCCGCTGATACCAGGTTGTCGACATTTACCCCCACGCGACTTGCGATAGCCGCCGAAATGTTAACGCACCCCCGAAGAAGTGAAGTACATGACAAAACTAACGTAGCGGCGATCACAAACCTGGTGATATGCTTGATGACCGCCTCTACCGTCATTTGTGTTCGTATATCAATGGTGTTTTTAACCACCGAAAGCCCAAGAAAGATAAAGCAAAGAGCCAGACCGATGACTGTAAACATACTCCAGATATCCGATGCAATGGCAACGGAACTGGTTTTGGTGTCCCCGCCGGAAAATGCGACTGACACCATTCCGTTCTTGGTCATGCTCAGTTCTTCGGTCAGGTAATCCTGAATGATCTCACAGGCACTCTTCCATCCGCTTATTCCGATATTGATAGAATGACCGCCGACACTGAGAAAACCTTTGCCGACGTTTTCTATGATCTTTCCTATTTTCATACGCCGCCTCCTTTCTCATGTATTGCCCAGTATTCTGGCGATGACCTGTTCCGCTCCCTGCGAAAAAGTCACGGCGCATGTGACGGGAAGCGTCAAGTTGATAAGTAAAAAGATAGTTTCCATAACGACATTGCCACTTGGCGCTTGTGCCATAGATGCTGTGCTGTCAAACATGGCATAGGCGATATTGACGCTGAGAAGAATGACGATGGCTTCCAACGCATATGTGATCAGCGTCTTCACAAATGTTTTAAGCATCTGCGTATACCCGGGTCCACCCGCAATCGACGCAAAAGCGATCGGGGCAAACGGCAGGATCATCAGGATCCTGAATAGTCGCCCAAGAACGGCTGTTATGATCTTGATGCCGCATACCAGAACGACAACGCCGGCAATGGCTCCTCCGAACATACAGATGGCGGCAGTGGCAAGCCACGTTCCTACAGAAGCATCTGTTTCCTTCAGGTGATAATACACAGCAACAAAGTACTGATAGCGCTGCACGTTTTGGATTATATCCTCGGCGTCTTCTGTTTCTTCCGAATCAGAAGTGCTCTTGTCATCTGTCTTTTCGCTTTCTGCTTCGGATTCTTTTTCTTTGTCGGAATCATCTTGAGCCTTTTCGGATTCAGGCTCTCCTGTGCCGTCGGTATCCTGAAACTCTGCGTCAAGCTCTTCTTCTACTTCTTTTGTGTCCACAGTCACCCCGGTATACGGTGCGACAAGAGCGTTTAACAACTTTACCGATGGCATCTCATCGGTTGTCATGCCGATCTTTGCTACATACTCGCTGCCTACATCAACAAATCCTTCGATGAAGGTCATAGAGCTGATGACGATTCCAACAGACAGCACAAGGCGGATCAGAATCTTGGTGGCACCCTCTAAAGAAAGCTCCATCCGAACATCCAAAACCGCCTTGAGGTGTCCCAGATAGTAAAAAATAAAGCACAGTGCTACGCCGATGGCTGTCATGATGCCATATACCGTATCCGCTCCACTTTCGGTGACCAATGTGTAGCCGCTGGTTGCGCTTGGCTTTTTCTGTAAATACTCAAAAACCACTTCCATGCACTTCGCCCAGGAGTCGATTCCCCATGAAAGGAAATGCCCACCAAGCATTATGGTGCCACGGGCAAGTGTCAGGAAGATATCTTTTAGCGACATGCCAAGGACATTTTCAAGAAAGTTTCCGGTTTTTACAGCGGCATTTTCCTCTGCCTGTTGACGTTGCCTTTCTATTTCTTCTTGTTCTTTTAGCTGAAGAAACTCATTAAGCTTGGTGTTGTAATCATCTATCTCTGCCTGAGTTGCTGTCTTATCTGCAATCTTACCTGCGATCAGCGCATTATCCGTTTCGAATTCACCAGCCCAGGCTTGTCTCATCTCATTTGTGATATTCGCCTTAAACTCCGTTTCGGTTTCCGCGCTTTCGGTCTGTCCGCCTTTTGAGCCGGAATCATTTTCCTGCTCGGTTTCTACGGCAAAAACCACCATGGACGGAGATACAACACCAATGGCAGCACTTAAGACCAATGTCAGAACAAAAAGAGATAACACCGTCCTTACTGTTCTTATTATCTTCATTCGCGCACCCCCTTAGATGCCAAGAGCACGCTGTAATATACGGTCTGCTCCTCTGGCACAGCCAAGGGCTGTAACCATTGGAATGACCATTTCTACGATATGAAGAACGGTTTCTATATAAAGGTCGTCGATGTTTCCACTGGCGGCAACAGACATGGACGAAAACATCCGAAACGCCAAAGTAACAGCCAGAGCAATGACGATAGCCTCTGCGTTATAAGCGATAAAGTTTTTGATCCACGTTTTTCCTGTCTGATTAAAGGTCTCCCCACCCGCAAAAGAAGCAAACGCCGTCGGGGCAAGCGGGATACAGATAAAGATGCGGAAAAAGCGGCTCATGACCGTCATGATCAGTTCAATGCCGCACACCAGGATCGTCAGCCCGCCGATAGCTCCGCCGATACAGCAGATAAACCCTGTTAAAAGAATGCTTTGGAAGGCTTTATCCTCTTCGGTTTCCGGAGAAAGATCATCAGGTCCCTGTGCTTCAACAGTGATAGTGATATCCTCATTCTCGATCTTTTCCTGGTACTCTTTCAAAGCATCTTCGTAGATCTCCTGAAAGACACCAAACTCCTTATTGGCATTTTTATCCTCAATGACAAGATCCTGATAATTGGCACCCAGTCTGGTCGTCGCGGCGGTGGAAATAGACAGTATACTTGTCGCGATAGCCATACAATTAGTGACAATAGCCAGCGTCAGAGCCACACGGGCAAAGATGCGAAAAACGTTTTCTATCGTCATCTCCATGTGTATATCTATAGCCTGTTTGAGCCATCCTATACAGAAAAACAGGATCATCGCCGCGACTGCGATAGTGTTAGCAACGCTCCAGACCGTACCTTCGGACACATAAGACCAGGCGGTAGATAGTCCTGAAACGTTAGTGTTTGCCGGATTGATCGTCAGGTAGGACATGGCGATCCGCGCGGCTTCATTCCAAAAGCTGATCATAATCGACATCAGGATGGCCCCCACTTTGATCAGCCCGACCGATATGTCGAAGTAACCATTGCCGGTCATGGATCGGTCCCTCCTCTCCTATAAATTAGCGTTTTCTTATCCCCCGAGTCCTGCCGCAGCTATCATCGTGTTAACGGTCTGCACGGCGAACACCATCAAAAGACCGGCAAGCAGTTTTTTTAAGCCCGCCGTTTGCTGAGAAGAATCGTGTTGTTGATACCCTGCGGCGAAATCAAACATTCCCCATATTAAAACAATAAAACCAGCTCCTTGCATAAGGCCAGCAGCAAGTTGAATGAGTCCAGTCAGACTTTCATCTAATGTATCTGAACCAGTTGCATCAAGTGCTTCTGTTGCTTCTGTTGCAAAAGCATATCCCTGCGATATTATGGTGGAGAGGTAAAGGCCACCGGTAAGTTCTGCAACTCTTTTTTTTATACTTTGTAATTTATTTTGCATTTAATTATCCCCTTGTAGGTTTCACCTCCTTCTTTTAAGCAATACGGCGCCAAAGGAGTATGAGTCCTACGACGCCGATTGAAGCTTGACTTATGTGAGTTAAAATATCATAATTGTTAGGTTTGTTATTTAAAAGAAGAGTCTTAACATTCCTTCTGTTTCACTTTGAGTTGCTCCTGTGTTTCCCTTCATAAGTACTTCTACGACACTCAGTGCGAAAACCATCAAAATACCGGCAACTACCTTACGAAGGCCGCTCGTCTGCTGTGCTGAATCGT
>Ga0065709_1006330_pt1 | contig 10564 bp, 10 predicted proteins | sample Hoacrofraction14_2_FD_59096 | JGI IMG/M metagenome (GOLD analysis project Ga0065709, IMG submission 59096) | Hoatzin crop microbial communities from Cojedes, Venezuela, sample from fiber fraction 14 v1 | ecosystem: Host-associated > Birds > Digestive system > Esophagus > Crop | place: Venezuela... | reverse complement strand
TTAACTGCACGCTAAGCCGCTTGGACACAGTGGTTTTACCCGAATTGGAGGGGCCTGTAATCAGCACCAGACGCACCTTGTTGCGGCTGCGGAAGCGCTTTTCGATTTCCTCTGCAATCTGGACGATTTTCTTCTCCTGAAGGGCCTCGGCTATCTGAATCATGTCGCTTCCTCCCCCATCCAGCAGGCAGTGGTTGAGGTCGCCCACCGTACGCAGGTCCATGATATTGTTCCACTTTAGATTCTCCGCGAACATGTTGAAGGTCTTAGGCTGGTCGCAGTAAGGAGCCAGAATATCGGGGTTGTGCTTGTTCGGGCCAAGCAGCAGCAGTCCACCGTGGTAGGGAATCACATCCCAGACCTTGAGGTAGCCGGCTGAAGGCACAAGCCTACCATAATAATAGTCTGCCGTACGGCCAAGGGTGTAATAGTCCTGGTACACCGCTCCGCTGGTCTCCAGCAGGCGTGCCTTATCTTCATAACCCTTGTCGCGGAAGATGCGGATGGCGTCCTCTGTAGGCACCTCGTAGCGGTGGAAGGCCATGTCCTTTGCCACCATGGAGGCCATTCTAGCCTTGATTTTGTCGATATCTTCCTGGCTTACGGAATGCGACCCGTCTGCCTTGTGAATCTCGCAGAAGTAGCCGTGGGAAATGGGGTGCTCGATGTTGATGTGGCTCCCCTTGAAGACATCGCGCACCGCCTTGCACAAAAGGAAGGACAGCGATCGGATGTAAACCCGCATGCCACTGGGGTCGGTGCAATCCACAAATTCGATCTTGCGGTTGTTGTAGACCCTGAATTTTAGACCTTGGCTGACATTGTTAACCCTGGCAGACACTATAGGATAGGGCTTTTCGAAATCGAAGCTGGCCAGCATATCCTGCAGGGTAGTTCCTTCCCTGAAACTCTTGGAAGAATCCGTGTTTTTGCAGTAGACTTGAATCATAGTGCTTTTTCCAAAGCGCAAAGATAGTCAAAAAAGAGCCACAAATTTTATATAGGTTTAATTTTTATTAACATTTTTTTAATACCTTTGTGAAGTGTTTTACCTAATTTAATTTTATGAAGCCTAATGAAGAAAATCCTGGTAGTTTGCGCAGCACTCTTTATGCTGCCCTGCTCCCTCTTGTACTCACAAGAGGCTGACGAACCCGGCACAGGTGCCGAGTTTACTATTATCCCACGGTTTGATATCGGAGCCGAATATCTTGGGAAAGGCGGAGACAAATCCTACGCTCTTAATCTCGGCAATTCTTCAATCTACACCCTATTTGAGGGCAATTTCACTGAGAATCTCAGTTTCAGCATTGCGAACCACTGGGCCAGTTTCGGCACAGACGCAGGCGATTGGGACAAGACCTGGTACACCGACCTTTACGATGGCACAGGCTATTCCAACACCAACAGCTGGCTGGACTGGATCAACCTTACCTACGAGGTGGGCAACTTCTACTTCACCGTGGGCAAGGATGCCATGTTTGTAGGTGGCCTGGAGTACGACGAGTACGACTTCGATGTACACCCGGTTCTTGCATCTTCCCTTTGGAACAACCTCCCCTGCTACCAGTGGGGCGCAAGCGCAGGCTGGACCAGCGATAGCGAGAACACCACCCTGGCACTCCAGATGGTGACATCTCCCTACGGCGAGCACCCCTTCAGCAGCGGCCTCTATAGTTACGGAGCACGCTGGACGGGCGAATACGGCAAGCTGGAGACCAACATGTCCCTGGCAGCCATCGCAAAGGGCGAAGGCAAGTACTTCGGCCTGTTCAGCCTCGGTCAGAGGTACAACTTCAGCGAGAAGTGGGCACTGAGCTACGACTTCTTCAACACCTTCGTAGACCTTGGCTGGGAATGGGATGGCGAATACGAGGACGAAGCCGGCTACTACGGCCTTCAGGACGGTCTTAGCATCTACGGCGCGCTGAGCTGGAAGCCCAGCGAGAAGTGGGAAGTGCTGGTACGCGGCGGCTACGAATGGGGCCCCGAATACTTCAGCGAAGAGAACGACTACAGCTCATGGCAGGCAGGCGCAGCCCTGCACTGGTACCCCGTCGAGGGCCTCAGGGTGCACGCAGCCTTCGGATGCAAGGACGACATCATGCCCGCAGCCGCCTACATCGGTGTAATGTACAACCTCAACATCAAGATCTGGTAAGACGATGACAAAAGACAATAAAATCATCAACATTGAGCACCTCAGCAAGTCCTTCGGCGACAAGACAGTTCTCAATGACATCAACATGTATATCCGCGAGGGCGAGTTTCTCACCCTGCTTGGCCCCTCGGGCTGCGGCAAGACTACCCTATTGCGTCTGATTGCAGGCTTTCTTCTTCCCGACGACGGGCAGATTCTGCTGGACGGCAAGGATATCGCCAGCATTCCCCCTTACAAGAGGCCGCTGAATACCGTTTTCCAGCGCTATGCGCTCTTCCCCCACCTCGATGTGTACGACAACATAGCCTTTGGCCTGAAGCTCAAGGGCGTGCCCACCGACGAGATTGACAAGAAGGTGCGCAAGGTGCTTAAGATGGTGACACTCACCGACTACGAGGACCGCGATGTAGAGTCCCTCTCCGGCGGCCAGCAGCAGCGTGTTGCCATCGCCCGCGCAATCGTGAACGAGCCCAAGGTGCTGCTTCTGGACGAGCCTCTAGCCGCCCTTGACCTCAAGATGCGCAAGGACATGCAAATCGAGCTTAAGGAGATGCACAAGAAACTTGGCATCACCTTTATATATGTGACCCACGACCAGGAGGAAGCCCTTACGCTGAGCGATACCATTGTTGTAATGAACGAGGGTAAGATTCAGCAGATAGGCACTCCTACGGACATCTACAACGAGCCTGTAAACTCCTTTGTAGCCGACTTTATCGGGGAGAGCAACATCCTCAACGGTACCATGATTGAGGACAAGCTGGTGAACTTCATCGGCCACGACTTCCCCTGCGTGGACAAGGGCTTTGGCGAGAATGTTCCCGTAGATGTAGTCATCCGTCCTGAGGACATCTACATCAAGAAAAACCCTGAGGGTGAGCAGTTTACGGGCAAGGTAACATCCTGCACCTTCAAGGGCGTGCACTACGAGATGTTCGTAGATACCGACGAGGGCTACGAGATGATGATTCAGGACTACAACGCCTTTGAGGTTGGCTCAACCGTGGGTATGCACATCCACGCCAACGACATCCAGGTAATGCACAAGGAGCGCGTCTGCAACACCTTTGACGGTGAGATAATCGATGACACCACCGTGCGCTTTCTGGACGGGGACTTCGAGTGCAAGCCAACCGGACTGGAGCCCGGCACCAAGGTCAAGGTGGAGGTCGACTTCGACAAGGTGGACCTTCTGGACAACCTGGAAGACGGCGTCCTCGAGGGTGAAGTCTACTTCATCCTCTACAAGGGAGACCACTATCATCTGACCATCAAGGTCAACGACGATGGCGACAAGATTTATGTAGATACCAACGATGTCTGGGACAAGGGAGACCTTGTGGGTGTGAACATAGCTGCCGCAGACCTTAAGATAAGCAAAGCCGATGACAATAAAAAGGAGTAGCTGGGCTCTGCCTTATCTGGTATTCCTGATTCTGTTCGTGGCCCTGCCGCTGGTGATGATTCTCATCTACGCCTTCCAGGACCGCACAGGGGCATTTACCCTGCAGAACTTCGTGAAGTTCTTCAACACTCCCGAAGACCTTCATACCTTTGTGTATTCCATTGAGATAGCGCTGATTACCACAGTGCTCTGCCTGCTGCTGGGCTACCCCGCTGCCTTTATTCTGAGCAACGCCAACCTCAACCGCAGCAGCGTCACCGTGATTCTCTTCATCCTCCCGATGTGGATAAACATGCTCATCCGCACCCTTGCAACCGTGGCTCTCTTCGACTTCTTGAAGATGCCGCTGGGCGAAGGGGCGCTCATCTTTGGTATGGTGTACAACTTTCTGCCCTTTATGATTTACCCCATCTACAATACTCTTAACAAGATGGATAAGTCATACATCGAGGCGGCCCAGGATTTGGGTGCAACCCCCACCAAGGTGTTTGGGAAGGTGGTTTTGCCCCTCAGCATGCCTGGCGTCTGGAGCGGTGTGCTGATGGTTTTCATGCCCACCATCTCCACCTTTGCCGTGGCAGAACTTCTCACCATGAACAAGGTGAAACTCTTCGGTACAACCATCCAGGAGAACATCAACAACGGCTTCTGGAACTACGGTTCGGCTCTGGCGCTCATCATGCTGGTGCTCATTGGTATAACCACCCTGCTGACAGGCGAAGAGTCTGCCCGCGAGGATGAAACGGGAGGTGTGATATGAAAAAGTTCCTTGCACAGAGCTACCTGTGGCTGCTGCTCATTATCCTCTACTCCCCCATTGCCATCATTCTAATCTTCTCATTTACAGAGGCTAAGGTGCTTGGCAACTGGACCGGATTCTCGCTGCAGCTCTACAAGAGCCTCTTTAGCGGCGGGGTCAGCAACTCGCTCATCCGCGCCATCGAGAACACCCTCAGCATAGGCATTCTGGCCGCCATCTTCTCCACCCTGCTTGGATCCATTGCCGCCATTGGCATCTTCAACCTGCATGGCAAGAAGAAGCAGGCCATCACCTTCCTGAACGACATCCCGATGCTCAACCCCGATATCATCACGGGTATTTCGCTGTTCATCCTGTTCGTGGCCTTTGGGGTCACCCAGGGCTATGTTACCGTGCTGCTGGCGCATATCTCCTTCTGCACTCCTTATGTGGTGCTGAGCGTTATGCCCAAACTGCGGCAGATGAACCCTAACACCTACGAGGCCGCTCTGGACCTAGGTGCAACCCCCACCCAGGCAATGCGGAAGGTCATCTTCCCGCAGATTAAACCTGGTATGGTAAGTGGCTTTATTCTGGCGTTTACCCTTTCGATTGACGACTTCGCTGTTACCCTGTTTACCAAGGGTAATCAGGGTCTGGAGACCCTCTCGACCTACATTTACGCCGATGCCCGCAAGGGTGGTCTGACTCCCGAGTTAAGGCCCCTTATGAGCATCATCTTCATCACCGTGCTTCTGCTTTTGGTGATAATCAACATCCGTAGCATGAAATCAAAAAAAGCAATAAAATGAAAAAACTATTCACTTTCATCTTAGGGCTCTGTGTGGCCCTGAACGCCCTCGCACTTGACCGCGAGCACACCCTGAAGGTCTACAACTGGGCCGATTACATCGACGAGGACCTCATCGGGGAGTTTGAAGCCTGGTACAAGGAACAGACAGGCGAAGAGGTCAAGATCATCTACCAGCTCTTCGACATTAACGAGGTGATGCTCAGCAAGATAGAGATGGGCAAGGAGGACTTCGATGTCGTTTGCCCTTCGGATTATATCATCGAGCGCATGCTTCGTCTGGACCTTCTTCTCCCTATTGACAGGGACTTTGGTTCCACTCCCGACTACACCGTCAATGTCTCCCCCTTCATGGTGAAGATGCTCGGCAACACCGACAGCAACGGCGTCAATGTTTCCGACTACGCCGTTCCCTACATGTGGGGTACCTGCGGCCTTCTGTACAACACCAAGTATGTTGATGCCGAGAAGGTAAAGTCCTGGGAAGTCCTGAAAGACCCTGCCTACAAGGGTAAGATCTTCATTAAGAACGCTTTCCGTGATGTCTACACTTCCCTGCTGGTCGGCCTTAAGAAGGACGAGATTGCCGCCGGCAAGGTCACCGTTGAGGATGTTTGCCGCGACGCTTCCCCCGAGAGCATTGCCCTCGTAGAGGCTTGGCTGAACGAGGTCAAGGACGGCGTACAAGGCTGGGAGGAGGACTTCGGCAAGGAGATGATGACCAAGGAGAAGGGTTGGATCAACCTGTCCTGGAGCGGTGACGCCCAGTGGGCCATCGAGGAAGCCGAGGCTGTTGGCGTTGACCTGGACTATGTGATTCCCGAAGAGGGTTCCACCGTTTGGTATGACGCCTGGGTTATCCCCAAGTACGCCAAGAATGTAAAGGCTGCCCGTTACTTCATCGATTTCATGTGCATGCCTGAAAATGCTCTGCGCAACATGGACGCCATCGGCTATGTATCGTCCATCGGCGGCCCCGAGGTGCTTGCTGCCAAGATTGACTCCACCGCATTCGAGCCCATTGACGCTTCCTACTTCTTCGGCCCTGAGGCCACTTCCGTCTGCGTCAACCCCGTCCAGTACCCCGATGCAGCCATCGTAAGCAAACTCGGCAACCTGCACGACAACCCCGACCACACCGAGGACCTCCTCGACATGTGGACCCGCGTAAAGGGTGACAACGCCAGCGCCACCACCTATGTGATTATCGCAATTGCAGTCCTCGCCCTCATCGCCGGCTACCTCCTCAGCAAAAAGAAGAACAAGAGCCACAAGAAGTCCCACCACGCCCCCAAGCGCAAGTAGGACTCCAACAACCCATACGAAAAAAGCGTCTCACATCCCGTGTGGCGCTTTTTTATTCCCCAGCCCCATCGCCGTTAACAAAAACCGCCTTTTTTGTAAACGCAAAAAGTTTTATCTTTGCATATCAGAAGATTGAACCATGAAAACATTGAGACTTTTAACAATCGCGGTGGCAGCGTTGCTATGCGCAGCGTGCACCGGCAGCAAAAAAGGAGACACCAGCATGAACACCGAGTACAACCGCGCCCAAGTGGCCGAAGACGCCCTGAAGTTCTTCAACAAGGATGGCGGCCTGCTTCTCGCCGCAGGAGACAAGGATAAAAACAACGCCATGACCATCGCCTGGGGTGGCCTCGGGACGCTCTGGCAGAAGCCTGTCTGCACAGTTTATGTGGCCGAAGGTCGCTACACCTTCAACTTCATGGAAGACACTAAGTACTTCACAGTCATGCAGTTCGAAGACAAGGAAGTCCTGAAGTACATGGGCACCCACAGCGGTCGCGATGGCGACAAGGCTGCTGCCCTTAATCTCCACACCAAGTACACCAAGAACGGCGCGCCCTACTATGAAGAGGCCAGTCTCGTGCTGGAGTGTCGCCTGATGTACAAGGCTCCCTTTAACCCCGAGAACTTCACCGACGACGTCCCCAAGGACTTCTACGACGGTTTTGCCGCCGGCTTCCACCACATCTACATCGGCGAAATCGTTGACACCATAAAGAAATAACCATGCTGAAATTCGGAGACAAGATGCCAGCCTTCAAGGTTCAAGACCACGGTTACAACTTGTAACCACTTGAATTGGCCCGTTAACAAAAAGGCCCGATTTTGTCAACCGAACCCCATTTTTCTCAACTCGGTTAACAAAAAGGGCGGTTTTTGTTAACCGACCAACCGCCACGCCAAGGTTGCGGGAACAAAACAGGCCGTATTTGTGCCCGCTAAGCCCAAAAACGAGGTTCGGGGAACAAAATGGGCCGTTTTTGTGCCCACATCCAGTCAAGCCGTGACGAATTGTCACGCTTTGGTGTTTCGCGAAAAATCCCTACGACGTCTCCACTTGACCCTTAAATTTGAGCCAAGTTAATTGTAACTTTGCACCAGAAAAGATAAAACACTATGGCAAAAGGAAAGCAAAGCAGTCTGTTTAACAGGTACATCTGGCTGGTGGATACCATCTACAGTGCCGGTAAAATCAGCTTCGAGGACATCTCCCGAAAGTGGGAGAATTCATCTTGGAACGATGACCACGAACCTCTTCCCAAGAAGACCTTCCGTCGTCACATCAATGAAATCGAGGAGTTCTTCCAGATTGAAATTGAGTGCGACCGCAAGGACGACTACAAGTACTACATCGCCTACGCAGACGACATCGAGAAGGGTGGAGTGCGCACTTGGCTCATCAACACCTTTGCAGTCAACAACTTCATCAACGAGAGCCACCAGCTCAAGCGCAGGATTCTCTTCGAGGATATCCCGTCCGGCCAGAGGTATCTCACTCCCATCATTGAGGCAATGAGAGATGGCGTAAAACTGGAGATGACCTACCAGAGTTTCAAGGCCAGCGAGCCTTCCACCTTCGAAGTCGAGCCCTGGTGTCTGAAGGTCTTCAAGAAACGCTGGTACATGCTGGGCAAGAGCGACAGGTACGACGAGCCGAGGGTCTACGCCCTTGACAGAATCCGCAGCTTGCCCCCCACGGAACATGAGTTCAGGCTCCCCCGCCACTTCGAGGCAAAGGACTGGTTCACAAGCGCTTACGGCATCATCGTAGATATGGAATATGACATTGAGCGTATCAAGTTCAAGGTGAGTGGCAGCCAGAGGGATTACTTCCGCACCCTGCCTCTGCATCACAGCCAGAAAGAGGTTGAGACCAGAGACGATTACTCCATCTTCGAGGTTTACCTAAGACCCAGCGACGACTGGATGATGGAGATGCTCTCCTACGGCCCCAGCGTGGAAATCCTCTCCCCCGAATGGCTACGCCCTGCGATGCTGGAGAGGGCCGAGAATATGGTTAAACTCTATAAAAATCAATAAGTTATGGTAACAAGACAAGGAACATACGTCTGCGAAAATTGCGGAAAAGAATTCTATGGCATGGAATGGGAAAAGAACGCCACTATCCTCACCGAAAAGACCCCATGCCCCTACTGCGGAAGCAGCCACTCCCACAAAAAGAGTTTTTTGGATACCATCTTCGGATGGATGGGATATACGAGAAAATAAGTATCTTGTACCCAGAGTTTGAGCCAAGCGCCAGTTATCTTTGTACCCGACATCACAAAAGGTGTCGGGATTTTTTATGATATTCGATAGTTCAATCTTTCAACTATTCTTCACCGGCCAAGACTGGCAATCCAGGCAGGACTGGGAGAAAGAGCAGCGCAAACGCAACGAGCGCAAGACTGGCCCCATTCCGTCATACGACTTCTCTCAAATGAGCATCTGGGACAAGTTGGCCAACCTCTACATCAGGGTTGGCGAGTACGCCTCCTACACAGTCTACATCCTCTACTACACTCTCACCAGTGCCAATGTACCAGTCAGCAAGAAACTGATGATAGCAGGCGCAATGGCCTACATGGTGGTCCCAGGCGACTGGATTCCCGACTTCATGCCCGTAGTAAAGTATGCAGATGATTTCGCAGCGCTAGCAGCAATCTACTTCCTCGTAAAGGATGCCGTCACCCCAGAAATCCGCCAAGCCGCCGCAGAGAGATGCTGCGAACTCTTCGAGGACTTCGACTGGTATCAGGCCGAGGAAGACCTTAACAATAGCTAACCATCTAACATTCAACAAGATATGAAAGAAAAAGAAGACAACAAAGCACTCATCGAGCAAGCTACCACCCAAGACAACACCGTCTACGCCAAAGACTTCTCCGAGCAAGGCTTCTGGGACAAACTCGGCACCCTCATCCGCAGGGCAGAACAAAGTGTGGCCTACATCGCCCTACTCCTCTACTACACCATGAAAAGCGAAGAAGTCAGCATCCGCCAAAAGCTCGCCATCACCGGTGCCCTAGGCTACCTCATACTCCCCCTCGACCTAATTCCCGACTTCATCCCAGTTGTGGGTTATGCCGACGACTTCGCCGCCATGGCCGCAGCCTACCGCCTAGTTAAAGACAGCATCACCCCCCCATCCGTGACCAAGCATCCGCCAAATGCAACTCCTGGTTCAATGACTTCGACCAGAAGAAGGCTGAAAAGAAGATTGAAGGGTAACACTACATATCATCCATCGACAGGCCAAAAGTTTTTATATCCTTTCCGCGGAATACATGTCTCTGCATTTCCGAGACTTTTTCTTTTAATCGGGAAGGATTGTACTTTTGGGCGTTACGCTTGACCTCAATGGCTTCAACTTCACCATCCAAGGTTTCTGCAATAATGTCTATCTCAAAGTCGTCCTTGTCCCCTTTGGCATTAGTGCTACCGGATTTCCACCAAGCACCAATTTGCTTATAACGGCAGGATTCCATCATCTTCTGCCGGAACCAACGCTCCAAAGCAATTCCAGAAAATGTGGGGTAATCATCATTAATTATTTTCTCCAGTGCCGACAGATTTTGTATCTCTATCAACGAAGAATAGCGATGTATATAGCGGAACCAAAAACGGAAGAAGTTATCCTGTATCTCATAACGGACGGTCTGGCTTCCTGGCTTTGCCCCCACAGGGCGTTTCTTTTTAATGATTCCGTACTTTTCTTCCAGAATTTTTAACTGCCCGCCAAGGCTTTTTATGTCCAACGATGATTCTATTTCGCTTTGAGTCACATCGCCACGGGCAATTTGTTCGAGGATGCTAAAATAAGTTCCATATTGCTTCCCGAATTCCTGAACAAGAATCTTCTTTCCCTCATCTATAAAAAAGCTATCTCCGCTTGAGCAAACATAGTGAATCATTTTCTTCACATCCGTGCATTTATTGTTCATTAGCAGCTCCACATAACGAGCGACCCCTCCGGTAATTGTCCAAAGGGCCAACAGGTCTTCATTGGTGTAGTTTGCCTTTAAATCAGATAGAATCTCACGCATTGTATTGGTAGTAAAGGGTTTAAGCTTGATTGTGCAATCATCCCTACCAAACAATGGCTGCTCCTCATCCTTAAAGATTTTCTCCATCATACGG
>Ga0065709_1029964_pt1 | contig 10570 bp, 7 predicted proteins | sample Hoacrofraction14_2_FD_59096 | JGI IMG/M metagenome (GOLD analysis project Ga0065709, IMG submission 59096) | Hoatzin crop microbial communities from Cojedes, Venezuela, sample from fiber fraction 14 v1 | ecosystem: Host-associated > Birds > Digestive system > Esophagus > Crop | place: Venezuela... | reverse complement strand
ATAGTTGGCTCCATCGGTGATGAATCCAAGTTCCATCGTGTTGGGGCTCATGACCAGCACGATGACCGTATCAAAGTTCTCGCAGGCATATTCAAGGAGCTTTAATTCCTTTTCACTGGGAGAAAGCTTGGTACGGTTGTTCTCGCCGGCACCCATGTCCTTGGAGGGATCGGTGCCTTCACCGGTGGCTCTTCTCAGCGTAACGATGGCCGCATCATTGTAATCCTTGAGCGAGGCTGTCAGAACATCGGGATAGTTGTCCACATCGATTTCCATGAGCTCGTCAAAGGAGTAACTGCTGTTCGCCTGAGAATAACGATCATAATAATCCATCACGGTCTGGTTGATTTTGAAGCCTTCGGCCTCAAAGCCTTCCTGCATCGAAATCGCATCCGCACTGTTATAAGGATCGTCCGCCGGGCCCGTCACGAAGTGAAGCGTGTTGACGCCCAACAGCGTGATGCTCGCATCTTTAGCAAGCGGCAGCGCGTTGTCCTCGTTCTTCAGAAGCACCAGACCTTCGCTCACAATCTCATCGTTGACTTGTTTGGAAAGTTCCTTGGACTCCTCGGTCGTGGAGGTCGTGTACTCATAGTACGCCTGACCGTCCAGATCCTGAGCACCCTCTGCGGTTGACACTACCGCTTTACCGGCACCGAAGAAGCTGTCCATGGCACCGGAATACTGATTCATCAGGACCTGTGCCGCACTGGTCAGTACTAGCAATAGGGCCATGCAAACCGCAGTAACCGTGGTCCAGCGTAACTTTTTCTTCTTAGTCCGGACTTCAACCGGAACGGCCTCGGCCGCTCTGACCGCTTCCTCGGCCATTTCCTTCTCACCCTGCAGGGATAGGACTCCACTGACGATTTTGACCACAATGCCGATAATCAGCACCGCCACAAGTACCAGACACCAATAACCCATGGTGTAGGTTCCCTGTTCGATGGCCATCTTCATGAAGGAAACCAGCAGGTTTCCGACGGTCTTGGCCGCAAAATACGGGGCACTCGAGTAAATGAAAAGGCCGAACAGCATGGCTGCCGCCGAGACGAACTCCAGCACCGCCTTCTTGCGGTAAAGCGCCTTCGGAAGCTTGATGCTGCTGACAATCAGTGCAATCAACGGAATATACATTCCGAGGAACAGCCAGATATTAAAGGTAAATGCGCTCGACCCGCCGATGTAAATCGAGGGTCCCCACCAGTAGTAAATGCACTGCCAGCCCAGAATGTTATGTCCGCCGGCAGCGCTGAACGTGTAATCGGACTCGACGCCGTCAAGCTTGATATTCAGAATCGGCAGGAAGTTGGCCAGTATGAGCACCGCCAGAACGACCAGTCCGACAGTGATTGAAATTCCTTTGATCCGTTTAAGCTTGCTGTCAGATACGTTTTTAGCCATTATGTTCTGTCCTCCCTTCCATCTTACTGCATGGGCACGTCAATTGTGCCCTTACCGTTCATTCCGAAGTCATAGCGGATTCCGACAAAAGTCTGCACACCATCGATGACCTTGGTCTTGTAGTCCGTGAACTCATCAATGTGGAGAACATAAACCACATCTTCATCTTCTGCGGCGGTTTCGGCAGACTGTGCGTCCGGGTTCTCCTCAGAACCAGCCTCTGCCTCGCTCGACTCTGCTTCAGAGTTCTGTGCGTCAGCCTCTTCAGACTCGTCTTCCTTTTCGATTTCCCAGGTGCAGGCAATGTACTTTTCCGAGTCATCAAGCGTAATGGCAATCAGTGCATTGTTTCCCTCGGCGTTTACCTCATCGTAGAGCGACACAACGGCGTTCAGCTGCATCATGCCGCCCAGGCTGCTGGAAATTTCAGCACTGGTTTCGAAATTATGAACCACATTGCCCATCATTTCGGGACGCGGCTCATTTTCTTCCTGTCCGGAACCAAATCCGCCGCCTTCGCTGCCGCTGCCGGCACCATCACCCTCGACACCTTCTGCGCCCTCTGTGCCGCTGCCGACGCCGGAAACTTCACCTTCCGCTCCGACCTCGCCACTCGCATTTGACGACTCATTATTACTCGCCGTCTGGCTTCCGGTGTCACCAATCACAGGAGCAATCACGCCTCTGCATCCCGTCAGCACCAGCATCAGGCTGAGACATACTCCCAACCATACCACAGTTTTCTTGCTTTTCATCTCATCCTCCTATTTAGTTTTCGTCCCTCACGTATTCGGAAAAAAGTTCTCCGGCGTTTCATGCGCCTGAGATTCATGGCCACCTCTTCCCGATTCGTAATTCTGATGCGATTATAATCAGCAATTTCTTTTCAAAGTCGTTTTTGTCCTGTTTGGTCCTCTGGATGTCAAATTTTGAACAAATCATAAAAAACTTTGAACAGCCGGTTTATAAAAATGTGTTATACTTATCGTATCAAGTTCAAGGAGGTTTTCATGATGAACGAACAGATTCAGAATATTCTTGACCGCCGTGCGGTACGCTCTTACAAGCCGGATCCGGTTCCGAAGGAGCTGTTGGAGGAAGTCATTACGGCCGGCCTTTATGCCGCTTCCGGCATGGGCAAGCAGTCGCCGGTTTTTGTCGCCATCACGGACAAGGAAACCCGCGACAATCTCGCTAGTGCCAACACGCTGGGCAACTCTGCCTTCGGCGATCCTTTCTACGGTGCCCCGGCCGTCATTGTGGTTCTTGCGAACAAAGAGGCCATGACTTATGTTTATGACGGCGCTCTGGCCATGGGCAACATGATGCAGGCTGCTTCCCAGCTCGGTCTTTCCACCTGCTGGATCCACCGTGCCAAGGAAGTTTTCGAGATGCCGGAATGGAAGGAATGGCTGAAGAACCTCGGCCTCGAGGGCGAGTATGAAGGTATCGGCAATCTGATTATCGGTTACGGTGCCGGCGAAAAGCCCGTCGCCAAGCCGCGCAAGGACGGCCGCGTGTTCTGGGTGGAATAAGCAAAAATGAGCATAACAAAAGGGCTGAGCCTGCGTAGGTTCAGCCCTTTTCGTGAACGTTTTTACTCGTCTCCCAGCCCGATCTTGAGCATGACCTGCTTGATGTACTCGACATTCAGGGGCTTGGTGACATATTCATTCATACCGGCATCCTCCGCCTCGCGCATGGCCTCGTCAAAAGCGTCCGCCGTCATGGCGATGATGGGAATCGTCTTCGCTTCCTCGCCGGCCAGAGCACGGATGGCCCGCGTGGCTTCGTAGCCGTTCATGTTAGGCATCTGGATGTCCATGAAAATCGCATCATAGGTACCCTCGGGTTTCGAGGAAAACATCGTGACCGCCTCCTGACCGTCCTTGGCCAGGTCAGCGGAAAGCCCGCACTCCTCAAAAATCCGCATGGCAATCATCTGATTGATTTCGTTATCCTCGGCCACCAGAATGTGCCCGCGGAATTTCAGTTCGTCCTTCTCTTCCTGCCCGTCCGCTGCCTGCTGCTTCGTGTAGGCCGGATCCGTCAGCGCATCCGGGAACGCAATCTTTACGGTGAAGGCCGTGCCCTCGCCGAGCTTACTGTCAACCGTAATCTCACCGTCCATCAGGTCCACCATGCGCTTCACGATGGAAAGTCCGAGGCCGGTTCCGGTCATGCCGCTTTGGCGCATCGGGTTATCGTATTCCTGAGCGAATTCGTCGAACATCCTTTTCTGGAATTCTTCGCTCATGCCAATCCCGGTATCCTTCACCGTGAAATGGAACAGTGCCTTACCGTCTGCGGTCCTCTCGCTCCTCGAAATATAGCGCACCGTTCCGCCTTCCGGCGTGTACTTGACTGCGTTCGACAGAATGTTCAGCGCAATCTGGTTGATACGGATCTTATCCGCCACAATCACGCCCCGCTTTGCGCTGTCGACATCGAGTTCAAAGTGGATGCCCTTTTCCGAGCACATGGGCTCCATGATGTTTTTGATGTTGGCAATGTATTCCTCAAAAGGATATGGCTCCGGACTGAGTTCAACTTTGCCGCTGTCCACGCGGGAAATATCCAGCACGTCGTTAATCAGCGACAGCAGGAAGCGGTTGGAGGTTTCGATTTTCTCCAGGTCGCTCGTCAGTTTTTCCTTGTCATCAATGTCGCGGAAGGCAAATTCCGTGAGGTTTCGAATCGCTCCGATGGGTGTTCTGATGTCATGGCTGATTCGGGAGATGAACTCCGTCTTTGCCCGGTTGGCCGCCTCGGATTCTTCGAGGGCCGCAGCCGTGCGGAGGTTCTCCCGTTTAGCGACTTCCAGGGCCTCAATCTGCGCCTCGTTCGCTCGTTTGGACGCCGCCAGCGCCTCGGCCTGCATCTCGTTCGCTTTCTTAGAAGCTTCCAACGCCTTGATCTGCATGCGGTTCGCTTTTTCAGAGGCCGCCAGTGCCTTAGTCTGAATCGTCAGGTCGCTTCGCATTTCCTCCAGCTCTTTGTTGCGCAGAATGAGCATCAAAATCAGGAACGCACCGACACCGGCTAGCAAACTGATCATCCATGTGGTCACCCGGTTCGCCGAAGCCGAAGCCGCCGAGCCCCAGCCGCTTTCGGGGATGATTTCAAGAGTCCAGGTCCGCTCGCCGAGCTCAATGCTGTAGGAAGCCGCGTCATCTGAAATCTCTTCGGCACCGAGGACATGTTCCGTTTCACCATCGTCGCTCTTGGATAGCTTCCAGAGATAACCCTCATCCGTCAGGCTGTCAAAGCCTGCGGCTTCAAATATCTCCGGGACATTCAGGACAATCGTCGCAAAGCCCCAGAATTCGTCATTCAGATAAATCGGATAGCGGATAATCAGGCCCTCGCCGCCCTGCACGAGGCTCGTCGGTCCGGTAATCACAAAATTTCCGGTCAGGATGGCCTCCGCCGCCTCGTCTTTGTTCGCATCCTCATTCAGAATATCGTAGCCGATGATGTCATTATTCTTCGGATAGGAGTACTCGACCACTCCGCCCGGTGCGAGCTGGATGGCGTTGATGGTCGCGTCTCGCTCGTAAAGCTGCTGGGATATGGACTCGAAATTGCTGACCTCGCCATCGCCGGCCTTGACCACGCCGGACCAGACCTCCGGAATCTGTTCATACTCCTGAAGGGTCATGGAAAAGGTGGCCATCTCGCTCTCGGCCAGATAGGTCACGCGCTCCTTCTGTGCGGTCGCCTGCTCCATCTGCAGATTGCCGAACAAGTAGGTCAGAAAGGCAAAGCACAGCGCAAACGCAATCACTCCGGTCAGCGCCTGCCTCCAGTATTTTTTCATCATGCGAACCTCCTTTTCCAAGGTTATCCGTCTCAGTCAAAATGTTACACTTTTCAATCGATTTCAGATTCTCTGGACTCTATTATAACAAATCATATTCTCTTATACAATCGTAAGTTTTGTAACCTAATTTTTTGCAAATTTCTTGTTTGATAAAGTCTCCTGAAAGTCCTTCACTTCAGGAAATCTCTCAGTTCCTGCAATCTGCTCTGCATCGTCACCCGGCCGATTTGATACACTCGTTCCAGTTCATCGGGTTCATGACAGACCGCCCCAATATTCAATGCCTCCGGTGGCTGAATCACAAAGGCTTTGCCAGCCCGTATCTGTTCATGCACATGATTAAGTTCGGCATTATACATCTCAGGCCGCCGTTCCAAGGCTTCTACCAACTTGGGGTACTTCCGAAGCATCAGCTTCACCTTCCATGACCAATCCTACACTCATAGCTCTCCCTCTTAGCATAGTATACAAAGATTTCTGAAAATCGTTCGTAAGTATTTTACTTCAGCACCTGAAAGAACGCATCTCTGAGCGCCTTGGCCGCACGGGAATGGTACTTTCCCGGCGGCATGGCCATGGCCAGCTGAATCGAAGTGCCGGCCTCGCCAAGGGAAAGCATGACAGCATCCTTGAAGTAGCGGCGGGCACTGTAGTAGGTAAAGGCCAGACCCAGACCGGCTTCCGCCATGGTCGCGGCCATGAGCGCCGTCAGGTTTTCATTATAAGATGTCGGGCTTAGGCCCTTCGACATGAAGATGCGCCGCGCTTCCCGCCCGAGGATGGAATTATGCTCGCAGAGCAGGTACTCGTAATCCATCGTATCCTCGATATCGATACTGTACGGAATTTCCGAATCCTTTCTGGATGTATTCTTTTTAGCACGTTCGAGTACCGGATGGTCCGGGCTTGCAATCAGGCAGATTTCGTCCTCAATGAGAAGTTTGGTGTGAATCCGCGTGCTGGCAAGCGGCGTGACCAAAAGAGCCAGGTCGATTTCACCCTCCAGCAGTTGCTCCTCCAGCGTCATCGAATTGGCCTCGATGACCCGGACATGAATTTCCGGATAGTTTTTCTCGACTTCCTTCAGCACCGGCGGCAGAAGATAAGATCCTCTGAAACTGCTGATGCCAAGCAAGACCGTACCTCTGATCTCACCTTCCGTGTCTTGCATTCGTTTAATTGTTTGGCGATAGGCCTCTAGCGTCTGGTAAGCATAATCCAGCATCATCTCGCCGGCCGCTGTCAGACGCATGCCCCTCGATGTCCGGTTAAACAATTTGCACTGCTGCCTGGTTTCCATGGTCGAAAGTGCCTGCGACAGCGAAGACTGCGCCATGTGAAGGCGCTCCGCCGCCGCCGAAATGCTCCCCTCCTCCGCAATCGCCACGATATACTCCAGATCCCTGTTCTCCATACTGTCTCCCCAAATTAAGTGTTGACCTCAGAAACTTGAAGTCTCAGCCAAGGTGAAGGTCCGCTTGATGTCGGAAAATGCTTCGTTTGCAAAAACGAAGCATTTTCGGAGCGGACCTCAGAAACTTGAAGTCTCAACCAAGGTAAAGGTCCGCTTGCTTTCGGATTTTCCGATACCTAGTATATCATTTTCTGTCTTGTGGCCGCAAGCCCCCTACGGATATAATCCAATCAGAAAGTGAAACGCAGCCGGCGCGTTTCCTGGTACCTTGCGACAATTAAAGAGAGAACTAGGAGGAAATGTTATGTCTAATCCCAACACCGGACTTCAAGTCCCCTTCTGTACCGGAAGAAACGTTCCGAAGTTCGACATTCCCGATGGCGCGTGCGACTGTCATCATCACATCTATGATCCGGTCAGGTTCCCGTATCGCCCGACCGATACCCGCAATCAGCCCCCGGCAACCGTGGACTGCTACCGCCTTCTTCAGAAGAAGCTGGGCACCACCCGCAACGTGATTGTTGAGCCCTCTGCTTATGGCACCGACAACGCCTGCACGCTGGCAGCGCTGAAGGAAATGGGCCTTGAAAACACCCGCGCCGTTGTGGTTGTGGATGAATCCATCACCGACGCAGAACTGAAAGCGATGCACGAAATCGGCGTCCGCGGTCTTCGTTTCAACATTAACAGCGGCGGCGGTCCCGAGGCGCTGGATGTCATCGGACGTCTGGCCGAGCGTGTAGCTCCGCTGGGTTGGTCCGTGGCCTTCTGGATGAGCGCCGACCTGACGGTCTCCATCGAAAGCTTCCTGCGTGAACTCCCCTGCCCCGTCGTCTTCGATCATCGGGGACATATCCCGGCGGATCAGGGAACCAATCACCCGGCCTTCAAGGTCATCAGCCGGATGCTGGAAGAAGAAAAGGCCTGGGTCAAGCTTTCCGGCCTGTATCAAGATACAAAAACCGACGACTACTCCGACACCATCGCGCTGGGCGGTGCCTTCGTGAAGGTAAACCCGAATCAGCTGGTCTGGGGCACCGATTGGCCGCACCCGAACATCTATGACAAGCGGCTCCCGATGCCGAACGATTCCGACATGCTGGATGCGCTCATGACGCAGGCCGGCACCGAAGAAAACTTCCGGAAGATTCTGGTGGACAATCCCGCCCGCCTTTACGATTTTTAATCCCCGCGGATAAAGGAGTAGCAAATGCTGAATTTAGTGATTATTCTGGCCATTGTGGTGGCCATTGTCCTTGGTTACAAAACCAAGATTAATACCGGTCTTTTCTGTATTGTCTTTGCTTATGCAATCGGCTGCTTCGTGATGGGGTTGAAGCCGAAAACGCTGATTGGTTACTGGCCGACCAACACAATGTTCGTCATCCTGTCCGTTTCCCTGTTTTACAACATTGCCGCTCTCAACGGCACGCTTGAAAAAATGTCCGGCTCGCTGCTGTACGCCTGCCGCAAATTCCCCGGGCTTCTGCCCTACGCGCTGTTCGCAGTAGCAGTCATCCTGTCCGTCATGGGTGCGACCTATTTCACCGTTCTGGCGTTCCTGGCTCCGATCACGATGCTGATCTGTGAGCAGGTTCACATGGACAAGGTCACCGGTGCGGTCGCGATCAACTGTGGTGCGCTGGCCGGCGGCAACTTTCCGACCTCGAACCTAGGCGTTATCTTCCGTGGCCTGGCTGAGACGGCTTATGAATCCGAGGGTCTGGAGGGGATGGATTCCTTCAGCATGGAGATGCGGATTTTCCTGCTGGCTGTGCTGTTCTCCCTGATTCTCATCACGATTTTCCGTTTTGCCGTGAAAGAAAACCGTAATATCGGAAAGGACGTGACCTTTGAGAAGCCCGAAGCCTTCACCAAGCAGCAGAAAACGACCCTGACCCTCATGCTGCTGATGATGGTGATTGTCCTGATTTTCCCGCTGCTCCATGTACTGATTCCCGGCAGCGAAGCGATCACCTATCTGAGCAGTAAGACCGATGTCGGTCTGGTGGCGATTATCTTTGCCGTGATCGGCCTGCTGTTAAAGCTGGCTCCGCAGAAGGAAGCGATTGCCAAGATTCCGTGGAACACGATTATCATGATTGCCGGTGCGGGCATGCTGATTGCGGTGGCGGTCGAAGCCGGTACGATTACGGCTCTGTCCACCTGGATTCAGTCCAACGTTCCCGCTTTCCTGGTGCCCGTGGCCTTCAGTATCGTGGGTGCGATCATGAGCTTCTTCAGTTCGACCACAGGTGTCGTCACGCCGGCTCTGTTCCCGCTCATTCCTTCACTGGCAGCGGCGACCGGCCTGAATGCCTATACGCTGTTTGCCTGCACGGTGCTCGGTGCACAGTCCAGTGCCATCAGCCCGTTCTCTTCCGGTGGTTCCCTGATTCTCGGCTCTCTCGGCAACGAGGAAGAGCGTAACAGCCTCTTCAACCGTCTCTTAATGGTGGCTGTTCCTATTAGTGTTCTGGTGGCCGCGGCGTACAACTTCATCGTCGCCATGGTCATGTAATTTAAACTCAACTCAATGTGTAAAAGGAGGAACAAGAAATGATCAAGCTTTATGAGGGTGGTGTGTATCTGGTAAACGGCAGTGAGCTCGTTCCGGAAGCAGAAAGCGGCCGTGTGGCGCAGCTGACCGGCAAGGCGGCGGACCGCGAGGAAGCCCGCCGGGGCACGATTGCCTACGGGATTTTAAAGGCTCACAACCAGAGTGACAGTATGGACCATCTGCAGATTAAGTTTGATGCGATGGCGTCCCATGACATCACCTACGTCGGCATCATTCAGACCGCCAAAGCCTCGGGCATGGACCATTTCCCGCTGCCCTACGTGCTGACCTGCTGCCACAACTCGCTGTGCGCCGTCGGCGGTACGATCAACGAGGATGACCATGTGTTTGGTCTGTCCGCGGCAAAGAAGTACGGCGGAATCTTCGTTCCTCCGCACATTGCCGTTATCCATCAGTACATGCGTGAAATGCAGGCCGGCTGCGGCAAGATGATTCTCGGTTCCGACTCCCACACCCGCTACGGCGCCCTGGGCACGATGGCGATTGGTGAGGGCGGCGGCGAGCTGGTGAAGCAGCTCCTCGAGGACACCTACGATGTGGCTTATCCGGGCGTGGTCTGTGTGTACCTGACCGGCAAGCCGGCTCCCTGGGTCGGTCCGCACGATGTCGCGCTCGCGATTTGCGGTGCGGTCTATGCGAACGGCTACGTGAAAAACAAGGTGATGGAATTCGTCGGCCCCGGCGTGTCCTCCATGAGCACCGATTACCGTAACGGCATCGATGTCATGACCACGGAGACGACCTGCCTGTCCTCCATCTGGCGCACGGATGAGGACACGAAGGCGTTCCTCACCGAGCACCAGCGCGGAGACGAATACACCGAGCTGAATCCGGCCGATGTCGCTTACTACGACGGCTGTGTGTATGTGGATCTGTCCACCATCAAGCCCATGATCGCCCTGCCCTTCCATCCGAGCAATGCGTACGAGATTGATACCCTGAATGAGAACCTGGAGGACATCCTCCGCGAGACCGAGAAGGCCGCGGAAAAGGTGGCCGATGGCCGCGCGACCTACACTTTGGTCGACAAGATTACGAAGAACGGCCTGCAGGTCCAGCAGGGCACCATCGCCGGATGCGCCGGCGGCAACTATACGAACGTGATTGAGGCGGCCCACATGCTTAAGGGACGCAGCTGCGGCAACGGTGAGTTCGCCCTCTCCGTCTACCCCTCTTCCCAGCCGGTGTTCATTGACCTGGCGAGAAAGGGTGTCATTGCCGATCTGATGGAATCCGGTGCCATCATCCGTACAGCGTTCTGCGGTCCGTGCTTCGGGGCCGGCGACACACCGAACAACAACGGCCTGTCCATCCGTCATACCACCCGTAACTTCCCGAACCGTGAGGG
>Ga0065709_1000340_pt1 | contig 10573 bp, 11 predicted proteins | sample Hoacrofraction14_2_FD_59096 | JGI IMG/M metagenome (GOLD analysis project Ga0065709, IMG submission 59096) | Hoatzin crop microbial communities from Cojedes, Venezuela, sample from fiber fraction 14 v1 | ecosystem: Host-associated > Birds > Digestive system > Esophagus > Crop | place: Venezuela... | reverse complement strand
AAAGAAGTGCCGGTTTCCGCCAAAAGCTGATGTCCGTCAGGGGCAAAAAAACTGCGCTGCACCTGTAGCCTTATCGACATTGACACGAAGACATTCCGTGGTGATTTCAAGAGACGCATCTGAGGAATCCACTTTGCATTTCACGCTTTGCGGATCCATGATTACCGAATAACTTGATTTTTCGGGAGTGGTACCTGCGGGATATTTAAGTACTCGCACAATCGAAGGAGAANAAACTGTCACTTCACAAACCTGTCCATCAGCCACCTGCATCTTGTAGCTGCTGATTTGCTGATCATTTTTTTCCTCCGCAAGAAGAGAGGATAACTACGGCCAATGCCGCTAAAACGCCTTTTCTCATTATTTTTTGGTTATTAGTTGTTTCGGGGAATGTGGTTATACCCTACGGATGGTGAAAACGTACTCGCTGGAGAGACGATCACGNAAGAGCCATACGATGAAATAATAGATAGCCATGCCGCCAAGGCCAATCGCAGCAATCACCAACTCATGGAGAGAAGTATANGAAAGCGACACCACCAGCACGAGCAAAATCGCCAGCGGAATCACATAGGAGATCCACACGGCCTTCATGCCCATGCTCTTTCGAAGCACAACCTCAACCTCCTCACCCACACGATAATGCTCAGAAGCATCCGTAGGCACCACCACATCCTTTTTCACNGCCTCTGCCATGGTGCAAAGCCCCGCAGCATGACATGCACCGCATGCGGAAGCGGACACGATTTCAACTATCGTGTCCGCTGGTCCTATTTCACGAATAACCCCTTTATGGGATATTTCATTCTCAGACATAATCTATTTCACTATGCTTGTGAAATTATACTTCAAATTCTCGTAAGACTTCAAACGACCTGTCACCCTACCAACCTTCATCGGTACGCTGAGCGAAACGGGAAGCATATTGGCATCATCGGTGAACCAAATATAATTGGCCTGATCGTCATCAAAAATCTCATTCTCAGCCACNGAAAGCTTGAACTTCAAAGTCGAAACGGTGCCAAGTCCTTTCACCTTCTTATTCTCCTTGCCAAGATAAGTCAACTTCGCATTGGTAATCTGATCGTCAATNGCGAAAGTCAGATTGTAGGATTTTCCTGTCACAAGCTTTGACTTATCAGCATTGCGGACTATTGAGAAAAGTCTCGGAATATCGGATAGACAAGCGGAAACGGGCAAGTCTTTCGAGAATTTTCCNTTACGGCTATTCTCCAATTCGGCATGGATATGGTCCGAAAAATAAGTGTAATTATTTGTGCTCGTGTACTTATTTTCCATGGAATAGCGATAAAAACGCACCGGCTTCAGGCCNTCGCAGGTGTACCAGGAAGTGAACTCCTCAATTATCTTGAAAAGAGACTCGTACATCTTGGGAATCTTGGCCGTAATCGCCGTTTTATATACGCTCTGACCGTTTAATTTTACAGAATCAGTCGCTATGGTAGCGGTGCAAACATCNGCATTGACAGGTCCCAAAACATAATGGAACACCAATGAATATTTTTCTCCGCCCTTGAATGCCAAATCNTTATTGGAGAGAGAATGTGTGGGAAAGCAATTACCCTGCGCAAAAAGAGAGGCGCAGGCAAGTCCCACGGCGATTATGGTAGAAATAATACGTTTCATGGTCTTCTTTAATAAGGTCCGTAATTATTTTCAGGTGGGAACGGCGAATAATCGTCATTCATAGCAGATCCATATTCCTGCATTCCGCCCACCAAATCGTCTGTTACTTCCACAAATCGTACCTGATTGCTCTTGAAGCGCATAGGAATCTCCGCAGTTTGACCATTACGATGCTTAGCAATGATGATTTGGGTAGCCTCTTTATCCTCCGGATTCTCCGAAAGTCCCAGATAGTCAGGACGATGCACAAAGATTACCATATCNGCATCCTGCTCAATGGCTCCAGACTCACGAAGGTCACTAAGTTGCGGCTGACCATTGCTATTNGANCGCTGCACAGCNTTACGAGATAGCTGAGAAAGGGCAATGATAGGCACATTNAGCTCTTTTGCGGTAGCCTTCAATGTTCTTGAAACGGCTGCAACCTCCTGCTCACGCATACCTCTCAAATCCGAAGGGCCTTGCATAAGCTGAAGATAATCCACGATGATGAGCCTTACTCCCCTGCTCTTAACAAGCCTCTTAGCCTTGGTACGGAACTCCATAATCGGCAAACTAGGGGTATCATCTAGATAAAGCGGAGCCTCTGAAAGCTCTTTCAACTTATATTCGAGCTGCTCCCATTCGTAATCCTCAAGCTTGGAACCGCCCTTGATTTTCTCNGCAGGAAGTCCTGATTCTGAAGTCATAAGACGCTTTGCAAGCTGAACAACGGGCATCTCCAGAGAGAAGAAAGCAACCGGTATTTTATGGTCTACAGCGGCATTTCTGGCCACATTAAGAGCAAACGCTGTCTTACCCACGGAAGGACGAGCAGCCAAAATGATAAGGTCGGAAGGCTGCCAGCCCATGGTNATTTTGTCGATGGAAGGATAGCCGCAAGGTACTCCGCTGAGGCCTTCCTGGTCCTGCATCCTCTCGATTTCGTCCATCGCTTTTTTGATGACGGAACCGATAAGTTGCTCCTCCCTCTTGACATTACTCTTGATGGCATCGAAGACTCTGGTCTGGGCCTTATCCACTAGGTCNTCCACATTNACTGACTCATCGTAGGAATCCCTCAAAATCTCCACNGAAGCGGTGATAAGGTCCCTNTGGATNGTCTTCTGCTTCAAGATTTTGATGTAGAAGTCGATATTCGCNGCCGCACCGATTTTCTGGGANAGAGCAGCCAAAGTCACCGCACCGCCCACAGCCTCAAGATTGCCCTTGGATTGAAGTTTCTGCGACACGGAAAGCAAGTCTATGGCGATATGCTCATTAACGAGCTCGCTCATAGCCTCGAATATCATCTTATGCTTTGGGGAATAGAAAGAATTGGTGGTGAGTTCCTCCATGGCCTCATCCACGCAGTTGGGCTCAATGAGGAGGGCGCCAAGCACAGCCTCCTCAAAATCTAAGGCCTGAGGCGGGCGATTGCCCATCTCAAGCCCTATATTTTCCATATTGACCTGTTGGTCTTTTTTCTTTTTCTGATCTGCCATATCGGATTATGCCTCCTCAAAAGACTGAGGGTTTACGATAATCCTTCCACAGTGTTCGCAGATGATAAGTTTCTTACCGGAATCGATGTCTATCAAACGCTGAGGNATGATAGAGTTGAAGCANCCACCGCATGCGCCATTGTAAACAGGCACNACNGCAAGATGGTTACGTACGCTGGCGCGGATACGTTCGTATGCGCTCATTGTACGAGCATCAATCTTGGCGGCGCAAGCCTCGCGCACCTTNCGAAGTCTTGCCTCCTCCTTGGAGGTAGACTCTACNATGTGATCAAGCTCGTCATTCTTGGCGGCAAGGTCATCTTCCCTGATGGAAAGGTCATCATTGAATGCATCGATATCTTTCTTTGCATCCTGAATTTTCTCTCTAGCCTCTGCGATATTCTTCTCAGCGATTTGCTTTAGAAGGTCCTGATTNTCGATTTCCTTGGTAATGGAATCGTACTCACGGCTATTGGCAACGGCATCAACCTGCTTCTGGTATTTGGAGATTTTGTTATCGCACTCCAAAATTTCCTGCTTGCCACGCTCGATAGAGTCATCCATACCCTTGATGAAATCACCGGCCCTCTTGATCTGGTCCTTGATTTCAGCGATTTCTTTCTGAAGAGCCTCAACTTCCTCGGGGAGCTCACCACGCTGGTGGATAATTTTTTCAATGGAATTGTCAGCTTCCTGAAGCTCGTAAAGAGTCTTCAATTTTTCTTTGACATTGCCTTCTGAATCCGCAAAACTCTTCCTGATGGACACAAAGGTTTCCCTCTGGTCGATAGGAATTTCTACATTCTTGGTTTTCTTTGTCGCCATATTTTTATAAATAATTTTTTTCGATTCGCCCTTCCGCCTGACGGCTATGATGGGAACTGCAAATTTAGGAAAATTTTTCGGTATCTATTACAATGACTTTCGTATTTCTTCCAATTGTGTACGAATTTCTTTCAAAGAGTCCAAAGCCTTCACCCTACTTTCCACGTTTCTGCGCTCTTCACGAAGGGTTACACCGGCTCCATCCAGAGTCATACCCTTCTCTTTGATGAGGTAATGAAGTTGCTTTAGAGTTTCGATGTCNTGGGCGGTGTACTGACGATTACCCTTAGCATTGCGCACCGGTTTTATGAAATTNGGGAAACTATTGCTCCAGAAACGCACCAAAGAGGGGCTCTCTTTCAGCATTTCGGCNACTTCGCTTATGCTATAAAAATGCTTTTCCATATATTAATCCATTGATTGTTCAGTACTTACAGACATATACACCGCCGCGGGATATACATCCGGCGGGAANGTGGCGAACATATAGTTCACTGGGTCCTGTGGCACNCCGAAACGCCTTACCTCATAGTGAAGATGGGGCGCNAAAGAGTTACCCGAAATACCCACGGAACCAATCACCTGACCAGCCTTAACTCTTTGACCATTACGCACTTTCATATCNGCNAGNTGGGCATAGCAGGTGGTTATACCATTGTCATGCGCTATTTCAAGCACATTACCGAGGCCCTTNCCGGANTGGATAAGNTCGATNACAANNCCATCNGCNGGCACATANACNGGNTGACCTTGNCCCGCGATTAAATCTATGCCATCGTGCTTAGCTACGACCTTGGTGAAAGGACTCTGTTTTTCGCCCACCGAAGCACCAATCTGAGTATAAGACATATCCTTAATCGGAGCCTTCAGAGGAGGCATAATGAAGTCCTTATCCGTCAGAAGTTCAAATACTTTCATAAAGTTGGCCTCCACCCTGTCTGCGGTAGCGACGGTCTTATCAACTCTTGCAGCGGTAGACTTAATCACATTGCCATCCAGAAGGGTGTCAGATACGAAATTCAGAGCATCGCCAGGATTTACCGAAGGTGCTTCTGTGTTGAATACCTCCATGTATATTTTGTCGTCACGATTCTGCAAATCCTCTATGGCACCCTCCAGAAGTTCTTCCCTATCCAGCATTTGGTTGTACATTTTCTCGTACATTCTGTTTTCGCGCCTGATTTTCTTCTCCGAGTCGGTGCTGATAAAAAGCGACAGTATAAAATAGCAGAACAAGGATAGCGACAATGAAGCCACTAACCACTTGACAGATTTCCACAGCACATTCCAGAAACCCTTAGGCTCCTTTTTCATGCCGAGATCATTATCAAATTCGTAACTGCTTTTTGACATCTTCTATCTATTTTGAAACGTGGAAAACTTTTTCCGCAAGTTTATCTCACGAATGAAACATTCCTAACGTCTCTTTACTCTTTGGCCAGGGCGGATAATCACGTTTGGAGACTCCTCCTCAGCCTTTTTAACCATATTCTTAAACTCGTCAACCGACATCTCCATATCAAAATAGTTGGTCGGATTGACGGCTGAACCTTTATACAACACTTCGTAGTGGAGATGAGGACCTGTGGAACGTCCTGAGTTGCCACTTTCGCCCAAACATTCTCCCCTCTTNAGTTTCATTCCTTCGGTGACATAGATTGTCCTCATATGGGCATATCTNGTCTTGTATCCGAATCCATGGTCCACTACNACGCANTTNCCATAGCCGAATAAATCGAATGAAACGCTTTCCACCGTACCGTTTCCGGTGACATATATCGGATTGCCAGGAGGGCAAGCGAAATCGCAGCCTGAGTGCGTTCTATACTCGTGTGTAATAGGGTCCACACGGGTTCCGAATTGGCTGGACATACGATATGTGGACGGATCAGGATTGATNGGAGGCACCGCNGGAATACATGAAATCATATCCCCNGCCTTCTTGGATACCGCCGAAATATCGTCAAATGATTTACTCTGGACAAAAGCCTTCTTGGAAAGAAAATCCAAGCGGGTAGCGGTCTTTGACAATGCTGAACCGGCATCTACTTTCTCCATTCCGTCTCTGGCACTCAAATCACTCATGCCGGAATTTCTGACCTCTTCCGCGATTCTATTCATACCGAAAATATTGCGGTAGGTTTCCGCATCTACTCTGCTCAAGTCCATCAAGCACATCTTCGCATCTATCAAGACGCATATTCATAATCTGCATTTTGGACTCCCATCTCGCGTTTTCGCGCTTCAGCCAAGTGGTTTTCGGAAGTTCAATTCCAAGAACGGACGAAAATAGCCAGAAATACATCAAAGTGATCAGGCAACATNCCACCGCCATCACCAGAATCCTGATTACACGCNCCCCAGGGGACAATTTATCCTTCTCATAGAGAAGTGTCTCCTGATTTAATTTATACTTTTTGAATCCTGGCATGGCGCAAATATAGCTTTTTTTAGCAATTCCGTGGTATATTTTTGGCTACTATATCAAATTGATTTTGTATTTTTGTAGTCTTTGCGGAAAAGCCCTGACGTAGTCTGGGAATTCCGTGCCAAAAATTTCGGAATATAAAGGAAAAATATATGACATCTAAGGAAATCAGACAGAAGTATCTGGATTTTTTCGCGTCTAAAGGACACACCGTTGTTCCTTCAGCGCCAATGGTAGTTAAGAATGACCCTACATTGATGTTCACCAATGCGGGAATGAATCAGTTCAAGGATATATTTCTGGGAAATAGCGCTCCCAAGTGGCCCAGAGCGACCGACAGCCAGAAATGTCTTCGCGTAAGCGGAAAGCACAATGACCTTGAGGTAGTTGGACATGATGGTTATCACCACACAATGTTCGAGATGCTCGGCAACTGGAGNTTCGGCGATTACTTCAAAGTAGAAGCCATTGATTGGGCGTGGGAACTTCTCACGGATGTCTACAAAATCGACCCTGCAATCATGTACGCCACCGTTTTCGAGGGACGACAAAACCGACGGCACCACTCTCGACGAGGAAGCTAAGCAGGCATGGCTAAAGCATTTGCCCGCCGACCATATTCTTCTCGGCAACAAGCATGACAACTTCTGGGAGATGGGCGACACCGGCCCTTGCGGACCTTGCAGCGAAATTCATGTGGATTTGCGCACGGAGGAAGAGAAGGCAACAGTTCCAGGCGCATCTCTAGTAAATCAGGACAATGAGAGGGTTATCGAGATTTGGAATCTCGTATTCATGCAGTATGAGCGCAAGGCTGACGGCCATCTCGAGCAGCTTCCCGCACGCAATATCGACACCGGAATGGGTTTCGAGAGGCTTTGCATGCTGCTTCAGGGCAAAAAGAGCAACTACGACACAGACGTTTTCAGCGGCATAATTTCNAAAATCGAAGAATTCTCCGGTCATAAATATGGTGCCGATGAGAAGACTGATGTAGCGATGAGAGTTGTGGCTGACCATATCAGGGCCATTTCATTCTCCATCGCNGANGGTCANCTCCCTTCCAATGTCAAGGCNGGCTATGTAATCAGGCGAATTCTCCGCCGCGCCGTTCGCTATGGCTANACATTCTTGGGTATGAATGAACCTTTCCTCTGCCGCNTAGTACAGCAGTTNGTAGACGATATGGGCGAGGCTTATCCCGAGCTAAAAGCCCAGCAGAAGCTCATAGAGAGCGTTATTCGCGAGGAAGAACTTGCCTTCTTGAGAACTCTCGACAGAGGTATCAAGCTCATGGATGAATACATGGCGAAGAATGCCGACACCAAGAAAATCCCTGGTGANGAGGCTTTCGTACTCTACGATACNTATGGCTTCCCTCTCGACCTCACGGATTTGATTGCCGGCGAGAATGGCTACACTGTAGACCATGACGGCTTCGACGTTGAGATGAAGAAGCAGAAAGACCGCGCCCGCAATGCTACAGCCAATGAATTCGGCGACTGGGCCATCTTCAATGAGGGCGAAGAGGTNGTATTCACCGGCTATGACACCCTNCATGAGGACAATGTCAAGCTTCTGAAACATCGTACCGTTAAGCAGAAAAATAAAGTTCTCTATCAGCTCGTATTCGACAAGACTCCTTTCTATGCTGAGATGGGAGGTCAGGTCGGAGATACNGGCTATATCNTATCCGGCAGCNGCGAGCAGATNAATATTTTGAATACAATCAAGGAGAATAATCTTACGATTCATCTCGCTGAGAGAATTCCTGAGGATTGCAATTCTCCTTTCACACTACAGGTTGATGCCNCCCGTAGGGCACGCATNGCNGCNAANCATACGGCCACTCACCTTCTCGACACCGCACTTCGCGAGGTNCTCGGCACACATGTAGAGCAGAAGGGTTCATTCGTNGGTCCTGATTATCTACGTTTCGACTTCTCCCATTTCTCCAAGATGACCGACGACGAAATTTTGGCGGTTGAAAAGAGAGTAAACCAACTCATCCGCGAGGATTTGCCTTTGAAGGAAAATCGTGAGGCNACAATGGATGAGGCCAAGGCCATGGGCGCCATAGCTCTATTCGGCGAAAAATATGGTGACAAGGTTAGAGTTGTGAATTTCGGTCCTTCCACCGAGCTTTGTGGAGGTACACATACTTCAGCTACCGGTAAGATCGGTTTCTTCAAGATTAATTCCGAGTCAGCCATCGCTGCCGGCATCAGAAGAATCGAGGCTGTGACCGGAGAGGAGGCTGAAAATCAGATTCATATGCTAGTCGCAACTCTCAAGACCGCAAGAGAATTCTTCAACAATGTTCCCGACCTCACCGGCGCCATAACCAAGATGGTTGAAGAGAATAGCGCCTACAAGAAGGAGATTGAAAACTTCATGCAGGAGAAAGCCAAGAATATGGCTGATAAGATTGCGGCGCAGTGCGAGGAAATCAATGGCATAAAAGTGGCTAAGTTTGATAGAAGTGCTGATCCGGCCCTTGTTAGAAACATCGCCGGCATCATGCAGAAGAACCTGACCAATACCATGCTTGCAGCGGCATTTGAGTTCGAGGGCAAACCTCAGCTAGTACTAATGTANACCGCTGATTTGGTTGCCGCCGGCAAGAATGCTGGTAAGGATATTCGCGAAGCCGCCAAGTTTATCCAAGGTGGTGGTGGCGGTCAGCCTGGCCTCGCAACCGCTGGTGGACGCGATGTGAAAGGCCTTGCTGATGCCCTTGAGAAGATGGTTGAAGTTGCTACCGGCAAATAAAATTACACCCTAGTATTGCTAATTAGGATGAAGAAACTCGATAAATTCCTGTTGAAGTCGTTTGTGGGGCCCTTTGTGGGTATCCTGCTCCTCGTCATATTCATCCTGATGATGCAGTTCCTTTGGGTATATATCGACGAGCTGGTTGGTAAAGGTTTAAGTTTCAGGGTTATAGTCGAATTCATGGCTTGGGGTGGTACTACCATGCTACCTCTTTCCATGCCGCTNGCGACTTTGCTGGCGTCCGTTATGACCATTGGTAATATGTCCGAAAATTTCGAGCTTATTGCCATGAAGGCTTCCGGNATTTCGCTGGCCAGNGTGCTTAAACCGTTGATTTATGTGTCTTTGCTTATCTGTGTTGCGGCGTTTTTCGTGTCGAACAATTTGGTGCCATATGCNTGGAATAAGATTTATTCCTTGCGAGACGACATCAAGATGACAAAGGACGAAATAAATATTCCGACCGGNATTTTCTATGATGGTATCGATGGCTATGTGCTGAGAGTCGATAGCAAAAATGACGAAACCGGCATGATGCATGGCGTGATGGTTTATGACCATACNGGCGACAANGGTAGCACCGCCATGATTATCGCNGATTCCGCCAANATGACGATGTCCAANAATAAGGATTATCTGATTTTCGACCTTTACGAGGGTACCAACTACAGCGAGACCAATTCCATGAAAAATAGGGATACCACGCTTCAGCTTCAGAGGATCAAGTTCTCGAAGCAAGAGATGGTTATTCCGCTGGAGCATTATGCCTTCCAGAAGTCCGAGGGCGATAAATTCGGCAATCAGGTCAAGACCATGAGTTTGAAGAAACTGGACCATGGTAGGGATTCCGTAGGGCATTTGTTGGATTCCACTAGCACTGCTCAACATAAGAGTTTTATGGAAGACAGATCTCTGAAATATGCCTTCCAGCTTGATACATCCAAGCATTTGGAGTTGAGCGGCCCCATGGATAGGTCCGATTTCGGGTGGAAAGATTCGAATGCCGAGAAGAGGGCTTATGAGCAGGCTATTACCGCTGCTTCGGGCTATGAGGCGAAGTGCAATAATTTCGCTAATGATATTTATCCGCAGAAATGGTATGTCCGTTCTGCCAATGTGGAATATTTGAAGAAGTTTGCGGGTGCGCTGGCTTGTCTTGTTATGTTCCTGATTGGCGGTCCTCTGGGTGCATTTACCAAGCGAAGCGGTTTGGGTACTTCCGCTATTATCGCNGCTCTGTTCTTCGTGCTTTATTGGGTTGTGGATATTACCGGNGTCAAGTTGGCNAGGGATGGTGCGACTTCTGCCGGCATGGGAGCCTTTGTCTCGACTCTGGTGCTAATGCCGATTGGTATTTATTTGACCATTAAGGCGGTGAATGATTCGTCGCCCATCAATACGGAGAATTTCGGTA
>Ga0065709_1029962_pt1 | contig 10584 bp, 11 predicted proteins | sample Hoacrofraction14_2_FD_59096 | JGI IMG/M metagenome (GOLD analysis project Ga0065709, IMG submission 59096) | Hoatzin crop microbial communities from Cojedes, Venezuela, sample from fiber fraction 14 v1 | ecosystem: Host-associated > Birds > Digestive system > Esophagus > Crop | place: Venezuela... | reverse complement strand
CCGTGCCGCTGGCCTCTCCCGAGGCCGCCGTGCCCGACAACCTCAACCTGGTCTCGCTCGAGGGCACCACCGTGGGGCCGCTCAAGTTCTTTGGCCAGGGCGCGGGCAGTCTGCCCACGGGCAACGCCATCGTGCAGGACCTGCTGGACCTTCAGGCGCACATCACGCCCACGTACGACTTCGGTGCGGGCTATGCCTATGACCCGTCGCTCATCGCGGGCGACTTCGTGCTGCGTACCACCGCGCCCGTCGAGGGCGCCGGTGAGTTCGCGCCCGGATACGCCCTTCTCCACGGCATCACGGCCGAGCGTGCGTGCGCCATCTGGGAAGAGGCCAGGAAGACCGATGCGGACGCGTTCGTCGTCTCGCTGCGATAGACACAAGGAGAAGAACACATGATCAAGATCACCAAGTTCGGCGGATCGAGCGTCGCGAGCGCCGGGCAGTTCCGCAAAGTCAAGGGCATCGTCGAGGCTGACGAGAGCCGCCAGTACGTCGTGGTGAGCGCCGTGGGCAAGCGCGACTCGTCCGACAACAAGATCACGGACCTCCTGTACCTCGTCAACGCGCACATCACCTACCACGTGGACTGCCAGCCCATCCTGGCCCAGATCCGCGAGCGCTATGTGGAGATTGCCGACGAGCTGGCCCTCTCGTACCCCATTGGCGAGAAGTTCGACGAGTTCGCGTCCCACATCAAGGAGTTCACGCCCGAGTACGTGGTCTCGCGCGGTGAGTGGTTCACCGCCCAGCTCATGAGCGAGTACCTCGACATGCCGTTCCTCGACGCCACCGACGTCGTGGTCTTCCACCACGACGGAACGCTCAACGAGGAGACCACCGACATCCGTATCCGTGACGCCGCCGTGCGCCTGGGCCGCTTCGTGATGCCGGGCTTCTATGGCTCCACGGTTGACGGCGAGGTGCGCCTCTTCGGTCGTGGCGGCGGTGACATCACCGGCTCGATCCTGGCCCGCGCGCTTGGTGCGGACCTCTACGAGAACTGGACCGACGTCTCGGGCTTCCTCTCGGCCGACCCGCGTGTGGTCAAGAACCCCGCTTCCATCAAGAACATCACCTTCGAGGAGATGCGCGAGCTCTCGTACATGGGCGCCTCCGTCCTGCATGAGGAGGCCATCTTCCCCGTGCGCGACGCCAACATCCCCATCGTGATCAAGAACACCAACCGTCCCCAGGACGAGGGCACGGTCATCCGCGAGAAGGTCGAGCCCAGCGCCGACGACGGCGTGCTCACGGGCATCGCCGGCAAGCGTGACTTCGTGGCCGTCCACATCAAGAAGACGCACCTCTCCGACGCCGTGGGCCTGCTGCGCCGTGCGCTGGGCGTCTTTGAGCGCTATGGCGTCTCGGTCGAGCACGTGCCCACGGGCATCGACTCGTTTGGCGTCGTCATCAACGAGGCCGACGTGCACAACACCATCTACTCGCTCGTGAGCGACCTCCAGCGCGAGATCGGTCCCGACGAGATCAAGGTCGTCGACGAGCTGTCGATCATCTCGGTCGTGGGCCGCGGCATGAGCACGCGCGTGGGCACCTCGGGCAAGCTCTTCAGCGCGCTTGGCGAGGCAGGCATCAACGTGCGCCTCATCAGCCAGAGCTCCGAGGAGATCAACATCATCCTGGGCGTGCACAACGACGACTTCGAGCGTGCGGTCCAGGTCATCTACAAGACCTTCTTTGCGTAAGGGAGAAGAGCCATGAGCCAGAAGAACGTTGCCATCCTGGGCGCCACCGGCGTGGTGGGCCAGCAGATGCTCCAGTGCCTCGAGGAGCGCGACTTCCCCGTGGGCGAGCTGCGCCCGCTCGCGAGCGCGCGCTCGGTGGGCAAGACCGTGCGCTTCCGTGGCGAGGACGTTCCCGTGCAGGAGGCCACGGCTGACTCGTTTGCCGGCATCGACATCGTGCTCGGCGCCGCGGGCGATGCCCAGGCGCGCGAACTGCTGCCGCATGCCGTCGAGGCCGGTGCCGTCTGCGTGGACAACAGCCACGCCTTCCGCCTCGAGGCCGACGTGCCGCTGGTGGTGCCCGAGGTCAACGCCGCTGACATCGCCACCCACAAGGGGCTCATCTCAAACCCCAACTGCGCCACGATCATCGGCGTGGTGCCCCTGTGGCCGCTGCACCAGGCCGCGGGCATCAAGCGCCTCGTGGTGAGCACCTACCAGGCCGCCTCGGGTGCGGGCGCCCCCGGGCTTGCCGAGCTCGAGCGCGAGATGGCGGCCGTCGCGGCGGGCGAGCCGGTGGGGGAGACCAAGCCCTTCCAGCACCAGCTGGCGGCCAACCTCATCCCGCAGATCGGCTCCTTCGACGAGGTCGGCTACACCTCCGAGGAGATGAAGTTCCAGAACGAGGGACGCAAGATCATGCACCTGCCCGAGCTGCGTGTGAACTGCACCTGCGTGCGCGTTCCGGTCATGCGCTCGCACTCCGAGAGCATCACCGTCGAGTTCGAGCGCCCGCTCTCGCCCGAGGAGGCGCGCGAGCTGCTCGAGGCCGCGCCTGGCGTCAAGGTCGTCGACGTGCCCGAGCAGAGCCAGTACCCCATGCCGATAGACACGTCCGACCAGGACCTCATCTACGTGGGTCGCATCCGTCGTGACATCTCCGCGCCTGACGACGTGAGCTCGCTTAGCTTCTGGTGCTGCGGCGACCAGATTCGCAAGGGTGCCGCCACCAATGCCGTCCAGATTGCCGAGTACCTGCTCTAGGACAGACGCCGCAACGACAAGCGCCCTTCTCGCCTGCGAGAGGGGCGCTTCTTCATGCGTGGGGGACGCGCGAGCGGGGCCTTGCGGCCTCCTAGTCCATCGTGTTGGCGAGAAACGCACGGGTGCGCTCGTCGCGGGGGTTGCTGGTGACCTCGTCGGGCGTGCCGTCCTCCACGATCTCACCGTCAAGCAGCAGGCAGATGCGGTCGCTCACGCCACAGGCAAAGCCCATCTCGTGCGTGACGATGCCCACAGCCATGCCCTCTTTGGCAAGGCGGCGGATGAGCTCCTGCATGTCACGGGTGAGCTTGGGGTCGAGGGCCGAGGTCGCCTCGTCAAAGTACATGACGCTCGGCCGCATGCAGAGGGCGCGCGCGATGGCCACGCGCTGCTGCTGGCCACCGCTGAGCTGGCAGGGTACCTTGTCCACGTGCTCCTCGAGGCCAAGCTCGGCCAGAAGCTCGCGGGCCTCCTGCTCCACCTCGCCCTTCTCGCGTCCTTGGACCACGACCGGCGCGTCCATGACGTTCTTGAGCACGGTGTAGTGGGGGAAGAGGTTGTAGTCCTGGAAGACGAGGCCAAAGTGCATCTTGGCCTCCTGCATGGCCGCCTTGTCGTAGCGTGCCATGCCCGCCTGGTCGTCGTCGCAGACGGTGAGCGACCCGTACGAGATGCGCCCTGCGTCCAGCGTGTCGAGCATCGTGAGGCAGCGCAGCATCGTCGACTTGCCGGCACCCGAGGGGCCGATGAGGCTGACGACCTCGCCCCTGGCGATCTGGAAGTCGATGCCGCGCAGGACCTCCTTGGCGCCAAAGGACTTGTGCGCGCCGGTGAACGAGACGGCTGGCGTGGCGTCGGTGGCGTTAGTCATGGTAGTAGTCCAGCTTCTTCTCGATGCGTCGCAGGATGAACTCGATGACCAGGCAGGTGACCCAGTAGAACGCCGCGGCGATGGCAAAGGGCACCATCGAGCGCTGGCTCGCCACCAGGGCGCGGCCCGTCGTGAACATCTCGGCCACGCCGATCGAGAACGCAAGCGAGGTGTCCTTGACCAGCGTCACGACCTCGTTGCCCATGGCAGGTAGGATGCGCTTGAACATCTGGGGCAAGACGATGCGGAAGAACGTCTGCGAGCCGCTGTAGCCCAGCACCTCGGCGGCCTCGTACTGGCCGTTTGGGATGGACTGGATGCCCGAGCGGTAGATCTCGGCGAAGTAGGCCGCGTAGTTGACGACGAAGGCGATGATGCACGCCGTGAACTTGTAGCCGATGCCCGTCTTGATGCCAAAGCCGTAGTACGGCAGGAAGAAGACGGCAAACATCTGCAGCATGAGGGGCGTGCCGCGCATGAGCGAGATGTAGAGGCCGCTGATGACCGAGAGCGGCTTGAACTTGCTCAGGCGGGCGAGCGCCACGACGATGCCCAGGGGAATCGAGCCCAGCAGCGTGAGGGCGAAGACCTCGAGCGAGACCACGTAGCCCTCGGCGAGCATCGAAAGCATGGTAGAGAGTTCCAAGAGAGACCGCCTTGCATCCGGGTGGGGGAGAAGGGCGCACGGCCCGCAGCGGGGCCGTGCGCGGGTGAACCTTGTGGCGGACTATGCCTTGGGCAGGCACCAGCCGTCATACGAGACGCCCTGGTCGGCGTACTTCTCGCAGATCTCCTCGACGGTGCCGTCGGCGTCGAGCTGCTGCAGATCGGCCTCGACCTGCGCGGCCAGGTCCTCGTTGCCCAGCGCGAAGCCCACGCCAAAGTGCTCGGTGTTGAGCTGCTCCTCCAGAATCTGGAAGGTGTCGGTCTTGTCGCCGATGTTGAAGATAGCGACGGGGTAGTCCACGGCGACGGCGTCGCAGGCGCCGGTCTCGAGCTGCATGAAGGCGGTGTTGTAGTCGCCGATGGTCTCGAGGTTGGCAAAGGTGGCACCGAGGTCGGCCTGGTCGCCGCCCTCCACGAGCAGGTTGTAGGCGGCGGAGTCGGCCTGGGTCAGCACGTTCTTGCCGGCTAGGTCGGCGAGCGACGAGATGCCCGAGTCCGCAAGCACGACGACGACCTGTGAGTTGTTCATGTAGGCGTCGGTGAAGGCGTAGTCGTCCTCGCGGCCCTCGATGGTGAAGCCGTTCCAGATGCAGGTGATCTGGCCCGAGTTGAGCATGGCGTCCTTGGAGTCCCAGTCGATGGGCTCGGGCTGGAACGTCCAGCCCTCCATGTCACAGACGGCCTGGGCGAGGTCGATGTCGAAGCCGGTGGGCTCGCCGTCGTCACCGATGTAGCCGTAGGGTGGGAACTCCTGGTCAAAGCCGAGGACGAAGGTGCCGTCGAAGGCTGCCGCGCTTGCGGAGCCCGCGTCGGCGGAGTCGCTGGAGCCGCCGCAGGCCGCGAGGCTTGCAAGGGCTGCTGAACCAAAGAGCATGCCCGCGCCGCTCAGGAACTGGCGGCGGTCGAGCTTGAGGTCACTGGGGTTCATGGGACGTTCTCCTTCCATCGTGCCGGCCAGGCGGCCAAGCGTCTCACGCAGGTCACTTTAGCATGATGGAGCGTCCTTCTCGCATATATAACCTAACGGTAATCAGGCGTGAAGAAGGTGGGGAGAAGGGCGGGTGCCCAGAAACGTGCGTGCGCGAGACCGTCTTGGACCGCCGTCCCGGCGTGGTCTCGTTTCTGCACGTTTTAGAGGGGCTTGGGCCCCAGAAACGTGCGTGCGCGAGACCGTCTTGGACCGCTGACCCCGCACACAACAAAAAGCAGGTCGGAGTTGCCTCCGACCTGCGTATTTACGGGTGGGCCGTCAGGGATTCGAACCCTGGACCTTGGGATTAAGAGTGTCCTTATCTGGCAAGACCGTACCAATCTATGCAAAATCAATGCGTCAAGATTTAAGCCTTGTACCACGTATTTTAAGTATCGTTGCTTGCCCTTGCGTACTCTTGCGTTAGTATCTCAGTAGCAAGATACATTGGATTGACGTTGGATAGCACATTGGATGAAGGGAATCCAAACCATGAAGAGCTACAGCGAAGGCACCATCAGACAGCGCAAGGTAAAGAGGGGCGGCAAGACGGCCTACATCTGGGAAGGTGTTCTCTCGTACAAGGACGAGGACGGCAAGTGGCATCAGAAGAGCAAGCAACTTGGCGTGAACGTCCCACCATCTGAGCGAGACGCCAAGTGGAATCAGAAGAGCAAGCAACCTGACGCGAACGTCCCATCATCTGAGCAAGACACGGAAAGCACGCGCGGGCGCAAGGGTGACTACAAGGGCAAGTCTGCCAGCAAGGCGCGCGCGGCCTTGAACGTGTGGCGTGACGAGCTTATCAAGGCCGACAAAGAAGCAGACGCACAGGCGGAGCAAGAGCGCCAAGAGCAAGAGCACGTTGCATCCGTGGGCGTTGACCCAAAGACCATTAGCGCATGCGACTACATCGAGCGGTACGTGAATCGCCAAGAGACTATGAACACAATCGAGCCATCAACGGCAAGGGGCTACCGTGGCTCTTTGAAGCTTATCCGTGGCAAGCTTGGCAAGGTCACACTAGCCGACCTCACGCCCGCAATGGTGGAGGATATGGAAGCGGAACTAACCGAGGACGGCTATAGCGCGTCTACGGTGGGCAAGTGCCATAGGCTCGTGCGCATGGTTATGAACGATGCCGTCAACAAGGACGTACTCACCAAGGACCCGACACGGGGAGTCAAGCCACCCAAGCGCGTTGCCAAGCGCCCGAACAGCCTTGACAGCACCACGGCCCCCATGCTCCTCGCAAAGCTCGATGCACTTGACAATGATTCGTTCGTCACAATCGCCGCCCGCATATCTATGTTCTGCGGCCTACGTCGTGGCGAGGTGTGCGGCCTTACTTGGGGCGAGGTCACAATCACCAAGGACAAGAGCGGGAACCCCACAGGCGGCACCATCACCGTTCGCCGCTCCATCGGCGAGGGTGACGGCGATAACATCACCTACGAGAAGAGCACCAAGACGGGGCGAGAGCGCACAATCCCGTTTGGGCCTTCCCTTGCAAGGTCGCTCGATGACTGGCACGGCAAGCAGAAGCAGGAAGCCCGCGAGGTTGGCGTGATTCTTGGCGCTGGCCACTACGTCATCGGTGACGTTGACGGCAACTATCGCAAGCCTTACTTGCTTACGAGGGGTTGGGCCACGCTTGCCGAAACGCTCAACATCAGGGGTACAGAGGGACGTATCCCGAATTTCCACGCCCTGCGCCACAGTTACGCCACCGTGCAGCTTGCCAGCGGCACCGACCTTAAGACGGTTGCGGCGAACATGGGTCATGCGTCAATTACCATGACCGCCGACACCTATGCAGCGCCCGACACAGAAGCGCAACTCAGGAGCGCGGCCACGATGGATGCAGCCTTGTCACAGGGTGTCGCAAACGTCGTTGAGCTTGGCCGCACAGGCACCGACAACGCCTAGCGATTTGGGTATCAGGCCCCGACACTCGATTTGGGTGCGCGTGTCGGGGCCACAGGACGGCCCAGAGGGGCCACGAGAGAAAGGGTAGCACGATGAACGACACGAACGGATTTGGCCCGACCCACGATTTGAGCGACCTTGCAGAGGTCTTCTTCTCGATGGGTGCCACCGACCTTGTGAGACTGTGCCATTTGCTCAACGTCTCGCCCGACACGCTTATCGACGCTTTCACGGCCATTCGTGAGGGTGAGTAGGGGGTGATTTGGTTGAAGGCAAGCGGCAAGCCACCTAGGCATTTGCCAGACCGAGACACGCTCAACCGCGCGACCGCCAAGTTTCTGCGCGCGGTACGCAAGTAAGACCAACGCCCACGGTCCGCTAGTTGCCGTGGGCGTTACCATGATTCTAAACCATCCGCAGACTTGACCATCTGCGGGCCGCTAGATGGGAGGTCGATTTATGGGACGTTATGACCTAACAGAACGTGAGAGAGAACTGCTTCATGCGGAGTACGTGACACGCCATGCGCTCGATTCACCGAACAAGGATAGCGAGCACCCTTTGGAGCGCGTCAGTTCGCTTGCGGGGTGCTACCAGAGTGGCGAGGATTACGACGAGATTCTGGGCAAGCACATTAACAGCCTTCGCAACGAGCGTGGCCTTACGATTCTTCAAGTCAGTGCAGCCTTGGGCAACAGCGGCAAGAGTGATTCGTGGTACCAGAACCACGTTGCACGGCACCCGTCAACTCTGAGCAGCAACGAGGTGCGGAAGCTCCTCACCGTCCTTGAGTGCAGCTACGAGCAACTAGTCGACCCTGCCGCATCGGGCAACGGCTCCGTATTTCTGGTTGAGGAGCTTGCAGCCAAGTACGACACACTGAGCCTTGCACATCGGCGCATTGTCTCGGGGATTGTCGCAGACCTTGAGCGGTTGGAAAACTCCGTCAGCAAATCGTTTCTCGTAGACCTCTATGACAATGACTGCCCAGAACTAATTTCGCGTCTCGCTATGTGGTCGCGAATGGCGAAACTCGACCGCGCAGACCACGACACAAACTCTGCATAAGCCTTTTCTAGCCAAAGTTTGGGCCTGAGAAGGCACAAACGCCAAGAGGTGAAGCCCATTTCGAGCGTGGAATGGGCTTCATGCTTTTCGGGGCCGTTTTGATCAAAAAATCGCGTGGTAACGTCCTCGGTGTGCGCTGGCATCGACTGCAATGCACTGGCAAGCACCTTGATAACCGCATAGGGACGTGACGAATGGAACACAGGCGAGAGGGGGTGAAACCGTGTCCGAGAAGATGACAGCCAAGGAGCTTAGGAGCCTTGGCGTTACCGTGGGCTGCTCAGAGGTTGCCCGCATGCTTGGTTGGGACGTGCAGGCCGTGCAGCGCGCAATGCGCAAAGGCACCATCCCCGCCAAGAAGGTGGGCAGCAAGCGTTGGGTAATGTCCACCAAGGCCGCATGTGAGATGTGCGGTATCGAGTGGCCTATCGAGTAGTGAGGAGCTCAATTTTGAAGCGCACAACAAAGCCCATTGCATCGGGTTACTTGGCGGTAGACGATGCAACGGGCGAAAGCGATACCCAGAAGGGCATCAAGACCAATTCTAGCAACGTCACGAAGGACAAGGCAACGCGCGACTACGAAACCGCGCTTAGGCTCTACGAGGAAAACGCGCATGTGTTCGTGGAAGCCGTGGAACACCTGCGCGGCCTTGCGTCAGATGGTAAGCACGTTGGTAGCGCCGAACTTGCGGCCTACCTTCGCGGCCACGACTTCACCAACAGCGAGGGCGGCGAGTTCAAGACGAACAACAGCTACATCGCGGCATGGATTCGTTTCCTTGCGGATGACTATCCCGACCTTGCGCCACACATCGAGTTGCGCGGTTCGCGGTTCGACCGCTTCTTTGAGAAAGAGGGTGAGTAGCCGTGGTCTGGTCGAACCACCCAGAAGGCTGGCCAGGTGTGAGGGACGAGGGCATCTTGTACGTGCCGTACATCGAGGGCGAGGGGAACCATTGGAGCGCGCTAGACCTCAAGAAGGGCGTGCCGTGGATGCTCTGCGCGTTGGATTGGATAGACGAGAGCATCCCAGACAGGCGCACGGCCCTGATGTGCGCCCAGACGCTACCTCTTGTCTGGTGTTGCCGTGAGACGGACGAGAGCATCGACGGTCGCATGTTCGCGCCACTCTCGCAGAACATGCTCGTCCGCATGGGCATCTGCAAGAGCGCGAACACGGCCAAGAAGGTACTGAGAATCCTCACCCGTGAGGGTGGGCCGCTCTACGTGGCGGCAAAGCCCAAGAAGGGTCAGCGTTTCCCGACCTGCTACGGCTTCTCTTGGGGTGTTGGCGAGCCGTATGAGTCAGACGAGGAGTAGACGAGTCAGGCAAGGAGTAGCGACAGCACACGTCCCAACTTCGGCATCGGGGTCACTCTGGAAGGGGTGACCCCTTTTCCTTGCCGTCCTCGGGTACTCGGCGGGCGAGAGGTCCAGACGCTCCTCCTCCAGACGCTCTTCCTCCAGATTGATTCTTCCTGCCGTGAATGGATGCCTTCCCCTCGGCTACGCGAGGTCTGCCAACACCACGAAAAATCGTGAGGGTGTCGCTAACACACATGACAGATACAGAAGTTTCTTAGAGGGATGCTTAGAGAAGTACAGAAGATATTAGAGTACGCATTGTTGAAAACCTGCCTTGGGCAACGTCCTTGCAGCTACAACCCCTCAAAATGGCAAAAATCATACCTCGATGCCTTGAGGGTCTTAGATTGAGTTCTTGAGGGTGTCCCCCGAATTCTTGAGGGTGCTACCCCGACTTCTTGGGGGTGCCGTGGCGAGTTCTTGAGGGTGGGCGGTACGGTCTGCAAACTCGATGTGCCAGATATGCCAGATGGGCGTCAGGTGCGAGTGGTGGAGCTGGCAACAAATGTATATTCAATGCCTTAGTTGGCGATAAATTCGCAACTAATCGTTCTTTCAATCCTGAAAATTGCATTTTCAAATCGAATCATGCGCAAATTTCACAGTAGCCCCCACCGTTCCTTGGGAGTACCCGCCCACCCTGACCTAGGGGGTAGTCTCTACCTATACGAGAACAGCCATTCTCGCCCGCGCTCTTGCCCACGATGCCCACGACGGCAACGGCAACGCCAAGGGTAGCCACGTGCAGACGTGACGCAAGCTCAGGCGCGCGGCCCCAACCCCCACCCCACACGGTGAAGAGCAAGAGCAACGCGCAAGCGTGGTCAGATGCTAGCCGTGGCACCCCCGCCCCTACGTGCTCCGTGTACAGACGCGCTCCTCGTCAGCAGAAGCCCAGACGCTCCTCGTCCAGACGTGCTCCTCGTCCAGACGTGCTCCTCGTCCAGACGTGCTCCTCGTCCAGACGTGCTCCTCGTCCAGACG
>Ga0065709_1006554_pt1 | contig 10598 bp, 9 predicted proteins | sample Hoacrofraction14_2_FD_59096 | JGI IMG/M metagenome (GOLD analysis project Ga0065709, IMG submission 59096) | Hoatzin crop microbial communities from Cojedes, Venezuela, sample from fiber fraction 14 v1 | ecosystem: Host-associated > Birds > Digestive system > Esophagus > Crop | place: Venezuela... | reverse complement strand
AACCGCCTCAAGGCGTCGTTTATAGAAGAGATGAGCCATGAGATCCGCACGCCTATGAACTCGATGAACGGTTATGCACAGTTGTTACAGAGCGTGGACCTTTCCGATGAGGAGCGTCAGGTGTGTATCGACAGCATTATCGACAACACGGCGAAGTTGTCAGACAAGTTCAAGAGCCTCTTGAGCATTGTGGAAACGGAGACGGGCAACAGCAGTGTGCATCGCCTGCCATTGGATGTGAATGTGCTGGTGAGCAACCTCGCATCGCAGGCAGAGGGTCGTAACAAGAACCCGCAGGTGGAGGTGAAGAGCTATGCCGCCGACAGCCAGTGTGTGATTGTGTCGGATATCAATATGATTACCACGATAATGAATAACTACACCAACAATGCCTTGAAATTCACTCATAAGGGTCAGGTGGTGATTGGTTATGACAGTCCCCGCAACCACAAGATCCGTTTGTGGGTGAAAGACACTGGCATCGGTATGGACCGTGAGCAACAGCGGCGCGCCTTCGATATGTTTGTGAAATTCGATAATTTCACCGAGGGTGTGGGCTTGGGTCTCTCCGTGTGCAAAAACCTCGCCACCAATCTTGGCGGACAAGTGGGAGTGGAGTCTGTGCAAGGTCATGGCTCAACATTTTTTGTCGAGCTCCCTACCGAGTAATATATATAAATAAGGTGTAAGGAATTTTTGGGGGTTAGGTAATAATTGTCAATTATCAATTGTCAATTGTCAATTGATTATTGGCGGCACGCCAATAATCTAATGTCGCCAATAATCCAAGTATTTTTGTGCCACTTGCAGATAATCGTGGTGTTTTCTGATATATTCAATACTGTCTTTTTTCATTTGCGGCACTCTCTCGGGATGCAGCACGAGTTGTTCGAGCTGCTCAAAAACACTTTGTTCTGTTGGCAGCACATTCACTATCGGCCGTAGAGCTGTTTCACCGAGGATGTCGTAGTTTTCCGGTTCACCGCCTCCAGCGACGATGATGCCTTTCGACATGGCGAGCAGTGCGTTCATCGCCGGGGTATAGCTGTATAGTTGGTCGAGGATGATATCGCTCCCTTCCATCAATGTTTTGTATTCCTCGAACGGCACTCCCTCCGCTATTCTCAGCTGTGTCTTGTCGGGATACTTCTGATTCAGTCTTTGTGCCGCCTTGAGCATTATGTCGGTGCCTTTGTATTCACTCCGTCCTTTGCTTATGCCGATGAAAATTTTCAGGATGCCGTCGTATTTATCGGTTTCGCTGTCGGCCCCGACGTTCTCGGCATCCCCTTTATCAGCAGCCACAGCATTGCCTGTCTTTTCTATTTCTATCGGTGCCGGTATGAATGTCGTTTTGTCGGGAAAGAGGGGGTGGTAGCAGGCATAATATTCATATAGCATGGTTATTATGCCGTCGCAGTCATTGGCGATATATTTATTCAACTTTTCCTTGTCGGTGTTTATCCAGTCAGCCCTTTCCTTTAGTGCGTCGGGGTTGGTGCGCAGTGTTTTTCCTATGTTGAAGTCGCTGTATCGCAGTGGCATTGTCGTGGAGTTCACGCTCACCCAGTAGTAGTCCATTCCAGCCCCGAGCAGAAACATCTTTTTGTTTTGTTTTCTCAGTTGTTTGTAAATGGGCAGTATTCTTTTTGCTTTGAGCTCGACAAACATCGGGTTTATGAGTTGCACTATGTCGTAGTCTTTGAGTTTTGGCAGTAGGGAGTAGATTTTCATTATCAGTTTTGCCCCTCCGCTTTTTCCCGGTGCGCGTTGCAGGTCGATGTCCCGGGGATAGTTTTTCCAGAAGTCACCGTTGCTTGCCACCACGACCTCCTGCCCCAGGGCTTTCAGCCCTTTGGCGAGTGTGGCATGCAGGTTGCTGTATTCCCCGAGCAGTAATATTTTCATCTTTATTTTTTGAAGTGTTAAACCTCCTGTTTTTATTTCTTCCCTTTCAGCAGTGTTAAACCTTCTGTTTTTACTTTTCTTTTTTCATCCATGGGACGGTGAAGAGCAGAATAATCCTGCCGAGCTTATTGTTGATTAGTTTGCTGAAAACTTTATATTTCTTTGTGTATGAGTTGTTGTTAAGCGGAAACAGCTCATTGTCTTTTAGTCTTGCTATTCGTTTGTCGAGCTCGTTCTTGCTTTTAGTGAGCGTGATGATGTTATACAGGTAGTCCATGCTCAACTGATCCACCCTTCTTTGCAGTGCGTTGCGATCCATGAGCGGCAATGAGGGGAGCATCCTGTTAAGACTGATTATCACTTGTTCCGTGTCATCGAGTCTTTTTATTACATTCTTCTTCGTTTTGCTGTTTGTTATCGACCCCTGTCTCTCGCGGTAGAAATACGCGTCGGTTTTGGTGTCGAAGATTCTTTCGCACCTGAGGATCAGCAGTGGCGTGAACTCCTCGTCCTCATGCACTATTCCCGGTGTGAATCTTAAGTTTACGAGAATTTGTTTTTTGAAAATATATCCGCACACGCTTGCTTTGAGGTTGTTGTGCCGCATATAAATGGCCCCGTCTTTAGGTTGCGGCACCTCAAAGTCAGTTTGGTTTACCGTCGTCTCTTTGTTTGATGTGAGATTAAACATCACCATGTCGGGGTCGTTGTATCTCACGATGTCCAAGCAGTGGTTGTATGGTGTTGTTATCAGGCAGTCGTCGGCATCGATAAACTGAATGTATTGTCCTTTGCAGATGTCGAGGGCTGTGTTGCGTGCCGCCCCTAAACCTCTGTTTTCCGTCCGGATATAAATGATACGGTCTCTGAACTCCTTTATCTGTTCTAAAGGCGATGTGTCGGAGCCGTCGTCGATGAGTATCACCTCCCTTTCCTCATCGCTCAGTGTGAGGTTGAAGATGGATGCGAGACACTCTGTGAGCATCTCTGTTGGCACGTTATAATAAGGTATTATAAAACTTACCAGGGGTGTCTTATCATTTTGTGTATTTTGCATAATGTCTTAAGTCCTGTTTTTTCTTTGATGTTCAGTTTAAATTTCGTAAATTTCGGCAGGTCTAGTTTTTTTGTCTCCACCTTTATCGGCAAGTCGGGTATGATGATGTTTTTTGTCTTGTCATACACGTCGAGCTGTATGTTCATCACATGAGCGTAGTATTCATAAAACCTATTTAAGAGGTTGTCGTCGTTTGTTATTTCCTCAATTATCTTATTGTCGTCGCCAATCATTCTTTTCAACAGAATCATGTTGCTTTCAAGCAGCCAGGTGAGTTCTTTGCTCCCTGCGTTGCGCGTGATGCCTTTGGGGTTGCTGTGGTATTTGTAAAGTCCTTCTTTTGTTGTCATCACCACTGGGTCTTTGTCGAGTATTCTCGGCAGTGTGTGCACATCCTCGAATACCCTCCCTTCGGGGTATCTGATGTCGTTGAAGAATTTACGCCTGTAGATCTTGTTCCACGCGTAGGAGTGGTTGTATGCCTTGCATTCGAGGAAATAGAAGAGCATGTCTTTGTATTTCTTGTTGTCGAAGGGCATCGTGCTTATCGTGCCGTTGGGGAGATGTCTTAGGAACGGGTATTCGAGGAGGTCGATGTCGGGATTTTTTGCTATTATGCCCATAAGTTTTCCGTATGTCCCCGTCTCCACCTCGTCGTCGCTGTCGGCGAACGTAACATATTCGCCTGCGGCTATATCGAGGGCCGCGTTGCGCGCGCTGCTTAGTCCTCCGTTTTCCTTGTCTATGATTTTTATGCGCTTGTCTTTGTCTGCGAACTGCTGGCAGATGTCTCTGCTCTTGTCAGTGCTGCCGTCATTTACGGCGATAATCTCCATATCGTCGTATTCTTGTGCGAGGATGCTCTCCAAGCACCGCCCCACAGTGTCTTCCACCTGATAAACAGGAATTATTACTGTCAGAGTCATAGGCAATTAATAATTAATAATGAATAATGAATAATGAAAAATTAATACCTTGCAAATGAGAGCGGAAGCGGAGACCTTACCTTTCTTCTTAGAGGTCGGCGTGCGGCAGGAGCATAATTCTCAATTTACGGTTTGCAGCTGCTGCTGAACGAGATTTGTTAGTTCCTCAAACTCCTCTATGGTGAGTTGTTCGGGTCTTTGTGTCATTATCGGCAGCGCATAGAAGTCGGGGTTTGTCGTGGGCGGCATGATCTGTTTCAGACTTCCCCTAAGCATTTTTCTTCTTTGGTTGAACACCGCCTTCACCACTCTTTTAAACAGAGCCTCATCGCAGTTAAGCCTCTCCCTGCTGTTGCGTGTCATTCTTATCACCGCGCTTTTCACCTTTGGTGGCGGGTCGAAGACGTTTTCATCTACGGTGAAGAGGTATTCGGTGTCGTAGTATGCTTGTATCATCACGCTGAGTATGCCGTAGGCCTTGCATCCCGGGGGTGAAGCAATCCTTTGGGCTACCTCCCTTTGTATCATTCCCGTGCAACAGGGTATGAGTTGTCGATTGTCAATCATCTTAAAGAAGATCTGCGATGAGATGTCGTAGGGGTAGTTGCCAGTGAGCACGAACGGCTGTCCGTCGAAGACTTTGTTGAGGTCCATCTTCAGGAAGTCCTCTCCGAGGATGTTGCCGTGTAGGTTGGGGTAGTGCTCATTCAGATAATCCACCGACTCCCGGTCGATTTCCACCACCTTGAAGGGTCTTTGTTTCGGATATAGGAATTGCGTGAGCATCCCCATTCCCGGTCCCACCTCGAGCACGGGTATGTCGGGGCAGGCGTCGATGGTGTCGGCGATACGTTTGGCTATCCCCTTGTCGGTGAGGAAATGCTGTCCTAATTGTTTTTTCGCTTTAACTCTCATTCGTTCTCCCATGAGTGATAGCTCCACTGCACCACTTTAGTCTCTATCATACCCCTTTCTTCTTTGGGTCTTTCGATTCTTTGCTCTTGCATGGTGTTGGGCCATCCGTTGTCAAAATAATTGTAGTTCAGTATGTCGTGTGTTATACTGCCGTCGTCTTCCTCCGCCTTTGTCTCGCAGTAGATGTTGAAGTCGTCGCGGTATCCCCACATTCCCACTTCGCCGGTGGTTACGTCGCATTGCGCGGTATATCCGTCTCCGTTGTTCACGGTTTTTCCGTAGTCATATTTATCTCCGTGTATGGAGAAGAGCAGTTTCAGTCCCGGGAAGAGTGCTTCCACTCCCTCTTGGGTGTATATCGAGAGGTTGAACATCCCTTTGAGGCTGTCTTTGTTTTCTCCCTCCACGAGGTCGGGGCGCAGTTGGGAGAGTTTGTTTATAATGTTACTGCTGTTTTTCATCAGTCTCTCTTTCACCTGTTGCCAGTTGCTTATCGAGGGCCGTCCTCCATAGTTGTCGAGGGTAACTTCTATGTGCATGCCGTACAGATATTGGAACGCAATCATCCTCGTCTCGGGTCCTTGTTTGTTTTTCACCTTGCCGTCTCTCTGCGAGCCCATGGGTATGAGGTGCAGGCGATAGCCTCTGTCAGACTTCTCTTTCACGGTGATGAGAAACTCATAGTGTTCGAAGAGGTCGCACACCGTGTCTGCCGGGGCGGTGGAGAACCTTGCCCGGTCGTAGGTATAGATCATCGTGTCGCGCACGTTGAAAAATCCTTTCACCGTGAGCGACTTCTGTCTTTGCGGTTGTGCCACCGCCTGTTCTCCGGATATGAGGATGAGGGCAGTTAAGGCACAAAAAAATGCCAAAAAACGTCTTAAATGTGTCATATTCGCTGCAAATTTACATAAAAATCTGAAAAAAACGGCAGAAAAGTTGCGTAAATGGAATATATTTTTTATTTTTGCAGAAAATTTAACTTTTAAAGCTATGATTGACGTTAAAGAACTATTGAAAAAGAGCGAGGAGAGGATGCAGAAGGCAGCCTCTTTCTTAGAGACAGAATTGTCGCGTATCCGTGCCGGCAGGGCAAATGTTGCGATACTCGACGGAGTGAAGGTGGAGTCATACGGACAGATGATGCCGTTGAACCAGGTGGCCAACGTGAGTGTGCCCGATGCGCGCACGATAGCCATCAAACCTTGGGACAAGAAGCAGATACGTGCCATCGAGAAGGCTATTATGGACTCTGGCGTGGGCATCACCCCGGAGAACAATGGTGAGACGATACGTCTGGCCATCCCGCAGCCCACAGAGGAGAGGCGTAAGGAACTTGCAAAACAGTGCAGCAAGATTGCCGAGAAAGCCAAGGTGGAGGTGCGCAACATCCGCGCCGAGGTGAAAGACAAACTGAAGAAAGCCATCAAAGACGGTCTGTCGGAGGATAATGAGAAAGACGCCGAGGCTGACCTGCAGAAGATGCACGATAAGTTTATCAAGAAACTCGACGACGTGCTTGCCGAGAAGAACAAAGAGATAATGACCGTTTAAGGCTGTGGCAACCCCTTAAAATGGGGGTTGCCGCCGCTGACGGCACTATGTTATGAAAGGATTAGTTATAAAAAATACCGGCAGTTGGTATTCTGTGCTTACCGACGGCGGGGAGATGGTGGAATGCAAAGTGAAAGGCAATTTCCGGCTTAAAGGCATCAAGAGCACCAACCCTGTTGCCGTGGGTGACCATGTGGAGATTGTGCCGACGGGAGAGGGCACGGCATTCATCAGTGCCATCGACGACCGTAAGAATTATATTATAAGGAAGTCGCAGAACCTCTCCAAACAGAGCCATATCCTCGCGGCGAATGTTGACCGCGCCATGCTCGTCGTAACGTTAAGTCATCCTCAGACCAGCACCACGTTTATCGACCGTTTCCTCGCCTCCGCCGAGGCATACAGCGTGGAGGTGGTGTTGCTGTTTAATAAAATCGACCTTTACGATGAAGACGAGCAGAGCCTTTTGGAGGGTATGATAAACCTTTACGATACCGTGGGATACCGATGCATGAAAATCAGCGCGGCAACAGGGGAGGGCGTGGAAGAGCTCTGGCCACTGCTGAAAGACAAAATAACCTTATTGAGCGGACACAGCGGCACGGGCAAGAGCACACTCATCAACCGTCTGCTGCCGGGAGCGGGACTGCGCACGGCGGAAATCAGCGACGCCCACGATACCGGAATGCACACCACCACTTTCTCGGAAATGTTGCCTCTGCCTTGCGGCGGATATATCATCGACACTCCGGGAGTGAAAGGCTTCGGCTCCTTCGATATGGACCCGTCGGAGATAACAAGCTATTTCCCCGAGATTTTCGAATTCTCAAAACAATGCCGCTTCTCTGACTGCACACACACCCACGAGCCGGGATGCGCGGTGCTCGAAGCCCTCGAAAACCACTATATCGCACTTAGCAGATACCAAAGCTACCTCGGAATGAGAGAGGATAAAGACGAGGGGAAGTATAGAAGTTGAGAGGTGGTATCGCCTGGCGGTGATGGCTGTTAGTTTAAAAAAATATGGAGTTTACTGAATAAATTTTAAAGGACGAAATAAATGGGCTACTTTTGTGTTCAAATTAGTATAGAAGAAATAAAATTAGACAATTTAAACACAACTTTAGACGAGAAGCCTATGAGGAAAAATTCTACATTCTATTATATATAATGTAAGAATTAAACTTTAAGATTATGAAGAAACTATTTTTAGCCAGTTTGGCACTGACAGCATTGCTGGCATCGTGTAACTCAACAGACGATGACTACAGCGGCTACACCAATTCCACTAATGAGAGCAGTGAGACAAGCACTGTGGAAACCAACACCACCAGCAGCACCAGCGGTTCCACGAATGTGGACACCAGCGGCTCGCTGACCAACCTCCTTAATATGAGCATCGCCCTCGACAAGAGCTTCCTTGCCGAGACCGAGGACATACCTACAAGCGAGGACGCTGACTTCTACAACGACTATGTGGAACATACCACATTCGCCGATACCGTGTATGTGAGTTTCGACGACTCCAAAGGCGCGACCGTTACCCCAAGCGATATCGCAACGGTTAGCGGCAACGATGTGGTAATCAATTCCACAACAAGCGATTTCCTCGTTTATCACGTAAGCGGTTCCACGTCCGACGGTTTCCTGAAAATCTACAGCGACAAGAAGTATGAGTTGTTGTTCGACAATGTGGACATCACCAACCCCAACGGCGCAGCCATCAACATCCAGAGCAAAAAACGCTGTTTCGTGGTGCTCAAAGGCGAGTCAACACTCACCGACGGCACATCCTATAGCGACGCTACAGATGATGAGGATATGAAAGGCACATTCTTCAGCGAGGGACAGCTCTGTTTCAGCGATTACGGCGACAATGACGGCGTGCTGAATATTTCGTCGAATTGCAAGAACGGACTCGTGAGCGACGACTACCTCTTCTTCCGCAAAGGCATTATCGTGAATGTGGAAAGCTCCACCAACCACTCCCTGAAATCCAACGACGGCATCTATATCATGGGCGGCGTCATCAATGCCAGCACCTCAGCCACCGCAGGCAAAGCCCTGAAGACCGACGGACATATCATCATCAACGGTGGTAGAACGACGGCAATCACCACCGGCGCCTCGGAGTATGACTCGGATGACCAGGATATGACATCCGCAGCGGCAGTGAAATGCGACAGCACCTTCACGATGAACGACGGTGAGCTCTATCTCAAGAGCACTGGGGCAGGAGGCAAGGGTCTGAACAGCGACATGACCATTACCATCAACGGCGGTACCATCGGCGTAATCACTACCGGCGCGAGGGCATACTACAACTCCAACCAGAATGTGCATACCAGTCCTAAGGGTATCAAGAGCGACGTCGATATCGTTATCAACGGCGGCGAGGTGATGGTGCGCACCGACGGCAGCGGCGACGGTCCCGAGTGTATTGAGAGCGGCACAGACTTCACCGTGAATGGCGGAACAGTGGCCTGCTACAGCAAGAGCGAGGATGCCATCAACGCCTCAACGAGCAAGACAAGTAAGATAAGCATCAACGGAGGATATGTGTTTGCCATGAGCTCCGGCAACGACGGCATCGACTCCAACGGAACATTGAGCATCACCGGCGGTGTGGTTATCGGAATAGGCACCACGACTCCCGAGGAGGGTTTCGACTGCGACGACAACTCCTTCGTAATCTCCGGCGGAACACTCATCGGCATCGGCGGTACTACATCTACTCCCACATCAGTGGCACAGCCCACGGCAATACTCGGCATGAGTTGGACTAAAGGCTCGTATATCACAGTTAACAACTCAAGCGGTCAGAACATCCTCGCCTTCCAGGTGCCAAGCATTATCGGTTTCAATAACGGCACCGTGCTGATCTCATCAGCTAATATGTCTGCAGGCACCTATACAGTGAACTACGGCGCGTCGGTGAGCAGTACCACGAATGAGTTCTACGGACTCCAGACCGGCGCCACGGTGAGCAGCTCCGGCACACAGGCAGCATCGCTGACCTTCAACTCCGCGGCAAGCATCGTAACTTCCGGCGTGACTGCCACAGGCAATAACGGCGGCGGCATGCCCGGAGGCGGACAGGGCGGCAACATGGGTCCCGGCGGACAAGGCGGTGGCCCTGGCGGAAGATAACAACCACTATAAAGGTGTGCCCCGGAAGGGGCCACCTTTATATAAATCTTAAACTTTAATTTTTCACATTATTAATCACTTAAATTAACTCATTATGAAAAAAACACTACTTATCTCATTGTCAGCGGTTTTCGCACTGACGGCAACAGCACAACCTGGTGGCAGCTCTGGTGGCGGCACGCCCGGCGGCTCTTCGTCAGGCGGCAGCAGCAGCTACACCTTCACCGCCAGCAGCACCGGCTATTACCAGTCATCGGGCAACAACACCGTGAGCGGTCAGACATACAGCAGCACCGGCTCAGATGAGAACGCCGTGCTTATCGAGGGAGGAACATTCACCGGCTCTGACCTCACGATAACAAAAACCGGAGACACCAGCCAGAGCGACATGGACGTTACCAGCTTCTATGGCATCAACAGTGCCGTATTAGTGAAAAAGACCGGCACCACGGCCACCATCAGCGGCGGAACGATAACCACCAACGCCAAAGGCGCCAACGCCGTGATATGCACCGACACCGCGACACTGTATATCAGCGACGTGGTAATCAATTGCTCCACGGCAGTGTCACGCGGTATCCATTGCACATACCAAGGCACCATCTATGCCACTAACTGCACCGTTACCACGCAGAGCGAGACCAGCTCGGCAATAGCCACCGACAGAGGAGGAGGCACAGTGGTTGTGGATGGAGGCACATATACCGCCAACGGACGCAAGTGCGCCATCATCTACTGCACCGGCGACATGACAGTGAAAAACGCCACCGGATACAGCAACAACACCGACGAGGGCGAGATTTGCGACATCGAGGGCGACAACACTGTTACTATCGACAACTGCAACCTGCAGTGCTCGGGCAACAACCGTGGCGTGATGCTCTATCAGAGCGGCAGCGGCGATGCCACAGGATACAACCCCACACTGAATATCAGCAACTCAACACTCACGCTGACAAGCTCCTCAGCACCTTTCTGCGAGGTCAGCACAGCCGTCAACGCATACCTGAACCTCGACAACTGCACACTCACAGTGCCCAGCGGACAGTTGGCATACATCAACACCAACACCTCCTGGAACAACAGCA
>Ga0065709_1029961_pt1 | contig 10599 bp, 16 predicted proteins | sample Hoacrofraction14_2_FD_59096 | JGI IMG/M metagenome (GOLD analysis project Ga0065709, IMG submission 59096) | Hoatzin crop microbial communities from Cojedes, Venezuela, sample from fiber fraction 14 v1 | ecosystem: Host-associated > Birds > Digestive system > Esophagus > Crop | place: Venezuela... | reverse complement strand
GCGTTGTTCGCTGTATGGAACTTTATAAAAGATTCGGCATAAAATCAGTTGCAATAATAGATAGAGATAAAATTAGCACATATGATGGTGTTGAAAATGTGTATTTTACGGAGGAAATCGATTTTGAAGCCGATGTTTATGCTAACTTTAATTTGATGGATTATCTGTGTTGCTGTAAAGAACTGAAAATGATGAATCCGTTTATAAGTATTCTTAAAAAGAAAGAAATTAATTTTAATGTACAAGATTTTCTTGCAGATCCCAAATCGGTGAACATTGCTACCGATATACAGCAAATAATAATGGATGAAAATAAAGATGAACAGCTGGAAAAATTGAGAGGTTCTAAAAATGCATTAAAAGGTGCAATACTTGCAGAGTATGTTACTTCAGTTCCTTCGACATTCAGTAAGGTTATTGATTTCCTGAATACGGAGGGGAACATATGAATGAAGAAAAAATTCGGGAGTTACATTCCAAAGATACAGATCAGTTAAACTTTATTTTTTCAAATGATTCAAGAATCGTTGTGACAGCGCCTGCTGGATGTGGCAAGACAACAGCAATGGTAAGTAAAATAGCAATAGAATTAGGCACTGGAAATATACAAAATAATAAAAAAGTTCTGGCAATGACTTTTAGTGTAAATGCAGCAATAAAGATAAAGGATTCATTAAAAACACTTTTGCCTAAGATTGTTGACAATACTGCGCAGTTAATTGAAAGAGTTGATGTATCAAATTATCATCATTTTGCTTTGCGGCTATTGTATAGGTATGGATATAGCTTGAGTTCAAGTTTATTGAACCTTTCAGAATTTAAAATTCAAAGCGATGATCAGGCTATGTCAACATTGATTGAAAGTGATGCACAGATTGTGAATGACTTTAATGATGCAATAACTTTGGCAGATAGAAATGCCGTTGATAAAACGATAAATGGATATTGGCAAGTCTTGAGCCAGAAGTTATTTGAGAGGAAGATTATTACGTATAATGGGATCCTTGTATCGGCAATAAAACTTCTTGAAAATGAGAACATCTCCAATTTTTATCAAAAATATTATCAAATGATTATTGTGGATGAGTTTCAAGATACAAACTTGCTGGGATTTATGCTTATTCAGCGTCTTATCAAGGATAATATGGTTATTTTCTTAGGGGATGATATTCAAAAAATATATGGTTTTATTGGAGCAGTTGATGGAGCAATGGGGATAGTGGCGAACCAGCCAGATGTAACGCAATATACTTTCAAAAACAATTATAGATTCAAGGATAATGAAAGAATGAAACAGTTAGATGCTTTCATTCGTGCGTATGCTAAAGAATATGGCAATATTGATGTGTCTGGAAGTGTTTTGGCGAAAAAATTACCAAATGCTATACAAGAAACAGCGTTTGTAGTAGATGGCATAAAATCTTTCTATTTAAACACAAATAGTAGTATTGCGGTTCTTGTGCGTGCCGGATGGCAAGGTCAGGTTATTGCAGATAAGCTTCAAGAGAATAACATTCCATTTTTTAATGCTTTATATGGTGAAACAGACAAAGAGTTTGGCCTATTCTATAAAATTGCAAAAGAAGAATTTCATAAAATTACGTCTGGGAAAGCCTTGCAGAAGGATTTAAATAACTGTTTGAAGTCAGTCCTTAAACGCGAAAATGAAGTATATGACAATCCATCAAGAAAATATATTTTTGATTCATTATATCATCTTCTAAAAAAATTATTTTTGGTTTCACATGACTGGGATGAAACAACGCGTGACAAATATATTGATATTGATTTTTATTTAGAAAACAATGGCCTTAAGCATATGATGGAGTATATTGATGAACGGGTTATTTTGACTACAATTCATTCCTCAAAAGGCCTTGAATGGGATTATGTTATCATTCCACAGATGATAGCAGGTATTTTTCCATCATATAGACATGTATGCAAAGCGTGCCAGGCGGTGAAAGGATGCAATCAAGGATATAATTATTGCGAAAGTCTTTTTGCTAAGGAAGTTGAAGTATATATAAAAGATGAACTTAATGCTTTCTATGTTGCACTGACAAGAGCGAAAAAAGAGGTTTTTCTGACCAGCTATGCTGGGGAAAATAAGTGGAATTTTCCTAATAGGACAAATTGCCTTATTAATCTAAGAGGATTAACAAGCATAGATTTTGAGTGGAATACGGTAATTGGAGATTGGTGATGAGGTATCCTGTAATTACATTATGTGGAAGTACGCGTTTTAAAGATTAGTTAATGGAAGTGCAGAAGAAACTTACGCTTGAAGGTAACATTGTAGTAAGTGTTGGTCTTTTTGGTCTTTCGGGAGACTCTGAAGTCTGGGAGAATATGGATGAAGGAACCCCCAAAAAAGACCAAAGAGATGTTGGATGATGTACATAAGCGCAAGATTGATATGGCATATGATATTTACTAGAGAAGGTGATTACGCTGTTTTTCAAAAGACAAAAGAAGACAACAAAAACTTCATATGATCCTTCAAGGCAGTTACCTGTCCTTCATTGCAGCATTTGTACCGGTGAGCAGGTGGCAGGATTCAAAGACATTGAAACAGGCAAGTTTGAGAATGTGATGCTTATTAGGAGTTATGCGGATCTGGATGCCTTCAAAGAGCAATATGGTATCGCAGGAGAAATTGCGAAAGAATATTAATAAAGATGTATAGGGGAAAGGTTATGAATGCAAAGCAAATAGCAAAGGAAATTTATGCAGAGTTGGCTCTTCTTGATAATGAGGCGGTAACATCAATAGCAAGACTTATTAGCGCGCATTATGGCGAAGAGTTCTGCGATAATCTTTCTCAAAGCACGTTATTTGATATAACGAATGCTTTTTATGAGATCGCAGATGCTGATAAGAACATCCTGATTGACAATTCTGAAAATGAAGGTAAGACGGTAGGACTGCCTTACAACGTTACATTTGTTGTAAGAAAGAACAAAGCAAATTGATAATTATTGTATTGGAATAAGGGGGATTACAATGTCGAAAGTTATTGATATGAGTTTTCGCGAAATGTACCATCAAGTCTGCTACATTTCTTTAGGTAATGATTTAATTGGAAGTATTGAAGGCTTCTCAAAAGGCGAAGATGCAGATGGTGCTATAGTATATGGCTATATTGACCATGAAGCCGGTTTTACATTTGAATTATTATCCTTGGCTCAATATGAGGGGGATAAAGGTATTCGATGCTTTGGTGGGAACAATGAACTTACTTTTAAACTTCGTCTGGGTGGCGTGGCTGAGAGTGAGATGGTTGTGCTTGATGCATCTGGAGCAGGTGAATACATAGAAAAAATCAAAATGATAAATGATGGCTATGAATGTAGCGAAGGTATAGCTATTACGCGAGATATTGAGCTAATTGATGAATCTAGAAGCCCTGAATATCCGGATGATGTGCTGGTATATCTTTTAAAAGAGAACTTGGAACCGGAGGGATGCTGGGTTAGATGTGAAGGCGTATCTGATAGTAGGATACAAGGTATTCTATTAAATGAGCCTGATCAGGATTTTGGCGTTCATGAAGGGGATATTATTTCATTTGGAATCATGAAACAGGACGATGAGAACATTTGCGTGGCAAGCTTATGAAAATATATAAGGTTATTCGAATTATAGAAGAAGACTTCGGCTGTGAAGGCAGGCCTGATGGCTACGAGCCTATGTGCACGGTGCAGCTGCAGGCGGCTGACGGAGAAGATTTTTTTCTAAAAGTAAAAGATAAAGAACTCTATGCTAAGGATATAGGTGAAGGCGATGAAGTTGCGGTAAATGAAGGCAAAGTTGATAAAATATTATAAGAATCGATGATGAAAATACAGGGGGCAACAATGGCAGATAGTAATCCGGCAGTAGATAACGCTGTTACCAAAATGAAAGAGAAGAATCGTCCGAATAATTATCTTTTTTACGGGGATGAGTGCAAGGATATCGAGTGTAAGTCGGTGGCGCAGTTCCCAGGGATAACGAATCTCGAGGAGTTATTCGCTGTGCTTGAACAGTGCTGGTCCAAGGAGACAACTTATCCATCATGCAAAACAGAGTGGGTTCCAAATGATCCGTCATATGGACAGTGTGCTATTACAGCAACGCTTGTTTACGATATGTTTGGCGGCTCGATTCATAAGATTAATGTATCTGGCGGCGGAACGCATTATTTTAATAAGCTGAATGGTAAATACGTTGATTTAACAAGAGAACAGTTTGATCTTTACGATATTCCTGTTTCGTATGAGCCGAATATGGAGGTTGCAAGAGAGTATTGTGGCAAGAATAAGAATACTCTTGAACGTTATCATCAGCTTCAGAGGAATATTATTAAGTATTTAAAGGGATAAAACTTGCAAAAATCAAGATTCTTTGATGGAGTATTGATATGGCTGTTAATGATGAATTAGAAAAAAGACTTAATATGCTTAAAGCTGCAGTAAATAATGCATTAGATAATTCTGATTTGGATGTTTATCATAAGGAATTTCTGGATAGATACAAAAAGCAAATAGCCTATATTGAAGGGAAACTTAATAATGGGCAACTTCAAAGCTCTGAGGGAAAAGCGACGTTAGGACTTGGAAGAGCTATTTCTGAAGACGATTTTCTTTCAAATATTGATGAGTTATATGATGCGGCTTATGCTGCTGATAAATTTTATAAAGAAAATTATATTTGATTCGGATGTAAGTAAAATCTTTGAAGGGGAGATGATATCATGACACACGAGGATTATGAAAGAGCAATTAATCACTGGAAAGTAAAAGACAAGGATAATAAAGCTGTGGGCAGAGATGCGCTGCTTGGAGCTATTGAGGACTATATTGGTGCAAATAATACCTGTACTCTTGCAACCGGAACAGGAGATTTCGTGCGCTGCACACCGATTGAGTACAGCTATCATGACGGCGCTTTTTGGATGTTCTCTGAAGGCGGCTTGAAGTTCATAGGTCTTGAGAAGAATAAGAACGTCTGCCTTGCAATCTATGACAAATACGATGGTTTTGGAAATCTGAAGGGCATGCAGGTTATGGGCGTAGCAGATGTCATTGAGCCGTTCTCAGATGAGTATATTGCAGCTGCAGAGTTTAAGAAGATACCAATTGATGCGCTTAAGAAGCTCCCGGAGTCGATGAACTTGATTAAGGTTACGCCTAAGGAGATTGATTTTTTGAATTCGGATTTTAAGAAGGATGGATATGCATCGAGACAGCATTATGAGTTTTGATTATCGATATGTGCTTTAATATATAACGTTACGAAAATTGTTTTTTTGAAAGGAGTTTTTATCATGGAAAGAGTATGTGAATTTTTGAAAAAAGCAGGAACTTATTACCTTGCAACAGTTGACGGAGATCAGCCGAGAGTTCGTCCTTTTGGAACAGCTCACATCTTTGATGGAAAGCTTTATATTCAGACCGGCAAGAAGAAAGATGTTGCAAAGCAGCTTGAAGCAAATCCAAAAGCTGAAATCTGCGCGATGCAGGGCGGCGAGTGGATTCGTATTGCCGGTAAGCTCATTGAGGATGACAGAAGAGATGCCAGAAAGTCCATGCTGGATGCTTATCCGGATCTTCGCAAGATGTACGATGAGGATGATGGAAATACAGCTGTTTATTATTTTGAAGATGCTACGGCTACGATTTATGCGTTCACACATGAGCCGGAAGTGATTAAGTTCTAAAGGAGCGTCTATGATTAAGATTTACGGTCTACATACCTGCCCGTACTGTGATTTTTTACAGCCACAGATTCAGGGCAAAGAAGATAAATATCAGTACATCGACATTGGATCTCATGTGAAGTATATGCATGAGTTTATGGATTTGCGTGATAATAATCCGGCATTTGATCATAGCAAGGAAATCGGCGATATTGGTATACCGTGCTTTGTATTTGAAGATGGTCATGTATCACTAGATCCTGCGGATGCAGACCTTGTTGAATATTCCGGAGCGGAGAGCTGCTCTATTGAGGATCATAAGAACGGTAAGCAGGGATGCTAAGCTTATATTTTTTCATACGTTAGACAATCAAAATCAAACTTGATTGTCTAATTTTTTTGTGTTTTTTTCGTGAATCCGACCACATGCAGTTGTGGAGTATCAGGAATTGATACGCCGCAGTTTTGAGTAACTTGTTTTGTAGGCTCTTTTTATTTTTTATTCTGACAAAACTCTTTTCCATTCCATCCGGATAACTCATGTGAGTAGACATCCGGAAAGTATGAAATGATGGAGAATCAGAAAAAGGAACTAACAGTAGGAGAGAGAATCAAGATGCTAAGGGAGATGCACGGCATGTCGCAAAATGATCTTGCCATGGAGCTTCACTTGGAGGGCAGATCTGCAGTCGGCCACATCGAGCACGACAGGAGGAAAATTGGCATGGATCTTGTAGTCAGGCTTTCGGAGATATTCGATGTATCTACGGATTTTATTCTCACCGGGAAGGATGGAAAAGTTGTCTTTGACATTGAGGATATGGAATTTATGTATGCAGCGCAGTATATCCTCAGAGAGATTCGCACGGATGCAGGCAAGAAGGCTGCACTGGCGCATTTGAGAGTGGTGAGGGATTTGGAGCAGTAAGCGGCTACTACTTGTAGCTTTGTCACGATTATTGTATAATAATCGTGACAAAAGGAGACTGTTCTATGAGAAATTCAATCTTTGCAGAGATTCAAAATAGAATAAATGATGCAGAACCGGGAACTGTATTTGTCACTACAGACTTTTCTGATTTATCATCAAAAACTACAATTAGGAAATGCCTAGGTAGACTTACAGAAGATGGCATGATTTGCAGAGTTATTGATGGTGTATACGAAAAGCCGGTATACAGTAAATTGTTGGATGAATATATACCTGCGAATCCTGATAAAGTGGCACATGCACTGGCCAGAGCTTTTCATTGGAACATAGCTCCGTGCGGTGATGTTGCGTTAAATCAGCTGGGACTTTCTACACAGGTGCCTGTTGTTTGGTCATATATTAGTGATGGCCCTTACAGAAATTTTAAGTGGGATAAAATTACGCTTTCATTTAAACATAGAGCGAATAGGCAGATATCATTTATGTCGGATAAGACACGCCTTGTTGTAGAAGCAATTAAGGCGTATGGCAAGGATAGCGTTGATGATTCTGTCATCAGCATATTGAAGAATAGATTTACTGAAGAAGAACGTGGTGAAATATTGAAGGAAGCTGTGGGTACCAGCGAGTGGATTTACAAGATTATTAAGAGGATGTGTGCATAAAATATGGAAAATGTTGCTAAGTTATCAAAAGAGGATAGATCACAATTATTTTTGACAACAGCTTTGCAGATGGGATTGCAGCCTACTGTTGTAGAAAAAGACTTTTGGGTGTGCTTTATGTTGGACCATCTTTTTCATAATTGTGAGTTTAAAAAGGCTTTTGTGTTCAAAGGTGGTACAAGTCTTTCCAAGTCGTATCATGTAATTGAGAGATTTTCAGAAGACATAGACTTGATTTTGGATTGGAGAGAGATACTTGATGAGGCTAATCCATGGGACGATAGGTCTAAGACAAAACAGGATCAGTTTAATAAGCAAACGAATGCAATGGCTGCCGTCGCATGAGACGACAATCACACCTTTTGCAGCTCAGTATTATCCTAAAGTGTTTACAAGATCTGAAACATCAATTCTAACTATAGATGTAGAGAGAACTTTTTGGGAAAAGATTACGATCCTTCATAAAATTGCAAATTTTCCGGAGGGAAAGGTGCTGCCTAATCGATATGCCCGACATTTGTACGATGTATATAAAATGGGTAATTCATGGGTGAAGGACAGTGCGTTCAAAAAGAAAGAACTTCTGGAAAAGGATATTGCCTTTAAACAAAAATTTTATTACTCCAAAGGAGCCCATTATGAGACAGCTACTATCAAGACGGTACGTCTCGTCCCTACTGATAGTGTTTGCAACGCGCTAAAAGACGATTATAAGGCTATGAGCAATATGATTTATGGAGAAAAACCTTCATATGATGAGTTGGTGTCTTATATTAGTGAACTTGAAAAAGAAATACATGAGTTGGCGTGAAAAATAAGTAATGTAAAGAAGTTTTTACATTGAGAACTTTGAATGGATATCGGCAAAAAACAAAAAATTGCCGATATGTATTCGTAATAGGACTGTATGTTTGAGTGATTTTTTTTCGAAGAGAAAATAGAACAAGAAGGTAAAGCAGCTTTAGGGTAATCCCTGGGGCTATTTTTATGTGCGAAAACAAAATTTCAATATTTTTCCGCATGTAGAATTAAGTGCGGAAGAAAATTAAAAAACTGCAAGAAAGATTATTGAGCAAAAAAAAGAAAACAGAATAAAAAGATAAATATTTGTACTTTTTGTAAAGGGAAGTTGACAAAATGAAAATGCAATTACACAAAATGTAGCAATTAAACTTGGATAATAAACTATATATGGCAAAAACTACTTGACGAAGTTGCAATTATAGATTATTCTTATTATGAAATCAGGGTTTGTGTGTAACAGGAGGATGGATGATGGCTATGACGAATCGTATTAAGGAGCTATTGGAAATGCAAGGAATATCGCAGAAAGCTTTATCGGACATGACCGGAATAACCGAATCTGCAATATCTCGTTATGTTAAAGGAGAGAGAGTTCCAAGAGGTGCTAATCTTATAAAGCTTGCAGATGCGCTTGGAACGACTGCAGATGATTTGCTTGATAGCGATAGGGGAGTAGATAAGGATAAGGACTTAAAATATGCCAAAACACTTATCGCAAGAAATGCTTCAAATATGACAAGGGGAGAAAAGATGGAATTCATTAATCTGCTTCTGGGAGGAGAAAATGATGAGACTGCAGGACGAAGCGTATGAGGAGATAAAAAGAACAGTTGCTGATATGTTTGTTGACTATGATATTAAATGCTTTCCGATAAGTGCGTTTGAAGTAGCGACAAAAATTGGACTTGAGATAGTTCCCTATTCTGCATTGTCACAAGAAAAAAGGAATGGAGCTTTAAAATTTAGCTTGGAAGGATTCTCTATTGAGCTTTTTAGCGGGCAATGGACCATCTTTTACAATGATTCTGTGAAAAGCTACGGAAGAATCAATCAGACAATCATGCATGAAGTTGGCCATTACATTCTTGGTCATACTGAGGAAAGTGAAGAAGCAGAGGCTGAGGCAAAGTTTTTTGCTAAGTATGCATTGGCGGCACCGCCAATCATAGAGAATCTGAAGGGCGTTAAAAATGCTCAAAATGTTTCTCGTAGCTGCGGAATTAGTATGGAGGCAGCACGTAATGCAGTTGGTTACTATGCAAAGTGGAGACATCATTTTGAAAAAAGAGGATACATGGATTATGAAATACGAATCCTTAATCAACTAGAGGTTAAATATTGTGAGGAGGTGGTTTACTTGAGTGTATTAAAAAATGAAAAAAACGCATAAGGTTGTTGGCGCAACCGTTATACGTTTTTTAAAGCGAGGATTGTGTTATACAACCCTTAATGTGTTTTGTTATTATAGCACAATCCTTTCGCTGAAACAAGGTTACTAAAAACTTATTTCAATGAAGGAAACCGACATGAAAAAAACCATATTAGATGACGGATCATATCCGTATTTGACTTACGGAGCAGATTTTGCCGGCTATTGGGGAATCCCTGTTTTGTGTGATTACAATAACACACAAGTTCCTAAGGGAATTATACCCTTTGAAAAGGCAAAAAATAAGAAGCAGAATAGAAGAAACTATGTGCATTTCTATATGCATGATAAGTATTTTTCGGATGTGCTTACTTCAACAACTAAATATTTGCCACTACTAAAGGAATATGATGGCGTTATTACGCCTGACTGTTCGTTGTTAAGAGGACAGGTTAATTGCGTTCAAGCTATAAATACGTATTTTAATAGGGCGGTAGGCGTATTTTTGCAACGACAGGGAATTCCAACTATACCCAACATACGATGGGGAGACGAAGATAGTTTTGATTATTGTTTTCTTGGAGTGCCAAAGCATACTATAGTTTCAATAAGTACTCATGGATGCATAAGGAGTAATGCAGAAAAAGAAATGTTTAGATGTGGCCTTGAAGAGATGATAAATGTTTTAGAACCATCTGATGTGTTGGTACACGGATATATGCCAGAAGCAGTATTTAACGGACTTGATTATTATACCGTTTTTCATAGGTATCCGAGTCTGTTTGAACAAACTCACAAGAAGGAGGTTGTGTCAAATGGGGACAGGATATAAAGGTGGTGCAAATCACTTTCGTTCTATTAAAGAGAATATTCCAACACTTTCGGACAAGTATAAATTTAGCAATGGATTGTTTGGCGAAAGAGGACAGGGAAGATTTCATGTTAGGAACATAGAATCCAACAATCCTAAAAGTGAGGCCAAGACATTTTATGGGCTTGCAGCATATGGTGGAAAAGAGTTTTCTATGGATAATGGCAAAGGGCGCTATACTAAATTATCAGATGGGACAATAATCTCTTATCGTGAAAAATCTAGTTCAGATGGTACATCAGTTGTCGAAATAAATATTTCGAACAGTACCGATAA
>Ga0065709_1000633_pt1 | contig 10599 bp, 9 predicted proteins | sample Hoacrofraction14_2_FD_59096 | JGI IMG/M metagenome (GOLD analysis project Ga0065709, IMG submission 59096) | Hoatzin crop microbial communities from Cojedes, Venezuela, sample from fiber fraction 14 v1 | ecosystem: Host-associated > Birds > Digestive system > Esophagus > Crop | place: Venezuela... | reverse complement strand
TCCAACCTTGAGAATATCCTCGCGGACTTTGCCATCAATCTCGAAACTCTCCATCGGGAGGTCAAATTTCTTCTTGGCATCATACTCGCCATAGGCATCTTCCGGAGCAACGACAACCTCGAAGTCATCACCCTCCTGCTTGCCTTCAACCGCCTCCTCAATCTTGGGAATAAGCATCTTCATGCCATGAATATACTCCAAAGGCTCTTTCTCGGTAGCGGTATCCACCACCTTGCCTTCAACCGTTAGGTCATAGCTAATAGCTACTACTTTATTCTTCTCAATTATCATAACAAAAAAATTAGTCAGATTATGTCGACAAAGATAGCAAATAGATTCAAAAAAGCCCCAGATTAGGGCATAAAAAAACGGGACAACCGCATCACTGCGACTGCCCCGCCACTTAACCTAAACTTAAACTATGAAAAACTTCGTTGCGAATATAACGAAATTTTATATCAAAATCTATAAAATCTTCCAATTTTTATCAAAATCGTCCAAAACGGTGAATCTTTTTACGATTTTACGTTTTTACGAGACGATTTTCTTGTTTTCCGGTCATTTCTGCGGATAACGAATCTTGGCGTATTTCAGCAAAAGTACCTTCTCTCCATAGTTGTCAAAACGTATTTTCGCCTTCAAATCTGCAGGAGATCCGCTTATCTCCACTATATTTCCAAGTCCGAATCTATTATGCTCGATTCTATCGCCAGCCTTTAAAGAGAGGGGCGAAACGGGGATGAAGTCCGCATCCGAGGAACTAGGCTTAGCGGGAGCGGAAGGACGAGACGGAGTGGAACTTCCGATAGACCTCGCTGGACTCGACGAACCATAAGAATAGCCAGACCGACTTGAACCCGAATAACCAGATGACCTTCCAGATCCATAACCTCCAGCAGAGCCACCAGAACGACCAGCACCACTACCATACGAACTACCGGAACCATAGCCACCATAACGACTGACACCGGATCCATAACCGCCAGTTCGAGCAGCACCATAACCACCAGACCTACCGAAACCATACCCTCCGTCGGAATCATCGTCATCCATCGAACGAATCGGAGCCACCAGATATTTATTGTCTATCTCACGGAGGAAACGACTCGGACTATTGGACTCACTACGCCCATTCCTCATTCGACTCACTGCATAACTTATGTCCACGGAACGCTCAGCCCTTGTCAGAGCAACATAGAAAAGACGTCTTTCCTCCTCAATCTCGGCCGGAGAAGCCAAGAATCCGCCGGACGGGAACAGATTTTCCTCCATTCCGGTCACGAAAACATAAGGGAACTCCAAGCCCTTGGCGGAATGGACTGTCATCAGCGCGATTCGATTATTCGCCGCCTCTTCATCCTCCAAATCCACAGCACTGAGAAGGGATATATTTTCTAGATAATCGCCGAGAGTAACCACCGAAAGGTCAGCCTCATTAACCTCAGAACCATCATCCAACTTTCCCTCAGCAATCATATCCTCAACCTCTTCATTATGCCTTTCATCGACATGAGTCTTGACACTATTGAGAAGTTCCTCGATATTGGCGGCGCGAGACTGACTCTCGATGGAATTCTCCTCCTTATAGAGCCTAACCATGCCGCATTGGTCCGAAAGCTTCTTCGCAAGGGTGTAAGCATCAGTCGTTTCCATCGAATTGTGAGCCGCCAGAATCATATCGGTAAAGGCTCGAATCTTGGCAACGGCTGCCGCTCGAAGGCCAAAATTCTCCAAATCGCCCTCGTATGCAGCCCTGAACAAAGACATCTCCTTGACCGTAGCGGCGGTGGCCAGAGCATTGACCGAAGTCTCCCCTATTCCCCTCGCCGGCTTGTTCACGATTCGCCGGAACGACTCGTTATCGTCCGGATTGACCGCCAATTTGAAATATGCCATCATGTCTTTGACCTCCATTCGGTCGAAGAAGGCATTGCCGGAATAAATGATATATGGGAGATTCCTCTTGCGAAGCACCTCCTCCAAGGCTCGCGACTGGGCGTTCGTCCTATAAAGAATGGCAAAGTCCTGATATTTAGCACCTTGACTCTGCATCTTGGCGATNATGGCCGAGACGATTTTGGACGCCTCATCCATCTCGTCATAGCCCTTTATAAACCTGATTTTGTCGCCNTCGTCNGCTTTCGAAAAGCAATTCTTGGGAATACGCTCCGTATTTTTCTCTATGAGTGAATTTGCCGCTCCGACTATATTGCCTGTAGAGCGATAATTCCTCTCCAGACGGAAGGTTTTAGTCTCAGGAAAATCCTTCTTGAAATTCAGAATATTCTTGATTTTAGCGCCNCNGAAGGCATAAATAGACTGCGAATCATCGCCCACNACGCAAATATTATGNTGNTTTACACAAAGCAGCCTAAGTATGTCATACTGCACTTGGTTGGTNTCCTGAAACTCATCCACCAAAATATAGCGGAACCTAGAAGAAATNTCATTTCTAGCCTCCTTATTGTCCCTCANAAGGAGATACATATTCATGAGAATGTCGTCGAAGTCCATGACTCCNGCATTCTTTAGGCTCCTCTGGTATGCCAANTAGACATCGCAAAGTCTAGGACGCTTCGAATAAGANTCCTGACGNAAANTTTCTCCGTTCTGCTTATACTGCTCCGCCGTTATGAGATTGTTTTTCGCAAGCGAAATCCTGTTGTGGATTTCCTTGGGCTTGTATGTTTTCTCGTCCAAGCCGAGTTCCTTGATGCAATGCTTGATTGCGCTGACGGAATCAGATGTATCGTATATTGTAAATTCTTTCGGATAGCCGATGACCTCGGCATATTCCCTCAAAAAGCGAATAAAAACCGAATGGAATGTGCCCATTTTGAGGAAGCGAGCCTTGCCCCCTCCTACCATGGCCGCTATTCTTTCCTTCATCTCCCCCGCCGCTTTCTTGGTGAAAGTGAGAGCCATAATCTCATGCGGAGCGCATCCACCGGCAAGAATATATGCTATTCTGCTGGTCAGCACCCTAGTTTTTCCCGATCCGGCACCCGCCACAATTAGAACAGGTCCGTCCACACATTTGACCGCCGCTTCCTGCTGCTCGTCAAGTCCTCTTAATATCCCTTCAATATAATTATCCATAACGCGACGAAAATACGAAAAAATTTAAGTAACTTTGTACCCGTTTTCCTAAAAACCTTGTAAAATTTAGTTATAACTATTAATAATCAGTAATGTCAAACAACATCGTATTGAAGAAAGGGCTCAATATTCCCCTTCAAGGAGAAGCAGCCCTGAAGACCGTCAAGACGATTAAGCCAGACGTTGTTGCGCTTAAACCTACCGATTTCAAGGGGCTTCTTCCGAGGCTTCTCGTCAGGGAAGGCGACAAAGTTTTTGGCCGGTTCGCCGTTGATGGCCGACAAGCAGCATCCTGACATTCTATTCACGTCACCGGTGAGCGGTACCGTGTCCGGAATAGTCAGAGGTGAGAAACGAAAGTTGCTTGAGGTTTGCGTAAAAGCTGACGAGACTCAGGAATTCCTCGATTTCGGCAAGAAGGACATCGCTTCTTTGAAAGCCGAGGATCTAAAAGACCTTTTGAAGAAGAGCGGACTTTGGGCCGCCATCGTTCAGAGGCCTTACGGAGTACTCGCTGATCCGGAAGCTAAGCCAAAAGCCATTTTCATCTCAGCATTCAACACGGCGCCATTGGCCGCAGACACNGCCTATGTGCTCGGCGATGAGGTCGGATATGTTCAAGCTGGAGTTGATGCCCTGTCAAAACTCACTGACGGTGGCGTACATCTCTCCGTTCCGGAGAACTCTCCTTTCGCTAAGATCAGCAACGTGAAGACTCACGTCGTAACCGGCAAACACCCCGCTGGTAACGTTGGCGTGCAGATTAGCCACATTTCCCCGATTCGCAAAGGCGAAATCGTATGGACAGTGTCTCTTCTCATGACCGCTGCCATCGGTAAGCTTTTGAAGGAAGGCAAACTCAATCTTTCCCGCAAAGTTGCCGTTACCGGTCCTGTAGCAAAGGATCCCGCTTATGTGGACGCATTCCCTGGAATGAGCATGAAAGAAATCGCAAGCTTCTGCGATAATTCCAAAGATGACGTAAGATTTGTCAGCGGCGACTGCCTCACCGGCACCAACGTAGGCAAAGACGGTTATCTCGGATTCTTCGACAACCAGNTTACTCTTCTTCACGAGGGCACCGAAAGAGAGCTGCTCGGATGGGCAAATCCTATCAGATCAAAGCAGTTCAGCTTCTCCAAAGCATATCTTTCATGGCTCACCCCCAAGAAGAAATACGCTATCGATACCAATACCCATGGTGGTCCAAGAGCTTTCGTTGTATCAGACGTCTACGGCAAGGTTCTTCCCATGGATATTTTCCCCATCTATCTTGTCAAGGCTTGCTTGGCCGGTGACATCGACAACATGGAGAAATATGGCATCTACGAGGTTCTTCCCGAAGATCTCGCACTCTGCGAATATGTTGACCCTTCCAAGAATGACATCCAGTCAATCGTTGAAAGCGGTATCAACCTCATGATTAAGGAAATGTCTTAAAGAATGACGGATATGGAAGAAAACAATGTAAAAAAGCCTTTTGAAAAGGGCGGTAAATTCGGATGGCTCCACTCAACCGTGGACGCATTCGACACTTTCCTCCGCGTTCCTGCGACAGTCACCTCTAAAGGTGCCCACATTAGAGATGCGGTAGACCTTAAGAGAGTCATGATCACCGTGGTCATCGCTCTTATCCCCGCCGCTCTATTCGGAATGTGGAATGTCGGCTATCAGCACAGCTTGGCAGTAGCTGACGCCCAAAGCTGGGGATTCTGGAAACAGTTCTGGTTCGGATTCCTTCAGGTTCTCCCTCTCTACATCGTATCTTACGCTGTAGGTCTTATAATCGAGTTCGCTGGCGCACAGATTAAGGGCGAAGAAGTAAATGAAGGTTACTTGGTAACAGGTTTCCTCATTCCTCTTATCGTTCCTGTTGAGACTCCTCTTTGGACTCTCGCTCTCGCNGTAGCGTTCGCCGTTATTTTCGGTAAAGAAGTATTCGGTGGTACCGGAATGAACTTCCTCAACCCCGCCCTGCTTACCCGCGCATTCCTCTTCTTCTCCTACCCTAGCAAGATGTCCGGTAGCGAGACTTGGATTGCTCTCAAGAAAGGTGAAACCCTTATGGATGGCGCCACCGGTGCTACTCCCCTCTCCTTCCTTGANGGTGGCCAGATCGAGGGACTTACCAATGCAGGCGCTCAGTATAGCACTGACCTTTGCAGCCTCTTCGTAGGTACCATTCCTGGTTCTGTAGGTGAAACTTCTTTGATTGCTATTCTTCTCGGTGCGCTTCTCCTCATTTGCACAGGCGTTGCAAGCTGGAAGATTATGCTTTCATCCGTTCTCGGCGCTCTCGGTGTAGGTGCTCTCGCAAATGTTTGCGGNGCTACCGATATCCCTGCTTACTATCATCTCTTCCTTGGCGGTTTCGCATTCGGTACCGTATTTATGGCTACCGACCCTGTTACCTCCGCTCAGACTGAGTGTGGCAAATGGATATATGGTTTCCTCATCGGTGCCATGTGCGTAGTTGTAAGACTCTTCAACCCTGGTTATCCCGAGGGCATGATGTTGTCCATCCTTCTTATGAACACCTTCGCTCCTCTGATCGACTGGTGTGTTACATCCCGTGCAGTTTCCAAGAGAAACAAAAAAGTTGAAGTCGCTTAAACAGATAAGGATATGAATACAAATAGTAATTTATATACAATCGTTTACTCGGCCATCATCGTAGCGGTGGTTGCCGCGATTCTCGCTTTGGCTGCCATGGGTTTGAAAGACAGGCAGGACGCCAACATCAAGGCTGAAACCATCAGCCAGATGCTTACAGCGGCACAAATCTCCACCAAGGAGGAACTTGCCAAGATTGGCAACAACAAAGTGCTTGAGAATTACTCCAACGACATCAAGGAAGCATACCTTATCAACGCCAAAGGCGAAAAGGTTCGCGACCTCAACACAGATGTCAAGAATATTGAGCTCGCGGATGGTCTGAAAGCTCAGAACACCCTCATGAAGAAAGGTGACACCGACGCCCTCGAACTTCCCGTTTATGTATTCAACAAAGANGGCAAGAACGTGACCGTAGTGCCTGTTTATGGCGCAGGACTTTGGGGACCTGTTTGGGGCTACATCGCCCTTGACGAGGACCTTAAGACCATCGTAGGTGCATATTTCGACCATGATAGCGAGACTCCTGGATTGGGTGCCAAGATTAAGGACGACCCTTCATTNAGGGCTGAATTCGTAGGCAAGACCGTAGATATCAACTCTGATCCCGTTTTCGCTATCAAGAAAAACGCTAGCGGAGACAATGAAGTGGACGCCATCACCGGTGCGACCATGACCTCTAAAGGTCTTAGCGCCGCTATNGCTACTTGGCTCTCCTACTACAAACCATTCTTCAGCAANGGNGCAGTTGAGACTTCCGACAAAGGAGCAGAATGCTCATGCGAAGACAAGAGCGTTTGCGGCACCGAGGAAGATTGCTGCGACGAAATGAAGAAAGAAACCAAAACAGTGGAGGAATAGTTTATGGCAAAATTGAAAGATATTTTCGTTGATCCGATATTCAAGGGTAATCCTATTACCGTCCTTGTTCTCGGTATCTGCTCCTCTCTCGCTGTTACGGTAGAGATGAAAGGAGCGATTGTTATGGCTCTGTCCGTAACCATCGTGACGGGACTNTCAAGCTTCGTGCTTTCACTCCTCAGGAACACCATTCCTAACCGAGTTCGAATCATCGTTCAGCTTGTTGTAGTCGCCCTTCTTGTAATTCTTGTAGACCAGATTTTGAAAGCATTCTCCTATCCTATCGAGAAGCAGCTCTCAGTTTACATNGGTCTTATCATCACGAACTGTATCGTAATGGGTCGTATCGAGGCCTTCGCTCTCGGTAACAANCCTATTCCTTCTCTCGTCGATGGTCTCGCCAACGGTTTGGGCTATGGTCTCATCCTCGTTGTTGTTTCCATCGTTCGTGAGTTGCTCGGTTCCGGCACCCTCATGGGCTTCAGGATTATCCCTGAGTCATGCTATGCCGCCGGTTACATGAACAACGGTCTCGTGATTCTCCCGCCTATGGCTCTGATTCTCCTCGGATGCATCGTATGGATCCAGAGAAGCATACAGAAAGATCTTCAGGAAAAATAACATCAAACACCGACGATTATGGAATATATCAGTTTATTCGTAAAGTCAATTTTCGTTGACAATATGATTTTTGCATACTTCCTCGGTATGTGCTCATACCTGGCGGTATCCAAAAACGTGAAGACGGCTGCCGGTCTTGGTGTTGCTGTTATCTTCGTGCTATTCTGCACCCTTCCTATCAACTACCTTCTTAATAAATATGTACTCGCTCCCGATGCCCTCATCAAAGGTGTTGACTTAAGCTTCCTCAGCTTCATCATCTTCATCGCGGTTATCGCTGCGTTCACACAGATTGTGGAAATGGTAGTNGAGAAGTTCGCCCCGTCGCTCTACGGAGCCTTGGGTATTTATCTTCCCCTTATCGCCGTAAACTGCGCCATCCTCGGTGGTTCTCTCTTCATGCAGCAGAGAGATTTCGCCAACTGTGGCGAGGCTTGCGTCTATGCGCTCGGTTCAGGTATCGGTTGGTTCCTCGCTATCGTTTGCCTTGCGGCAATTCGTGAGAAACTCGCCTATTCCAAGGTTCCNAAGGCGCTTAAGGGTATCGGTATCACGTTCATAACCGTAGGTCTCATGGCCATCGCGTTTATGACATTCATGGGTATTTCACTTTAATAGGAGGACTGCGATATGATGAATACAATTCTTGCNGCGGTTGTTACGATACTTGTTGTAACTCTCGTGCTAGTGGCTCTCCTTTTGATCATCAAGGCTAAACTTACCCCTTCAGGTAGTGTTCAGATTGATATCAACAACGGAAAGAAAGTCCTAGAAGTACCCCAGGGTGGTGACCTTCTTCACACTCTCGCCGACCAGAAGATTTTCCTGCCTTCAGCTTGCGGTGGTAAAGCAAACTGCGGTCAGTGCAAAGTTAAGGTNACTGAGGGTGGCGGAGACATTCTCCCTACCGAAGTTGGATTCTTTACCCGTAAGCAGATCAAGAACAANATGCGTCTTGGTTGCCAGGTTAAGATCAAAGATAATCTCAAAATCGAAGTTCCCGAGTCAGCTCTCAGCGTGAAGAAACTTGAGTGCGAGGTAATCAGCAACAGCAATGTTTCTACCTTCATCAAGGAATTCACCGTTAAGATTCCTGANGGTGAGCATCTCGATTTCAAATCAGGTGAGTACATCCAGATTGACATTCCTGCCGGCACATTCGACTTCAAAGACATCATNGTTGATGAAGAGTACAAAGCCGACTGGGAGCGCTACAAGTTCTTCGATCTCAAGTGCGTCAATCCCGAGCCTACCATCAGGGCCTACTCTATGGCCTCCTATCCCGCTGAGGGACAGATCATCAAGCTCAATGTCCGCATAGCCACTCCTCCTTTCGACAAGAGTGCGCCTAAGGGCAGCAACCAGCTTCTCCCCGTTAACCCTGGTATCGGTTCATCCTATGTTCACACACGTCATGTGGGCGACAAGGTGACCATTTCCGGCCCTTACGGAGACTTCCTGTTGCCTGAGAATGATCCTGACGACATCGAGTACATCTTTGTCGGTGGTGGTGCCGGTATGGCTCCTCTCAGAAGCCATGTAATGCACCTGTTCAAGACTTTGAAGACCAAGAGGACCGTACACTTCTTCTATGGTGCCCGTAGCCTCAAAGAGGCCTTCTATCTTGATGATTACGCAAGCATTGAGGAAGAATTCCCTAACTTCAAATTCCATCTCGCCCTTGACCGTCCGGATCCCGTCGCTGACGCAGCCGGAGTTAAGTACACCGCTGGCTTCGTAGCCCCCGTAATGTACGAGACTTACCTCAAGGACCACGAGAATCCTGAGGACATCAAGTACTTCATGTGCGGACCTGCCATGATGGTTAAGACCGTGAACGACGTACTTGACTCTCTCGGNGTTCCTGTGGAGAGCGTATTCTATGATAATTTCGGTTAGTAGAATCTTTCCTGGCTGANGCAATAGCTAAAGCCTTAATACTCAAATAAAAAGCGACCTCGGTGCGAGGNCGCTTTTTATGTTTTTTAACTGAAATCGCGGTTAAAAAACACCAAAATAAATCTTTACCCTATTCCGATGCTGATTATCGTTTTTTAGATTTGCCACAGAAAATTTTGGACGATGACGNAAAGAAAACATAGTCGCAAAACTGAAGGATGGGGAATCTTTTTCGGCCGTTCTGGTCACTCAGTTCTCTAAAACCTCTACTTTGCTTATCTCAGCCACTCTGGCATCCTCTCTTCTTTCAGTTTCTTGCGCGAGTCCGCGGGAGATGGATTGCAAATTCCCTATTGCAGAAGTTTCCATCTCCTGTAGGGCTCCCGAGAAAAGTAATGCTGGGAGTGTTGATTTGTTTTTCTTTAATGACGATGAACTGGGAAGATTGGACTCCTATCAAAGAGTCGACAGTCTCGACGGAAACGTCATTCAGGCATCGTCCAGAGAGGGCAAGAAGAGGCTTGTAGTGCTAGCCAATACTTCCAAAGACAAATACACTTGGTCCGATATAAGTTGCTATGAGACTCTGACCAAGGCGACATATTCTCTAGACAAAGAGAGCCCAGACTCCCCTGTCATGAGCGGTGAAACTCTTCTTAGCGCAGGTGCTGATAAATCGTGTTCGGTTAAGNTGGAGCCACTCATGGCGGAGGTTGTCTTGAGGTCCATTAAATGCGATTTCAGCGGGCGTCCCTATAGCAACGCCAAGTTGGAGAATATCAAAGTGTACCTCACCAATGTCAATTCGAGATGTAAACTATATACCGATTCGCTCTATCTTCCGGAGGGAATTCTGAATGTCGGAGGGCTGAATGAATCGGATGTCGCGACTCTCACGCATCCGGAGATGATTTTCCGNGAAATAGAGGAGCCGGTGGGAATGGGTTCNATNAGGCCCTATCTCAGATTCTACTGCTACCCCAATGAGGCTGCNGAAGAATCCCTNGGGAGTCCTTTCACCAAACTNGTTGTGGAAGGCACCGTAAACGGAAAAGTGACCTACTATCCGGTGTGCGTGGGACGCGACATAGAGGGTAAAGGAGGCATTTCCCGCAATAAGTCATACCTTATCGATTTGAAGATTACCCGTCTAGGTTCCGAGGACCCTGAAACGCCGGTAATGGAAGGATCGGTTGTGGTTGTGGCGGAAGTGGCTGATTGGCGGGAAAAGGACAAAGAAATTATTAGCTATTGAATATGGAAAGACTCATAACCTGTATAACGATTGTTTTGATTTTGCTATCCTCATGCCGTGGGCTGGATGAACCAGCCCCGCGGCAAATGGACATAGTGGTGAGTGTTGCGCCTGCTGCAACCAAAGCCAAGGACCCCGATGAGGATTTAATCAAGGATATCAATTTGTTTATTTTCGATGGCAATGGCGACAGGGAGAGCCATAAATATCTCAAGGCGACTAGGCTGGTGAATATCTATGGCAAGGTTAAA
>Ga0065709_1006269_pt1 | contig 10616 bp, 8 predicted proteins | sample Hoacrofraction14_2_FD_59096 | JGI IMG/M metagenome (GOLD analysis project Ga0065709, IMG submission 59096) | Hoatzin crop microbial communities from Cojedes, Venezuela, sample from fiber fraction 14 v1 | ecosystem: Host-associated > Birds > Digestive system > Esophagus > Crop | place: Venezuela... | reverse complement strand
CTTAAGCACATCTATGTTAGCGAGAGTCTGGCAGAATTCCTTGAGACCAAGGCTGGTGGCAATGCTTCCAAGTATGCCGAAGGGCTCAAGACCCTGGGCTTCAGCAGCGCCGAGCGTCTTTTCCCCGCAGCAGGCCGCTTCGAGGAACGCACCCGCGCCGAAGGTCTTCACCGCTGGTATCTGGTTAGCACCGTCTCCACCAAGGCTAATTGCCTTGAGGAGATTGAGGAAGTGGAGATTGTGGACGAAGAAGTTAGCCTGGTGCCTATGGGCAATGTTTACAACGACCCCTATCTTCCCATGCAGACCGGCGTTACCTGCGCCCAGAAGGGCCTGAACGCCATGGCAGTTTGGGAGACCATCCCCGAGTCCCGTTCCGATGTCATCGTGGCAGTGGTGGACGGTGGAATCAACTCGAATCACGACGACCTACAAAACATTCTAGTGGATAATAGCTTTAATTTCGTAAGCAACCGCAAGGCCCATACCGCCGATAATCACGGTACTGCAATGGCCGGCATCATCGCCGCCAACTGCAACAATGGTAAGGGCCTTTGTGGAGTTGCTGACAATGTTAAGGTGCTAGGCTGCCAGATTTTCGAGACAGATGCCACTGGCAACACCACTTTTGGCTACTCTGCCCGCGCAATCAAGTACGCAGCCGATAACGGAGCAGTCATCTGCAACAATAGCTGGGGCTACAATTACGCTAGCGATGATGCTGCAGCCGAGGGTGCCATCCGCGCATCTGACAAGGCCGCCATCGACTACTTCATCAAGTACGCAGGCATGGACGAGAACGGCAAGCAGGAAGGTCCCATGGCAGGTGGCCTCGTTATCTTCTCCGCAGGCAACAGCGGCTTCTCCCACGGCTGGCCCGCCGAGTACAGCAATGTGCTGGCTATCGGCGCCTTTGATGCCGAGGGCAACCGCGCAAGCATATCCAACTACGGCGCTTGGGTGAATCTCTGCGCCAATGTAAACTATATCTCCACCCTTTCCAGCGGCTACGGCACTTTCGAGGGAACATCTGCATCCTGCGCAGCAGTGAGCGGAGCAGCTGCCCTTATCGTATCCCGCTTCGGTGGCGAAGGCTTCACGGCAGACAAACTCAAGAGCGCGCTCCTTTCCGGTGCAAAGTCAATCTCGGGATCGGGCATCGGCCGCCGCTGTGATGTCATCGGTGCAATTGAAACATTATAACCAACTTCTAACTTTTATATCAATAAGAGGAACGGGGCCCGCAGTGATTTGCGAACCCCGTTCTAGTTTTCAGTATGTCTGTATCTTACTGGAGCTTGAAGACTACAGGGAATACATAGCTAACGGGAACAGCCTCGCCATTCTGCTGGCCGGCGGTCCAGTTAGGAGAAGAGGAAACAACGCGTACTGCCTCGTTGTCGAGGAGTTCGTTGCCAGAGCTCTTGAGAACCTTAACGTTGGAAACGCTACCGTCGGTGTTAACGCGGAAACCGAGGAGGGAAGTACCCTCTACGCCATTTTCCTGAGCCTCTGCGGGATACTTGATGTTCTGACCAACCCACTTGGAGAAGCTGTTGGCATCCTTGCCGCTGAAAGCAGGCTTTGTGGAAACGAGCTGGTAAGGGAGAACCTTGTTACCTGCATCGTCAAGTTCCTCAGCTGCCTCTTCTGCAGCCTCAACTGCCTTCTGGGCTACTTCGGGAACATCTTCGCTAATGGTCTTTGCTGCATCGTCGGCTGCATCTGCTGCGATAGCATCTGCGTCCTTTGCTGCCTCAGCTGCGAGTTCAGCCTCTGCGTCTGCGATAGCCTGTGCGTTGATAGCCTCAAGCTTCTCGAGGTCGAGGAGTTCCTGGGTTGCTGCTGCGATGGCTGCATCGTCACCTGCTGCATAAGCGTCCTTGAGGGCAGCCTGCTTTGCTGCGATGGAGCTGTCGAGCTGAGCCTTAACCAGTGCAAGGGAGTCAGCCTTGATCTGAGCTGCTGAAGGAGCAGCGTTCTTGTTCTTGCAACCAACTGCCAATACGGTCAGGGCTGCAAGCATTACTACTAGAATTTTACGCATAATTAGTTAAATATTTAAGGTTTAAAAAATTGCGATATCCGCGCAAATATAGAGATAATTTTCTTTATTCCCAAAACCTCATTTATTTTTTGCACTCTAAGCGCAAATTATTTAACTTTGTAAGGCTATGGAGAATAATACTATTTTGCAGGGGTTGAACCCCGAACAGCTGCGCGCTGTTCAAAGTATTGAGGGGCCGGTGCTTATCGTGGCGGGTGCGGGGTCCGGAAAAACAAGAGTGCTTACCAGCCGCGTCGCTTATCTTCTCCAGCAGGGTTACAAACCCTCTGGCATCCTTGCTCTGACCTTCACCAAAAAGGCCGCAGGGGAGATGAAGGAGCGAATTGCTCTAATGGTTGGACAGGAAGCCGCCCGTAGGGTGGTGATGGGAACCTTCCATTCAATCTTTATCAGATTTCTGCGCGAATATGCCGAGTCAATCGGGTATCCGTCGCAGTTTACCATTTATGACACATCCGATTCGTTGAGCGCAATCAAGGCCTGCATCAAAGAGGCGAACCTGAGCGACAAGGACTATCGTCCAAAAGAGATGCTGAACAAGATATCGGCAGCCAAGAACGCTCTCTTTACGCCCAAAGCCTACAGGGCCAACGATGCCTTCATGACGGTTGACAGGCAGCGCAAGATACCCCGCTTTGTGGACATCTTCGAAGCCTACCAGCGCAAGATGAAGACCAGCGGCGTGATGGACTTCGACGATATCCTGCTGAACATGAATGTCCTGCTGCGCGACAATCCCGAGGCTCTAAAGGCGATTTCAAGCAGATTCACCCACATTATGGTGGACGAGTACCAGGATACCAACTATGCCCAGTACCTGATACTCAAGAAGTTAGCCGCAGACCATCACAACATCTGCGTGGTGGGAGATGATAGCCAGAGTATCTACGCCTTCCGTGGAGCCAAGATTCAGAACATCCTGAACTTCAAGAAGGAATACCCCGAGTGTAAGGTTATCCGCCTGGAGCGCAACTACCGCAGCACCCGCAACATCGTGGATGCCGCCAACTCCCTGATTGCCCACAACGAAGGCCGCATCCCCAAGAACTGCTATTCCGAAGGAGAGTCAGGCGAGAAGATTCGCCTCATCAACGCCTACACCGAGCAGGAAGAGGCCATGATGATTGTGGACGACATCATCTCCAAGACCCGCCGCGACCATGCTCAGTATCAGGACTTTGCGATCCTTTACCGTACCAACTCGCAGTCGCGAGCCCTGGAGGAGCAACTCCGCAGGCGCAACATCCCCTACATGATTTATTCGGGCAATTCCTTCTTCGACCGTGCGGAGATTAAGGACATGATGGCCTACTTCAAGCTGGTGGTGAACCCTGGCGACGATGAGTCCTTCAAGAGGGTGGTGAACCTGCCAACGAGGGGCATTGGCGCTACATCGGTCTCTGCCCTGAACGAGGCTGCAAGGGCGCATCAGTGTCCGCTTTTCAAGGCTGCCTTTGTCGAAGACATAGAGCTCTTTGGCCTGAGACCAGCTGCGGCACAGAAGATTAAGGACTTTTGCCATATCATTGATGCACTTGCTGCAAAGCAGGCCAGCACCGAGGCTGACATCCTTGCGAATGAGATTGCCGAAAAATCCGGCCTCTACGCCATGTACAAGGCCGACACGACAATCGAAGGCCTTGCCCGTACCTCCAACCTCGATGAACTCCTCAATTCCGTCAAAGCCTACGCCGAAGAACAGCATTCTCTTGCGGAAGAGGCAGAAGGAACACTACCCCCTGAAACCGTCGCAACACTCTCAGGTTTCCTGGAAGATGTAGCATTGCTCAGTGCGGTGGATAATGTGTCGGAGGAAGATGCTAACAACAAGGTGGCACTAATGACCGTGCATTCGGCAAAGGGCCTGGAGTTCCCGTATGTGTACATTGCGGGGGCGGAGGAGAACCTCTTTCCGTCAATGTCAATGCTGGCATCAAGTCAGGACATTGAAGAGGAACGCCGCCTCTTTTATGTGGCACTGACCCGCGCCAAGAAGGCCGTGAATATCTCCTTTGCCGAGACCCGCATGCGCAACGGTAAGCACGAGAGCAACAGCCCAAGCCGCTTCGTGAGGGAGATTGACCCTAAGTATCTGGTCAATCCGCTGCCCAAGCGCAATTTTGGCTTTGGAAGTACGGATGACGATGACGACACCGGCTTTGGCGACTACGGTAGAAGCGGCAAGGTGCAGTACTTCAGGCGACCTAATGATCCAAAGCCGATGCAGGAACCCCGTTCCACAACCTTTGTCAAGCAGCCGATTAGGCAGGCAATGCCTACGCGCACAGCGCAAACAACGCCCACGCCAACCGCTAAGCCAGAACTTATTGACCCCGATTTCGTGGCAGTCCCAATGACCGAACTCTATGTCGGAGAAAGAATAGAGCACAACCGCTTTGGCGCTGGTAAGATTCTGGAAATCAGCGGAGTCGCCCCCGAAATGAAGGCCAAGGTGGACTTCGATAGGTATGGCCTAAAGATTCTCCTGCTCAAGTACGCAAAACTTCGTCCAGAAAAGAAGCACTAGAAGTCCTTTAGGGTGCAGCGGCAAAGTTCTAGACGTGAACCGTGAATCTCGCTGACGCCAGTCACGGCAACCAGTGGCGCGGCGTTGGCGAAGTTTACGCCAGCCCCTGCAAGGATTTTCGGCCCGCTACCTTCTGGGTATAAAGCATTGATTCTCTGGACCATACGCTTAATCACATCTCTGCCTTCCCATGCAGATTCGGCTCCGCCTGATGTCAAAATCCTGTCCACCCCCAATGCTATGACTGCGTCCAGTGCCTTATCGATGTTACGGGACTCGTCAATGGCACGATGGAAGGTGACCGAAAGGCCGTAAGACCTAGCGAGTGCCACCATGTTGCGGCATAGCGGGCGGTCAACCCCACCTCGGGGGTTTAGCGCGCCAATTACTACACCGTTCACCCCAGCCGCTCCGCAGAAGGAAATGTCGTCCATCATCTGCTCAATTTCGGCTGAATTATATACAAAGTCCCCAGCTCTGGGGCGGATTAGTACATTTACGGGAATTTTTAGGGCATCAACACCCTGAACCAGAGAGATGATATCGGGGTGCGGGGGAGTTAGTCCACCACATTCCAGGTCGGTGCATAACTCGATGCGTCCAGCCCCCGTAGCCTCGGCTTCACGCGCCCTCTCAACGCTTGGCGCACATATTTCTACAAGAACTTTCATATTTCAGGCCTTAGAAGGCCCAAAATTACGAAGATGAATCAACTTTTCCAAATAGAAAAGTGCACTGCTATGCAGCAGCATTCTGAGGGATATCTAATTCGAGGTCGAGTTCGTTAATGAAGTCGATAACGTCCTGAGTGAAGAATGTGTTATTCATAATACCTCCGTTTTTAAGTTTCTGCTGCAAAGGTACTATGCTATTTTGACACTTCTCGTCAAAAATGATTTTCTTGCACAAATTTTTCTGTATTTAACTAGAAGAGGTTGACACTTTTCAATAAATTTTCCTATCTAGGCCCAATAAACTTGTCTCCATTGAGGTGAATCATGTGCTCTGGCATATCTGCAATCCACACTTCAGTCTCCCATGCTAAGGATGCAGAGAACTTTCTGTATTTCTCAAAATTCGGGAATGCAGTGATGAAGATTTTATCCGACTGTACATTTGTCGTCATTTCATTCAAATCCCTTATTCTCTCTGCGCTCATAGGTCCGACAGAAGTAACTGCTTCTATGAAATAAAGCCAATTTTTATCTTTACGATAAAGTACAACATCTGGCATTTTATCGTGCAGTGTTATATTGAAGCCAAGCTCGTTTAATTTATCAATGTCCTTATGTAAATCCTTTTTCTCAGTATCACCCACATATAAACATTCGGAGTTGGGTGCAAATCGGGGAGCGAATTCTTCGAGTATAGCTTTTTGTAGTTGATTATGGCTACCTGTACCAAAAGTAAAATCTTTACCGTTAATCCGAACTGGCATTTTCTGCATCTTCTTTTTCGATGCATAAATGCTCACTAGACTAGGGTGATTTTTATTAAACTCCCTGATGGATTTTTTGGCAATCTTTGCAGAGCCTTGGGACTGTAGCACTTTTAGAAACTCATCAGTTAATCTATAGCGATAGTTAGGACTATTCGTGGCCATGCCATTATCTTCAATCAGTGCTGCATTGCGAAAGTGGTGCAGTGCTTGTTTTCGGAAAGTTTCTCTGGAATTCTCCGCATAGGTTTTGCCATAATTAGCATTGATAAATGCAATTATATCATGAATACGCACCCAATCATTTGTCGCAGACTTCCATGCGTCTTCTTCTTTTAGACCTGATAAGCCTATTATGGTAAGGGCGCATAGCTCTGTCTGTTGCTTTTCAGGAAGACCTATCTTCCCAAGGATTTCCTTAACTTTAACTACTTTATCCATTTATTGATGATTTCGTTGCAATTTGATACTGATAAGTCCTTGCCCATTAGTTCACTCCCCATCCTGCTAATTACATCCCTAGTAGGAACCGGCATGCTATTTACTTCTGTTGAGTTTACTTGAGTAGACCCATTAAGAATTCGGTAATAATTATCATAAAGGGTTGAATTAAGAAGAACATACAAACCATAGGCTTCCTCTGCCGAAGAGCATCGAATGTAATTTACTTTGTTTTGTGTGCTAATGTATTTATAGCTATCATTGGGTATGTATATCCCACATTGAAGTCTGCGGTTTTCTTCTTTGGAGGTAAACCGCTTTACAAACAAATAATAAGTGTTCTCTTGGAGATAACCAAGATGTGTAGTGCAAATGAACTCGTTCTCCGCTCCTATAGGCCATTGAACTTTGCCATCACGAATGTGATGCGAATAGAAGAGCGGATAACTATTCGCTTCATTGCCTTCATCTCTCAAGACTTCTTTTGTTCGAAAATCAACGATGACGCCTGTTTTCATGGGAAGCCCATCTAAAGGCAAAGAGCTCGGGAATCTATTTATTCGTTGTAATGTATCGGCCTCTGAAGGGCTGGTAACCAGACAAATGTATCCATTAGGACGGACAATTGTATCGTAATCAGATGAGAAACTGCGAATGTCAGAAAAATCAGAGGTGGCAGTATAGGTAACATTTATTCTTTGTGGTCTCCTTTGGCTCTTCTTCACCTTTATTATCATTGTTTCCTGAAGCACAGATTCGCCGTCAAAAACCTTATCGCGGCTTTCAAACAAATGAATATCAGTAATCACGCAAAGAGAAAGAAGGTACTGACGGAACCTTGCAAAATATGCCCCTGAAGTCCACGAGCGGGGTATAATGTAAACAAGTTCTCCTTCTTGCTTAAGGTTGGAAATGCCCATTGACATAAACAAGAAATATAGATTTGGAGCCCCATAGCACACATCACTCATATGCCTGCATTCCTTCGTGTCCTTGGGTATTTTCTTATATGGAGGGTTTCCGATAACAAGGTCATATTCGCCTTCTCCATCAAAAAGTCCAGCAGCAGAGAAAGGTTGAGAGAGGATATAGTTTTCGGCCCTTAACTCATATTCTATGTTACATGCACTCGCAAGTTCATCAAGATTAGATTTAAGTAAAGGAATAATTGAGGAGTCCGTTTCATAGCAAACAAGTCTGATTGCACCAGAAAAGCCTTCATTACGAAGCCTCTCTACTAGGGCAACGGAAAGTATACCGCTACCAGCGCCAGCATCTAAAATTCTTATTGAATCCTTTGCTGGTATAGAGAAGAGAGACGCCATAAATTTAGCCGAAGATTGCGCGGTAAAGAATTGGCCGTATTTCTTTCGGTCAGCCTTAGAACTTCCATTAACGAAGGACGAAGTCCCTTTCACTGTATTTGCCAATACATTATTCATTATTCCAAATGTCCTTACAAGTTCACAAATTTACAAAAAACAATTAATAAATAAATTGCCAGAGTAAATTAAAACTACTTTGAAAGTTGCAATATGCAGCTTAAAAATAATTCGAACGCAAGATAAGGAGACTTTTGGACATTTATTGTCAAAAATCCATGCCTACCAAAAAAGTTATGCCAATTCACGTGAAAAAAATCTAAATTTTTGGCCGATTTACGTAAAAAAACAGTCTAACTTGCTAATAATGTTTGGATTGCTTGGGAGGGGCGGGGTGTTTGTGGTGCTTGTGCAGCCAGCCTATTGTGAAGTCGGCTCTGTCACTTTGGAGAACATTTGCTCCCATCTCCAGCAGGCGTCCGTACTCGCGGTCTGCATCAGCCTTGCTTTGGTAAGCCTTATCATCATCATGATATCCACAAAGGCTTCCCCATATGGAATTTATCCAAACCTTGGAGCCTGCATCGCGTATTTGTTTTATCCGGGTGGCCACTGCCGGTGTGTCCTTTGAAAAGCAGCATTCAAAGATAATGGGCACATCGCCTGAGGCCAGATACTCATCCAGTAGAGGACAGCTTCCATCTGCGGCGATACCGATTATCGGCATAAAAATCACATCGTCGCCGAATTTTGCAAGTGTTGCATCTACAACAGTCTTTGATTGGTTACTTTTCATTATAATCTGGTCTTCAACCCCAACCTTCCGCGCCAGTTCCATCACATGGTTGTACCACTGAAATCCTCCATCTACATTCACCATTATCCTGTCCTTGCATAACCTAAAGGCCTCTTCCAGAGTGGGCATACGGGTGCTATCGGTGTTCACTCCGTGCGCACGAAGGAGTCTCAAGCGCTTAAGTGAATCGAGGGTGTAGTAAGAAACAGGCCCTTTACCAGTGGTCGTGCGGTCCACCGTATTATCGTGGCAGAGAACCAAAGCCCCGTCTGAAGTCATCTTTACATCCAGTTCCATGATATCCACGCCCATACTTATAGCCGATTCAATGGCCGGCAAGGAGTTCTCGGGGTAATTTCTCCAATCACCACGGTGCATGGCAACCAGGACCTCACGGCTATTGGGATTGACAAGTTCCGTACGAATGCGGTTGGTCCGTAGAATCTGCCCATTGGAAGAGGTGCCCTTATTTGCGGTGCCGCACCCCGCAAGAAGAGTACAGGCCAAAATTAAGGAAAAGAAGAGGGGCTTTTTCATGGAATGTGTTATTTGTAGAGGTAGGGTATAAAATCCCTGATGTAATTTTTGAGCTCGGGGGAGTCGATTACCTCGATGTGGTCGGCCAGGCCGATTACGAAACGGCCTACGCCCTTGAGGTTGCAGACATCGGTTTCCAGCAGCCAATGGTCTTTTCCGTCTTTGCTAACCTGCTCTGCAGCAAGGGGATACTCTTCTATTAGAAGGTTTTTGGCCAGCATGGTCATGCGGAGTTTGACATGGATGTCCTTGCTTCCCGTCATGTGGAAGAGGTCGGTCTCGTACTGCTGGTGCTCGTCCTTGTGAACCCAGTCGTCGGGCAGTACTTCCACCTCGCCGATACGGGAGATGGTGAACATCTTGTTGCGACCATCTTCAAGGTCATAGCCCCAGACATTGATGTAGTTGGTCGTAAGGGCGAATGGCTCAATGCGGCGGTCTCGTTTCTGCTCGGAATGTGAGGATGTGTAATCGTGCAGGATAACGGGGTGTTCTTCCTTAATGGCGGTACTTAACTCCCTGATGTTCAGGGCGTTTGACTTCTTGGCTACATAGTCGGTGACGGGTGCGCAGTCGTAGATTGCGGCGAGTTTCTGGTGCAGGTTCTGCTTTAGCGCGTTGGTGTTGTCCAGACTCTCAATGAGGCCGTTCACGATGGCCGCTTCCTCATCTGAGAAGTGCACTATCTTGGCAAAATCGGGGAGGTTTCTGCGGGTCTTAACGAGCTGGTAGACTCCGCTTCGCACTTTGATTACCGCAAATCCCGCGTCCTTGAAGGTGTCCAGATAGCGGTAGATGCTGCGGTAGGTGGTATCGAGTCTGCTCGCCAAATCGTCTACCGACAGGCTGGTGTTGCCTGTCAGTAGAGTCATCAGACGAAGCATTCTTTCAAATTTCGGCTGGTCCATACTACTTGCACCAACGGTCCAGCCAATCGAAGTAGGTGCGGTGCCAGTAGATGGCATCCTGCGGCTTCAGAACCCAGTGGGTAGCATCTTCAAAGATGACCAGCTTGCTGGGCACGCCCATCATCTGGGCAGCGTTGAATGCGGCCATGCCCTGGGTGTAGGGGATGCGGAAGTCCATCATGCCGTGGAAGCAGAGGATAGGGGTGTTCCACTTGTCGATGTTGGCCTTGGGGGAGTTGCTGTAGTGGCGGACTGCCTTGGGAGCGTTGCTATAAGGTGCACCTGCCTGGCCGATGCCGCCAAAGGTGGTGCCATCTCCTGCAGGGCCCATCTGCTTGCCAATCTCCAGAGAATCAGCGAATTGCGCAATCTGCAAGCCACCGTTGTCGAAGTTGGGGAACCACATTTCCTCGGTGGTGAACCAGAGGCCTTCCTCGTCGAAGATGCCGGCATGAGCCACGAAGCAGTCGAAGGTACCCTCGTGGATACCCATTAGATAATATGCAGAATAGCCGCCGTAACTAGCGCCGCAGCAAGCCATCTTGCCAACATAGGGCTTGGACTTGAGTTCGCGGGCTG
>Ga0065709_1029959_pt1 | contig 10617 bp, 6 predicted proteins | sample Hoacrofraction14_2_FD_59096 | JGI IMG/M metagenome (GOLD analysis project Ga0065709, IMG submission 59096) | Hoatzin crop microbial communities from Cojedes, Venezuela, sample from fiber fraction 14 v1 | ecosystem: Host-associated > Birds > Digestive system > Esophagus > Crop | place: Venezuela... | reverse complement strand
ACGCCCGCCGCGCCGCCCACGCCCGCCGCAGCGCTCACACCACTGTGCACCGGCGCGGCTTTCAGCACGCGGCGCAGCGTATCTGTGATGGCCTTGCGGCGCTCGGCCTCGCTGTCTGTGCGGATCAGTGTGTGGAAGATGCCGGCGACCTCCTGCTGCTCCTGCGGGTCCTCGAAGCGGTCCATGACCGCTGCCGGGTCTGCGCGGCCGCTTTTTTCGAGCTGCGCATACAGGATCCGCGCCGCCCGCCCGGCGAGGCCGTCGCCGAAGTCCTCCGCCGACACATAGCCCTTCACCACCGGAAAGATGCGCGGATACTCGCACAGGTAATTCAGCAGCAGCCGCCGGCTCATCTCCGCGCCCGCCTCGCGCACGCTGCCCTGCCCGCGCCGCGCGGAAGCGATGCCGGGATCCTGATACACCCCCGCCGTCCCGCTGTCCCGGTAAAACCGCTCATCCGGCCGGCTCAGCGCATCTGCCAGCCGGTCGTCATGCGGGATCTCCTGCCAGCCGTCACCGCCGTCGTCCGCCTGTGCCTCGTACGCCGCCATCTGCGCATAGTAGTCGTCAGCGTCCGATCCGCCGGAAATGGAAATACCGTTCCCTCCATCTCCGCTTCGTTCTCCGCCGCCCGCACTCGCGCCGCGGCCCGAACTTTCATTCCCCGCTTCAGAAAACCCAAAGTTTCCTGAAGTATTATTTTCTTCAGAATAATCCCTGTACCTGTTCCCTGGCCGGGAAGGATCGGCAAACCGTCCGCCGGTGCCGCCGCCAAAGCCATTACCGTTCGAGGTCCCTGCACCGAAGCCGCCGGATCGCGCTCCGGTTCCGGTGCCGCCGCCAAAGCCAACACCGTCCGAGGTCCCGGCACCGAAGCCGCCGGATCGCGCTCCGGTTCCGGCGCCGGCACCGCCGCCGAAGCCGCCGGATCGCCGCGCCGTCCCGGGCCGCATCGCCTCCCGCAGCACCAGCTCCCTTAGCGCCAGCGGCTCAATCCCATACGCCGCCGCGATCGCGTCGATGTAGTTCTCCCGCTCCATCTCGGTCTCGAGCCCCGCAATCTTCGCGGCGACCTCGCGGAAGAACCGTGTCTTCGCGTCCGGGTCCGTCATGTCATACCTGTCCCGGATCACCCCGACCTCAAACAGGAAGGCATTCTGCGCGCTGTCCAGCCGCTCCTGCAGCGCCTCCCTCCCGAGCGCCTTCACAAACTCATCCGGGTCCTTGTAAGGAGCAAGCTTCAAAATCCGCGGCGTGATCCCCGCCTCCCGCAGCATCGGGATCGCCCGCAGCGCCGCGTTCACGCCCGCCTTATCACTGTCATAGCTCAGAAACACATCCGACGTATACCGCCTGAGGAGCGTGCAGTGCTGCGACGTCAGCGCCGTCCCCAGCGAGGCCACCGCGTTCGTGAAGCCCGCCTGGTGCATCGCGATCACATCCATGTACCCCTCGCACAGGATGAGCGCACCCCCGCGGCTGCGGCGGGCGACGTGGAGGCCGTAGAGATTGCGGCTTTTGTCGAAAATCTTCGTTTCCGGGGAGTTCAGATACTTCGGTTTGGCGTCGCCCATCACGCGGCCGCCGAAGCCGATGATGCGGCTGTTGACATCCATGATCGGGAACATCACGCGGTTCCAGAACTTGTCATACATCCCGCGGCGCTCATCCGCGCCGAACAGCCCGCTCTCGCGCAGCAGCGTGTCCGAATAGCCCTTGCTCTTCAGGTACCGGTAGAGCCCGCGCGAGTCCTGCCCCGCGAAGCCCAGCCCGAACGCGCGGATCGTCTCATCGCTGAGCCCGCGCCCCTTCAGGTAGTCCAGCCCCGCCTTGCCCGCCGGCGTGCGCAGCTGATAATAATAATAAGCGCCTGCCGCCCTGTTAACCTCAAGAAGCGCCAGACGCTCATCCCGTCTCCTCTTCTCTTCCGCGGAGAACTCCTGCTCCGGCAGGGCGATCCCGGCCCGGGCCGCCAGCTGCTGTACCGCCTCCGTGAAAGAGAGATTCTCATAGTCCTTCACAAATGTGATGACATTTCCCCCCTTATGGCAGCCGAAGCAGTAATACATCTGCTTCTGCCGGCTGACGGAGAAGGAAGGCGTCTTCTCCCCGTGAAACGGGCACAGGCCCATGTAGCTCGAGCCGCTCCTCTTAAGTTGTACGTACTGGCCGATGATGTCCACAATGTCGTTCGCACTGCGCACCTCGTCGATCAACTCATCCGGATAATACATCGCCGTTTTCAGCTCCTCCCGCAGACTGAAAGAATTTTACCATTTCCACCCCTGCGGCACAAACAATTCCTCAAACTTCTCGATCGCATACTGGTCCGTCATGCCCGAGATATAATCGCACACGACACGCCCGCGCGAATCCCCGCGCGTCTCCTCCAGCCGCTTATACTCCTCCGGCAGCTCCCCCGGATTCTCCATATAATACCGGAACAGCATCTGCAGCATCTGCGCCGCCTTCGGCTCCTCGCCCTTCGCGATCGGGTTGCTGTACACCTGCTTGAACATGAACCCGCGCAGCCCCTGCATCGCCGCCTCGATCTCCGGGGACATCCTGATATCCTCGGTCTCCAGCGCCAGGCTCCCGTAGATCACATCCGTGATGAGCGTGTTGAGCCGCTCCCGCGTCGTCTTCCCCAGCGCCGCCCGGAACTTAAGCGGAATATCGTCCTCCGTCAGGATCCCCGCCCGCTCCGCGTCGTCGATGTCATGATTGATATATGCGATCTTGTCGCAGTACCGGACAACCTTCCCCTCCAGCGTGTGCGGCGTCCCGCTCGTGCGGTGGTTCAGGATCCCGTCGCGCACCTCCTTCGTCAGGTTCAGCCCGCGCCCGTCCTTCTCCAGCACCTCGACCACACGGATACTCTGTTCAAAATGCGTGAAGCCTTCGTTCTCCCCGCACAGCTCCTTGCACACCCGGTCCAGCGCCCGCTCCCCCGCGTGCCCGAACGGCGTGTGTCCCAGGTCATGCCCGAGCGCGATCGCGTCGCACAGATCATCGTTGAGCCGCAGGGCCTTCGCGATCGTGCGCGAGAGCTGCGACACCTCCAGCGTGTGCGTGAGCCGCGTCCGGTAATGATCCCCGCGCGGGCTGATGAAGACCTGTGTCTTATGCTTGAGTCGGCGGAACGACTTGCTGTGCAGGATCCGGTCGCGGTCCCGCTGGTAGCACGTCCGGATCTGACACGGCTCCTCCTCCCGGTCCCGCCCCAGGCTCTCCGCCGCATGCGCCGCCTTCGGGCACAGAAACTGATATTCACGCGCCTCCGCTTCCTCGCGCAGATTCATCCCGCCACCCCGCTTTCCACAGGTCAAAACCGCCGCCGGTCATCCGTCGGTCATCCGCCGGCCGCCCGCCTCAGCCATCACACCGAAGCCTCACCGCCGCGCCGCTTCCGTCAGCCACCGGCCCCCGGCGCCCGCCTCGGCCATCACACCGAAGCCTCACCGCCGGGCCCCCGGCGCCGGCCTCACGATCCGGTGATCTCACCATCATAGTATACATCCACCTCAACCGCCGCGTCCACCGTCAGCACCGCGCCGCTCTTGTCATGCGTCCCGATCCCCCCGGGGAACGACCCGCCCTTCACCGTCACCGTCCCGTAGTTCACGAGATTAAACCAGGAAGACTTCGCCTTGAACGACCCGCCCCGCACGACGAGCTTCGCCCCCTTCGCGACGCTGACATTATTATACTTCGAGTTCGAGAACGACCCGCCCCGGATCTCCACCGACCCCTTCTCCGCGATGACATTATTGCAGTACTTCGCCGATGACTTCCCGCTGACGATAATGAGCGACCCCGATCCGCTGTTGACCAAACTGTCGAACGACGCGGCCGCGATCGTCATTTTCTTCCCGGCATTTTCCAGGGTGACCGACGCCTTCGACCCCGCGCTCGCAACAAATGTCCCGCCTTTGATCGCGCACGTCCCCGCATTCACGAGCCGCCCCCGGTACGTCCCGCTCTTGATCGTCAGCGACGCGCCCTTCTTCACATAGAACAGCACCCCGTCCGCCTTCGCGGTCCCTCCCGTCCATGTCACGCTTCCATCAAGCACGCTGAACGCTTTCCCGCTCCCGGTATACACATACCGGTGCTTCCCGAGCGCCACCGTGATCCGGCGCCCCGTCGGGAACGACACGCTCTGCGCCGTCTTCACATTCTTAAGGAGCTTCACCGTCTGCCCCTTCTTCGCCGCCGACACCGCCTTCTGCAAAGACGTATACTTCTTCCCCCCGACCGAAGCCACATACGAAGAAGCCCTCGCCGTCCCCGCAAATGTCAAAGCCACCACCAGCGCCAGCCACACCGGCACCACCAACCTCAGCAGCCCCGGGGGAAGCATCCTGCGCCGCGCGCCGCTTACCGCCACAGCCGCCTCAGCCACACGCCCGTCACGCGTCACGCGGGCCCGAGCCGCGTCAGCGGCATCCCGCCCGCGCTTCACTGCAGCGACAGCGACGCCAGCGGCATCCCGCCCGCGCTTCACTGCAGCGACAGCGACGCCAGCGGCGTCCCCGCCTCGATCACATGCCCGCAGCCCTCACAAGACTCATCCGCGCAAAGCGTCCCGGTCTCCCCGACCTGCCCGCCCATCCGGATAAACACCTCCATCCAGGCCCCGCAAGCCGGGCAACGCACCTCCATCAGCTTCGGCGTAGCCTTCCCTTCCTGACAACCCTTATATTCCGGCATGATTATTCCCTCCTGCCAAAATGCAAAATTATAATTTGTTTAATTATATACTGACTTTTAAAATCACGCAAGAAAAACCTCGTGATATTACCCTCGCCAGCATCGCGCCACACAAATCACGATTTTTATTTCCCGTATTTCCGCACAAATCGCGATTTTTCATTCCCGTATTTCAGCACAAATCGCGATTTTCTGCACATGTCAGCATAATTCAGGCACCCATAATACTATTCAACATTCCGAACATTTTTCAGCTGTTTTCTTTTTCAGAAGAAGACACTGCATAGCACAGAGTGCAGCGACGGAAGATCCTGACCACAGGCCCCGCCAGCCGTACAGCACCGATACCGACACTGACATATGAAAAAGAGCGTCTGCCACCTGTCCCTATTGTAGACACCTGGTAAACGCTCTGCTCAATCTGGTACAACAGGAGCTCATTCTCGTTGGAATTTCGTTGTATTTTTTATCGGATATCGCGCGTTATACCGCCGCATCAAACCAATTCTGCGTATTTCTTTTTTTCTTCATCAGTGAATCCTAATGCATCCAAGGCCTGCTGAACCGTCATATTAAGGTTCTTCATCAGGTTTCTTATGTCCTGTGCTCTCGCCCGATCAACAGCTTCATTCCTCATGTCTTCCATTGCCTTACACACAATCTTCACCCCCTCAGGACTATACTTATACTTCTCCGCCGTTTCCCGCATCAGATCTGTCTTCATATCTTCAGGATCTGAACAGGAGAAATCATGCATCAGTCTGCTTATTTCCGTTTCTTCGCCTTCTCCTCCATCACGATACGCACCGTTCACGTAGAGAATGTGCTCTCCATCGCCAAATGCTGTTTTCGTTGTAAGGTTCATTCGCTCAATTGGATAGAACGGCTGACCGGCGTCAAAGAAATCTGTCTCAGTTATGAATATCGTAAAGGTGTCCGGCAAATTATCGAAATCTTCATTTGCCTTGAGATTCTCGATATCCATAACACTGGACAGATACCGTGCCCGATGCGGCTGTGCTCCCTGGTCGCTCCGCTGAATCTCGATATCATACCATCATCGATTGGCCTAAGCCCACGCAGACGCTGAAGATCTTCCGGCTTTGGCTCATAATTTTCAAGATTCATGTCGGACATGTCACATCACCCCTGTCATGATTAGCTGACAATAGTATAGCACATTGTAGTTTCTCTCGACATCAGCCATCCTCCGCGCTCTCCGGTTCCAATTCGTCAATACCCAAGTCATCCATGATCTTACTCATTGATACGACACCGTTTCTGTCCTTCAGCGCGTCAAGGTACAGTTTTGCCTCTTTCAATCTGGCTGCCATATCGTCATAGGTCTCCGGACTGATTAATACAGCAACAGGCTTGTTATTCCTGACCACGACCTTAGGACCGGATTTCACTTCCTCAAAAATCGCCGTCGCGCCGCCCCTGTTAAATCTTGTTATTGGAATAATATCTGATGTCAGCATCTTGTCTTCCCCCTTAAACAATCCGCATGTATGCAGTTATATTAAACGATATATTTAGCGATGTCAATATCGTTATATTAATCTTTTAATTTTCACTTGCAGCGGAGTCTCGGCTCATGAAAAGGCCGCCCTCATTCAGGCGGCCTTGTGAACAAACATGTGTGAATTAAAATCGTGTTTCAGATGACATTTCTGACGTCGCTTTCCATGATATTAAATCGCCTGAACTCCGGAATCGCCGCCTCTTCCGCCTGCTTCATGGCCGCGTCGCTCTTTGCGGCCGCTGACTGTGCGCGGATGCTGGCCGGATATATCGGCTTCTCTAACTTACAGCGGCGGAGCTCGTCATATTCGTCGCAGAGCGGCACTTCGTTTTCCCGGCTGAGATAGTCCAGCATGGCCAGAAGATACAGGCTCTCGGGATACCACTTCCGCTCATAAAAGGTCCGGATATTCTGACTTTCCAGCGTGTCGACAATGAAAGCAATGTCGCCCTTTTCCCTGACGAGATGGCATACGGCACTTTTGAAGTTCTCAAAGCCCGGGCGCCTGATCCTGCACGGGGTGAGCAGTTCCTCCATGGAAACGTTCAGTGCTTGCGCAAGCCGATACACGGTCTCCGCGGTGCATTTTTCCAACTTCGTTTTTCCATTGCACAGGTCGTTCAATGTCGCATACGGCACATGGCTGAGCTTTGCCAGCCGATAGATCGACATGTGCTTTTCGTCCAACGCCTCTCTGATTGTCACGATCATCACCTGCTTTCTTCACATATTATAACGGTGTGCCGTTATAATATCAAGAGTTGAAATCGAATAGGCGTGGGTGACTAACCCACGTCCTCTCACAGCACCGCACCACTGTTGATGTCAAGATAGATGTCAAGATAGAAAGAAGGATATGGCATTGAATGTCAAGATAGACGGAAGCAGCCGCCCCGGTCCGAAAACCGGGGCGGCTGCCTCGTTGCTTAGTCTTCAGTTACTTCCCGCGTGGGGCGTCTGGTCTCTCAGACCTCCTCTTCCTCCTTATTGCGCTTCGTGAGCATCAGCAGGATGGCCAGGGCCGAGATGCCGAGTGCCGCTGTCAGCGGGATGATCGGCGACGCATCGCCGGTCTTAACCGGTGCGGAACTCTTGCCGGTCTTGTCATCCTTGCTCGGCGTGGTCGGATCGTCCGGATCCAGAGAGATCTCGCTCTCCGTCTCAAACGCTTCCGTCTCGCCTGCGACGCCGCTCTCGGTCTCCGTCTCATCCGGATCGAGAATGATCTCAGATTCCGTCTCAAACGCTTCCGTCTCACCCGCGACACCGCTCGGTTCCGTCTCGGTCTCGGTGTTCAGATCCACCGGAGCTTCGTTACGGCCGGAGAAGTTACCCGGGTTGTTGCCTTCCGGATCCAGACCGTTTGCAACCGCGATGTTGATGACACGTCCTCTTCCGAGATCCGCCCAGTCAACCACGTGACTCGTCGTAAATGTCATAACCTCTCCCGGCGCCAGGGTCTCGATCGTCCAAACGTCTTCGGTCAGCTCGTCAGTGACTGTGATGTCGTGCATCGCAACACTGCCGATATTGGTGACCGTGATCAGATAGTCGACCGTCTCGCCGAGCCTGTAGGACTCGCCATTTTCAGGTGTGCCCACGGTTGTCTTGCGGAGCAGGAGCGACGCATCGCTGTCGTTGTCGATCTTCTCCCACTGTGCGACCAGATAATCGCTCACGTACTCGTTGCCACTCTTCTCAGCGTACTCATCGCCCGGATAGTAGATACTGCCCCTCCAGTACAGGAAGCGGTAGCCTTCTCTTGTCGGGGCATCCCAGATGGTCGCGCCCACATGGACTTCATGGGATTCCGAACGAATCTCGCTGCTGCCGTCGTCCCAGACACCGCCGTTCGGGTCGTACGTGATCGTGTAATACTTCGCCAGCGTCTGCGTGTTCTTCCCTTCCTCTTCTTTCGGATCATACTTCTTATCCGGATCATCCGGGTCGGTCGGACCATTGCCCTTCGCTGTTGCCACGTTCTCGATACTTCCGTTCTCGGCATCCGCCTCGGTGACGGTGTAGCTTGTCGTAAGTGTCTTTGCTTCGCCAGGAGCAAGCGTAGCGATCGTCTCGCTCATGCCGGTCAGGTCGTCTGTTACTACGATGTCTGTCAGCGTGACATTACCATCGTTGGTCACCGTGATCGCGTACTCAATCGTCTCACCGATTTCGTAGCCGTAGTCATTGGCCGGTGTGCTGGTCGTGGTCTTCTCGACCTTCATGCTCGCATCCGGTTTCTCGGTCTTGTCCTCGGCCTTGCCCGGCGTGACATCCGGTTCATCCGGGATGTCCGGTGTATCCGGGTCGCCCGGATCAGACGGATCGGACGGATCACTCGGATCGCTCGGATCTTCCTTCTTCACGTCGCCGGTTGCCGTTGCGTTGTTCACGATCGTGCCGGCCAGAACCTCGGCCTCCGTTACCGTGTACTGCGCGCTGAACGTCTGAGACGCATTCGGTTCCAGTGTGGCGATCGTCCAGGTATCACCTGTCAGATCATCCGTCACCTCAACGTTCTCCAGCGTCAGGTTACCGTCATTGACCGCCGTGATCTCATAGGTCACCTTCTCGCCAAGGACATAGGCACTGCCATTTGCCGGGGTGCTCGTCGTGGTCTTCGTGATGGTGATATGGGCTTCCGGTTCCTCAGTCTTGTCTTCTGCCTTGCCCGGTGTCACATCCGGCTCGGTCGGAATCTCCGGCGTGTCGGACGGATCGCTCGGATCAGACGGATCGCTCGGATCAGACGGATCACTCGGATCGCTCGGATCACTCGGATCTTCCTGCTTCACGCTGCCTTTTGCGGTTGCTTCGTTCACTACCTTGCCGGCACGGATGTCGGACTCGGATACTGTGTACTCAGCTGTGAATGTCTGTGTATCGCCCGGTGCAAACTCACCGCTGATCGTCCAGGTATCGCCTGTCAGATCGTCGATCACCGATACATCCGTCAGTGTCAGGTTGCCGTCGTTGGTTGCCGTCACCTCATAGGTCACCGTCTCGCCGAGGACATACGTACTGCCATTGGCCGGCGTGCTCGTTGTCTTCTTCTCGATGGTGATATGGGCTTCCGGTTCCTCGGTCTTGTCTTCCGCCTTGCCCGGCGTCACATCCGGCTCAGTCGGAATCTCCGGCGTGTCGGACGGATCGGTCGGATCACTCGGATCAGACGGATCACTCGGATCGCTGCTCGGATCTTCCTTCTTCACGCTGCCGTCTGCGGTTGCTTCGTTCACTACCTTGCCGGCACGGATGTCGGACTCGGTGACGGTGTACTCAGCTGTGAATGTCTTTTCTTCGCCCGGTGCGAATTCGCCGTCGATCGTCCAGGTATCACCTGTCAGTTCATCGATCACCGACACGCCCGTCAGCGTCAGCGTTCCGTCGTTGGTTGCCGTGATCTCATACGTTACCTTCTCGCCGAGGACATACGTGCTGCCATTGGCCGGCGTGCTCGTTGTCTCCTTCTCGATGGTGATATGAGCCTTCGGCTGCTCTGTCTTATCCTCCTTGGTGCCCGGTTCCACTTCCGGTACAGTGGGTTCGTCATCCGGTTCATCAGCCGGAACCTCACCCTTTGCCGTAGCCACGTTCGTGACCTTGCCGGCGCGGATATCGGATTCCTTCACCACATAGTTGACGGTGAACGCATCACTGGTTTCGTTCGGATCCAGCTTCTCAATCGTAAACGTATCTCCGGTCAGTTCATCAGTGATCGTGATGTTCTCGATTGCCAGATTGCCGTCGTTCTTGACCGTAATCTCGTAGCTGATCGTCTCGCCGAGCTTGTACTCATCGCCTTCTGCCGGCGTGCTGGTTGTTTCCTTGCTGACCGTCATATGGGCATTCGGATTAATCAGCTGATTCGTGACAGTAAAGCCTTCTTCAACACTTCCGCTGATCGTCGACTGATAGCCGTCGATCTCAACTTCCTGAAGTGTGTATTCAAACTCTTCGCTGTCCGTATCATACTTCTTAAGCTCGGTCCATGTCGTTGTCCAGTCGCCGTCTGCATTGACGCTCACAGCATCGCCATAGGCTTCTCTGTTCCGGAGCAGCTGGAACTGTACACTCTTCGGAATCGACGACAGGTGCGCCTTCGGGACCTTCCATTCCTTGGTGGCCTTGACCGTTACCGTCTCGGTTGTCGGGTTCTTCGGGTCTTCGTTGTTGGTCGTTCCGTCGTAGGTGTTCGTGACCGTGAAGCCGTTCTCCATATCTCCGGTGACCTTGCAGGTATAACCATCCGGCACGCTCTCCTCTGTCACCGTGTACTCGATCTCTTCACTGTCCGTTCCGTACTTCTTCAGCTCTTCGAATTTCACGGTCGGTTCAGCAACCGTCGCGGTCTTTACCTCCGTATCCGCAGCATCATT
>Ga0065709_1029958_pt1 | contig 10618 bp, 10 predicted proteins | sample Hoacrofraction14_2_FD_59096 | JGI IMG/M metagenome (GOLD analysis project Ga0065709, IMG submission 59096) | Hoatzin crop microbial communities from Cojedes, Venezuela, sample from fiber fraction 14 v1 | ecosystem: Host-associated > Birds > Digestive system > Esophagus > Crop | place: Venezuela... | reverse complement strand
CCGGACGAAGTCTTCGAGGAAGAGCTGGATAAAATCTATCAATTGAATATAGCTTGAGGGGTGTCCAACTTGTTATTGCAATTTACGAAATTTTTTTGTATGTAAGCGCATTTATGAGATTTTAGACACATTAAGTTCATAAACGTCATATAAATTATAGTTGTCAGAAGAAAGCTGACACATTTCCCTTAAATATATTTTCGACATGAAAGAAGCTGACGGGAGTCGGCTTTTTTCATGCCCGCACGCTTTCCTTTTCTTTCCCTGCCTGCTTTGTGTTACAATATTTTTAAAGGAGGAAACAAGGTATGGACAATTTCATGGGAAAACTCAAAAAAGCCGCCGATCAGGCCGCTGATATGGTCGGGGATGCTTACGATGCCGGCAAGCTGAAACTCAAGGTTGAAACAGAAACCAAAGAGCTCAAAAAGGCTTACGCTGAACTCGGCAAGCTCTATTATGAAAAGGCCAAAGACACCGAACTGCCGGATGATGTCAAAGACATCGTGGCGACGGTCACGGACAAGCTGAAAGTTCTCGACGAACTCAAAGCGCAGATTGAAAAGGCCAAAGAGGATTAAGGAAAGGATCAGGACCATCCCCCCGGGGATGGTCTTTGAGCGAAAGGGGGCATCACCATGACACGCACAATCATTTTCACCATCATCAACGTTATGGCACTTGGCATCGCAATGGTGAGTCTGTGTTTTGCGGAAGACAAACGGCCCGGCCGGTTTCATCTGGCGGTGAGTTTTCTGACGGTGTTATTGTATGTGCTTGTGACGATTGCCGGGATGGCGGACGCAGTGATCACCCGGCTGTCGCTGTGGGAATGTTTCTGGCGGTTTATGATGATGTCCGGGGCGCTCATTGTGTTTGACATCATCGGCGCCGACCGCTGTCATCTGCCGGAAAAAGCCTACGGGCTTCTCACCGGAAAACGCCTGGTCCTGCCGTCCCGCAAAACAGGCTTGTCGGTGAAGCTTGTGTTCCTGCCGCTCTCCTCGCTGTTTCTGGCATTTGTGTGTCACATCCTTCAGGGATAAAAAAATCCGCAGGGGTGCGGATCTTCTAGGCAAGCTGTGTGAATGTGTAACTGTCGTAGTTGGCCTTGAGGCGTTCAAGCGCCTGTGTATCGTCTTTCAGATAGTCGTTGCTGGCGTCGCGGAGCTCGTTGTATGCCCAGGCGGTGTACTTGGCGTCGTACTGCGAGTCGAGGCCGGTGTAATATACATAGGTGACAATCGTGGTGGACGAATCCTGATCATCGACCGGCGTGACCTTGGTGTCGTACACGGCGATGACCTTGTCGGTGTTTGTGTCTTCATTGCCTGTGGTCGCAAAGTACATGGCCACAAAGTCATTTGTATAACTGTAGTCATCCCCGAAGGTGCCGTTTGTGGCGCTTTCGATTTTTTTGTCGGCTGCCTTGCGCAATGTCTTGGCCAGTTTCTTGGAAATCTCATTGGCCGAGGTGAAGCGCTGGTACAGTCCGTTGACCGTAACGGTCGTTTCACTCGATGTGATGCGCAAATACAAATCCTCTGCTTCCTGTTCATCGTAGTTCACAGTCACCGTAACTTCGTCGCCGTTGGAGAGTTCGGTGCGCGGTGCGCATGTGTAGGTCAGCGAGGTGATAAAGCCGGCGATGGACTTGTTGTCTTCATCGTACGCAACGTCGTTGTCCACTGATTCCACATACCCGTTGCCCGAATCGCCTTCAAAGGTGACGGTGAGGTTCGCGGTGAGGTCAAGGTCGGTGAATTTGGCGTCGTACATTTTTTTCTGAGCCGTGATGATCCCGAAAATCACACAGGCCGCAAGCACCACGATGGTGACGAGTTTGATCACGAAACGGCTGTCGGCCATTTCCGCATTTTCTGATTCAAATTCTTCATCCGGATAGTCTTTCCGGCGGCGGTCCCGTCTGGATTCCATTGTCCTCACCCCCCTTCGTTTTGAATTACCATTATATTAACACTTGATCATGGGATTGTCATGGGCATAAGCCATAAGTAAGCGGATACATTGTCTTTTTTTGCATACGCCATCCTGAGATGTTTGTGTCGCTCTTCATCCTTAACCATGGTATAATGTGTCCCAAAGGAGGATGACGTCATGCAAATCACCGGGTCTTACGATAATCATGCCCTGACCATTCATCTGCCGCCCCGCCTCGACGTGTCGTCGGTGCCGGAGGCAGAACATCAGATGAACGACATCCGCGCCCGCTATCCGGAGGGTGAGGTGATTTTTGACGCTTCCCATCTCTCCTTTATCACCGTGGCCGGCCTGCGCCTATTGATCAAGTTCAAGCGTCAGAACGGGCATGTCATTATGATCAACGCCAACGACCAGGTGTATGACTACCTTGTCAGACACTCCGTCCCGTATTTGATTCCGGTGGAAAAACAAATCCGCCATGTGTCCGTGAACGGCTGTGATTTGATCGGGCAGGGGACAAACGGGAAAGTGTACCGGCTCACCGACCGGACGATTGTGAAGGATTACTTCCGCGACGTGCCGCTCGAGCGCATCAAAAACCAGATTGACGTGGCCCGCCGGGCATACGCTCTGGGCATGCCGACACCGACAGTGTTTGACATCGTGCGCACGGATACGTGGTATGGGATTGTATATGAATTCGTTGACGCGAAAACCGTGGACGGGATGATCCGGGAGAACCCGACGCTGGCTTATGACTACGCGAAAGGGTATGTGAGATTATTAAAGAAAGCCCACGGGGTGCACGCCCCGTCCGCCGGACTGCCGGAGGTGAAAAAACGCTGGCTGCGCAAGCTGGAAAATGTCCGCTCCCTGCTTTCGGGGGAGGAGTATGATCTCGTCGTGCGCGCTTTGAACAGTGTGCCGGAACGGGATACGTTTGTGCACGGGGATTTCCACGTCGGCAATGTGATGTATGAAAACGGGCATTATATGATGATTGACATGGACAACGTGGGCATCGGTCATCCGGTGTTCGATTTGTCCGCCCTGTTTATGTCCTACCTGTTTATCCCGACGTACCAGCCCGATGTGACGAAGCAGGTGTTTGACATGTCGGCCGGGGAGGCGATGCTTTTGTGGCATACGTTGATTGAGGAATATTTCCATCCGGAGGGGGACCATGATATCACCTGGTACACGCATATGATTGCGCCGTGGGGGATGATCCGTTATCTTCTGGCCCTGTACCGGCAGACGCCTGAAGACACCAAAAAACTTTTAACCATTTACCGGGAAAAGCTCTTCCCAAGGCTGAGGGCAGGCGCGGAATTACCGTTTTAGGAGGATTTATGGAGCGTTCATTATTTTTCTTTGACATCGACGGCACACTGGCCAGCGGCACCCATGTGAGTGATGAGGTCAGAAAGGCTCTGGCAGAACTGCGGGCCAATGGCCACAGCGCATTTATTTGTACGGGCCGCTCGTACTCGTATGCCGCGAAGTATTTCGGCAATCTGGTCGATGGCTTTCTCTGCAACAATGGCCGCATGGGCATTTTGAATGGTGAGGTCATCTGGAAACAGCCTTTGGATTATGAGGGACTTGCGGATTTGCGGGCGCGGATGGATGAACTCGGGCTCTCATACATGTTTTTCTCCGCCGACCACGGTTACTTTTTCGGCGATGAGGACCTGTTTGAACCGACGGCGAAATTATGGCAGCCGGGCTTTCTTGTCCCGGGGGACACGTACAACGGCGAAGAGCTGTACAACTTCGACATCGCCTACACGGACCGGGAGGCCTATGACACCTTTGAAAAAGAATCGAAGGGGCGTCTGATCCTCAACGACCACTACCCGCATCCGAGCTGTGATGTGACAATTGCCGGCTGTGATAAGTCCGATGCAATGCTGGCGGTGAGCGGGCAGCTTGGCGTTCCAATCTCACACGTGTATGCGTTTGGCGACGGGGACAATGACGTCTCCATGCTGAAAAAAGCCGGCACAGGTGTTGCGATGGGCAACGGCACAGCCGCAGCCAAAGCGGCCGGGGATTATCTCACCGACACGATTGACAATGACGGGGTCGCCCGCGCCCTGGAACACTTTGGTTTTATTGAGAAGGCATAAGAAAAGATGGATCTTTGTGAGATCCATCTTTTTCGTCTTATTTGACCAGGCGGGTCCAGCCGAATTTGTCTTCGAGCTTGCCCCACTGAATGCCTGTGAGCGTGTCGTAAAGCTTCTGCGTGAGAGGGCCGGTTTCGAAACCATTGATGACGATTTCTTCGCCCTTGTAGCACAGCTGTCCGACCGGAGAGACGACGGCCGCCGTCCCGGTCCCCCAGGATTCTTTCAGACGGCCTTCGCGGCCGGCCTGCATGAGTTCATCGACGGAGAGTTTGCGTTCTTCGACGTTGTAACCCCAGTCTTTGAGGATGGTGATCATCGAGTCACGGGTGACGCCCGGCAGGACGGAGCCTTCGAGCGGCGCTGTGACAACCGTGTCGTCAATCAGGAACATGATGTTCATCGATCCAACTTCTTCGACATACTTTCTTTCCTGACCATCGAGCCAGAGCACCTGCGTGTAGCCGTGTTCTTCGGCCTTGACCTGAGCGGCCAGCGAGCCGGCGTAGTTCCCGCCGCACTTCGTGAAGCCGGTGCCGCCCTTGACGGCGCGGACGTATTCGTCTTCAATCCAAATCTTCGTTGGTGCCACGCCTTCCGGATAGTAACAGCCGACCGGTGACAGGATGATGATGAATGTGTACTTGCTGGAAGGATGCACACCGACACCCGGTTCACTCGCAAACATGAACGGACGGATGTACAGGGACGTTTCCGGCGCTGTCGGGATCCAGTCCTGTTCATAGCGGACGATGGCTTCGACAGCTTCAACGAAGTCTTCTTCCGGCAGCTCGGCCATGCACAGACGGCGGTTGGAGTTCTGCATACGGCGCGCGTTCATTTCCGGACGGAAGAGGAGAACGTCCCCGTCAGGATTGCGGTAGGCTTTGAGGCCTTCGAACGTTTCCTGCGCATAATGCAGCACCATCAGGGCCGGGTCGACCTCGAGCGGCTGATACGGCACGATGCGGGCATCATGCCAGCCCTGATCCTTGTCCCAGTCATAGACGAACATGTGATCGGTAAAATATTTCCCGAAGCCCAGATTGTTCTGGTCGGGTTTGTCTTTGAGAACCTTGGCTCTCTCGATTTTGATTTCCATTGGTTTAACCCCCTTGAATGTCGTTGAGACCATTATAGTCCTTAATAATTATTAACGCAATAAAATATTGTCAATCCCTGAAATTATAATACAATATTTCGGGTATTGCTAAAATTCAGCACTTTTTCAGATGACATCGATTTGTAAGCCATGGGTGAGCATCCGGAAACATGCGTCCTGTGTCTCAGGGTCGTGGCTGGCGGTGCCTTTGGAGTCGATGATGATCTGGCACTCCGGCAGGGCGGCTTTGGCCATGATGGCGTTGGACACCACGCAAATATTGGACACCAGGCCCACGAGGGTGATTTCTTCATAATCCTTTGTCGCCAGGTGATTGGCAAGGTCGAGGGACGGGAAGGTTGGCTTCTCAAACACCGGCGCATCTTCCACCAGGCTTTCCAGATTCCCGTACAAATCATGACCTTTCGTGCCCTTGATGCAGTGGGCAATCGGTAAATAACGGCCTTCCTGTGAGCCGAGATATGTGTCGGTGTGCGTGTCTTTTGTGAAAATGACATCCTGACCTTCGGCCCGGTAGCTCCTGATCAGATCCGTGATATGACCTTCGAGCAGTTCCGCCCCCGGAAAGCCCAGGGAGCCGTCGACGAAGTCGTTCTGGTAATCAACCACAATCAAACATTTTTTCATATGTCTTTGTCTCCTTATTGCTTATACTTCTATTTTACGTGTGATTGATTGCGCGCACAAGCAGTTTAATTGTTGTGTTTGGAGGAATACTCAGGTAAAATAAGACCAAGAGAGGGGGCTGTGCTATGAGATCAATCAGAACAAGAATTGTCATTCTCATGTGTGCGGCCGTTTTTCTTTGCTCGTTTACACTGATTTTTATTGGTGTTGGCACGCTGCGCAGTGAGTCGGATGAATACTCCGATGAAATTCTCAATGCGACGTGTGAGTCATCGACAAGGGAAACGAATGCGCGCCTGAACCAAATTGAACACTCGCTTTCCACGATGGTGGCTTATGTGGATTCGGCTTATGATTCGGTCTATGAACTGGCCAAAGATTCTGAAAAACTGGAAACGTTTCAGTCCGGCGTTGAGGACCTGTTCTACACCGTTGTTTCCACGAACAATGCGGTTGGTTCCTATTATATAAGATACAATCCGGACCTGTTTGAACCAACGAGCGGGTTTTGGTGGATCGACAAGGACGAAGACGGGACGTATGAATCGTACACGCCAACGGACTTTTCGGTGTATGACGAAGATGATATCGAACACGTCGGCTGGTACTACGTGCCGGTCAATGCCAAAAAGGCGATGTGGATGGATCCGTACTGGAACGCCAATATCAATATGTACACCCTGACCTACGTTGCTCCGCTCTTTGACGATTCGGGCGCAACCCTCGGGGTCATCGGGATGGACATCAACCTTGACAATGTCATTTATGACGTCAAATCCATCACCCTGTTTGACACGGGTTATGCATATCTTTTATCGGACACGGGTACGGTTATTTATCACCCGTACATGACGACCGGGGAAAACATCGCCGATCAAAGCTCAGATATCGCTCAGCTGGCAGAATATATCAAGGCGTCCAGCTCGAACGGGAAGACGTTTGAATACTCGTACCGGGGCGAACGGCGCCGGATGGCGTTCTGTTCACTGGAAAGCGGGATGCGCTTTGTGGTCAGTGTGCCGGTGGCGGAAATCCGCGCAGGCACGCACAGGGCGATTGTCCTTCTCGTCTGCGCCACCGCATTGGTGACGCTGATCTGTCTGGTGGCGGCCGTTCAATATGTCGGCAAGCTCCTGAAACCACTCGGCGAACTGACCGAAGCGGCGCGCAGGGTGGAAAAGGGCGAAGAAGACATCAAATTCCCGGCCGATACGAACGATGAAGTCGGCGTCCTGAACCGGGCGATGCAGGGGATGGTCGAACAGCTCAGCTACCGGATCACAGGCCTGACCTCGATGGCCTACCGTGATGCCCTCACGGGCGTGCGTAATAAAGGCGCTTTCGAAAACGAAGGGCAGAAGCTCATGGAATCCGGCGAAGCCTATGGCATCGTCGTGTTTGACGTCAATAACCTCAAAACAATCAACGACAAATACGGCCACGTGAAGGGCGATTTGTACATCCAGCGCTCGTGCGCACTGATTTGTGATGTGTTCTCGCACTCCCCGGTGTTCCGTTACGGCGGCGATGAATTCGTGGCTGTTCTGAAGGGACGCCATGTTGATTCGGCTGATGTTTTGATTGATTTATATGAAAAAGAAATGGCGCGCCTGGATGCGGAAGCAACTGAGCCATGGGAAAGAATGTCCGTGGCCAAGGGCGTGGCCTTCTACGATCCGGAAAGTATGTCGGCAGAGGAAGGGGCTGTCGACGCGGTCTTCAAACGCGCGGATGCGCTGATGTACGAAGACAAGAAACGCATGAAAAGCGCTTGATGTCCCGGTCCCAAACCCCGTCGGGGCCGGACACAGGTTTTAAAGGAGGGTATAGACATGAGAAGCGCAGGGATATTGATGCCGGTTTCGGCACTTCCCGGTAAGCAAGGCGTAGGGGACTTTGGTCAGGAAGCCTACAGGCTCGTTGACCGCCTCAGCCGCAATGATATCAAGGTGTGGCAGATTTTGCCGCTGAATCCGTTGGCCTACGGTAATTCACCGTACCAGCCGTATTCGTCGTTCGCAGGGGATGAACTTTACATCTCCACCGACGGGCTGGTCAAAGACGGATTGTTAAAAAAGAGTGAGGCGAAGACATTCCGCCTGCAGACATCCAAAGTTAACTATGAACAGGTCCGGCCGTTCAAAACCGATCTTTTGAAAAAAGCGTTTGCGCGCTTTGACTTCGGTGAGGACTACAGGACGTTCATCGATGACAACCCATGGGTGAGACAGTACGCGGTCTTCCGCGTGTTCAAAGCCCAGAATGACGGGAAAGAGTGGGTCCTTTGGGAAGACGAATACAAGGACTACGCCGTCAAGAAAAACTTTAACATCGAGGTGTTTGAGAAAGACATTCAGTTCTGGTGCTTCACCCAGTATGAGTTCATGAAGCAGTGGAATGCGCTCAAGGACTACGCCCATGAGAAGGGCATCTCCATCATCGGGGACATGCCGTTCTACGTCGGGCTTGACAGTGCCGATGTGTGGTGGAACCAGGAAAGCTTCCTGCTCGAAGAAGACGGCACACCGTCCTTCGTTGCCGGTGTGCCGCCTGATTACTTCAGTGAATTCGGTCAGCGCTGGGGCAACCCGATTTACGACTGGGCATATCTTGAAGACCATGACTTTGATTTTTGGATCAAACGTCTGACGTATGCGTGCGAGCTGTATGACATGGTCCGCATCGACCATTTCCGTGCGTTTGACACGTTCTGGCAGGTGCCGGCCGAAGAGCCGACCGCCATTATCGGGACATGGGAAGAAGCTCCTGGCTACAAAGTGCTCGACCGCTTCTTTGAAGAAATGCCGGATGCCAAAATCCTTGCGGAAGACCTCGGGGATTTGCGGCCGGAAGTGTATGAACTGCGTGACCACTACCATTTCAAGGGCATGTTTGTATGGATGTTCCATCACAACACCGACATGGATATGAGCAACGTGGTTGTGTACACGGGCACCCATGACAACGACACGATTGAGTCCTGGTACAAAGAGCTCCACCGTGAGCAGAAAGAAACGGTCAAAGAAATTCTCGCACCTTATAAAGAAGGCTCCATCCACCGCAAGGCCATCCACGCCTGCCTGGACTCCGAAAGTGAGCTCGTCATCATCCCGATGTGGGATCTGCTCGGGCTCGGCCGCAAGGGGCGTTTCAACACCCCGGGCACCATTGGTTATCCGAACTGGTCCTGGAAGCTCTCCAGCATGAAGCTGATGACCAAGGACATTCAGTTCTACCGGCGCCTGATCAAGAAGACAGGACGGGCTTAGATGAAACGGGCACTTGTCCTTTCGGGCGGCGGCTCGAAAGGCTCTTATCAGATTGGCTTTTACAAGGCTTTGTGTGAATGCGGGCAGGGGCAGTTCGACATCGTGACCGGGACGTCCATCGGGGCGCTCAACGCCTGCATGATTGCGATGGGCATGAAGATTGAGGCACTTGAAGCAACATGGCTCTCGCTTGACGATGCGCATGTGTTTGCGGTGCTGCCGGATTTAAGTGATTTCACTGACAACCCGGCCACCCAGGCCAATCTCGCCAGGTCGTTCTTTAAGAGCTACCTGTCAAACAAGGGGGCGGATGTCACGCCGTACTATGACTTTGTGCGCGGGATTCTCGATGAAGACAAGCTGTATGCCTCGGCCATGGATTTCGGCCTGTGCACGGTGAAATACCCGTCCCTCGACCCGGTGTTTATCACCAAAGGGGAGATGCACAAAGCGCAGGTGTTTGACTGGCTGATGGCCACCTCGGCCTGTTTCCCGATTTTCCCGATGGCGGAAATCGACGGGCAGATGTATATTGACGGCGGTTATTTCGACAACGTGCCTGTCAATCAGGCGATTGAAATGGGCGCTACGGATCTTGTGGTGTGCGACTTTGACCGCGGCCTCAAGCATCCTTCCGACCAGCATGCCCCGCATGTGCTCTACCACACACCGTCGGTGAGCCTTGGCCAGTTTATGAACTTCGACCCGGCCCACCTGAAGTGGCAGATTGAAATCGGGTATCTCGATGGCCTGAAAAGACTCGGGAAAAAGGGCGGTCTGCATTACACGTTTGAAGAGCTGAGTGACCCGGTGTTTGAGGCGCTGTATCAAACGCTACGCCGGCAGGACGCTGTTTACGGACTTTCGCACCGCGGTGATGAGGCGCCGTATATTTCGGCGCTTGACAAGCTGGTGAAGCCAGAAACATTCAGTGTGGAGGCGGCCGGTTTTGCGGTCATGGACCTTTTGTGCGACATGACAGGCTGCACGGATACGACGGTGTATCATGTGCATGATGTGCTTGCGCAGGCGAGGGATATGCTTGATGGCATGGCGCTCACGTCACAGACATCACTGGCGGAGCTGGCGCTCAACTTCCCGCTGTGGAAAGAAACACTCAACCGCAAGGGGATTGTGGCCTTCTTCCTCCGGCAGTTCACCCATCCGGACTTTCCGGATACGGATTTGACGAGTCTGGAGCGGTTCTTTATTGAAGAATATCTGATGGCTCTGTTGATTCATTTATATGCAAACAAGGACGCTGACTGACGGCGTCCTTTTTGTGTGCCCGGAAATTTTTGTTTTGGGTTGACTTGAAGTGTGAGGTTTGGTATTATGAGTAAGCACTGAGAAATGCCGCATTCGTATAACGGCTATTACATCTGCTTGCCATGCAGAAGATGCCGGTTCGATTCCGGCATGTGGCTCCATTTCTTGTGTTGCGCCGCATTCGTATAACGGCTATTACATCTGCTTGCCATGCAGAAGATGCCGGTTCGATTCCGGCATGTGGCTCCATCTTT
>Ga0065709_1006395_pt1 | contig 10622 bp, 11 predicted proteins | sample Hoacrofraction14_2_FD_59096 | JGI IMG/M metagenome (GOLD analysis project Ga0065709, IMG submission 59096) | Hoatzin crop microbial communities from Cojedes, Venezuela, sample from fiber fraction 14 v1 | ecosystem: Host-associated > Birds > Digestive system > Esophagus > Crop | place: Venezuela... | reverse complement strand
TACTCGTGAACTTCGCCTCCCAAAGATTACCCATTGCAGAGGCGAACACGGCAAACATTGACGCACATAGGAAATCATGGTTGAAACCTTCGCTCTGGAGATACTGTGAGATAATCTCCCGTATTTCCAGAGGGAAGACTTCCATCGGGAAAGAGAGTGAAGAGGGTGGCGTAGCATCCACTTCTGTCTCTTTCCTTTTCCCTTCATTCGGCATAGGTTCTATAGTCAATTTCTTGACAGAATCTATGACCGAATTGAAATCAACAGACAAGGCATTCATCATTGCAGTCTCCTTCCTCGCTTGTTCTGCCATGTGCTTTCCTGCACCAGTTTCAGCGCAAGGTCGGCGTCCACGACGATTTTACGTCCCACCTGCATGATGGCATCATCAATCTTGCCGCTTTTCTTGATGCGGTTAGCCGTCGCAAGACTGCAATTAAACAAGGCTGCGATACCAGGAATGCCATGCACATACCTTTTCTCGCGCGTGGGTTCCACTTCCTGCTTCTCCTCCTGAACGGGAGATTTGGCAGATGCATTCTCATTCAGCAGGGCAAGAAATTCGCCTGCTGTCATTTGCCACAAAGGCTTACTTAGTTTTTTCTTTGACATAAAGTATGAATTTTGTCTAACAGCCCACTATGGGTTGTTTTCTGCGGCAAAATTCACAGGTGGAAAAGTGGAGACAAGTGGAAAACCAACTTTTTTAAGAAAAATCTCAAGCCTATTACCTTGCTGAAAACCAGACAATTATAAAAATCATTATTACAAAAATGATCCATTTTATTGAGCAAATTGGTGGAAACAGGTGGAAACTGCCCTTTTGTGACATCTTACAACACAAAAAGATGGCGTGAAGGTTCATTTTTTGAACTCTCACGCCATCAAACAAAGACGCTTATAGTCTTTACTTATCTCTTGGTTAAATAATCATCAAAGATGGCATTTATCTCTTTGGCCAATTTTCTTGTCTCGCTATTTGTAGAGTCAAGTGCGCTTGTATATTTGCGGCTGACGGTATCTTTGTTGAATCTGCATTCTTCCAAAATATCATCCAACCATTCATCGCGTTTGTGTTCTGAGGGAAGTTGATATAACCTATATATAATAAGGTATAGCAATGTAGTCCTCCCTAAATATGCCGCAAGAGCATAAGAATGGTTCCCCCTCATGATGATTTTCTTAAACTCGTCCAACGATGGAATCGTTATGAAAACCTTTCCGTTATACTCATAGAGTTGGTCAAGAATTTCATCCGGGAACAATGTGATATTTGTTGTTCCAACCTCTTTCGGCTTATCAGAAATTTCGGGGACTTTTGATGTTTGTGCTTCAATTTGGTCTAAAATGCCCAACTTGAAATTGTTACCTCTATCCTGCTCATGTCTAACAACAGCTTTCCAGTCATCTATTGTTCGTTGACCAGATTGTATGCTGCCTACAACCACATTATCCTTGACATCGCCAAGGAGATGCTTTAGCGTTCTGAACATCTGCAAGTTTGACAAGTCCGTCAAGAGTAGAACCTTGTCCTCGAAGGCATCGCCTTTCTTGAATGCGTTATTGAATGTATCAAGCATGGATTGTTTTTCTGCTTCATCCGCATTATTGTAATAATCCGCAAGCTTTTGAGTCCCACCATTTTCATTGATGAACGCAAAAACCTTCTTCACGATTGAAATCTGGTGTTCGTCAATCAATTTCGAAATCAACGCTTGATAGCCTGGATAAACTTTTTCCATGACATCGACACACCCCTTAAATGCATCAGCATCTAGATGTTGCAATAACTTTAGATTGTGCCAGAAGGACTGAAATCTTTGAATAAATTTGAACATGCTTATACCTCAATCATTTTATTGTTAGAAAANTCTTTATTCTCTTGATGGAACACATAGCCCAGCTGGTTGCTGACGCACATCGTCTGACCAATCTGCTTNTCNATGTTCCGATGNGAGTGTCCGTAAATCCAGCAGTCGATGCCGCTTTGCTCGATGTAATCACCCATTTCCACGGTGAAAGCACCATTGATGGGACTGCCTTCAAAGTCGGGCGAACTCAGTTGGAATGAGGGAACATGATGCGTGACCACAACTTTCTTGTTGGCTTTGCTCTTGGCCACAGCATCCATAATAAATTGCTTGCATCGCTCATGCTCTTGGTTAAAGTCGGCTGCGCGAAGCAATCTGCCATAATACATGATTCGGTGGAAGTCGGCTACACCATACTCTGTTTGGTATGCGTTCTCTGGTGGAATCGAAGCCCAAAGGGTTGACACGATGATGTCAACATCTTGGACGCGCACAACTGCATTGTAGTAACTATGCACGTTGGGGCGTATCTCCATAACATAACCGTCCCCAAGTGAATGAACATCAAAGTATTTATAGAACTCATGGTTGCCCATACAGGCAATCACCTGTTGGTAATTCTCCGATGCCCAGTCCCAGATTGGATGCTTGCAATAGCTATCATTACCCAAGTATCCTATATCCCCAGCAAGCACGAGGATGTCTCCTGTCACTTCCAAGGGGTTCTCCTTCAGGTATCGCCAATTCTCGGCAAATTCCAGATGAAGGTCTGATGCATACTGTATTTTCAGTGCCATATCCTTTTTCTATTACCTATTTTATTTGACGTAAATCATGCAACAGATCTAATTTAATGTGAGGATATATGATCGATTCAATACCTCTTCTAAAGACTTTCCTTCGATTTTTATCCCATCCCATAGGTCTTCTGCATGCTCAAATGTGAAGATAACTTCCCCNGGTACATGTGTGTCACCTGAGCATTGTGAGTTGATGTATGGACTATCCGGGTTATCTCGAGGAAGTTTTTTAACCTCAATTGGAGTACATTCTGTGTGGATACCATAAAAGGTGTCGTTGTCTACATAATAAAAGGCCAAATTTAATCCCACAGTAACGACCTCAAAATAGAATACCTCTTTGGATACTAATGAACGTGCTTCCTTCTTTTCTCTTTTCGACCAACCTAGTTGATCTTCATAGAGATTTTCTCCTTCTCCAAAGAAGTTTCTTAAAACAGCATTTCGACGAATCAGTCTTTTCCCTTTTTCCATATTTTTCCTTTCTTATTAAAATCTTCAATTTTGTTGATGAGATTCTGATGCTTCTTTGAGATAGAATAATAGTTGTTTTTATCATGGCTTTTCCTGCCTATCTTTCCTGGAGCAACTTCTTCCCATTTGTGAGCATGAGAACCCTTTTCGCTATTGTTGAAGGGGATGACATTTCNTTGATTGTCAAAAATTAAATCGATAGATTCGCTTAACAAGTNCTTCTTATAAATGCCGATACCGGAAATAGTAAGTTGCCCGGTATCCTTATCCGCTGAAGCGAAAAGGTATATAGGATTTTCTGAATTGGAATTCATAATAATCTTATCATGACTTGGATTGTCTTGTAAGACAACGACCTTATGTCCATCAATTCTATACTCGGTGTCATAATGAGTCCTGTTTTTAGGATTCACGCCACCAATTTCTTTGCTATATGAACCATTACCACCCATACTTGTTGAATTTTTTGTTATCGTTTTCGTAATAAACACTTATTTCTTCATTTTCATTTTGCTGCCGTCCTCCATATCGTATTATACATGTAGGTTCTAGTCTCTCCAAGACGTAAGGATAAATCGTTTGCCAATTTTGCATGGCTCGCTTATCTCTCCCGATACCGGAACTATTCATTGATATTACAGAATGTTTTGGGTAACCATCAAGACACCAATCTATTATTGAAGAATCTACCACTACATTAGGAATGACGACCTTTCCATTATAATGCCACCATGCCATTAGTAGCTTATTGTGAAATGAAATACATATTTTCATTGGGATAGGCATTTCAGGTTTAATAGAAATATCCATACCTATAACTACATTATAGTTACTTAGTGCATCAAAATGCCTATACGGATCACCGAGAAATGGAAGCAACCTGTTATCTGTAGTATAGAAGTGAGGTACGACACCAGTGTAATTACGATTTTCAAGTCGATAAAAACAACGAATATCTTTAGGTGGTTCTACGGAGCATCCAGCAACAATAGGCATTTGATATGTTGATGTAAAGTTCACATTTTCACATAACGACATGCTAAAACGATTATTTGGCGAGAAAATGCCATTACTTGACCATTTCTCNTCACTTGTTTCTATTTTTTTCGAGCAGAAATCTGGAAAGAGCTCTAATTGGGCGTATTCTGCCATAACAAAAATATTTAATAATTAATAACTAAAATGGACTCAAATTTGGCAGAATGCAATTTTCTTTATAACTTTGCAACTGCAAATATCGTCCGCTCGATGAATTTGCATGAAGTCTCATCCTCATCACAGATAGACCTCGTCTTGCCCCGACCATCGCCAAATGTACGGGGCTTTTTTATATGTTTTTACTTTCTCATAGGCCATTATCTTTTTTCGTTCCTCGCCCAATGTTGCAGACGCTTGAGTATATCTGCCTGAGGGAGTCTGGGGTTTAACAATATTAGANCTTTTANCTTCTGTGTTGCTCGTTCCCTTGTGAGTAACTGATGCTCAACAAGTTTGTCAATAACAAAGAGAATACCATGTACATCAACACCTGATTTCATCGCAGCGTTCTTTAATTTGGAATCTCCTGTTAGCAACATGTATCCGTTATCATGTGCATATAACCAAACAGAGCAATCTTGTATTGACANATTGGTTTTATTGCGCATCTGTGCATGGAAAACAATAAGATTACTTAATTCTTTCTCGTCAAACGTTTTCACATGTAAAACCTTTTTACGTTGGTAAGCAATAACCTTCTTCCTCTGCGCAGACTCTTTCAGTTCATGAATGATCATGTCTGTCGTATGAAATTCCCACGGCAGAGAAAAGAACGTATCAAGTAGACCTGTCTCAATTAGGTCAATAAAAATATTCGTATCACTGATAGTAACTATTTCCATTAGATTACATTAAAATNTTGGCGTACCTTGTTNACAGAACTATTAAGCAGAGANGCTGCTTTAGAAGTACTGATGAGTTGCTGTGCTAAAGCACTAAAAACCATGGCTTCAAAACGATTTGTCATCGTCTCTTCATACCATGAATTTTCAACTTTCTCCTTTAATGCAATATTTTGGTTCTTACGAATATAAAAACTTTTATATCGTTTCTCGCTTACGATTCCCATATCATGGAGTTTATGTACGATGGCATCTACAGAAATGCCATAAGCTTCTGCAATAGCTATCAATTCTTCAATAGCAATTTTTGATTTTCCTGCAAAATAGAATCTCAACACTTCACTAGGTAGAAGTAACTCATTGGCAAAAGCATTGCAAAGATTTTCTTTTTCTCGCGAAGTTAAGTNTGGAGAGAATTTGTCATTAAAAAGCAAGTGTCCAAGTTCATGCAATGAAGTGAGACGTCTCCGNTCCGTATGAGTCTTTTCACGATTCAGCACAATAATATAATGGGTGTTGTTGACAATGCCGCTTACGCCATCAAAACTTTCAGGTGCACTGGTATATATGATCTTAATGCCGTTGCTTTCCAGCATNTCCTGAACGTTTGCTATACAATCTTTGCCAAGTCCCCATTCCTCTCTGACCCTACTAGCACACCTTTCCATTTCCGTTGAAGATGTAATGGTGCTTGTTGCGATGCCTTTTAGTTTAGAAGTTTCTTTGCCTAAGATTTCTTCAATTTCCAAATACCTCTCTATGTCATCTTGTATCTGCACTTTCAAGGCNGCTACATCCTTCGCGCCAACGCTAGATTTTTTACGAAAAGACACTTCGAAGTTGCCGATGTCAAAGGAAAACGGACGGAAGAAATATTCAAGTTCCACCTGTAACGCCTCAGCCATNGAAATTAAGATGGTGCTAGTTGGCATCATCTTTGCACTTTCATATTTTGAGATGGATTGTTTGCTTACAACACCACCCATCTTTGCGCACAAAGCTTCCATGGAAAGCTTAGATTTTATTCGTGCTTGTCGCAATCTTCTCGCGAAAATTTCTAATTCACTTAACATAGTNGCTCAATTTTTTATNNTGTTGACAAAGGTACAATTTTTCTATTTATGTCAACTATAAAATAGAAGAAAAATCCTTGTTGTTTGNGTTTTTTAACACTTCAACCCTTAATAGAGCCTTTTTTATAAACGATAAATNGTTAATTGAATCTGACATAGTCTAGTCTGGTAATTATTTATGCCTAANCTGTGCTATTTTTGCGCGTTTTAGAAAGTGTGTTTATTGTAAATTTGCGCGTTAGAAATGCTTGAAATTTGCAAATTTGCGCGTTTCGAAGTAATAAAAACATGTAAATTTGCGCGTTTTACAGATTTATTTTATTATCTTTGCGGCGGNAAATATCGTGCAAGCGAANCAGAGCCAAGCTCGCTTGNGCTATGCTGAGTGCAGCCGANATTANGCAAATCAGACAGNTATGGTAGATAANAGGACATTGGAATTTATCCTTTCCGACCAGCAGGAGGAATTGGAAGAACGCGGCAAAGAGGCGCTTTGCCGCAGAACGGAGGAGACGCTTGTGGACTTGACCAGTCCGCAGGCGCAGGTGGTTATTGGTGTTCGGCGCAGTGGCAAGTCAACGCTGTGCTATCAGGCATTGCACGCTGTCGGTGTGAAATCTCGTGCAAGTGAGCGCAGAGCCGTGCTCGCACGAGATATGCCGAGCGCCGCCGAGATTGCGAAGAAGTTCGCTTATGCTGACTTCGACGATGAACGTCTGTATGATTTGAAAGCGGAACAGTTGAACGATGTTCTGGAAGTGCTTTACAAGATATATGGTGACTTCAACTATCTGTTTCTTGACGAGATTCAGAACGTGAAGGGCTGGCACCTCTTTGTCAATCGAATGCTGCGGAAGAAGATGCACGTTATCATCACAGGTTCAAATGCCAAACTTCTGAGTGGAGAACTGGCCACCCATTTGTCAGGCAGGAACAAGGAGATACCTCTGTTCCCCTTCTCTTTCAGAGAGTTCTGCACGCAGAAGCAGGTGGAAACCGAGCGAAAAACCACCAAGGCGGAAGGATTTCGCCGGGCAGCTTTCGATGAATATATGAAGCAGGGAGGTTTTCCTGAGCTTATGACCATTGCTGATAACAAATCATACGTAAAAGATCTGGTGAACAACATCCTGCAACGCGACATCGAACAACGCTACAAAGTGAAGCACAAGGCGGCATTTGAATCACTCGCCCACCACCTTTTGAACAATGCGCCCACAATCGTCGTGACGCGAGATTTGACCAATACGTTTGGCTTCAAGTCGGAACATACCGCCAAGAACTATGTTAACTATCTGAAGCAAGCGTATATGCTGCTGGGCGTCCAGAAATATTCCACAAAGAGCAAGGTGAGGGTGGCGCAGGAGAAGGTGTACGCCATAGATGTAGCGATGATGAATCGCCGCGAAAACGCCTTTGCTGGCGACAATTTGGGACATCGGCTGGAAACGCTTGTACTGATTCACCTCATGCGCAAGTGCAAGATGGAAGGACTAGATGTATATTACCTAAATGAGCGTTCCGGCGAATGTGATTTCGTGGTATGCAATGGCCGCACCGCTGTGCAGGCCATACAAGTTTCCTACGATATCTCAGCCGAAAAGACCCGCAAGCGTGAACTTTCAGGTTTGCTGCTTGCAGCCGAAAAGACGGGCTGCAAGGACTTGCTCCTGCTGACCGACCATGAAAGTGGCACAGTAGAAGCGAAAGGCATGACGATTGAGATTCAGCCTGTTTACGAATGGTGCTTGGAGCTTGGATTATGAAATCTCGTGCCAGCGAGCGCCATGCAAGCTTGCTTGCAGATGGCCGAGCGCAGCCGAGATTATTCAAATCTCGTACAAACAAGAGCTAAGCCCAAGCTTGAGCTATGCAAAGCGTAGCTGAGATTCTCTATGAAGAAAATGGTTATACCACCGATTTTGGTGGTACAATCGTTTTTATGTGGTGCAAATACGTGTAGGTGAAACTGAGTCAAGCTAACCACAAGTTTTGTCGAGAGTAGATACATTACGTAAAACAAACAATAATCATCTGTTTGCCTCAATAATCTTTTCGATGTTTCCAATCATATAGAATGGCAGGTTAACCAGGCGGAAAGGCTTTTTGCCGATGGTGGTCTGCACGTTGTCTATGGAATATGCCCCCGACCAAATCCTGATGCCAATATCGACAGGAGCTTGATCCATGAAGGAGTGGATAGACCGCAGATGTGCATTATGACCACTTTTCACCTCTATTGGATAAAGGCGTGAACCAGATGTTAACACATAGTCCACCTCTGCCGAGCCATTCCCCTTGACCCAGAATTGGCGTCGCTGGCTCACCTTATTATTCAATGTGAGCAACTCTTGTGCAACCACCTGTTCGGCCAAATATCCGCGCCACACGTCGAGAATATCATTGGCGCCGATGAGTTCACGGCGCAATCCTGCCTGATAGTTAGTCAGACCAGTGTCGAGCATGATGAGTTTTGGCTTCCTGCGCTCCTCGCTCAGGGCAGGCACAACCACCGATGTTGTGGGATAAACGATTTCGAGAAGCATAGCTTTCTGAAGCAGTCGAAAGGCTTCGCTCACCTCGCGCGCTTTGTAGTCTGAATGCGCAAAACCGCCAAGGGTAATCTGTTGCCCTGCCTTTGTCCACGACGTACTAATCAGAAAACGCACGACTTCGGCAACTTTGCCATTCTTGACATACTTTTCCACGTCGTCCTGGTATCCCTGAATCAGACTTTCGTAAACGTTGTCGAGTGCCAGTACGTCGCGCGAATTGGCGTATTCCTGTACCGCTTCCGGCATTCCACCCACAATGACGTATTGGTTGAAAAGCGACATCAGTTCGTCGTGTACTGCTGCGCTCTGTTCAGGATTATCAATAAAGAAGCGCAAATTTTCTTTTCCCAGCGCACCCAGAAATTCATAAAACGAACACGGGCGTAATGCCATATATTCCACACGACCTACAGGAAACGAAGCGTTTACATCCACCACATTCTCCAGAAGTGATCCTGCAGAAATGACGTGGACATCCGGGCGTTGCTCCTTGAAATAGCGAAGCAGCGAAATGGTTTTGGGTGAGTTTTGTATTTCATCGATGAACAGTAGCACTGTTCCTGACTTCTTTTTCTTTCCTTGTTTAGCATAGAGTGAGTCGATGAGGTCATCAAGCGGAATGTTGCGCTCAAACAGGGCTCTATCACTTTCAACATCTAGGTTGAAGTAGAGGTAATTGTCAAACTCTTTGCCAAAAGCATTAACCACGGTGGTCTTTCCCACTTGGCGTGCACCTCTAAGTACCAACGGCTTTCTGTTGCTTCGTTCTTTCCATTGGCGTAGGTGTGTCATTATTTGTCGTTCAAACATAAGCAGTTATCTTAAGAATCTGGGTGCAAAGATAATCATTTTGTTTCAAAATGGAGGATACTTTGCCACATTTTTGTTTCAAAATGGAGGATAGAAAGGCTGATTTTTGTTTCAAAATGGAGGATACACCATTTTTAAGTAGCAACACACATTTTATAAAAATGGCGTTTTATTTATCCAGAACTCTATGTTTTTGTGCCGTCGTGGAGAAATATCGTGCAAGTGAGGCAGAACCAAGCTCGCTTGAGCTATGCCGAGCGCAGCCGATATTATTCAAATAAAACGCACTTTTTGCTCTTTAATCTCTAGCTAGAATGTTAGACTCTGGAATAATTATGTCTAAAATAATGTCGTTTTTAGACATAAGTGAAACGGGCGACCGAAATTCTCTCTTAGAGAATCTTGGCTGCGCTCGGCATAGCTCGAAAATATGTTTTCGGCTCTGCGCTCGCTTGCACAAGATTTGCAAGTATATCCAATAGGAAAAAACGCGAATCACCTTTTCGATATATTTTTATCGTTATTTTGCAGTTCCTTGAACTTTTGTTCAATCCAAGAAGATATAAAAATTCTTTGCTAATCATTGTCATTGCTTTGGTTAATCAACAGACTTACCTTTTGACCTATTCCTCTGCGTCTTGCATAGCGCATCAGCTTGGGGATATTGATGGCATAGAGGTCTAGAGCCATTTGATACATATTATATTCTTCTGTTCCTTTCAGATAGTCGAAGTCGTCATCTTCCAAAATATCAACAAGCAATTTTTCCAATGTAGGAACTTTTACGCCATCATTACTTGTCAACGGAGATTCCGTGACAAGAGGTTTTACGATAATGCATTGATTACGCAAATCCACATAATCACGCATCATGGTTGCATTAGGCTTTCGGAAAACTTCCCTATGGTTCTCTTTTAATCTGGAGAAAACAGAATCTACGGCATCACGGTTGGTTTCTACATAGATGGCATGATTGATGGAAAGGTGGTGCTGGAGAGAAGTGAGAATGGTTCCGTCATAAATACAAAAATCGGTAAACGGCAATTCCGCAACAAGACCTTCATAAATCTTCTTTACCTCTTTAGAAGGAGTATAGCGGAACTGTTGTTTTTGAGGCAAAGCATATTCTCCATGACCTATGCGAACCAGTTTGTTCATCTTGGCCATTTCGCTGAGGTATTGTCTTGCAGTAGCAGACTTCATGCCGTATTCAGACACA
>Ga0065709_1029957_pt1 | contig 10625 bp, 6 predicted proteins | sample Hoacrofraction14_2_FD_59096 | JGI IMG/M metagenome (GOLD analysis project Ga0065709, IMG submission 59096) | Hoatzin crop microbial communities from Cojedes, Venezuela, sample from fiber fraction 14 v1 | ecosystem: Host-associated > Birds > Digestive system > Esophagus > Crop | place: Venezuela... | reverse complement strand
CGGGGCTTGGCTTCCTCAGAACCGACCTCGAAAGACCCACAAGCGAGTTCTCCGGCGGATGGCGTATGCGCATAGAACTGGCAAAAATCCTTTTGCAAAACCCCGACGTACTCTTGCTCGACGAGCCTACAAACCACCTCGACATAGAGAGCATACAGTGGCTCGAACAATTCCTCGCGCAGCGGGGACGTGCCGTGGTGCTGGTGAGCCACGACCGCGCCTTTATCAACAACGTGACCAATCGCACGCTCGAAATAAGTTGCGGGAAGATTGTTGACTACAAGGTGAAGTACGATGAGTACGTCAAACTGCGTGCCGAGCGGCGCGAACAGCAACTGCGAGCCTACGAAAACCAGCAAAAAGAGATAGCCGAAATAAAGGATTTCATAGAGCGTTTCCGCTATAAACCCACGAAGGCCGTGCAGGTGCAGAGCCGAATAAAGCAGTTGGAAAAAATCGTCCCCATAGAGATAGACGAGGTCGATCGCTCGCGAATGCACCTGCGCTTTGCGCCCTGTCTCCGCAGCGGCGACTATCCCATCATCTGCGAGGAAGTGGGCAAAAGTTTTGGCGACCACGAAGTGTTCAGCGATGTCAATCTGACCATAAAAAGGGGCGAAAAGGTGGCTTTCGTCGGCAAGAACGGCGAAGGAAAAACCACCCTCGTGCGCTGCATCATGGGGCAGATACCGTTCAGCGGCAAACTGACCGTCGGGCACAATGTTCAGATAGGTTATTTCGCTCAAAACCAGGCACAACTGCTCGACGGCGAACTGACCGTCTTCGACACGATTGACCGCGTGGCCACGGGTGAAAACCGATTGAAAATAAACGACATACTCGGTGCTTTCATGTTCGGCGGCGAAGAGAGCGAGAAGAAGGTGAAGGTGCTGAGTGGTGGCGAACGCAGCCGCTTGGCAATGATCCGTTTGCTGCTCGAACCTGTCAACCTGCTCATTCTCGACGAGCCCACCAATCATCTCGACATGGCATCGAAAGATGTGCTGAAAGAGGCGATAAAGGCGTTCGACGGCACTGCTGTTATCGTCAGTCACGACCGAGAGTTTCTCGACGGATTGGTGGATAAAGTTTATGAGTTTGGCGGCGGAAAGGTGCGCGAGCATTTGGGGGGTATCTACGAATTTCTCCGCCAGCGCAACATCGCTTCCCTCGACCAATTAGGTCAGCAAACACCGCCCGAACAGCACGAGGCGGAGGTCGTAAAGAGCGACAACAGACAGAGTTACGAGGAGCGTAAGGCGGAGCAGCGTCGGCGCAGCAAGATAGAGAAACAGGTGAAGCAGTCGGAGAGCAAAATCGCCGAACTGGAGAACCGTTTGTCAGAGTTGGATGCCCATCTTTCTACACCCGAAGGTGCGTCGGACATGGTAGCCGTCAGCGAGTACACGTCGGTTAAGCGGCTGCTAGACGAGGAAATGGAACGTTGGGAAGCCCTTTCGAGCGAACTATAAAAAGGTTAAAGTTTTTAGGGCGCAAAAGTTTCGTTTTAATCTTGTAAACCCTGTCTAAAAAAGAGAAATGAGATACTTCATCACACTGAGTTTCGACGGAACCGACTATTGCGGCTGGCAGCGGCAACCACACTCGCCGTCGGTGCAGGAAACGCTCGAAAAGGCACTGTCAACCATCCTGCGGCAAGAGACGGAAATCGTGGGAGCGGGACGGACGGACACGGGCGTTCACGCGAAGATGATGGTGGCGCATTTTGATACGGACGTGCCCATAGACAACTTGGTTTACAAACTCAATCGGCTGCTGCCGCGCGACGTGGTGGTCGATAGGATAGAGCAGGTGGACGGCGAGATGCACGCCCGCTTTTCCGCCACTGCGCGTACTTACCATTATTATATACACACGCGTAAGTCCCCATTTCTCAACCGCTTCTCCACGGAAATCAGTTTTCCGTTAGACTTCGATTTGATGAACGAAGCGGCCAGTTGTCTGCTTGAATATGAGGATTTTGGAGCGTTTTGCAAGTCGCATACGGACGTGAAAACCACGCTTTGCCGCGTTACCGAGGCGCGTTGGCAGCGGATTGACGATGAGCGATGGGTGTTTGTTGTCACGGCCAACCGCTTTCTGCGCAACATGGTGAGAGCCATCGTTGGGACGCTTGTCGATGTTGGTCGCCGCAGACTGACGGTGGAGGGCTTCCGCGCCATCATTGAGGGCCGACAGCGCACCAAGGCTGGCGACTCTGCGTCTGCACGCGGACTTTTTCTTTGGAACATCGAGTATCCTCGCTCGGCGGAATGACGTTGCGAAGTCGTAATATCGTTCTGCCAAATTCCCCAAAATTGTAGTCGATTATTCCCACCGTGGTGGAACTCGAGTCCCACCGTGGTGGCACTGGAGTGTCATCGTGGTGGCACTGGAGTGTCATCGTGGTGGCACAAATAGGCCTCCTCGTTTTCCAGCGTCAGTTCCCTCGTTTGGTCGTCGCGAACGGCGATGGTGGCGTGCAGCGTTGTCTCCGGCAGGAGCGCGTTTGCCACCTCTGGCCACTCGATGAGGCAGGGGTAGCCGGAGTCCAGATATTCGGCAAAACCGGTCTCGCTTACCTCGTTTGCGGTGGTGAGTCGGTAGAGGTCGAAGTGGTAGATGGGGCCTCCGTTTCCGTCGGTGTATTCGTTGATGATGGCGAATGTTGGGGAGGTGGCGATGTCGGCAGAGCCGAGTTGTTGGCACAAGGCTCTGATGAGTGTCGTTTTCCCTGCTCCCATCGGGGCGTGGAATGCTATGACGGGATGGTTCTCCCTGATGCGTTCTGCGAGCAGTTGGGCTGCGTCGTCTATGTTGTCAAGCGTGAAAATCATTTAAGTTGAAAAGTGAAAATTGAAAGTTGAAAGGTTGAAAGTTTTTTGACAGAATAGGACGCTTTGCTGTTTATGTAGTGAACTTGTTTTTTGGCGTGAGCGTTGCTATCGGTATCATCATCTCCTCCATGGATATGCCGCCGTGCTGGAAGGTGTTTTTGTAGTAGGAGACGTAGTAGTTGTAGTTGTTCGGATAGGCAAAGAAGGCATCGCCCGTGGCGAAGACGTATGCGGTGGAGAGGTTGGGCTGGGGCAGTTCCGCTCTCTTAGGTTCTTTTATGGTGAACACGTCTTTTGCGTTGTATGCCAAGTTCTTACCGAGTTTATACCTCAGATTGGTGTTCGTGTTTCTGTCGCCAACTATCTTCACGGGGCGGTTCGTTCGGATGGAGCCGTGGTCTGTCGTGATGAGTACTTTGTATGGGCTTTGGGCTAGCCGTTTGAAGAAATCGCTGATTACGGAGTGCCTTAGCCAACTGAGCGTGATGCTCCTATAGGCGGCTTCGGTGTTTGCCAGCTCGCGCACCATTTTCGACTCTGTGCGTGCGTGGGAGAGCATATCAATAAAATTGAACACTACGACGTTCAAATCGTTTTTCTCCAGCTGCTTGTACTGCTGCAAGAAGCGCTCGGCAGCCTGCGAGTCGTTTATCTTGTGGTAGGAGAAGGTGTCGTGTCGGCGGTATCGCTCTATTTGCGTCCTTATCAGCGGCTCTTCGTTGAGGTTTTTGCCCTCTTCCTCGTCTTCGTCAACCCAAAGTTCGGGGAACATTTCGGCTATCTTGTTGGGCATGAGTCCAGAGAAGATGGCGTTTCGCGCGTATTGCGTGGCGGTCGGCAGTATGGAGAAGTAGAGTTGGTCGTCGATGTCGAACATGTCTGCTATCTCTTGTGCGAGCAGCTTCCACTGGTCGTAGCGGAAGTTGTCTAGCACGACGAGAAACACTTTTTCGCCCTTGTCGATTAGCGGGAAGACGTGTTTCTTGAATATCTCGGGACTGAGGGTGGGGTGGTTGTTCGACTTTGCTTTCGGGTTGAGTTCTTCAATCCAGTCGAGGTAGTTGCGCTTGATGAACTTCGCGAAACTGTTGTTTGCCTCTTCTTTCTGCATGATGAGCATGTCGGTCATCTGCGAGTCGGTGCTGGTGAGTTCGAGTTCCCACCGCACGATTCTCTTGTAGATGTCCACCCAGTCGTTGGGTGTTTCGCAGAGCTGTATTTGCTGTGCTATTTGCTGGAAATCTTGTTGGTATCCGGTCTGCACGGCTTCTGTTTCTATCTCTTTTCGGTGTATGTTTTTCTTTAGCGTGAGGAGTATCTGGCTGGGGTTTACCGGCTTGATGAGATAGTCGGCAATCTTTGAGCCAATGGCTTGGTTCATGATGTTTTCTTCTTCGCTTTTGGTCACCATGACGACGGGTGTTGCCGGAGCTATCTCCTTGATTTGCTGGAGCGTTTCGAGTCCGCTCAGTCCGGGCATCATTTCGTCTAGGAGGATGAGGTCGAACGAGTGTTGTCGGCATTCTTCTATGGCATCGGCTCCGTTTGTGACGGTGACTACTTTGTATCCTTTTTTTTCAAGGAATATGATGTGTGCTCGGAGAAGTTCTATCTCGTCGTCGCACCAGAGAAGTGTAGGTGACATAAGTTGAAAGTTGAAAAGTGAAAGTTGAGAGTTGAAACGATTTTATGATTTGATGCTAGAACTTAAAAACTGAAGAACTAAAGAACTGAAGAACTTAAAAAGCTAATTATAGAAATCGTCTCCGAAGAGGTCGTCATCTACAATTTGCTGCTCTTGCTGCGCAGGTTCGCCGAAGAGGTCGTCGTCTTGCGTCGGTTGCTGCTGAACGGGCTGCTGAGGTGTTGCTTCGGGCATCTCCTCGGGCATCTCCTCTGGCAATTGCTCGGGCATCTCCTCCGGTTTGTCTTCTTGCGTTTCCTCTGGAGTGGCTGTCTCCTCGGTTTCCCTTTCTACGGCTATTTCCTCGGGGATGCTGAGCAGATTTTCTTTGGTCACTTTGAGCGGCGCGAACGTCTTTTCGTAGAACTCCTGATAGTCGTTGTAGCTGAACTTCGTGCCGAGGAGTTTCTGGTTGCTCTGACTGATGACGATGGCGCGACAGGAGTCGAGCATTGGCTGCATCTCCTCTTCCGCCAATAGCTGGTGTGCGTATTGCCAGCACTCGTCGTAATTGAGAAATCCCGATACGGTCATCTGGCGGACGCCTTGGTCGTAGTTGGTCTGTATGTCGAAATTGCGCACGAGGAAGTTCGTGAAGTTGTATTTCGCGAGCTGATAGAGCAGTTGGTTGTTGTCTATCGCGTTTTCCTTGTATGCCAGCAGGAATACGAAGTCGGTGTTGCGCTCTGTCGAGAGTGTGTCGGTGTCGGTGGAGTCTTTGTCGGCCAGTGCAACGTCGCGCCGCTCCCAGATGTCGCCGAGGTTGAACTGTGCGCCGTGTAGCGTTCTGCCTTGCTGCACTCCCTTTACAATCATGCCTGCTATTTCGGCCACTTCGCTTTGTGGGTGGTTTCTTACCACCTGCTCCATGTTGTCGGTCGCGCCCTTGGAGTCGCCCTGGTTTAGTTTTCTCATTCCGTCAATGAAGATGAATTTCGGCCGATGCTCTCCGAGGGGGAAACGCTCCTGCGCGTATTGGTTGTTGGTCTGCACTTCCAGCAGCCTGTTGTCCTTGAATGCGTCGTAGGTGGCGGCGTAGATGGAGTCTTCCATGTGCTTGCCGTAGAGGGCATTTTCCACGAAATAGGGGTCGTTGAGCAGCGTGGTGTATTGGCTTTGCGGCCACTCTGCCTGCAAGTGCGACAGGCAGGCGTTGGCCGATGCCTGGTCTCCTTCGCGCGCATAAATAAGGTATAGGTGATACCACGCCTTGTCCATGTCTGGATAGTCGGGGTATTGTGTGGTCAGTCGGTTCAGGTTCTTCTTGGCCAGTTTGAGGTTGTCCAGTTTGTCTTTGAATATCACGCCGGCATTGAATAGTCCGTCTTTTATGATGTTGTCGCTTTCGGCCTTTTGCTCGTCGGTGAAAGGTATCTGCGCCAGATAATATTCGCGGTTGTGCGGGTCGTTTGCCGGGTCTTCGGCTTTCTTTTCTTCGGACTCTTTCTGTGCCTCTTGTGCCAGGGCTGCAGAGGCGGTGTCTTGTGGCTCGTCTTGGTCAAGCGATACCACGGTGCGGTTGTTTCGCTGCCAGTTGTCGGTGTTCTCTCTCTTTCCCCAGAGTTTTTGGAACGTCTGTTTACCCTGCGTCACGGCGGTTTGGTTGTAGAAGTACCACTCGCCTTTCGTCTGTTGCGTGGTGTTGGTTGTTGTTTTCTTGGCCTGCGTGTTTCCTTGCGCGTTCTGTTTGGCCAGTTGTTTGTCGGCGGCCTCTTCCTGCGCCTTTCTCTTCTCCTCTTTCTCTTTCTTTTTCAGTTCCTCTATAACCCTGTCGATGGTTTTCAGCCGCTCTGCCTCGGGCATGAGGGCGAGAGCCTGCAACGAGTCTTGCAGATAGATGGCGTCGGTGTGCGGCACCAGTTCGTCAAGCACTTTCGAGCGTTGCGAGAGTTGTTCGTAGTCGTCGCGCTCTTTGTCCAGCAATCCGATGGCCTCGCCGTAGCAACGCTTGGCATCGCTGTACTTCTCCCTTGCCCAGTAGAGGTTGCCAAGGCTGAGCAGCAGCACGCCCTTTTCCGTGCCGCTTCTTGTTGCCTTTTCGTTTCCCTTTTCGTATGCCGCTATTGCTTTGGCGGTGTCGCGCTGCATGAGGTGGACGTTTCCGATGGCGTAATATACTTGGTCGAGATAGTCGGCGTTCTTGTCGGAACTGGCCATTCTTCGCAGTCTGGCGAGTGTCTGTTTGGCGTTGCCTTTGGCCATCACCTCGGTCTGTGCTATTCTTGCGTTGAACTCCAGTTCGTATGGCGGATTTTGCGCCACCACTTTCTTGAATGCCTTGTATGCCAAGTCTCTCTGTCCGAGTTTTGCGTATAGTTGTCCGAGCAGGAACCATTCGCGTGCCTTTTGCTTTTTGCGCTTTTCGTGCTTGATGCATCGGCGCAGATAGGGTATGGCCTGCTGGTATTCCTGCTTGTGCAGATAATAGTCGGCGTATGCGTAGTCGAGGTTCTTTTGCGTAGGACCCACGATGGAGTCGCGTTTGAGGTTTCTCAGCACGTCTTCAGCGTCGTAGAGCCAGTCGAGTTCGGTGTAGCATCGTGAGAGCCAAGTCCTTGCCACGCCGTAGATGGCTGGCTGCGTCTGGTAGAGTCGGCTCATATAGGAGAACGTGGCGGCGGCTTCGTCGAACTCGCCTTTCAGGAATTGGCTTTTGCCCATCATGAGCCACGCTTTCCAGAGGAACGGGTTGTACTCTTTGCGTCCGAGCCATTCTATGTCTTTGGCCGTCTTTTTCTTGTTGCGGTTCCATTCCGGACGGCGTTTTATGGAGTGCTGTTTGATGGCTTTCTCGCTTTTTTCTATCGCCTTGTCGAAGTTGGCTTTGCCGAGTTCTCTGCTCTTTTTGTTGCCTACGGTGTAGAGCGGTAGCAGGTTGGTGTAGTCGTCTTTGTTTCCGGTTTCTTTTTCGAGGCATCCGTCGCTGTATGCCACGTTGCCGTTGTAGTAAGTGTTGTATTTTGCTGTAAACGAATGCCAAAAGCGGCTCTTCGCAGTGTTCTTCTGCGTAGAGCATGCCGTGGCGACGGCAATGATGATGGCTGCCGCCGCTGTTGTCCTGATGGCTTCGCTGATAATTCTCATCTTACTAATTATAATAACTCCGGAAATGCGTTTTTATTGTAAAAAGAGCAACACTTCGTCTTTCACTTGGTCGGGCAACTGGATGTTTCTGAGGTTGAGACTTCTTACCCATCGAGCCACTTCCTCGGTTCTCATTGTCTCCAAAACGTACCGGAACTGCTCCGCCTCGTCGTCGGTGTATTCGTTGGCGGGCTTGCCTGCGAAGGTGTCCAGTTCTTCGTCGTCGAAATATTCGATGGGTTTAGTTGCCGCTTCCATCATGCACTCCTGCTCGCATTTCGCGTTTTGTCCGTCGCACGACGTGCAGTCGCCGGGGGCGATGGTTATTTCGTCGTCGCCGTTTCTGCTTAGCCATCGGCTGTACACCACGAGGGCGACGGCTGCTGCGAGGAGTGCTATTAGTGCTGCGTTCATCTCTCTTCGATGCTGAAACCTACGTTTTTCAGATGTTCCCAAAACCGCGGATACGACTTGGTTACCACTTGTGGGTCGCGTATCGTAATGCTTGGCAACACAAATGCGGCCGGTGCGAACGCCATGGCCATGCGGTGGTCTTTGTAGGTGTCGATTGGCTCGTTGGTCGGAGTGGTTCGCTGCCCGTCCCATACGAGTTGGTTGCCGTCGATGTCGCGAATGGGGAAACCCAGTTTCAGCAGCTCGCGTTTTAGTGCGGCTATCCTGTCGGTCTCCTTTATTTTCAGCGTTTTCAGCCCTTCGAAGTGGAACGGTATTCCCTTCATGCAGCAGCAGACCACCAGAGTTTGCGCAATGTCCGGCACGTTGCCGAAGTCGAAGTCTAGCCGTGGCAGGTGTCTTTCGTATCTGCGGATTTCTATCTCTGTCGGCACCTCTTTCTTCTGCGTTGCAAACGTGGTTTTCACCCCGAGCATGCTGAATATGTATCGCGCGGTGGAGTCTCCTTGCCGCGAGCCGTCCATCAGTCCTGTCAGCCGGATTTTGTTGTTGGGGTTGTTGGAAAGAGCCATCATTTCGTACCAATAGGACGCTGCCGACCAATCGCTTTCCACGAAGAACGGTTGGTCTCGGTAGGGGGACGGTCTGACGATTACTGTGTCTATGTCGGCCCACTCCGCCTCTGCTCCGAATGCGTGCATCACCCAGAGCGTGAGGTCGATATATGGTCGCGAAACAATATCGCCGGTGAGATGCAGGTGCAGTCCGTTTTTAAGAACAGGACCAATCATAAGAAGCGCCGAAATGTATTGCGAGGAGATGTTCCCGGGTATGGTCAGGTGGCCGCCGTCGTATTTCCCACCTTTGATGTGCAGCGGAGGGAAACCGGCGTTTTCGGTGTACCTGATGTCCGCTCCGAGGGCCTGCAGCGCCTCCACGAGCGATGCTATGGGGCGTTGCTTCATCCGTTTGCTACCCGTCAGCGTGTGTTCGCCTTGCGTTACGGCGAGATAGGCGGTGAGAAAGCGCATCGACGTGCCTGCCGCCCCGATGTCGATGGTGTCGGGCATCTCTTTCAGTGCCTTTATGATGACCTCGGTGTCGTCGCAGTCAGAGAGGTTCTCCGGTGGCGTGTTGCCGCCGGCCAGAGCCTTTATGATGAGTGCGCGGTTGCTGATGCTCTTCGATGCCGGCAGGTTGATAGTGCCTTCCAGGGTCTTTGGTGCTGTTATGGTGTATTCCATGTTCTCTTTTGGTTATTGGCTCATCGTGATACGCCTCGGGGTGGGGTCGGAGAGTACGTCGTTCACGATTTGCGTGATTTGCTGTTTCAGTTCGTTGATGAATGTTCCGGCGTCATATTTCTGATGCTCAATGTCGCGCAGTTTCTTCTCCCATATCCCCGTGAGTTCGCAACTTTTGAGCAATTCTTCCTTGATGATGTCTATAAGTTCCATTCCCGTGGCTGTTGCCACGATATTCTTGCGCTGCCGCTGAATGTAGTGGCGGCGGAAAAGCGTCTCTATGATGCTCGCTCTCGACGACGGACGGCCTATGCCGTTCTCTTTCAGCGCAGCTCTCAGTTCCTCGTCTTCCACAAATTTTCCTGCCGTCTCCATGGCCCTGAGCAGCGTGGCTTCGGTGTAGGGTTTGGGCGGTGTCGTCTGCTTTTCGGTGAGCGTGGGCTGGTGTTGGCCGCTCTCCCCCTTTGTGAACGAGGGCAATGTGCGCTCCTCATCCTCTTTCTTTTCCGACTCGTCGATGGTCGCGTCCTTCGCATAGACGGCTCTCCAGCCTGGGTCGAGAATCTCTTTTCCGGACACCTTGAATTCGATGTCTTCCACCGTTCCCTTCACCGTCGTTGTGGAGAAGGAGCAATCGGGGTAGAACACGCTGATAAATCGGCGCGCTATCAAGTCGTAGATGTGCCGCTCGATGTCCGTCAGCGACGTGGCCGGAACGCCCGTCGGAATGATGGCGTGGTGGTCGGTCACTTTCGATGTGTCGAACACCTTTTTCGACTTCTTCAGCGGCCTGCCTTTCAGCGGCTCGATGAGCGGTTCGTAGCCTTTCAGCCCGAGCAACGTCTGGCCGCATTTGGGGTAGATGTCGTCGCTGAGATATTGCGTATCCACACGCGGATAGGTCACGAGTTTGCGCTCGTAGAGGCCTTGTATCGTGTTGAGCGTCATCTCGGCGCTGAGCGAGAATTTCTTGTTGCAATCCACCTGAAGCGAAGTCAGGTCGTAGAGGCTTGGCGGCAGTTCCTTGCCGGCTTTCTTCTCTACGCTCACTATCGTAAAAGGCTTGCCGGCAATCTTTTCGAAGAAGCGCTCACCCTCCTCCTTGCTAGTGAATTTCCCTTTTGAGGCGTTAAATACGGTGTCGCGATAGATGGTGGAAAGCGTCCAGTAAGGCTCCGGCTTGAAGTTGTCTATCTCGCGCTGGCGGTTCACGATGAGTGCCAGGGTAGGGGTCTGCACCCTTCCGATGGAGAGCACCTGCCTGTTCTGTCCGTATTTCAGGGTGTACAGGCGCGTCGCATTCATCCCGAGCAGCCAGTCGCCGATGGCACGCGAGAGTCCAGCCATATAGAGCGGCTGGTA
>Ga0065709_1006370_pt1 | contig 10627 bp, 9 predicted proteins | sample Hoacrofraction14_2_FD_59096 | JGI IMG/M metagenome (GOLD analysis project Ga0065709, IMG submission 59096) | Hoatzin crop microbial communities from Cojedes, Venezuela, sample from fiber fraction 14 v1 | ecosystem: Host-associated > Birds > Digestive system > Esophagus > Crop | place: Venezuela... | reverse complement strand
AGATGCAAAACAACTTTTCAAGGTGCAGCTTTTACAGAAAAATCAAGGCTTTAAGATGATTATCGCTGTTTGAGTTTCACGGATTCAGGTTATAATAAGTCTTTTGATTATAGTAGATGGATGGCACCGATTTTATTTGCACATTATATCTGGGATATGCACTGACTGTGACCGGGTCTCCTACAATCTGCTTGACCTCAGTAGCCCCGTGCTCTTCACATTCGCCATCCGTCTCGTTCCCGTCGACCCAGGCTGAGATGATCGGTTTGATCTCGTCACCATTCTTAAGGGCTAGCGTCTTGATATACAGGTTGCTTGTGCCGCTTCCCGGCAAGGCTGTGGATGTGCCTTCCGCTTCGATGTGTTTGAAACAGGTAAGCCGCTGCCCGGTGGAGCCATCGGACAGCGTAACGTTCTTTTCCAGTTTCCACATATGATCCGAATCGGTCGCCATCCAGTTCATTGAATCAGTATCAAATGTGGCCTGCTGTTCATCGTAGGCCAGTTCATACATAAACCCGATATAGGCTTCCTGATACGACTTCTCTGCGTCGTACACATAATCGGCGTAGGCGATATTATACTTGACCGAATCAAAACTCCGAACGATGCCGTTGTTTTCAGAAGAATCGTTGCCGGGATCATCGTTGTCATCAAATGGCCCGATGCCATCTACAACCGATTCGATCACCAGACTGGTGATGTAGGCAACATCGCCGTTTTCTTCCGAGTCGGTTACGGTGATCACGTACGTAGCGTCGTCAATATTGACCGTCAGGGTCTCTTCTGTGTCAAAGGCCTGAAGCGAAGAAACCTTCCACTCATCATCGACCATCTCCACCGTAAAAAGTTCTTCATCGCTGCTGGTGGCTGATGTAATTGTGTTGCTCTCGTTCAGGGTGATTCCGACTTCTGCAAGAATGTGACTCAGGCTGACGGTCTCTTTGCCTTCCAGAACATACTGAAGGTCGCCGTAAGTAAACTCAACGGTAAAGACCGAGAACTCGTCGGTATACACAACTACACCATCCTTGATGCTTTCCGCTTCCAGAATTTCCGTGTCTTCGTCATGGGTGTGGTATACGTCTACATCGAGGATGTCGATTGGTGGATTCGTAAGAGAAAACTCAACTTTTACATTTCCGTATTCACTGTTGGGTTCAAGTTCAACCCCTGCCACGTCTACAACCTTGATATCGAAGGTATAGGCGAGAGCCACATTTTTGTCTTCCTCACGTATTTCATCGAGTGTTTCATAGACGGTCTCCTGATCCCTATCCGACAGCATCTGAACAGAAAGCATGGCTCCTTCCGGAAAGACGCCGGCCGGCGCTGAGGCCGTGATCGTCACATCTCCCACTTCCTGAGAATCATAGAAGTCTCTGATCTGTGCTTCTGATTCGATCTCCTCTTCATTTTCTGTCGCCAGTTCTGTGATCAGTTCTGTTTCTGAACTTTCTTCTGACATGATTTCGGTTTCAGACTCGGAAAAGTCGGATTCCCTTTCAATTTCTTCTTCGTAAGCAGATGATGCGGATTCCGATTCTGCCTCCGTCATGTCTTTGGCTGCCGCTTCTGCTTCAGTAGCGGTTTCTGGCAAGGATTCAGACTCGGTTTCTTCCACCGGCGGGATGTATTCCCACGATGGATCAATAAGACCGATACAGATCTCGCCCGCATCAGCATTTGCGTTGAACGTCCATCCGTCTTCTGTAAGACTGATACCGACATTAAGTCGGTGAAGATCGCCGTTTCCGTCAACAGTATATATAAGCGCAGCAGCTGCTCCGCTTTCAATCGCATTTCTTGCCCAGGAATCAGTTGTTTCTATGGTAATATTCAGTGACCCAACGTTAAGCACTCTGCTGTCCGAATATACGTTAAACACATATCCGTACTGTGCTAAAAACATTTCCTTATAGGCTTCGGATAACTCAGAACTTCCAAGACATTCCAGTGTCCACGCAGAGGACATGCTGCTTAGCCTGCTGTTATAAAACGCTGTGCATTCATCGGTGCTTAGGCCTGCAGACATTTCGGCATACGATGTGGCCGCCAGGAATGAACCATTGGCAAAGGCAACACCGTCCGGCAGCGTCGCATAAACCGTATATCCGTTTCCGGTAAAGACCAGTTCGTAGACCGGGGCTTCTGTAGTCTGTTCTGTTTCTGTAAGCTCTGTTTCTGCAGTCTCGCTTGCGGGTTCTGTTTCCTGAACTTCTGTGGCCTGCTCGGTTGCCGGGACTTCTGTTTGTGCGTCTGTCTCGGGTTCATTCACAGTCATACTTGTATCAGCACTTAGTTCGGTGGCGGCTTCTGTAATCACCTCAGATGTTGGATTGATACTTTCTTCTGTAAGCGGAGTCTCCTCAGTTACGGTGACTTCACTGACTGGCTCTGGTCTGTCTTCAGATGTCAGATCCGTTGGTTCCTGATTGATGCTTTCTGCAACAATTTCAGACTCGATTATTGATGCAGTGGTTGTTTCTTCAACCGGAGCATCGGTTTCTGCTATGACTTCCTCGCGGACAGGGGTTTCTTCAGTTACCTCACTCGCCTGAGGTTCATTTGTGATGCTTTCCGCTGATACTTCCGCCGAGACATCCGTAATAGTCATTTCGCCTGTTACGGCTTCTTCGTGTTCTTCAGATGCCTGGTCTGCGATTGTACTTTCTTCTGCAGAATGTATTTCTGTTACCTGTTCGGCTTCTGTCTGAAGATCAGCGACCTCTTCAGCCATGACAGAAGGCGCGACATTCATGACTGTAATAACGGCAGACATGATAATGGCTGTAAGCCGTTTTGGCATGTTTTTTCTGAACATTTGAATCAAACCTCCTGTCTTCTGAATTTCAAAATTGCTGCGATAGCCAGGAACGAGACTAGCGCCATTAAGGCAAAGAGTTTAATATGTCTATTGTCATCCGTTTTGACCGGTGCTGAAGTTGCCTCTGTGGTCTCTGTTGGCTTTTCTGTGCCATGCGTTTGCTCTGTCTGCTTGGCGCTTATGACTTCAGTGGCTTGTTTTGTTTGAACAGTTTTCGGTTCAGTGGGTTTTGTGATAGCCTCGGTAGCCAGTTGAGTTTCAGGCTCTGCGACCTTTTCAGTCTTGGTCTCCGGTTCCGGAGTGGTTTCCGGCTCTGGAGATGGTTTAATTTCTTCTGTCTGAACCTCTGATTCCGTGACTTGTTGAGTTGCTGTTTCTGTTTCCGGATTTGTTTCCTGAACGATTTTTTCTGTGCTTGGCTGTGTCTGTTCGGTTACTTTTTGTGTTTCTTTTTCTGTCTCGGTTGCTGGCTGAACCGGTGTGGTGAAGTCAATGGATTCGCTTTTGTCCTCGCTGTCACTGACTCCAAAGACTAATGACGCACTAAGTCCGCTTTCAGAATTGACCACATAGGCTACACAGTCATAACTTTTTACGCTGTTGCTGACTTGAAAGACATAGTTCCCCGGTTCTGAAAACGACAGGGTAAATTCGCCTTTCCCGTCTGACGGGACCGTAATAGGACCTGGTGAGGCCGTGACTCCGGCACCCGATGTGGTTATATAGACCAGATCATTCGCGTCAGCCGTAAACGGAAGACGAACCGTGGCCATTTCGGCCGCCTGGCAGGGAACGGATAAAAGCGTCATAACCATGATCCACAACAAAATAATTCTTTTAGTCATTTTCGCTTTCCTCTTGTGGCGAAGATTCGCCTTTGATCACGTCTGTGATCTCATAAAAAACAACTGTCCGTCTTAAAGATGATGGTGACTGACAGGTGGACAATGCAAGGATATGGCCATCTCCGCAATATTCCAGATACATAGCGTTTTTCGCTAAGAAAGCGAGCACGTCCGTCTTTTCTCCAATCTGAAAGACACACTCGACATTGGCGTCCATGTCTGCAACGGCAAAGGCCTTAAGCACGGCCTGATCTCCGTTTTGCAGAGTGATATTCCCGTCTTTATGATTTTGGAAATATTCTTCATCGACATATTCATCAAGACATCCGAACATGACATTTCCCTGCATGTGATGCCCGTAGATCAGACTGAAGGAATCAGAGAAATCGCTGTTGTTTCGGCTGTCCAGAAAGATGCTCCCGGAAAGGGAATAGCTCCCATCCGGTCCTTTGTTCAGATACTCGGCGTTATCGATCCCCTGCATAAGCGGATAATCGATGTTTGTGTCATCTATGGTGATCCAGCCGATGCAGTCCTCATTGATGTCGACCAGTGTCGATGGATCATCTGTAGGCTTGTAAGCCAGAATGCCGACGTTTGAGGCGTTGTAATAGATGTAGATCGTATCGTAAACGGCGTAGCCTCCAAAAAAGAGCATCAGTAAAAACAGGATCGTCAGTATCTTTTCGAAGGTCTTGTCAAACAGTTTCGCAAGTCGAATCATCATATCCCGCGCCTCCGGAACAAGAACTCGATCCGTCCGTCAAGGTCATCCAGCCGGATGCATCCGATCGTTCGGCTGTCACCGGTATCATTTCGATAGTCATTCAGTACGAAAGCATAGCCGTCCGGAACGGTGAGTTCGATTGCCTGATCTCCGGCCGTGGTGTCATAGAAAATGTCTTCGTAGGGTGTTGACCCGTTAATCAGAAAGGTTGTCTGATCTATGTAGACGGTACTGCCCTCCAGGGCGACGATCCGTGAAAAATACCGCTCACCATCAGCCTTATACGAAATGACATCTCCTACATTGTAAGGGCCAAGCTTAACGGTAATGGCAAGGTCCCCGTCCCGAACCATCGGAAACATCTGATTTCCCCGGACCGGATAAATGCCTGTAACAAACGTCAGCAATATGACGGCGGTCGCTATGATCACGGCATACTTCAAAAAGAAGCGTCGCCAGAAATGTGTTTTCTTATTTTTCATAGTCCAAGAAAGCAATCAGAGCGGGTTGCCCCGCCCTGATGCATGAAAACATTATTCCTCGTTCTTCTTTCTGCGCTTCAGAACGGCAAAACCGCAGGCACCGGCCACGAACATAGCCGCTCCCGGAAGTACCGCCACACTGATTCCGGTCGGAATAATGCCGTTCTTCTGGTTCGTATACTTCACGGTCGTATCAGCCACAAGATTGCTGTCTGTGATTGAAAGGGCTGACTCGTCCATCGAGATGGCACTTCCCTCAGCCCTCGTACCGTCTGTAACACTGTCACCGGTAGCCGTATCGCCTGTGACAACAGCCGACACCTTATAGCCCTCCGTCTTCATGGTGGAAAGATTTTCGTTGACACTGTAAGCCGTGTCCTGTGCGATACCCTGCACGATAATGCTTTGGCCATTCTGCAGCCAGTAAGTCTGTGTTACGGTTCCGTCATCGCCGACCGTGAGTTTGGCCGGATTGGTGTATGATGTTGTATTGATCCCGTTGGTCTTAGTCGTGCTGTCAGCCCTTGAAAGATCCACATCATAAACCGTTCCCGGAACAGCATCGGTGATCTTCAGCGTAAACTCAAAATATTCGTCTCGCGACCCCTGATTACCCTTGACTTCCTTCTCGATGGTCAGGTCATAGGTGGCATAATCGTTCACAAAACCATCGGACTTTGTGCTGTTCACGCTGTTGTATGATCCATCGGCATTCTCCGGCACAGCAGACGAGTCATCGTTATTGTGCAGAACATATCCTTCCACTTTCAGCGTTCCATCGCTTGTCTCAACGACGTAAACGTCCATGATCCTTGTATCATCCGGATCGTTGGTGATTCCCTTGACGCCGTTGGTGCCGGAATCTTCCGTGATAATGTAACGGTAGACGCCCGGTTCGTTATATGTGACCGAACTGAAATCAACGGTTACGTCCTTGCGGGCATACTTTTCGTCATCTGTAAGTTCAACATTGTCCTTATTGTCTGTAGCCCCGTCATCCTGCTTCTGGACAGTCACAGAAGACGGCAGCGTCTGAACGGAATCATAGGTGGTGTCTCCCTGACTGAACGCGGCCGTGCCGATGGTTGGCGTGCCGGCAACCTTGTCTTTGTCATCTCCGGCAAATACCTCAAGATTACCGTCTGAAGCAGCCTGCGCGCTTCCTGCCTTGATGGAAAAACTGAATGTCACGTTGGGAACATTAGCCTTTTTGTCCATAACAAGGTATTTCTCGATAATGTTGCTGCTGCCGCTGACCGGCGTATAGGTCATACCCGGAGTGGCTGCCGTTGCAGGTACGACAGACCCGCACAGTACCATAAAAGCCACGGCCATAGCCATGGCTGTCCTCTTAATTCTCATAATGGTTAATCCTCCTGAATGATACGTGAACAGTAAACAGATTCTCGGTTCTGGATACAAAAAAACACCCACGGGTGTTCCGTACAATACCTTGTTGTAATCAAAATATTTACCTCGTGTTCTGGCGTCATGAATTGCAACAAAAGTTCTTCTACTCCGTGTTCTTTTTCCTCCGTTCTCGCGTTCAATTTGTTCAGTTTTGCTCTAGGATTGATTTTTTTATGTGAAAAAATGAAATATGTCGTTGCACTTCTTTCCCGCAAAAGATCTGCTCATAATTGTGTTCATTGAATTGTGATCGGTGGTCTGTGTGTGGCTGGCCGTTTATTCGCTCTGACTGGCCGTTCTGTACGTTTTCCTCGTTTGTTTGGCTTCTTTCTCGTTCGATGTTTTCTATGCCTTATTTGGGCAAATAATCGCCGTTTTACATGTGTAATTATTAAACCCGTTTTCCCTTCGCCGGCTTCTGTGGTAAACTGTTCCACATCTGTCAATTTTGCAAACTACGAAAGGAGTCCTATGAAAAAAAGCGATGTTTTAAAACGACACCCGTATAAAATCACGCCGCCATCTGAACGATGTAAGATGTACAGCACGCATATACGGCTGGAAAACGGTGAGCGACGATGTATACGGAGTATGACAGAACGGGGACTGATCAAAAAACTGGCCAGTCACTATGAAAGAACCCGGACACTGCAGGAAGCACACGATGACTGGGCTGAATCCCGTAAGGAACAGGGGCTGGCCCCTGAGACATTGCGCCGGGATGAACAGCGCTGGGACAGGTACTTCAAAAATACAGCCCAGGCGGACAAACTGGTTTCAAAAATCTCGTACGAGGACATAGAGAAACATGTATATGGCCTGATGAAGGAATACAAGATTTGTCCAAAAGAACTTGCTGAACTTCTGAGACTGCTCCGCAAAGCTTTTGATTTCGCAGTGCGCGGTGATTATATCAGTGTTTCTCCTATGGCAAGAGTCGAGATCAATAAAAGTGGCTGTGCCCCCGTAACGCCGAAGATCAGCAAAAGCCGGGTTTATCTGTCAGAAGAAATGGATCGGATCAGCCGGGAATTCCGCGAATTTCGCAGATCAGATCCAAAGGATACAGCCAATCTGGCGGTAGAGTTCCTGTTTATGACAGGGCTTCGGATCGGTGAACTGGTAGCTCTGCACGAGACCGATGTAGACTGGGTTCTCTGCACGGTACATATTCAGCGGACGGAAGTTAAGGGTGAGAATGGCGGCGTTACGGTAGCCAACCATCTGAAAAAGAAAAGTGAGTATGCGAACCGGATCATCCCAATCGGCGTGGAAGGCAGGGACCTTCTTCGGGCCGTGGCTGCATTCAACAGCGAACACGGTCTTAAAGACGGTGACTATCTGTTTATAGGTCAGCACGGTACAAGAATGCACTCAGGATGCGTCGATAAGTGTATTCGGCTGCTGTGTGAAAAGGCAGATATCGTTCCGGCCAAGTCAGCCCATGATATCCGTCGGACCGTAGCTACACGGCTTTACCGTAATACGCGGGATATTGAGTTGGTTCGCAAGTTTATGGGCCATCGGGATGTACAGACTACCTGGGGATATATCGTAGATGTAGATGAAGAAGCGGCGGATAATCAGCGGATCGTCAACGCCCTGCACGGTATTCTTCCGCCGAGCTGGTCAGCTTTAGCTCCCGGGTCAAAGCCGAATGCGTTTCCGTGGTCGGCATCTCAGTCCTCTGCATCTGGCGGTCCGGTCGTTTTAGTCCTTCCACCGGGTACAGAGATCCGCTAATGGCCTGAATGGTGTTTCTGTACAGTTTTTATGCTGAATGTGAATATATTTTTGTGATGTGAATGTTGATCAAATAAAATGGGTTTCGCGGGAATTCGGTATGCATTTTTTGTTCCGCATGAAACGATTTTAAGCCATTTTCGGCACCCGTTTGAATATTTTTTTGACCACTTTAACCTTTCAAACACCTTAATATACAACGGATTTGCCCACCACGACTCTTCACTTCCCTTACCACACAAGGGTTTTGAAACAAGTGAGCCACAGGTGAGCCAGTTTTTGTGCGCAAAAAAATCGCAAGAAGCCTTATTTTAAAGGCATTCTTGCGATTTCCCAGACAGCGCGAGACGGGATTCGAACCCGCGACCTTCGCCTTGGCAAGGCGACGCTCCACCCCTGAGCCACTCGCGCATAATAAGCATAATAAAAACGATTCTATTGTATCCGTTGCCATCCCGCTCATCGTTCATCAGCTCCATGCAACGGATAAGCGCGAGACGGGATTCGAACCCGCGACCTTCGCCTTGGCAAGGCGACGCTCCACCCCTGAGCCACTCGCGCATCTTCGGACGTTTCCGTCCTTCCGTTCACTCTCGCGAACAAAAAGAATCTTACTACATCGGTTTCCGTTTGTCAACGACTTTTCTTCCGAGTTTTCGCATTTTTTCATTGGCATGTATTTACGGCATTTTACACCGTATACTTCCGCCCCGCCAGCACCAGCACCGTCGTGCGGGTGCGCTCGCTGAGCAGAAACGCCGCCTCTTTCCTGAACACGCCCTGCTCCGCCGCCGCGCGCAGCAAAAGTGCCGGCGCGTCCGTGACCGCGACGATCAGGCCCTCCGCCCCCTCGCCGCGCAGGACCGAGGCCGCTTTTTCCAGGAAATGCTCATAGAAATACGCCGGCTGCGCCGCGCCGCCGGCATCCGGCAGCTGCGTGCAGATCTCATCGAACGGATACTCATGCCGGAAGTCGAAGAAGTCCCGGTTGATGAAATGGATCACGCTCCCGTCCGCGTCCGCATTGACCCGCGCCTTCTCCACGGCTTCCCCGAGAAGATCGATGCCGTAGCGCGGATCGGCCGCCTTCACCTTGCCCCGCTCGATCAGCAGCGTCCCGCCGCCGCAGAACGGATCGAGCACCTGCGCGCCGTCCTTCAGCCACGGCGCCGCCAGTGCGCAGACCAGCGCCGCGTTGTACGGGCTCATCGACTGCGCGGTCGCTGCCCGGCGGTAGGCAAAGCGCCGGTCCGGGATCGTGAAGAGCTTCAGCATCGGCACCAGCCCGCCGTCTTTGCGCTCGAGGAGCCGCAGCTCCACATCGTAGTGCTCCGCCGTATTCAGCAGCCGCCCGCCGCTCAGCGCATCCAGCCGCTGCGCCAGCCGCCGGATAAAGTCCCCTTTGCGCTCCTTCGCCGAACGCAGCTCGATCCGATACCGCCACGCCGGAGCCGCCGCGCCCGCCGCACCCGCCGTTTCGTGACGGGAAGTCATAGTCCCTGCATTCGTGCCGGACACAGGCCGGACCGGAGCCTTTGCGCCGGCCGTTTCGTGCAGCGTATCCTGCAGGGAATCATGCCGGAAATCAGGCTGTGTGTTATGCAGGGAATCGAGGAACGGCACGATCCTCATCCGCGCCAGCGCCTCCGCGGCCTCTTCCGCACTCCCGCTGACCGCTCCGGCCCCGGGCAGCGGCAGCAGCAGCTCAGACCAGGTCCGGACCTGCAGGATCTCCCTGAGATTCCCGTTATGCACACGGACCCCGCTCTTCAGCAGCCGGGTCTCCCCTTCAGTGATCTGCCGCTCCGTCACCGCCGCCTGCTCCCGGTTCGTGATCAGCACCACATCCGGCGCCGGCTCCCACGCCGTATAGGCCGGACGCCGATGCGCTTCATACTTCGCCAGCATCCGCGTCAGCTGCTGCAGCTCCGCCTCGAGATGCGGCCGGCTGTCCCATTTGGAGGCATGTTCGGAGAGGGGCTCTGTTGCCGGCTGTACGGCCGGCTGCACCAGCTCGCGCGTGAGTTCATCGCGGCGCCTGCGGAGCTCCGGCAGGTACGCGCGCACGTCCAGCTCTTCCATCGCCTTCAGGTAATCGGCGCGCACGAACTGCGTTGTCTCGCGGCGGTAGGCCTGCATCAGCGCCGGCAGCACATCCTCCGACTCGGTCAGGCCGAGCAGCTGCGCCGCGAAGCGCCGGACCTTGGCATCCTCCGCGCCGAGCAGCGCCTCCAGCGGCCCGAAGTCGCCGCCGCACAGATACATCCACTCGCGCAGACTCTTCTCCTCCTTCACCTGAGCCCGCAGCAGGCGCAGATTCTGCCGGAGGTCGTTCCCCGCAAGGATCTCTCTGTACAGTCTGGTCGCTTCACCCATGATTCGCCCTTTCTCCAGTCCGGTTCTGAAATCCGATTAGTAACTGTTCAGAACGCTTCGCGCAGCAGTTACTCCGATTACAGCAAACGGGGGAGGCTGCTGCCTCCCTCGCTCTGTCCCTTTGTCTGTAAACACTGGATATATGGCTTCTCCTTCGTCCTGCGGACTCGGACAAGCCGTATATCACAGGTATACGAAAAGTCAGCCAATCGCCCGG
>Ga0065709_1029949_pt1 | contig 10632 bp, 10 predicted proteins | sample Hoacrofraction14_2_FD_59096 | JGI IMG/M metagenome (GOLD analysis project Ga0065709, IMG submission 59096) | Hoatzin crop microbial communities from Cojedes, Venezuela, sample from fiber fraction 14 v1 | ecosystem: Host-associated > Birds > Digestive system > Esophagus > Crop | place: Venezuela... | reverse complement strand
GGGCTCTGCAATATGAAACAAAAGTAAAGGATACAAAATACGTAGCATTGGTTTATTCGGGAATCGCACATTCATACAGAGAAACTTTTAACGATTCAGAATGTTTAAAATATACCGAAAAGGCCTACGACATATTCAAGTCTATAGGTGATAGCATAAATGCGGATAAAACCCTATTCGCCAAGGCTATGGATTTATACAACACGCTAGACTATGAAGCGGCAGAGGATTTATATAAAAGCTTAAGTTTGCGTGATGACCTAAATCCTGTTTTCAAGGCCGAGGTACTAAGCAAATATGCCTTGAAGAAAGTTAATGACGGGGAATTCTACGCTGCGGATAGTTTGTATCGTCAATCTATAAGTTGCTCTAATGTCCTAAATGGAGCTCATGACTGGGGACCATTTGCATATTCGCTGTCTCGAATTGGGGATTTTAATCAGGCAGAAAGAATCTTCGATTTCATTGAGAATAAAGATTCTTTATCCTTGGAATATAACTATTGGAAAGGACTGACTGAATTGTATCAAGGGAACTACAGACCCGCAGCAGAACATCTTTTGAATGCTTTCATGATTAGAGATGTCAACACTAGCAACATTCTTCAGCAATCGACAGTAAAGGCACAGCGTGATTTTTTCAACTCTGAAGAACAGGCATATCGGACAGAGTCGCGAAATTTCAAATTATGGTGCGGAATCATTGCTCTGCTGCTACTCTTATCCACAATGGCTTTCGTGTCCGTACTAAAACGCAAAAACAGAATCGCCAAGGAAGAAAAGCGTGAGTTGCTGGAGATTTCAGAGGCCATCCGCTCCCAATTGGCTGAGATGTCTGATAAGTATGAGACGGAGAAAAAAAATTTGCGTACAATTTATGCCAAAATGTACAAGAGCCAATTTCAGACTTTCAATGAACTTAGCCAAATCGTATTTCAGGCCGACCAAAACAAAAGGAAGTCGGATAGGTATGAAGAAGTATATGAACATGTAAAAGGCATTGCGTACGATATTGATACGGATAAAGTCGGCCAGCGAAAGTTTGAGAATGAGATTAACAGGAGAATGGATGATATCATGAAAGATTTTCGTCTGGATTTTCCTGAACTAGAGGAGGTGGAATATAGATTAATGGGATATTTATTTGCGGGCTTCAATGCAAATCTTATTGCTACCCTCATTAAATATCCTTCCAGTTCTGCAGTCTATATGAAAAAGCAGCGCATGAAAAAAATGATTCAAAACTCAAATGCCTTACGAAAAGACTTCTATCTCGACATTCTAGGGTAAGTTGTTGATTATCAGATAGTTATAAGTGGTTTTGTGGCTAATCACGTAACTGCTTGATTTTCAATTAGTTACAAAACGCGTTAAATCGTCAAAAATAAAATTCTAAAAATCGGCCTTGTAGATACATGCAGGGCCGATTTTTTTTGAAAACTGTTAGATCAAAATCAAGGTCACCCCACATTATCGACTTAACTTTGCAAACAACAAAAACACTTTAATATGATGAAATCTTTAAAAATCTTATTCGTAACCCTCTTTTTTGGACTCGTATCCTCTGGCCCTATTTGCGCGTCAGCATCTAATGATTCTGAGTCAAAGCCTATTACTTTAACAGATCCTATGCACGCATCTAACGACAATAACGCAAATATACCAAGAATGCCAGCCTACATTCCTCTATATGTGGAGTATAACGGCTTTCTTTCGTGTCTTACTGTTAATTGTAAAAAAAGTTTAGGGAGTATGGAACTCGTTATTAACAATTACACCACGGGCGAATATCTTTCTGGCACCCTATCAGGCGAGGTAGGAACACAGATGGTTCCAATATCCGGAACTGAAGGATTCTACACCATTACCTTTACGCTCCAGAACGGAACGCAGTACTATGGAGAATTTGAACTGTAACAACCAATAAAAAAATAACAACTTATGAAAAAGAAACTCCTATTCTTAGTAGCCTTTGCTGCTCTGTGCGCCTGCACTAATGAAAGTCTTATGCCTAAAGACGAAGAGGTGGAAAGCGCAACCATCAACCAGTCCGCCTTTAATCGTGACATGCGCGGAATTGCATATGCAGTCAGCAGGGCAATTGTGGACAATGATGAGTTCCGCCGTCTGGTGAAGTCGGATGCGTTAAAGCAGTTCGATGGCGACTACGATATCCTCGTATCGGATATCTCATCAAAAAGAATTCCCGCATCAAACGGATTAGCAACAAAATCAGTCGACGGAACAGTGTCCGTTGAGGAATTACTGGAATTCTATATGCCAGCGGAAGTGAAAAGCGCAGCTGGCGATTCCGTCCTTGCGAAACTACAGGAGCAGTATCCTTATGCGCAAATATCTGTGCCTGTACACGCAGATGAGTGGGACGCGGAGAACTATGTGCCTCTTGTTGCATTTCTTGAAGACGATTATGACGATGCCACAGTTGAAACAATTCAGGCATACGACCCTGACGGGAATTTGGTTTCGGTAGATGCTGTTAATGAGCCCGAAGACCCAGTTATCGTGATAAGCACAAATGAGAGGGTTATTCTAGATACCTTAGGTGGCACTATTCTTCCTTTCCCCGTTAAGGTTGTCTCTGTTGATACGACATTCGTCGTAGTGCCCGAAAGCCCTAGAAACCTGAAGGCGGTTAGCACCAATAACGGAATAGCCCTGTCGTGGGACAAGACAGGTGTTTGCACCAAGTACTACGTTTGGAGAAAGAAGGAAACCGAAAGCAAATTCACCAAAATTGGCACTTCCGAAGATTCTGCAAACAGAACATATTCCGACCTAGATGTTACGTCTAATGCTTACTACTATTATTATGTAACGCAGGTAAACAGTTGCGACATAACTGTTCACTATTCGGATGGCACATCTGCCACGAAAACAGGTTATGTGGAATCTGAGGCCTCCAACATAGCTTCCTGCTATGCACCTGCAACCCCTGCTTCCGTAACCAATTTTAAAGCAGAGGTACTTGGTGAAAATGTTCAATTAACTTGGAGCAATGATGGGTTTGTTGATAACCAGTTATATTTGGAGAGTATTGTCCCCGAAAATGAAGATAATTATTCATTGATGAGTATTCTGGATGGAAACACAGATAGGTACATCTGCACACCTTCCGCCAAAGGAACCAGAATCGTGTATGCAATAAGACGAAAAAGTTCTTCTGGATTCTCCGACTCAAAATATGACTTTATTTATTTCCCATATAGGAATGCCGAGGCAAAGTCACCTATATGCGTAAAAAATATATCTTATACTAATAATAAAATTGAACGTTGGCCCGCAGGAAAACCAGAGTTTCATTTAAGTATATTCAACGTCGATGAAGATGGGAGCACACAGCCGCTTCAAAAGAACATCGACTTCAAATTCACATCAAAGAAAAAATCCCAAAATTTCTCCAACAGGAAAGTATATGACTGGGTATACAACCATTCATTAGACCAATGGTACTCAATGTTGACCTTTAATCTCATTGAATATGACAGGTCTGGCTTCGAAGCTTCAATAAAGTTGTCTGCGGGCTTAAACAAAAAGGTGACTTCGAAGAAATTAGAACTGGAGTTTGGTCTTGGTGGAGAACTTAAGTTTAAAATAGAAGATGGAGATGAAGATTGCGGGAATGTATATTTAAGTTATTATGACAACCCCGAAATAACACTGGAATTCCCGAACTATGGTGCAACCATTACTTTGTCAGAATCTAAATAGTTGAATGACTTAGTAAAAATATACATCGCTCAATTTGCGAATAAGGAAAAGTTGCTACTTTTACACCAGTAAACTATTTTTACATCATTTAACTAACTAAAAACAATTTATCATCATGAAAATCATAAAAGAAACTATCTTCGTTCTATTTATGCTTGTCGCTATGCCGCAGGCAATGAGGGCTCAGAACTATTATTCTACGGGATATGTGGGAAACATTGCTGGCGAACTAGGTTGGGACACATTTTCCACAAACACTCGTAATGGACTCGGATTATCCGTAAGTCACACAAGTGGGTATGCCTTCGGTCAAGGAACATTTATTGGCGTTGGTACCGGTGTTGGCATTTCTAAAAGTTTCGGTGGTGCGTGGGCTGTCAACATTCCACTTTTTGCCGAAGTGCAACACGAGTTTATTAATGGCAGGATTAGCCCAATGGCTGGCCTCAAGCTCGGAATCGAATCAGAGCAACTTAAATCTCCAAGGTTCCTTATTGTTCCGTCCTTTGGCATCAGTATCGGCCGTAGTTCAATCTACGCATCCCTACATGTTGCTTCCAACAATGGGATTATCGTAGAAGTGGATGACGTGGCAGTCGGCGCATTGCGGAGTGTCAATGACCACAGATTTCACTTCGGCTATCTTTACAGGTTCTAGCACTACGAATGTAATTCGATGAGAAATAGTTGTTGACGCTGCTGAAAAAGAGGCTTAGCGTTGTCACTTAACGCTCTATAAATCAACGATTTACGAAAATCAAGGGTACCGAGCTCGGCACCCTTGATTTTTATATTGTGCTGTGTATCAGCGAGTTAAGTGACAAGGCTAAAAGTGACCGGAGGCACCGCCTCCACCGAAGGAGCCGCCGCCGAAGCCGCCAAAGCCTCCTCCGAAGCCACCTCCACCGCCCCAGCCGCGGCCAAGACCTCCGCCGTTGATAACGATAGGGCCGGTTGTCCAAGTGCCGCCACCGCCACCGTAGTTGTTGTTGCCGTTATCGCCGTACTTGTACAAGAGCCAAGCGACAAGGATGAAGAAGGCCAAGGAGATTACAACGAAGATTAATAATGCCCAAAGTTCGTCATCATCTGCACCGTCTCGTGGCTCGGATATCTCACCACAAGCCAATGCTTTGAGTTCCTCGCAGCCTTTGGTGATGGCGGGCCAGTAATCGTCCTCGCTGAGGTACGGGCCCATGATGTTGCGGATGATGCGCGATGCGTAGACATCAGGGATGGCGCCTTCAAGGCCGCGGCCAACCTGGATGCTTACATCAACATAACGCTCATCTCCACGGGGCTTGAGCAGCACCAGCACACCGTTATTGTACTTGGAAGTACCTATGCCCCAATTGTTTGCAAGTTTGTAGGCGTAATCGCTGACATCCAAGTCGTTAAGGGTTGGTACGGTGACGACGCAAATCTGGTTGGAGGTACTGTCGTCAAAGGCGACCAGCACCCTCTCCAGCGAGTCTACCTGCACTTCCGAGAATACGCCTGCGAAGTCGTTCACCAGACGCTCTGGATAGGGCTTGGACGGAATCACCGAAGTCGACAAAGCGGCGCTTGCGGTAAAGCCTACCGCAAGCAGCGCTGCCGTAAAACATAAGCGTAGCCTCATCAAAAGACTAGAATTCTACCTTGGGAGCTGTCTTTGCAGATTCGTCAGCCTCGAAGTAACCCTTCTTGTCGAAGTGGAAGAGGCTGGCTACGATGTTTGCAGGGAAGCTGCGAACAGCCGTATTGTATGCCTTTGCAGTGTCGTTGAATGAGTTGCGGGCTGCGAGAATGCGGTTCTCGGTGCCTTCGAGCTGTGCCTGGAGGTCGAGGAAGTTCTCGTTTGCCTTAAGGTCGGGATAGTTCTCGACAACGGCAATCAGCCTGCTGAGGGCGCCACTGAGTTCGCTCTGAGCCTTCTGATAGTTGGCGATACTCTCCTCGGAAAGGTCCTGTACGGTGGTCTGGGTGGCCTTGCTGCGGGCTTCTACCACTGCCTGAAGGGTCTCGCTTTCGTGCTCTGCATAGCCCTTGACGGTTGCTACGAGGTTGGGAATAAGGTCAGCCCTGCGCTGGTAGGTGTTCTCTACCTGGCTCCAAGCGGACTGTACGGCCTCGTCCTTCTGAACGAGTCCATTGTAAGCTTTCACTCCCCAAAGCACTGCAATAGCGAGTATGGCGAGGATAACGAGTAATAAGGTTCCTTTTTTCATAATGTTATTAGTTAGAGTTTATCGAATACAACGAACTGAAGTTGCGAAATTGGTCTTGGGCTGGACACCTACATATAGGTCGGGGTCAGCCTCGATGAGGTAGCGCACTACCCCATTGTCGGAGTCGTAGCTCTCGCTGGTCCACCAAACGCCGTAGGTGCTTGCGCCGTTGAAACTGTAATCGTCTCCCGAAATGCTGGCATAGCCAACAGGGATGGCGCAGAAGCCGACTGCGTTTGTCATCTTGACCTCGGGCCAGTACTCCCAAAGCTTGTCGTCATTGAAGTAGGCGTCAACGATGAGAGCGCCTGCAACTCCCTCAATATCAGAGAGATTGCTGGCAGATGAAGCACCTGCTGCGGTGGCAAGGGCTACCCAGTCGCTCTCTGCGGGAAGTTTCCAGCCGTCGGGGCAGGCTGTCTGAGCCTCGTCCCAAGTGTAGTAGCGGCCGTAGATGTAGCTCATTGCTTCTTCTTCACCTAGGGCAACGCCTGCATCTTCCCAAGCAAGGTTCTGGGCCATCCAGTCGGTGCCGTTGATGCTGGAGTAATAGTACTCGCGGCCGTCACGGTCATCGGTGAAAGTCTCGAGGCCTTCGAGGTCATAGCCTGTAAGCGAACCGGTATTGATGCCCTCCTTCACGATGTAGAAGGTACGGGAAGATGTCTTGGAAGTATAGCCGCTGGCGAAAGCGGTGTAAGTTGCTGTAAATGAGCCAAGTGTATCTACAGAAATCTCGAAGTCGCACTCGCGGGAAACGCTCTGTGCATCAGTCTCCAGACGAAGGGTGTCGGTAGTGGATGTAAGGGAATTGTAGAACTTGTAGCCTACCATGTCGGTATCGTCCTCGGTCTTGGTAATCAAGGTCGGGCTAAGATGGTACACATCGCCGTAATTTACATAAGTCGGCAGGTCGAAAGTCAATGTACCATTAAGGGTAGGTGTATCTTCATCGTCATCCTTACACCCCGTAAAAACACTTGCGGACATTGCTATTGCCGCAATTATCATGAGTCTAGAGAGTTTCATCCTATAATAAATTTCTTTGCAAAGATACAAATTACGCGCCAGATAGCAAATAAATCTTTCCTAGGCAATGTGCAACTCGGAATCTGCATACGAAGTGGCCGCAGGGCGGTGGGTTATGCAGAGGATGGTCTTGCTGCCACGGAAGGCCTTTCCGATGTTCTCCAGCAGGGCCAGTTCGGTGTCGGCGTCCAGGGCAGATGTGGCCTCGTCCAGAATCAGGATGCCACCCGGGCGCAGCAGGGCGCGGGCGATGGCAATGCGCTGGGCCTGGCCTTCACTTAGGCCTGCACCTACCTCGGCGCACTCTGTATCAAGGCCTTGCGGCAAATCCTTCACGAAATCTGCAGCAGCAAGATGCAGCACTTTCAGCAGTTCCTCCTCGCTGGCATCGGGCTTAGCCAAAAGCAGGTTCTGGCGGATTGTGCCGCTCATAAGGCTGTTACCCTGAGGCACATACATGAAGTTGCAGATGGTCTCGGGGCTGGACGGGGTTGGCGGGTCGTACAACTCAACGCTGCCCGAGGTGGGCTTAAGAAGCGACATTATCACCTTGACCAAAGTACTCTTGCCAGCACCTGTAGAGCCAAGAATTGCGGTCATTGTACCTGGCTTAAAGTCAAAGTCCAGATGCTCGAAAACAGTATCTGACTGGCCCTCGTAGGCGAAACTTAAGTCCTTGAGCCTAATTCCGGGAGCGCCTTCGAGCTTGATATCGGATCCCTGATGCTCCTGCTCCATCTCGGTGAGCTCCATGAGCCTCTCCTGCGAAGACAGGGCACGGATAAAGGCAGGAATCTGCATCGCGAGCGAAGCGACAGGCCTCTGTACCTGACCAACAAGTTGCAGGAATGCGGTCATCATACCGTATGTAACTGCGTGACTCTGAAGGCCTTTCACGCTCCAGATAAAGGCAGCGGCATAGCCTGTCATAAAGCCTAGCTGCATACAGGTACGCGACACGGCCGAGTAGTTCAGTCGGCTCACTGTCTTGCGGCGAACTTCGCCCTGAAGGTCGTCCAGCGAGTCGAGCACATTGTCGGTACTACCCATCGTGCGTACCACCATACGGTGCTGGATGTTCTCCTGCATGTGGGCCTGAACCTTACTGTCGCCTGCGCGAATCTCCCGCGTAATGCGGCGCATCTTGCGGAAGAAAAGCCTGCTGCACACCACTGCAACGGGCATTATGAAGAGCAGAATCCAGCCCAGTTGGGTCGACATGCTGAACAAAAACCAGGTAGCGGCAATCAACTGCACCACGGTTACGATAATCGACGGAACCGAGTTGCAGATAAAGTCGATTACCACACGGATATCTTCCTCAAGACGGTTCACGGTATCGCCGCTGTGGTAGCGTTCCTTGCCGCTCCACACGCTGCGCATCACCTTCTCGAACACCGATGCACGGGTATCGTTCTGGGCATTGACCACAATGTAGCCGTCCCAGTAACGCGTTACGGTGCGGATTGCAACCTGGCAGAGCATAATCCCGACAAATACCGCCAGTCCCTTGGACAGCGGAGAGTCGGTCTCCCCCGTTGCAATGTCCACAACCCATTTGCTGCACCACACAAAGGCCAGCGAGAGCGCCACTTCCGCGAGCCCCAAAATGCAGCTAAACAGCAGTTTGAAGCGCAGCGGATGCAGCGTCCGCATCAGGCCCTGGAAGCACAGCTTGAACGACTTCATCGCTCAACGATTCCGCACTCAATCCACTTCTCGGCAATGGCTGCTGCGTCCTTGGCAGCGGTCTCCTCGTCCACCTCATAGCGGTCGAGCAGGGCGGCCTTGAGGTCGTCTACGCTAAAGTCCTTGCCTTCTACGCACTCCCACAGGTAGGCTGCGGTAGCGTTAAGCGAAATCATCTTGTTGAAATTTACCTGGGCAACACCTTCGCCCGTGATGATGAACTCCTTTCCAAGTGGACGGAGCTTGAATCCTTCGATCTGTTTCATAAAAATGTCCTTTTTATCTTTAAATATATTCGTCTAACTATTGTCGGAATCTTAATCCAGCGGTGCCAGCGGCGCATTTGTCGCTTGTCCCAAGGGTCTGTGACGGATCCGTTTGGATGCTGGATTTCCTTCACTACGCCAACTATCTGCGGCATCTTGCAAGCTTCGGTGCCACGGATGTTGCCATCGCCCATCAACAGCACATTCTCCCCTTCCACCTTGCGTACGCGGTGCAGCACATAATGCCCCTTGTGCACCTCTGCAAGGGCGATATCCCCCACCTTCAAATCCTGCGGCCTTTCCAGCAGGACGCTATCCTTTTCGCCTACAATGAAGGGCAGCATGCTCACTCCCTTGGTCATAATCACCACGGGATGGCCTTCGGCAAGCAGCCTGCTCACCTCGCCCAGCATTACCTCATTGGGCAGAATTATCTTCTTTACTTCCATTTGCGCACCTCGTTTGAGCACACCATTGCAGCATCATCGTCGGGGCGGCAGTCCAGCACATAGCAATGGGCTGTGGTGGCGATTTTTTCAAAAGTAGAGTGGAGCCCGTCGGCCATTGAAGGGTCCGCCTTGAAGCCAGAGCTGCTGGAGAAAATCAAGGCGTAGGCCTCAAACACACTCAGCGGAGTTATCTTGTTCTCGGGGCAGCGGCGAATCTGCACAAAGGCCCCGACGGGATAATGCTCGTTGCGGTAGCAAGGGGTTTTGCCGCTCCAAGGAGATCCAAAAGCCTCTACCGTACCATCTTCCAGCACCCTTACAATGGGGTTGTCGTCATTGAGAAGATGGCTGCCTGGCACATTCTTCAGCCAGAGACTGCTATGTGTACTCTTGCCAGTACCGCTCTTTGCGAGGAAGAGGTAAGCCTTGCCGCCGTTGGCAATCACGGATGCGTGCATCTCCAGAGTATTCAGCCCAGCGGTACTGAAGGCGAACATCAGCATAGCGGCATTATTCAGCGCGAATAGGGCCTCTTTTGGATTGATTATCAGCATCTTAGCCTTGCTGAAAGCAGAGTCCGACACCATTCTTCCGCAAACGGGATGGCCTGCCCAAATGGACATTTCGTACACCCAGTCCTCGCCCGCGCGATAGAGCAGAACCTGGGGTTCGCCCGGCGCTTCCTCTCCCCCGTAGACCTTTACCATGTCAAGGTCGGGAAGGCTGTCCACCACCTCGACGGTAAAGAGGGTTTCTTCATCTCCAGACACCTCAAATGGCGCATATTGACCCAACTGCTGCCACAGGGAATGGCCCTCCGGCATGATGAAGCCGAAGACATGACCTGCTACCTTAAAATTTTTCTGCATAAGAATTACGAATGTTAGGAGCAAAGATAGCGATAATTTCGGCATTTTCACTATCTTTGCGTACTATGGAAACAATGAAACTTGAATATAATACCGAAAGAGAGCGTCTGGATATGCCTGAATACGGGCGTAATGTGCTTAAAATGGTGGAGCAGCTGAAGGCAATTCCCGACAAGGCTAAGCGCAGCGAGCAGGCAAAGGCAGTTGTCAAGACAATGGAAATCCTCAATCCCCAGGTGCGCACACAGGAAAACTGGGAGCAGAAACTTTGGGACCATCTGTATATGATAGCAGGCTACGACCTTGACATCGATGCCCCCTACCCTTCTCCCGTCAAGGAGGAATTCGAAACCAAGCCCGTGCCCATTCCAATGAAGGGCACCAAAATCAAG